>Ga0187892_10001934_pt1 | contig 44544 bp, 37 predicted proteins | sample MA1701073metaG_FD_139345 | JGI IMG/M metagenome (GOLD analysis project Ga0187892, IMG submission 139345) | Bio-ooze microbial communities from a basaltic lava cave in the Kipuka Kanohina Cave System on the Island of Hawaii, USA - MA170107-3 metaG ... | reverse complement strand
GCCCCCCAGGCGCTCTACCTCCTGAACGACCCCTGGGTCCTCTCGCGCGTCCGGCAACTGGCCGAGCGCACGGAGGGGCAGGGGATCCAGGCGCTGCACCGGCTGATCTTCGGCGGGCCGCCCACCGCGGAGAACGAGGCGCTCGGACGCAGGTTCCTCGACGCCCTGGCGGTCGAGATTCCCCCGTGGCAGTACGGCTGGGGGGAGATCGACCCAAAGACGCGTCGCGTCGCCCGCCTTCAGCCCTTGACGCATTTCACGGGCTCGGCGTGGCAGGGAGGCAAAGATCTTCCGGACGCGAAGCTCGGCCCCCTCGTCCTCACCGCTCAGGGCGGCCATCCGGGAAACGGCGCCCGTCACGCGGCCATTCGACGGTGGATCGCCCCGGAGGCCGGCGCGGTCGAGATCCGGAGCGCGCTCAGCCATGTGGGGAAGAAAGGCGACGGCGTCGAGGCGCGCATCGTCTCGAGCCGCCTGGGCGAGCTTGCCTTCTGGAGGGGGCACGACGGGAGCGTCGAGGCGAAGCTGACGAGGGTCGACGTCAAGAAGGGCGACACGATCGACTTCGTCGCGGACGGCCGCGCGGACGCGAGCGACGATGCCTTCACGTGGTCGATCGTGATCCGCGGGGGTCGGGAATGGGACGCCGCGGCGCAGTTCGCGGGTCCGCCGCCCCTGAGCGCGTGGGAGCTGTATACCCAAACCCTGATCCTGACCAACGAGTTTGTCTTTGTGGATTGACCCGATGCCGGATGTCGGATATCCGATGTCAGATGCCCGGCCCGACATCTGACATCGGACATCTGAGATCCGGCCATTGCTTGGAGGGAGCATGGCGCACCTGAAGCCCGGGTTATCCCGGAGGGAGATGCTCGGCCGTCTGGGGGTTGGGTTCGGGATGACGGCCCTGGCCGGCCAGCTCGCTTTCGCCCAGTCGGCGCGGCCCGGCCACCACGCGCCCCGGGCGAAGCGGGTGATCCTCCTCTTCATGGACGGCGGCCCGTCGCACGTCGACCTCTTCGACCCCAAGCCGCGGCTCCTGGCAGACCAGGGGAAGCCGCTCCCCTTCAAGAAGCCGCTCGACAGTCAGCTCACGCACACGGGGAACCTCCTGGGGTCCCCCTTCAAATTCAAAAAGCACGGCCGCGGAGGCGTCGACGTGAGCGAGCTCCTGCCGCATACCGCGTCGCGCATCGACGACGTCTGCGTCGTCCGGTCGATGGTGGCCGACAGCAACTGTCACGGCACGGCGGCGCTTCAGATGCACACGGGCGAGCTCATTTTCTCGCGCCCCAGCCTGGGGTCGTGGGTCCTCTACGGCCTGGGCAGCGAGAACCAGAACCTCCCCGGGTTCGTGGTCATCTCTCCGAACCCGCCGGGGCCGGGGGCGCCGCTCTGGGGGTCGAGCTTCCTCCCGGCCGCCTACCAGGGCACCTGGGTCGCGGATCTCAAGCGCCCGATCCCCAACCTCAGCGTCCCCGAAGTCTCCGTGCCGCGCCGCCGGGGCCAACTCGATTTCCTGAACCGGATGAACGGGCTGCATCAGCAGGAGCGCGAGAAGGACAGCCGCCTCGAGGCCCGGGTCGCGTCCTTCGAGCTCGCCTTCCGCATGCAGGTGGAGGCGCCGCAGGCCTTCGACCTCGAGACCGAATCGGAAGCGACGAAGCGGCTCTACGGGCTCCATCAGGAACACACGAAGGCTTACGGCCGGCAGTGCCTGATGGCGCGCCGGCTCGTGGAGCGCGGGGTCCGGTTCGTCCAGCTCTTTTTCGGCGGCGGCGCCTGGGACCAGCATTCGGACCTTCGGGGCGGCCTAGCGAGAAACTGCGCGGCGACGGACCTGCCGGTCGCGGGGCTCCTCCAGGACCTCAAGGCGCGCGGGCTCCTCGACGAAACGCTCGTCGTCTGGGGCGGCGAGTTCGGCCGCACGCCGGCTGCGGAAGGCAACAACGACGGCCGCAACCACCACCCCTACGGCTTCACGATGTGGCTGGCGGGCGGCGGAGTGAAGGGCGGGACCGTTTACGGCGCCACCGACGAGTTCGGCTGGAACGCGGTCGAGGGCAAGGTCCACGTCCACGACCTCCACGCGACGATCCTGCACCTCCTGGGGATCGACCACGAGCGCCTGACCTATCATTACGCGGGCCGCGACTTCAGATTGACCGATGTTCATGGTCATGTGGTGAAAGAGATTCTCGCGTAGTCTTCGCCCGTCATATCACGGGATCTCCCGGGCTCCTCCCATCGCGCGCGAGTCTTTGGGAACCTCCGATGGCTTCGTTTCGTGTGGGGTTCGTCTCCCGTATCTCCTGAAAAATCACTTCACAATTTCTCGATGTCCGCGTTTATGGGGATTTGGGTCCGGCGAAAATGGGTTAAAAATTTTCTCCGGAAAGGGGCGCGTCGGCTTGACAGTCCACAAGGGCTAGGGGTATACTTGCGAACGTAACGTACAGGTAGTGGAGGGGGTGCTGACCGAACACGCTTCGCCTGGGGAGCCTCATTCGCCGTCGCGAGCTCGGATAGAGGGGGTTTTCACCCGGACGCGAGCCTGGAGAGAGGAGCCGACCCTTCCTTGCGCCGACGGTCTTTGACCGGGGACTCGAGCTAGTTCAATAAATATTTCACCGGCACCGCGGGGGTGAGAGGAGGAACCGTGAGCACCTTGTTTGAGAAATCGTCTTCGCCTTCGGCCGTCGAAAGCGCCCAGGCGCCCGCCGACGTCCGCAAACGCACGCGGCGCATGACCGCGAAGTCCCGCGGCCTCAAGTTCAAACGGGTCTATACCACGCCCGGCGTCGACCCTTACGACATGATCGAGTGGGACCGGCGCACCTCCAAGATCACCAACCCCGACGGCTCGACGGTCTTCGAGCTCAAGGACATCGAGGTCCCGAAATCCTGGTCCCAGCTCGCGACCGACATCCTCGCCTCGAAATATTTCCGCAAGGCCGGCGTCCCCGGCACGGGCCACGAGATCAGCGCCCGCCAGACCGTCACGCGCGTCGCCCGCTCCATCCGCCGATCCGCCGAGGAGCAAGGCGCGTACTTCGCCCACGTGGAGGACGCCGAAACGTTCGAGGCCGAGCTGACCTACATGCTCGTCAACCAGATCGGCGCCTTCAACTCCCCGGTCTGGTTCAACTGCGGCCTCGCGCAGGAATACGGGATCAAGGGCCGCCCCGTCGGCAACTGGCAGTGGAACCTCGCGGCCAACCACGTCGAGGAGACCGCCGACAGCTACACCCGCCCCCAGCTCTCCGCCTGCTTCATCCAGTCCGTCTCCGACGACCTCATGGACATGGCCGACCTCGTCAAGCGCGAGATGCGGATCTTCAAGTTCGGCTCCGGCACGGGCACCAACTTCTCGCGGATCCGCGCCGAGGGCGAGAAGCTCACCTCCGGCGGCACCTCGAGCGGCCTCATGAGCTTCCTCGAGATCTACGACAAGTCCGCCGGCGCCATCAAGTCGGGCGGCACCACGCGCCGCGCCGCCAAGATGGTCTGCCTCGACATGGACCACCCGGACATCGAGCGGTTCGTCGACTGGAAGATGAACGAGGAGCACAAGGCCCAGGTCCTCATCGAGCACGGAGGACTCGTCGCGGACTTCAACGGCGAGGCCTACCACACCGTCAGCGGCCAGAACTCCAACAACTCCGTTCGCGTCTCCGACGAGTTCATGAACGCCGTCGAGGGGGACGCGGCCTGGGAAACCAAGTGGCGGACCAACGGCAAGACCGCCCGCGCCTACAAGGCCCGCGAGCTCTGGGACAAGGTCGCCCACGCCGCCTGGAAATGCGCCGATCCCGGCGTCCAGTACGACTCCACCATCAACCGCTGGCACACCTGCCCCAACACCGACAAGATTCATGCCTCGAATCCCTGCAGCGAATACATGTTCCTCGACGACTCCGCTTGCAACCTGGCCTCCCTCAACCTCACGAAGTTCCTCTCGCCTGAAGGCATGTTCGACGTCGAGCGCTACCGCCACGCCTGCGAGGTCTTCATCACGGCGCAGGAAATCATCGTCGATTTCGCGAGCTACCCCAACAAGACCATCGGCCAGAACTCCCACGACTACCGCCCGCTCGGCCTCGGGTATGCGAACCTGGGAACCCTCCTGATGCTCCTCGGGATCCCCTACGACAGCGACCGCGGCCGCGGCATCGCCGCCGCCCTCACCGGAATCATGTGCGGGCGCGCCTACCGCCAGTCGGCCGAGGTCGCCCGCTCGAAGGGCGCCTTCCCCGGCTACGAGAAGAACCGCGAGCCCTTCCTCAAGGTCATGAAGATGCACCGGGACGCTTCCTACGCGATTCGGGCGGAGGATTGCCCGCAGAATCTTCTCAAGGCCGCGCGCGAGGACTGGGACGACGCGGTCGCCCTCGGCGAAGTGCGCGGCTACCGGAACGCGCAGGCCACCGTATTGGCCCCCACCGGCACGATCGGCCTCCTCATGGACTGCGACACGACGGGCGTGGAGCCCGACTTCGCGCTCGTCAAGTTCAAGAAGCTCGCCGGCGGCGGTTACTTCAAGATCGTCAACGAGTCGGTGCCGGAGGCGCTCCGGCGCCTGGGGTACACGAAGCCGCAGGCGAAGGAAATCGTCGAGTTCGTCATGGGCACGAACACGCTCAAGAGTTCGGCGCCCGTCAACGACCGGGCCCTGGCAGAGAGGGGGCTCACCGCGGTGGAGGTCGCGCGCGTCGAAGCGCAGCTCCCCCGCGTGTTCGAGCTGGCGCACGCCTTCAACGCCTTCGTCCTGGGCGAGGAGTGCCTGAAGCGGCTGGGCCTCAAGCCCGAGGACGACGTCCTCCGAAAGCTCGGCTTCACCGACGCGGAGGTCGAGCAGTCGAACGACGTCCTCTGCGGCCGGATGACGGTCGAAGGCGCGCCGCACCTGAAGGACGAGCACCTGGCGATCTTCGACTGCGCCAACAAGTGCGGCAAGCACGGCGAGCGCTTCATTCACTGGATGGGGCACATCAAGATGATGGGCGCGGTGCAGCCCTTCATCTCCGGGGCGATCTCCAAGACGATCAACATGCCCGCCGAGACGACGGTCGACGAGATCAAGGAGGCGTACTGGCAGTCCTGGAAGCTGGGGGTCAAGGCGGTGGCCCTCTACCGCGACGGGTGCAAGGCGTCGCAGCCCCTCTCGACCAAGACGTCCGACAAGAAGGACAAGAAGGACGAGCTGGTCCAGGGGCAACTCCTGCCGGCGACCGTCGCCAACCCGGTGAGCCCGACGGCGGCGAGCCAGAGCCTGAAGCGCTACCGGCTGCCCAAGCGGCGGGCCGGGTTCACGCAGGAGGCCAGGATCGGCGGCCAGAAGGTCTACCTCCGCACCGGCGAGTACGAGGACGCGTCGCTCGGCGAGATCTTCATCGACCTGGCCAAGGAAGGCGCCGCCTTCCGGTCGATGATGAACTGCTTCGCGATGTCCATCTCGATGGGGCTCCAGTACGGCGTCCCCCTCAAGGAGTTCGTGGACCTTTTCACCTTCACGCGATTCGAGCCGCAGGGGCCGGTGGACCACCCCAACATCAAGATGTGCACGTCGGTGATCGACTACATCTTCCGCCTGCTCGCCCTCGAGTATCTGGGGATCACCGAGTTCGCGCAGGTGAAGCCGGCCGACGGCACCGAGACGCGGATGCGCCGCGCCACGGATTTCATCCGGAAGCCCCCGCCTTCGCCGGTCGAGGCCGCGAAGGCGGCGGCGAACGGCGCCGCCGTTTCGGATTCGAGCGTCCTCTCCGAGCACCTGGGCAAGATGATGGGCGACGCGCCCTTCTGCAACATCTGCGGCCACACGACCGTGCGGAACGGCGTGTGCTACAAGTGCCTGAACTGCGGCAACACGCTGGGGTGCAGCTAGAAAAGATAGAGAGGGATAGGTAGGGCGGAAGTGATAAACCCTGCGACAACCGCCCGGCCCCGAGAGAGGCCGGGCGGTTTTTTTTAGGAGACAAGAGAGATAAACGGAGATCCCGAGACAAGAAGGAGCCGAAAGCGAGTGGGCTTACGAAGTTCACGTCCAGCGAACCGCCGGCTTGCGCTTTGAGAAGGCACACTCTCTGAGGTACAAGTTGATCAGGCGCTGATAGGGGATTCCGACCTCCCGGCTTAGCTGCTTGAAATAGGCGATCAGGTCTTCATCGAGACGAATCGTAACCACCTTTTTCAGCCGCTTGGCATAGGGGTTCCGCCTCCAGGACAGCCCTGAGAGGTCGTATTCCTTTCTCACACCAGCCTCCCTTCGCGATATCGCACTTGCTCCTTCCGGGTCGCCTTTCGAGCCGAAATGATTCGAATCACGTCTCCCTGGCGACGTTCGCAGAAACATACGAGCACGAGTCGCGCCCGGATCGAGAATCCAATGATGAGGAAGCGGTCCTCCTCTCGAGAATGATCCGGATCGGATGCCACAAGGGCCCCCTCGTCGAAGAATACGGTCCTGGCTTCCTCGAAGGAGACCCCGTGCTTCCGCTGATTGCTCCGATCCTTTTTGGCGTCCCACTCAAAACGAAGCTCCGCCACGTTTCAATACAGTACCCCTCCGCTGTTGTATTTACAACGTATTTAAATGACACGTCCGCCTTCGAATCGGTATAGTGGAGCGGCCATGAACTCCGGATTCCGCGCGGGCGTGCTGGCGGGGATCATTCTGGGCGCCGCCCTCGGGGCGGGCGCCGTCGCGGTGATCCGCCGGACTCCCCCGCAGGCCGTGCACGCGCCGGCCCCGCGCGCCGCCGACCCCGACACGGCCGCGCTCCGCGACGAGAACGAGCGCCTGAAAAAGCGGGTGGCCGAGCTCGAAAGCATCCCCGCCGCGCCCGCCGCCCCGGCCTTCAAGGATGAGCCCGCTCCTGCCGCGGCCCCCGCCCCCAGCCTGAAAGAGATCTTCGCCAAGCTCGCCGAAAAAGGCCTGGCCGCCCTCTACGACGCCGAGAACCTCGCCAAAGCCGTCGAGGCCGCCAAAGTTGCCGGCAAGGCCGGGATCGACTTCCTCGCCGACCTCCTGCGGAATTCCCGCTCGGCCAACGAACGCATCCTCGCCGCGGCGCTCCTCGGCGCCACGCAGGACCCTTCGGCCGTGGCGGCCCTGGCCGACGCCCTCAAGAATGAGAAGGATCTGGTCGTCCGCCGGACGGCAGCCCAGGCCTTGGCCGGCATGGGGGCCGCGGGCGCCGAAGATCCGCTCCGCGCCGCCATGCTCGGGGACACCGACTGGGGCGTCCGCGCCAACGCCGCCTATGGCGTCGCCAAGCTTGGGAAGGAGGACGGGCTCCGCCTCCTCCGACAATCCTACGAATCCGCTGAGACCCCCGCCGAGTACCGCATCTTCGTCCTGGGCGGCCTCGCCGACGTCGCCTCTCCTTCCACCGCCCCGCTCTTCCGGAAGATCCTGAGCGACTCCCGGGATGAAGGCTATCTTTTGATCGCCATCGGCGCCCTTGAGAAAATGAAGGACGTCGAGGCGATCCCCGCGCTTCAGCGCGTCGCCACGGACGACCATCCCGACTCGATCCAGGAGGCCGCGCAGAAAGCGATCGAAGCGCTTCGGAAATAGGCCCGCCTCGGGTACACTCGGACGTGTGACGGCGCGCGCGGCGGCGTTCTTCCTCCTCGCGGCGTGCTCGCCGGCCCCGCGCGAAGACCTCGAGCCGCTTTTCGTGACCCTGGAACGCGGCTCCGCGCTCGGCGCGATGGAGGCGAGCGCGAAACTCGCCCAGGCCTACGACGACTCCTGGCTTCCGCGCCTGGGAAGGTCCCTCGACGCCGCGCCGGTCCGCGCGCTCCAGCTCATCGGAGACCTGACGACGGACGGGTCGGCGAAGCTGCTCCTCGAACGGCTGCCGAAGCTTCTCGCCGCGGACCCGGCGGCTTCCCGGATGGCAGTCGTCGCCTCGGGGCTCAGGCGCCTCCGGGCCGCCACGCCCACGCTCCTCGACCGGTTCGAGAAGCTCGACGAAAAGGCCGCCCTCCGCGCGCTCGGCCGGATCTGGGACCGCGCGCTGAACGACCCGCCGCCGCCCCGCGCCCAGGAGATCGACCGATTGAGCGTTCTGGCGCTCGTCCACCGGCGGGCCACGGGGGCGGACGTGACCGTCGAGGCATGCGAGGCGATGCTCAAGGTCATGAGCCGCGACGAACTGGAAGGGTTCCTGGGGAAGCACGCGGGCGACAAGTTTTTCGCGCGCCGATTCTGCGACGAAGCGGTGCGGCGGAAGGGATTCGACCCCGTGAAGGGCGCGCGGATCCACGAGGCGCTCCTGTCGAGCCCGGACCTCGAGCTCGTGGCGGAGATCCTGCACACCTCGCCCCACGCGATCCGGCCGGAGCTCGTGCGGCCGTTCCTGCACGACCGGCGCGCCGTGAAAGGCGACTACCTGCTCTGCGACGCGGCGGCGACGCGGCTCTCGGGCAGGTCACCCAACACCCGGGCGGAGCGCGACGCGTTGATCCAGTCGCTGAAGCCCTAACAAAACAAACCGTTTGTTTTGTTAGGGCGTTCGACGGACGATGGGAGGGCCGCCGCCGGGCCAGGAGTAGGTCGGGGGATTCGACCGGTACGTGGAGGTCAGCGGAGGCGTGGACCACCGGTCGAACGAGGCAGGCGCCGGGGCGCGACAGCCCCGATCGGGGACGAGGACGCCGGGGGGAGCGGGCGGCGGCGAAACCAGGTGCGCGGCGGGCCGGCAGCTGAAGCGCGCCGACCACCCGTGATCGGTGTCGGTGCAGCGGTTCGGATTGTGGCGGACGATCTCGACCCGCTCGCGCTCGGCGGCGATCCGGGAGTATTCCAGGTCGGCCTGGACCTTCACGATCCGTTCATTGGACGCGATCCGCTCCCGCTCGATCTGGAGCATGAGGTCCTGCTCCCGGATCCGGAGGGCGACTTCCTCCCGGGTCCACTGACCGTTGACCTTGATGAACCCCTTGGCCGCCATGAGCTCGTCGCCCTGGAGCCACGCCCCGTGGATCCGCTCGAAGCCGAGCGCCTTTCGGGCCTCGGCGTGGTCGGGGTCGAGGGCGATCACCTTGCGATAGAGCGTGTTCGCGCGGTCCTGCAACCCTTTGCCGCGCGCCCACACCGCCAAGTCGTAGGTCGTCTGGGCGTCGGCCGCCCCTTTCAGCCGCTCCTCGTACTCTTTGATCAGGTCGCCCGTCTTCCGCACGCTCCGCACGTGCGAGCGGTCGAAGGTCATCGTCCCGCCGCCCTCGACCTCGATAATCACCCGCCCGAATTCCTCGCGGACCACTCCGCTCAGGACCGAGCCGTTGTTGAGGATCACTTCGTCGGCGGCGGCGGGAAGCGCCGCCAGGAGCAGGAGCGCGGCTTTCGAGACGGTGGACATGGGCGACCCCCTGGCAAACCTAGGGAGGTATACGACGGGCGGAACAAAATAGCCTGTCGATTCTGTTCCTTGCTCCTTACCCCGGCCGGTGCTTGATGTACGGGTCGCGGTTCGGCAGGCCGCCGCAGTCCGGGCACCTGACCTCGGCCTTGTCGATCAGGTTCTTGCACTGGAAGCAGCTGAACTTGTTGGCCTTGTAGTCCCAGAAGAAGCGGCTGCGCGCGTCGCACTTGGGGCACCGCGTGACCGCCTTCTCCATCTCCGGGTGCTGCCCGCCGCCCGAGCAGGCGAACGTGATGGGACCGGAGTCCTGCTTGGTGACGGTGGATTTCTCTTCGACCACCGGCACCGCTTCGGCGACCGGCTTGGCCTTGGGCTTGGGCGCCGGCTTGGACCCCGAGGACGCCGCCGCGATGATGAGGATGAGGAGCACGAGCCCTCCGACGGCGCCTCCGATGATGATCGGGGTGTTGTTCTTCTTCGGGGCCACGGGGACGGTGCGGGTCGTCCTGCCCTGGGCCGCCCCGTGCGCCGCGTCCGGTCGGAGGCGCCGCGAGGTCGTGGGTCTGTTGCCGCGTTCGGCCGGGTTTCTCATCGCGTGCTCCTGACCGGCTTTCGCCCCCCACCCATGATAGAAACCGCGGGGTCCGATTGCTACGAAGCCAGCGCGCGCAGTCCGCGCACCAGCCGGCCGATCCCCTCGGCCGCGGTGGCCTTCTCGAGCGCCCCGTAGGCCATCCGGAGCGTGCACCCGCGCTCCAGGCCGAAGGCGGTCCCGGGGATGACGGCCACGCGGTGCTCGCGCACGAGGCGCTCCGCCACCTCCAGCGGCTTCCGGTCCGAGCGCACCTGGAGCAGGAAGTAAAAGGCGCCCTCCGTGCGCGGCACCCGGCAGAAGGAGGCGACGCCTTCCAGCTCCCGGAGCGCGACCTCGCGCACCTCGGCGATCGCGCCGAGCTTCGCCCTGCAGTAGGCCGGCCCGGCCCGCAGCGCCCCCAGCGCCGCATGCTGCGAAACGGCCGGCGGACAGATCAAGTTCGTGTCCTGGATCTTCCGCACCGCTTCGAGGAGGTGGTCCGGGATGACCATGTACCCGATCCGCCAGCTCGCGAACCCGTACGCCTTGGAGAGCGAATAGAGCGAGATCGTGTGGCCGGCGCCGCCCGGGATCGACCCGGGCGAGAAATGGCGAGCCCCCCCGTACGTGAAGTACTCGTACGCCTCGTCGTGGAGGTGGTAGACGCCGCGTTCGCCGCACAGCGCGTTCACCTCCCGAAGCGCCGCCTCCGGGTAGACCGCTCCCGTCGGGTTGTTGGGCGAGATCGTGACCACGGCGCGCGTCCGCGGCGTGAGGGCACGGGCGATCGCCTCGGGCCGGAGCTGGTAGTTCTCGTCGGTCTCCACCAGGACCGCCCGGCAGCCGGCGATCCCCACCGCCATCTCGTGGTTGAAGTAGTAGGGCGTCAGGAGGACGATCTCGTCGCCCGGATCGGCCACCGCGAGGACGGCGTTCAGGAACGCCATGTTCCCGCCCGCCGTGACGACGACGCGCCCCTCGGTGATCCCGTTCTCGGCCCGCAGCTTCGCCTCGAGCGTCTCGACGAGCGCGCGGACCCCCTCCACCGCCGTGTACTTGTGGTCCTCGGGGTCCCGTCCGAACCGCGCGGCCGCCTCGAAAGCCTCGGGCGGCGGGCCGTAGGAGACGACGCCCTGGCCGAGCGAAATGGTTCCGGGGGTCGCGCGGACGAGGTCGCCGATCACCGGGATGATGGGCGTCTGGACCTCCCGCAGCCGGCGGGATTCGACCATCCGCTACTTATACCACTTGAGGAGGCGCACCTCGATCGACTTGTCCTTGGCGACGAGTTCCTTGAACTTCCCCACGTCGCTCACGGCCGGTCGGCCCCGATAGTGGTAGGGGTAGACGACCTTGGGCTTGAACTCGAGGACCGCGTCGGCCGCCTTCTCCACCTCCATGGTGAAGGGCAGGTTCATGCAGACGAACGCCGCGTCGATGTCCTTGAGCTTCCGCATCTCCGGGATGTCCTCGGTGTCTCCCGAAATGTACAGGCGCTTCCCGCCCAGCGTCACGACGTAGCCGTTCCCGCGACCCTTCGTGTGGAACTGCTTGCGCTCCTCGGTCAGGTTGTACATCGGGATCGCCTCGACCTCGATCTCGCCGACCTTCGTCTTCTCGCCGTTGGCGAGCTTGACGGCCTTGGCCTTCTCCTCGTCGCCCAGCTTCTCGACGACGGCCGCCGGGGCGATGATCTTCGTCTCCGCGGCGGCGACGGCCTTGAGCGTGTCGGCGTTCAGGTGGTCCCCGTGGATGTCGGTGACCAGGATGAGGTCCGGCTTCCCGCAGTCCTTGAAGCGGTCCCCGCCGCCGACGGGGTCGACGAAGACCGTCTTCCCGTCCCACTTCAGGACGAAGGTCGCGTGCTCGATCGGGACGATCTCGGCGTCGCCCTTCGACGTGGCGATCTTGTCCGACGCGGCCTGACACAGCACCAGGGCGAGCGCGAGCTTCATCATGGGCCTCTCTTTCGCCAGTTATGGTACGTCGGCCGGGCCGAGATGGCTATATACTGTCGGCGTGATCGAGGTCGGGACGAGCGGTTTTTCGTTCGACGACTGGGTGGGGCCGGTGTACCCGCGGGATATCCCCAAGTCGCAGTGGCTGCCGTACTACAACCACGTCCTCGGGTTCCGGCTGCTCGAGCTCAACAGCTCGTTCTACTCCCTCATCGCCGCCCCGAGCGTCGAGCGCATGATCGCCGCCACGACCGCCGATTTCCGGTTCGTGGTGAAGGCGCACCAGGCGCTTACGCACAAGGCGATCGACGCCCAGGTCCTCGAACGCTTCCGCGGGACGGTCGACCTTTTCCGCGCCGCGGGGCGGTTCACGGGGACGCTCGCCCAGTACCCGCCGAGCTTTCTGCCTCGGGAGGAAAGCTGGTCGGCGCTCGAGGCGCTCCACGAAAAGCTGGGCGACCCCTTCTTCGTCGAGTTCCGTAACCGCGCGTGGACCGCGGCGGCAACCTGGGAGCGGCTGCGGAAGGCGGGCATCGCCACCTGCGTGACCGACCTGCCGCCGATCCGGTCGCTGCCCGATCGGACCGCGGTCGTCACGGCCGGGACGGCCTACCTGCGCCTGCACGGCCGGAGCCCCCACTGGTTCTCGGACGCCGCGCTCCGCTACAGCTACAGCTATTCCGAGGCGGAACTCTCGGAGCTCCTGGGCGTCGCCCGCGAGCTGGAGCGGTCGGCCCCGCAGGTGCTGGTCTTCTTCAACAACTGCCACTCGGGCCAGGCGGCCCAGAACGCGCTCCGCTTCGCGAAGCTCCTCGACGCAGCCGGCTGATCGTGGTCGTCTCGACCCGCTCGGTCCGTCCTCGGCGGACCGGGACGATCCGGTCCGCGGTCAGGGCGACGGCGCCGTAGCGCGACTCGACCTTGCCGACCACTTCGTAGGGGCCGAGCGTTCCCACGAGCGAGCGGAATCGGCGGAAGACGTCGGGGAAGAGCACGACCTCGAAGATCCCGTGCTCGTCCTCCATCGTCAGGAATTCCATGGGCTCGTCCTTGGCGGTCACGGCGATCCGCACCGTCGCCATGATCCCGAGGAGCTTCACGCGACGGCCCACGGAGGAGGCGAGGTTTCGACTGTCGAAGGGGCGAGGACCCGCCAGGTAAGACAGGACATGGCGGCGGGCCGAGAGCCCCAGGATGTCGAGCTCGTGCGCGAACTTCTCCTCCTCCGTGAAGTCGCGGATCGGCGGCACCGCCCCTCCCCGCGAGCGGAGGAACATCAGGATCTGCGGCCGGGGCATCCCGCTCCAGTCGAGCGCGCCGCAGAGGACCAGGTTCCGCAGCGACGGCTTCGAGATCTTCGTCCGCGCCAGGAAGTCCCCCAGCGATTCGAACGGCCGCGCCTCGAGGATCTGTTCGACTTCGCGGGCCTCGATGCCGAAGATGCGGTTGAATCCCACGCGGATCGCGCCGCCCTCTTCGGTGAACTCCAGGCCGGAACGCTGCACGCAAGGGAGCAGGACGCGGATCCCTTCCCGCTTGGCCTGCTCGAGGTAGACCCGCGCGTCGTAGAGCCCCTGGTTGTTGTTGAGCGCGCCCACCCAGTGGGCCACCGGGTAGTGGGCCTTGAGCCAGGCCGACGCCCACGCGAGCACCCCGTAGGACGCCGCGTGCGCGCGGCAGAAGGAGAACTCGTTGAACTTCGCCATCTGTATCCAGAGGCCTTTGGCGACCTCGAGCGGCGTCCCGTGCCGGACGGCGAGCCCGAAGAATTCGCGCGAGACCGCCAGCCGCTCCTCGTCCGTGCGGACCTTCTGGACGCGGCGGCGGAAGCGGTCGCCCTCCGCGAGCGAAACCCCCGTGAGCGCCGACGCCACGACCATCGCGTCGTCCTCGTAAAGCATGATTTCGTACGTGTCGGGGAGGAGGCCGACCGTGGGGACGGGTTCGAGCCCGCGCGCGCGGCGAACGAACGCCTCCTTCATGCCGAGCGAGGCGGCCCCCGGCCGGATGAGGGCGAGGGCCTTCATGAGCCCCTTCCCGTCGGACGGCCGCATCATGCGGATGAGGGAGCGCATCGCCGGCGACTCCAGCTGGTTGCACCCCAGCGTCCGCGCCTCGTGCAGGAGCGCGACCGTGGGCGCGTCGACCGGGAGGCGCTCCACGTCCACCTTGACGCCCGCCGTCCGCTCGACGATCTCGACCGTCTCGCGGATGGTCGAAAGCGCCCGGTTCCCCAGGAGGTCGATCTTGACGAGGCCCGCCTCCTCGACCGAGTCTTTGTCGTACTGCGTGACGACGACGCCCTTCTCGGCGGGTTCCAGGGGCGCCACGCCGTCGGGGCGGAGGACGATCCCTCCCGGGTGGACCGAGAGGTGGCGCGGGAGGTCGAGGAGCGCGCGTGCGGCGGCCTCGATCCGGGGCAGGTCGGGGGGTTTCACGCGCCCGCGCTGCATGAGGGACACCTGCTCGTCGGAATAGCCGAAGGCCTTCGCCGCCTCGCGGAAGGCCGAGCGGTGCTGGAACGTGATGTGCGTCGAGACCATCGCCACGTCGCCCCAGCGCTCGAAGACGTGGGCGATCACGTCGTCCCGGACGCGCCAGGAGAAGTCGACGTCGATGTCGGGGTAGTCCGCGCGCCCCTCGTGGAGGAAGCGCTCGAAGGGCAGCTCGTACGCGACGGGGCAGACGTTCGTGATCCCGAGGAGGTAGGCGACGACGCTCGAGGCCCCCGACCCGCGTCCGGCGACCGGCAGGCCGCGCCCGCGCGAGTAGGCCACGATGTCGTGGACGACGAGGAAATAGTCCGCGTAGCCGAGCTTGCCGATGACGCCCAGCTCGCGCTCCAGCCGTTCGTGGGGCGGATTCGCGGGGTAGCGCCACGCGAGGCCTTTCTCGCAGAGCGCGCGGAGGCGCTCCATCCCGCCTTGATCCTTCGGAAAAATCTTGGGCGCGGGGAGGAATTCCCAGTCGCACGACTCGACAAGAGCTTCGTCGACGGGCAGGTCCGCGCGCAGGTAGGCCTCGGGGCTCGCGAGCCCTTCGACTCCGCTCAGGGCAGGCCCTTCGACGTGGGCGACGAGGGTGTTCTGGCGGATCGCCGACAGCAGCCGGTGGACGCGCCACTCCTCGGGGCGCGCGAAGTGGACGTCGATCACGCGCTCCTTGGGCAACACGTGCAACCCCCCGAGATCCACCGCCGAGGTCGCCGAGAGCGCCGAGGATGGAAATCTTTTCTCGGCGTCCTCGGCGATCTCGGCGGTTTTCTTCCGGGTGATGAGGCGGCACAGGTTGGCGTAGCCGGCGCGGTCGCGGATCAGGTAACAGGTTCCGTCGATCCACGCGCCCAGGACCGGCCGGATGCCGGCGGCCGTGCACGCCTTCCAGAACTCGACCGCGCCGTAGAGGCCCTCCTCGTCGGCGAGGGCGAGCGACTTCATCCCGAGCTCCTTCGCCCGCGCGACGAGCGCGGTCGGAGACGCGGTGCCGCGGAGAAGACTATAATGGCTGCGGACGCAGAACACGGCGGAGGACCTCATGGCGCTCAAGTCTCGCTACGCCCACACGAACATCGTCGCCCGCGACTGGAAGAAGCTCGCGCGGTTCTACGAGGAGGTCTTCGACTGCGTCTTCGTCCCGCCCGAGCGCGACCACCACGGGCCGCACACGGACGCCCTGACCGGCATTTCCGGCGCCCGGGCGCGGGGCGGCCACTTCCGGCTTCCCGGCTACGGCGACGGCGGACCGACGCTCGAGATCTTCCAGTACGACCAGCCCGCCGCCGGGGACGCGCCGGTCATCAACCGTCCGGGCCTCGCGCACCTCGCCTTCGAGGTCGACGACGTCGCCGCCGCGCGCCAGGCGGTGCTCGGGGCGGGCGGCCGCGCGTACGGGGAGACGATCACGGTCCCCATTCCCAAGGCCGGCACGATCACGGTCGTCTACATGACCGACCCCGAGGGCAACATCGTCGAGCTCCAGCACTGGTCGGCGTAAGGGAAGGTTCACCACAAAGACACAAAGAGCACAAAGAGTTTCTTCTTTGTGGCCTTCGTGCCTTTGTGGTGAATTCATTTCGTGAGCGACGGCGTCCGGAGGATGTACCCGTACGCGTCCTTCGGCAGCTTCCCGACGAGCTCGATCGCGCGGCCGGCGACGATCGCGCCGTGGCCGTACTTGTCGCGGATGGCGTCGATCGCGGCGTGGAGGCGGGCGAGCGCCTCGTCCTGGAAGATCTCGAGCTGCCCTTCCTCGGCGACGAAGTTGGAGAAGGTCACGCCCAGGTGGCGGAGCGTCACGCGCCGCGCGTAGAGCTTCCAGAGGAGGCGGCGCGAGAGCGGGTGGATGTCGTCGGGGATCGCCGTCGACGGGAACGTGATCGAGGTTTCGTTCTGCTCCCAGTCGGAGTAGCGGATCGAGACCTTGAGCGTCCGGGTCTTGAGGCCGAGCTGGCGGATCGCCCGGACCCCGCGGTCGACGAGGTAGAAGAGCATCCCCTCGAGCCACGCGCGGTCGGCGGTGGCGGTCTCGAAGGTGGTCTCGCGCGAAATCTGCTTGGGGATCTCGCGCTCGTGGACGACGCGCGAGTCCTCGCCGCGCGAGCGCTCGTAGAGGGCGGCGCCGACCTTGCCGAGCATCGCTTCGAGCGTCGCCAGCGGCACCTCGCGGAACTCGCGGACGGTGCGGACGTTCATGTCGCGGAAGAGGGCGGCCGTTTTCGGGCCCACGCCGGGGATCTTTTCGACGGGGAGGGGCAGCATGAACGCCTCCTCCTCGCCCTCGGGGACGCGGCGGAGCCCGTCGGGCTTGACGGACTTGGCGGCGAGCTTGGAGACCATGCGGTTCTTCCCGATGCCGACGGTAACGGCGAGGCCGACCTCGTCGCGGATCTCCCGCCGGATGCGCCGCCCGAGCTCGAGAAAGTCCGGGTAGACCCCTTCGCAGCCCGTGAAGTCGGCGAAGGCCTCGTCGAGGAACGTTTCGAGCGCCGGCGCGTAGCGGCGGCAGATCTCCCAGATCGCCTCCGTGAAGCAGCGGTAGACTTCGTGCCGGCCGTCGAGGACGACGAGCTCGGGGCAGACTCTCCTGGCCTGGTGGAGGGGCATGGCGGTCGTGACGCCGCGGGCGCGCGCCTCGTAGGAGGGCGACGCGACCACGCCGTTCCCGACCGCCACCGGCTTCCCGCGCAGCCTCGGGTCCTTGAGCTGCTCCACCGCGGCGAAGAACGCGTCGACGTCAAGGTGCATGACGGGCCCAGGAGCGACCCGGGCGTTTGATAACGGCCTGTCCTGAGGCCCTCCCGAAGCGCGATAAAATGACGCGTCATCCGGTGTGAGGTATCTCTTCATGAATCGTGCTCTCCTTCTCGTGGTGGGCTGGGTCGGCCAAGGCATGGCCGCTTGGCTCGCCCTGGCGCGCCGGCGACCGCTTGCCGCGGAAGTCGCCGCCCTGCGCGAGCGTCTTGAGAAGCTCCGGTCCGAGAACGATCTCCTCCGAGCGCGACTGGATCGCATCGACCCCCATGCACGTCCGCATTACCGGTCGTGGGAGCGGCTCCACATCCTCTTCCACCGGCAGCGGTACGGACTCTCGATCGAGGGAACGGCGCACGCGTTCGCGATCAGCGGGCAGACCGTGATCAACTGGCTGAAGGAGGTCGAGTCCGGAGTCGCGCGCCTCGTCCTGGCGCGGCGGCCGATGAACGCGCTCCCGGACCTCGTCCGCGAGGTGGCCGTCTTCCTGAAGCGCCAGTGGCCGCGCTGGGGGACGCGGCGGATCGCAGGGACCCTCAGCCGTCTTGGCCTGAGGGTATCGAGGACTTCCGTCCAGCGGATCCTCCGGAAGCCCCGCCCGAAGCGCCCCGCCGCCGCCGTGAGAGCCGCCCGTGGAGCGCTCCGCCCCAAGGGGCCCAACGACGTTTGGCTCATCGACCTCACCCGCGTCCAAGGCTTCTTCCGCTCGATCATCGTTGGCGGGGTCGTCGACCTTTTCTCGAGAAAGATCATCGTCGTCCGCGCTTGGCGCGGGGAGCCGGACTCCCCCGAGGTCTGCCTGCTCGTCCGCCACGCGATCGAGAGGAACGGCAAGAAGCCCCGCTGGATCGTCACCGATCAGGGCGCCCAGTTTACGGCGCGCCGCTTTATCGGCTTCCTTCGGCGCCGCCGCATCCGCCGCCGGTACGGCGCGGTCGGTCGAAAGAACTCGATCGCGACAATCGAGCGGTTCTGGCGGAGCATGAAGGACGAGTTTTCCGATCGCCTGCTTCCCTGGGCCCCGATCGCGGCGATCCGCCGGCGACTTTCCCGATACGCGGCGTGGTTCAATGGAGAGCGCGTTCATCAGGGATTGTCCTTGAGCACGCCCGACGAGGTGCATGGCGGCCGCCCGTTCCGCCCCGGCCCGGCCCGCGCCCATGGCACTCTTGAGGTCCGTCTGCTCGGCGGGGATCGCCGTCTTCCCGTTCTGCGACTCCGCGAGGCGGCCTGACAGGAGCCGCGCGTCGATCTTTTCGCGCACCCTCCCTTGATGCTCCGCTTCCTCCGCGCCTCCCCGCAAAACTCGACTGTATCGACGACCACGCGCGACAGGTCTCAGGGGTTCACCCGTTGCCGCAAAGCCGCCCTGGGCCCTTACTTGGAACGAGAGCTGTTCTGAGCTGCGTTGACTATTGGGGATTATCCGACGCGGCAGAGGCTAGCATGGCGCGCTTGAGCGCGTGCATATCCGCTTCAAGCGCGGCCCGCTCCGCGACGGCAACGTTCGCGGCTAAGAATTCCCTACACGTGGCGTTCGCCGCGCGGAGTACCGCTTGCGCCAAGTCCGAATACCTATAGATCCCGCTGGCCTCCCCGTCCTTCGTGGTGACAAGAACTTCTTTTCCGTTCGGCTGGCGCTGGACGGAAAGGGCGAAGGGGCCGTCCATGAAAAGAAGTTCAACACGCGGCTCGCCTGCCAGTAGCTTCATGAGCGCCACGATCCACCATCCTAAGATCACAGCGCCGAAATCGAGCCAGCCTTCCTCGGGATAGGCCGTTCGCCCGAACGTCCACCAGATTCCGAAAAGCTTCGAGGAACCCCGTTTCTCGTATTCCGAGAGCAGGCTGCCGTCAAATTGTACCTTCAGTTCCATCGTTCACTTGTTAACCGGATACGCGGTTTCGACAATACCCTCCGCTTCATTAAACCACATTTCGATCGTTTGCTTACTCACGGGATCAACTCCTCGATACTTGATCCGGTTCGGCATTCTCAAGTCCTGCTGTGACGTTACCTTTTCTCGATTCTTCCAAGCGGCCACGACACGTGCCTTGATTTGTTCCTCGGTAAGACCCTCAAACACCGTACCCGTCGTCCTTTGTTGGGCAATTTTCCCGCCCGCCGAATGCCTTTGGAGTATGTGGTCCCAATCGAACTTCTTGGCCGCAGGCCCCCGAAGCTTGTCGAGCTTGCCGACTTGCTTGGCTCTCCTAGCCATTCCCAGGAAGGCTCCGAGCCCAGCCGTGGCCTTGCCCTGCGGGAAAAGTTCCGTGGCGATATCCCATCCCGCATCATGGACCGCCTGAACAAAGCCCTGGTACTGATTTTCCCAGTTCGGCGGACGAACGAACTCTGCGTGGAGCGCCAGGAGGGAACTCTTCTTCGGCCCCGGTCCCCGGGAGTCCCGCCAAGCCTTGGCCCAATCATACCAGCCTTCGGTGGTGCCGGGCCCCGTGTCGAAGATGATTCCCTTTAGACCGCGTTGGAGCACGTTGAAAGGAACCGAGACCACCTCGCTGCCCTGTTTGAAGAGATAGACTTGTTCCTTCTTGGAGTCATAGATCCCAATATCCACCGGATCCCCGTCGATCCCAAAGAACCCCTCATTGATGTACTTGACGATCTGAAGTCCTGAATCGGGATCCTTCTCGATCCGGAATTCATCCAAGCCCAGTGGGTCAACCTTGCTGATAGGTTCATTGGCAGCGTACACGTAGTGCTTCTTCGTTCGGTTCTCGAGCAGTGGATCCCTTTGTATAAACCGGCCCGTCCTGGGATCGTAACTGCGTGCCCTGAAGTGCATGAGACCGCTTTCGTCGTCGCGCTCGCGGAGGGTGAAGCCGTGGCGATCTTGTGGCGTCTCGTCGTGGCCGAACCCGGGGAGCTTTTCGCCCCACGCGGTATGGACGACGTGACGCTCGATGACGCCGGCGGTGCTCACCATCTGCTGCGCCGTCCCCAGGGCGTCGCCGGCGTAGAAGTACGTCGTCTCCGGGGGACCCGCGTCGATTCGGGCAATCTTTGAGTCAATAGCCCGGCCGTTTACGTACGTCCTCTGGAGCGTGTAGGTCTGCGAGCCGCTGGTTCTCAGATAATCCGCGGTCGCGTCCTGGCCGTCGTACATGAACCACTCTTCGTTGTTCGTAGAGATCAAAAGGTCCACCTTCGCGATCCGTTCCCCCGTCGGCGCGTAGCGGTAGAGGTAGGAGACCGTCGTCGACCCCGAGACCACCTTCTGGTAGGTCCGGAGCCGGTTCATGTAATCGTGGCCGAAGAGCTCCTGGGTCGTCCCCAGCGTGCGGGAGACCAGATTTCCGTTCCGGTCGTACGCATACGTCGTGGTGTTCGCCCCGGTCGTCTCCTGGGTCAGGGAGTTTTGCTCGTTGTACTGGTACGTCGTCGAGGTCCCGTCCTTCACCTGCGTGGCGCGGTTGCCCCCGGCGTCGTAGGTGCAGCTCCACGCGTAGGCGGAGACGCTCGGGGTCGTCCCCGCCGCTCCGCAGATGGAGGGGGAGCTCGCGAGCGCGACCTTGTTCCCCGGCGTGAGCGCCTGGATCTGGTTGTTGCAAAAGTCCGGAGGCGGCGACGCGCTGGCCGTCCAGGTCTCCCCCATCAGCCAGTCGTGGCAGTTGTACGTGTAGGTCGCCTGCGTCTGGAGATGCTGCAGCCTCGCCTTCTTCCGCCGATCCCGTTCGTCGTACTCGTAGTCGTACCTCGCCAGGGTCGTCCCGTCCGACTTCGCCGTCTCGATCGAGGTGAGGAGCGCCTTCCCGTTGAAATGGTACCGGTGCCGCACCCCGCCGGGGGAGAGCACCATCTCCTTCCGCTGTCCCGAAACGTAATAGGTCATCGTGGCCAGGACCGCCGAGTTGCGTTTGATCTCGGTCAGGCGGTTGTCGTTGTTGTAGGCATAGTCATAGGCGTGACCTTCGGGGTCGACCATCCGGATGAGATTCCCCGCGTCGTCGTACCCCGCCGTCCCGTCCGTCTTGACGTACGACACCTTCTTCCACATCACCTCCTGCGGCGTCCCCACCTCCAGGAACCACCGCACGTGCGTCAGGCGCCGGAGGACGTCGTACCCGGGCTGGCCGAGGTCGTTGGTGAAGGACACCTTCACCTTCGAGATCTTGTCGAAGACGGTCAGAAGATTCGACGACCCGTCGTACTCGCGCGCCACGTCCGCGACGACGATACCGGCCTTGACGTGCAGCTCCCGCATCATCCGGTCGATCAGGTCGTATTCGAAGGTCGCGACCTTCCCTTCCGGATCGATGTGCGAGGCCAGGTTCCCTCGGAAATCGTACCCCCAGCTCTCGGAGTAAATCGCGCCTGCGATCGCCGGATAGCTCAACTCGATCAGGCGGTTCGCGTCGTCACAGCAGCCGAGAAAATAGGATTCATCTGGATAATGCGTCTGATTGTCAGAGAACCGGCACGAGATGTGCCCGTCTTGGCGGGCTCCCGTGTCATCCCGCGGACGTCACTCGTTCTGGGTTGTCTTGTCAGGCTCTACCTTTTGCCATTTTACTGAATCAAGGGAAGGCTCGCCGTTCTTTCCAATCAACAAGGAATCCCCACCGGGCCTCCGTTCGCCTGCGTAAGCGTCGGAGGCAGACTCGTGAAGCCCGATGAATGATCCGGTCACGTAGGATATCCTCCCCCTTATACGCGAGTGCGCTGGCCAGGCAAAACATACCCACCACTTCTTGTCCTGATCCAGGATGAGGTCATAGAGGTACTCGTCGGTAGGTAGGCCCCCATGCCGCGTAAATTTTTCAGGGAATGCCCTTTTGAGTTCAGCAAGGTTAGACGCATAGGTGCCGCGCTCCAGTTTCATAAGCTCCTGACATCCCTTAACCACGGCCAACCAAAGCGTCGCCTGTTGGCCGGGCGCAGGATCAGCTCGATCGCATCCGCCCAGCGCAGCAGTGACCAGTATGGCTGCAATGCGACTCATTACTTCTTTGGTTGCGCTGGAGTTACCCATTCCTTCCCGTTCGCTAAGTCTCTCACATAGCCCCATTTCTCTAAGAACTCGTCCAGAGACCTCCTTGTTATGTCGACGCTGTTTCCGATGAAACGTTTGTGGACAAAGTCTTTTTGTTCAGTCGTAATCGTCCAAGTCGTGCGCATGCCGCCCGTCCAGCTCATGAATTCGAGGAAGCCTGCCTCGTAGTAACCCTTCGTAGAATTGGCATCAGTTTTCCTCTCGTCGAGTGTCTTCTGGAGGAGGTCGTATTCTTCCTTGGAAATCCTACCGTCGCGACTCGTGACGTGCGCCGCCATGCCCTTTACCTGAAGGTACCCGAACGTGACTCTATCAGCGTAATAGGCCATTTGCTCGTTACCGAGCTTAAGGATTTCGCCTTGACTCAAACCTCGCTTTGACATCACATCGCCTCGATCGAGAATGTGATTCTTGAGATTGAGTACCTCGTTCCAGATGGGCCCGTCGACCGCTGTATACTCATTGTAATACTGATGCCACGCAGCATGGAATAGCTCGTGTACGACCGATGAGGTTTGCACCTCATCACCGAATTCTAGATTTCCCTTCTTGTCAAAATGCTCCGTTCCGAGGACAATATTCTTTGTCGCGATTCTGTAGTAGTTCTTGCCGCGCTCTCCGCTCTTCTTGAGACCTGTCGTCTTGCTTACACGGCGAAGCATCGAGACATCAAAGCCCTCTTTTTCAAGTGCATCCAGGAATGGCTTGAAATCGCCCTCTGCTTCGCCCCGAGGATCCGTCCACATGGTCGGCGCATTTGCTGCGTACGCGTAGTGAGCTGAAGGCCTCCTCTGAAGAATTGGATCTTGCTGTAAGAATCGGCCCAGCCTCGGGTCATAGCTTCTCGCTCTGAAATGCATAAGCCCTGATTCGTCGTCGCGCTCGCGCTGGGTAGAGAGCGCGCAGAGAGAATCCGATTGGCTCGTTCTGTTCTGAGGACGCGCGCCGTGACCGTCTACTGCAGGAATCGGTGCCGGGCCGTCAGGGGGAAATGCAACGGCGTCAGAAAGGTGCGCGCGCCACTTGATGGAGTCGCCTACTCGATGCCTTTCATGTCGCCCTTTGAAGAAGCCGGCGACCCTTCCGCCCGATGCGGCGGAGCTCCTCGACGAACCGCCCCTTGCCGAGCGCTTCGGCGAGACGCCGTGAGAACTTCCGCCTAATTCGGCGGATTTCCTCGATCGCTACATCCGGACGTTTTCGCCGGCGCATCGTGCCTCATTGGGCGCGCCGACGACGAGACGTCTTGTGTTCGAGGATCTCCTCGATCAGCATCGACGCGATCTGGGCAGGACTGACCTGCCGGCCTGTGACCCGCGCCTGGTCGCGCGCCACCTTTCGGAGACGGTCCCAAACACGGGATTTGAACTTGATGATTCGGGGTACCGTCGCCTCCGGATCCGAGGGACGGCCCGTGCCCCCGGGCCCAGTTGACCGCAGCTTCTTGACCCGCTCGGTAAGGGCGGCCATTCCAAAAGGCGTGTGCTCGACCCGGCCGAGAATCACCACCCGACTGGCGCCGAGCGCCCGCGCCAGTTGCTCCACTCTCTTCTTGTCGGACATGAGCTACTCCTCGTCGTATTCCGTGATCCCGATGTAATGCCCGTCCAGGACGAGCCCGATTTCACCCTGGTTCGCCTCTCGCCCCATCCTATGGAGGTAGGAGCGAAGAGTCGCCAGCGTCTCTCGGGTCAGGTCGTCCGGCGCGACGTAGCTAAAGACGATCGTCGTGTCGTCGAAAACGAGCTTCCCGCCGGCCCTGTCGTCCCGCCAAACGCCCAAGCCTCTGGGATAGGCGGTCGCTCCGCGGAAAAGCTCACCCAGGACTTCCAGTGTCGGACGCGTCCAGGAACGACCCTTCAGCTTCTTTCCCTCGCGATCCACGCTCGGGACAAAGATCATGAGGTGCACGGTCCCGAGAGGCTGATTCGCCCCCAGGGCCCTCGCCGCCCCCTCTACTCGTTTCCGGCTCATGAGCCACCTCGAAGGCTATCCTATTTTAATATAGAAATCAAGGCTGACGGCGAGGGGTTCTAAGGGCGCACCGGGACAGGGCCTCCCGGGGCGCCCGGATCATCATCTCCGTCCTGCTCTCGCGGATGGAAACGACGGTGCGCGTCCTTGAGGTCGACGATCTCGAGGTTGACGTAGGCCGCGAGGCTCCGAAAGTCGTCGTGCCCCAGGATGTCTTTCACGTGGCCGGGGTTGGCGCGGTTCCGGATCATGGCCGTCGCGCACGAGCGGCGGAACGTGTGGGGGCTGACGGCTTTCTCTATCCCCGCCGCACGGGCCCAACGCCGGAGGACTTCCCGGACGCTATTCCCGTCCATCGGCAGTCCGCGCTTCGAAAGAAAGACGATTCCCGAGTCATGGCGGCGCCCGAGGAGGGCGGGCCTCGCCGAGCGGACGTATCGCCCCAGCCAGTCGGCCGCCACCTTCCCCAACGGGACGACGCGGCCCTTGCCGCCTTTCCCATGCTCGATCCGCAGGGCGCCGCCCTCGAGGTCGAGGTCCGGAAGCGCGAGCTGGACGAGTTCCTCCCGCCGGATGGCGGTCGAGTAGAGGACCTCGAGGATCGCCCGGTCGCGCAGGTGGATGGGTGTATCGCCCGGGACGCGGTCCAGGATCCGGATGATCTCCCCGTGCTTGAGCACGTCCTTCGGAAGGAGTTTGGGCTCCTTGACGTACGTGAGCTGCTCAAGAAGGAGCCGGGGCACCGCGCCCTTGCCGACCAGCACCCTGAAGAAGTCCCGGAGCGCCAGGAGGTGGGTATTCACCGTGAAGGGGCGGTCCCGCTTCCCACGGGCGTTCACGAACTGGATGCGATACCGCCGGTAATCCTGCAGGAGGTCGACGGTCACGTTCGATGGGCTCGCGATCCCCAGGTCCCGGCACCAGGCGAGGAACTTTTCGAGGAGCCACGCCCGACCTTGAATAGTGCGAGCGGCCAGCCCTTCGAGCTGCAGGTGCGCGCGGTAGCGAACGAGCCACGTCGTCCAATCCTCGCTCATGGCCCCTCCCGCGGATGGGTCTTCTGATGGGTTTCTTTGGCCTCCCGCTGGGCCACCCGGACGTAGCGCGAAAGCGACCTGAGGTCCTCGTGACCCAGGATCGCCGACACCTCCTGCGGGCTCGCGCCCGCCGCGAGGAGATGCGTCGCCATCGAACGCCGGATCATGTGGCACGTCACCGACTCAATCCCCGCCGCCTTGCCCAGCGCCCGGAGATACTGCTGAAAGACGATCTGTCCGAAGGGCTTTCCCCAGGCCGTTATCCATAGCTGCTCAACCCCTGGCCGGTAAGCCGCGAAGCGGGGCCTGGCTTCCGCGAGATACCGGCGCACCCACTCCATGGCGCACTTCCCAACTGGCACCACGCGGTCCTTGCCGCCTTTTCCGCCTCGGACGGCGGCGGCATCGTCGCCGAGGTCGGCGACCTGGACCTCGCGGTGCTCCTTTGCCCGGAGGCCCGTGGAATACAGGAATTCGAGCATCGCCCGGTCCCGGAGGCCCACGGGCTTCGTGACGTCCGGCGATTCGATGAGGCGCGTCATTTCGGCGGGCGAGAGGATCCGCGCGGTCAGGCGGTCGTGCATCTTGGGCATGGGCAGGCCAGCCGAAGGGTCAAGGAGGAGGACGTCCCGCGCCACCAGAAACCGGAAGAGCGCCCGAAGGGCGGAGAGGTAGAGGTAGGCCGTCTCGCGGCTCACGCGCGCCAGGACCTGCCGGGCGTACGTCTCGAGGTCACTCTCCGTCACTTCCCGCACGTCCCGTTCGCCCCAGAACCTCCCGAACTGCCGGAAGGCGTTGGAGTGGGCTCTCAGCGTCGCCGCCGCCCGACCCTGAAGGCGGAGGTGTTCCAGGAACGCCATACTTCCGGCCGAAAGGATTTGGGTTTGGCCCGGATCACGAGATGAGGTTGATTTCATCGCTCAACCCTTTCGCCGGAAGTGCGGTCGCTGGGGGGTGATTCCTGCGTTATCGCGTCCGGGAGGCGCTTCCGGCGCGGTTTTCGCGCTCCGGAAGTATCCCGGACGTGGGCCGGGAGTGACCCGGAAGTATGAAGGGCCTCTAGTGTGGTCGTATCCACGAGGCCCTTGTAGAAGCGCTCGCCGTCCAGTCCCTCACCGTTCCAGTCCAGCGCGTATCGGGTGCGGCGCCCGGGACCGGCCATGTGGACGACGACGTACTCGGCCTGGACGAGGTCCTTCAGGTAAGCCGCCAATTGGGTCTTCTTCCAGCCGACGCGCTCCCGGAGCTCCCGCTGACTAAAACGGACGTCGCCGGGCTCGACGCCGTCCTTCCGGGCCCGCTCCTTGAGCCAGTCCCGCAGTTCGTGGAGGAGCCGACGGGATGGCGGCGCGAGGTCGTAGACCGAGTGCCCGAGCGCGTGATGGGCCAGGCGGTTGGCGAGCGCGATGTCCTCGAGGACCACGACGACGGCGCCGTCTTCGACCTCTCGCTGGTGCTGCCGCGCGAAGGCGACCGCCCGGATGAGCCCGAGATACTTCCCGTGGTCCCGCCGGGCGGAAAGCCGGTCGTCGGGAAAGGTAAGATACGGCGCGAAGGGGTTCACGATCTTGGCCGGCTGAAGCATCCGCTGGATGTTCTGGTGAAGGCGAAGAAGCCGATCTCGCTCGGCGGCAGGCCTCGCCTCCGCCTGCCGCTGGGCAGCGAGAATGGCTCTCGTCTGTTCGCGCGACTCGTCGACCGAGAGGGTGAGGAAGCGCCCCGCCGTCTCCTCGTCCAGGTCCGTCCGGGTGCTCGTCACGAAGAGAGACACGGGCCCCCTGACCTCGCGTGTCCGGGCGTCGCCCTTCCCGGCCGCGGTCGAGAGCGAAAGCCTCCGCGCGGATTGCAGGACCCGCAAGGCGTAGGTCGCGTCCTGGACGCCTTCGGCTTCCTCGATGAAGACGAGTTTGTGCGCGAGGGCGTCGGGCTTCTGGTAGTAGAGAGTCTGGGCCGTGAGGCGCGTAAATCGGAGAAGGTCCTCCGGCGGGCAAAGCGATCCCACCGCATCGGAGAGCGTCGACTTCCCGGCCGCCGAGCGGGAAAGGACGAGGACGGAGAGGGGATCCTCGAGCTTCCGGGACACGGATGCCAGGTACGCGACGAGCTTATTCTCGTCCTCCCCCACGTACCCGAGCTGGCATAGATCGGTCGCGACGCACTCGGGAAAGCGTGAGTCCCGCAGGAGATCGAGCGCCTCAGACTTCTCGCTCTCGGTGATGAGGACGGTCGCCGGCGCCTTATCCCGCTCCTTCAGAAACTCCTCGGAGAGCGAGACCAGCCTACCCAGGAAATCCTCCATGAGGGTGGGATCCTCCCCCAGGAGGCAAGCGGCCGTCTTCGCGAAGCCGATCCGGCTCCGGGCATGGAAGAGGTCGAACGTGTCGAGATGAATCCGGGGCTTGGCGCCTTCTTCGGCAGACCGGCGAAAGACTTTGATCGACGCGCGCAGGTGTCGTGGGGAGTCCTGTGAAATGCCTTGGACGATGAATCGGAGGCGCCGCGGGAATTCGACCGTGAAGCCGTTGGCGTCCTGCTCAACGACTTGGTCCTGGAAGTCCGACTTCTTCGCAGGACCGACGGCGCCAATCGCCTCAAGCTCCGGCCGGAGCGGCTCGCAGTCTTTGAGCGTCACCTGGACGCCGTGGGCCACGAGCAAGTCTTTCGCGTCCCGGCCGAGCGGAACTCCCGGCCCGCCGGGGGCGATCACGGCTTCCCGGCCGCCGACGATTTCAAGAAGCCCGATGAGCGGGTCGGGAACGACAAGCACGTCCTTTGAGCACTTGACGCAGGGCGCGTTCCAGAAAGCGGGAGTCTCCTCGGGGAAAAGCCAAGATACCGCTCCGTCCGCCGCATAGCCGGCGATCTGGACCACGGAATCCTGAAGGTCGAAGACGGGAATGACGATCGATCCCGCGAAGCGCTCCTTGCCCTGACCGTCGAGGAGTCCCAGAGTTCTCAGCCGTTCTGCAACTTCGCCCCGAGCCATAGCGGCGAGCGTCCCTTCCGAGAATCCGACCTGAAAGCGATCGAGAAGCGCCGGATTCACCAGGCCCTTTCCCGCCAGCCAATCCCGAGCCTGGGCCGAATTAATAAGCGCGCGATGATAGATTTCGACGACACGCGAGAGGAGCTGCGAGTAGACGGCGTCCATGAGCTATCCCCCAAAGTCAGGCCGCGCGCTCGAAGCGAATTGACTTCGTGCGCCGGCGGGGGGATAGTGGAACAGTCCGAGATCCTACCGTGGGAGAGGGTCAGATAGAAACCTATTGATTTGTACCTGGCTCGGCCGCCAAGTCTGCAGGCCGTCCATCGCGCGGAGAGTTCACGATCGGCAGTTCATCGATGCCAAGGTGCTTCCACCGCTTGAGGTCGATCCGATCCAGAACCTCTTCGCTCACCACCAACTGGTGGATGTTGCTCTCGGAAATGGGAACCGGCGAGAACCTAGTCCTAACGAGATACCGCTCTCCAATCGGAAAGTACATCACCCTCCTACACGTATTGCATAGGCGGTAGGTTGACTTCTTGTTCCCTCGCATGATCGCTTGCGACTTTCCGATGAAAGTCCGCCAATCTGATACGGGATGCCCGTGCGAGTCAGAAACCCGGCCAAGGTTGAGATGACGAACGACCTCGTCTCGTCCGAGAGCGTCGATGAAGGATTCCCGAATCAAGCCTAGGCTCAAGCCCATGACAATCTGAAGAGGTGATCGGCTGGGTACTGTTTCCAAGACTACGTGAACGGTAGTTTCAGGCGATAGCACGTTTCTGCATCCCCTGCACATCAGAGATCCGAAGATGTTTTCCTCCCAGCCGCGGGGCGCATAACCCGCGTCGTCGTCGGTCGAAAAAATGTGGTAGAAGTTCACTTTTCAAATAGCTGCAGATCTCTGAAGTTCTTCAACATGATGTTTTTCCAGAACTCTTGCGTAATGTTGGTGCCGTGTTTCATGTCCACCGCTCTCGTGACATCTAGGACTGTATCAAAAGCTTTGCGCTGCATCCCAGGATTCCGTTCGAGGTAGGCCGCCCAGTCGGCAATGCTCGAACCCTTGCCGCCGAATGCGCTCAGCTCGAACCCTTGTTTCTTCAGAGCCGCGTGCAGCAATTCGTGCAGGTCCTTGTGTGCCGCCTTCGGAATCTTGGCCAAGGACTGGGCGTCAAGTCCTCCCAGGAACTTCGGAACCGGATGGTGGCCCGCCTTGCCGAGTCCTTGCAAGGCTTTGAAGACCCTTGGCGCGACGATGTAGCCGAGAACGATCGATGTGACCGTCCCTCCCGCTTCCGCTTGCATGAAGGCTCCTTGCCGGGATGCCTCCGCCTCGATTTTCCCCCACTCGTTGTCCCATCCCAGCCCAGCTAGTTTCTTCGCGATTGTCGGGTCGGCCTTGGCAAGCTTGTCCGCGCCGATTATGCTTTGCGCATATACACCGGTACCGCCTTTGAGGAATTCTCCGAACTTACTCTCGAACTTGCTCTTTAGGGCCGAATGCAGCCACTCTGCGGCCTGCTCGTTGGAGGCCTCATCCTGGAACAGGAAGCCTTCATTCTCCGCAATGCCTATGACGTTGCCTTCGACATCCCACCCAGAGACGCGATAGGTCTTCTTCTCTACCGAGTAGCCCAAGGTAATTGCATACGCCAGCAGCTTTAGACCCTTGTCGCCATACTTCTTGTGGAAGGCGTCCACAAGACCGGCTTCATCCCAGAGGCCGGTCGGGTCACGACGATTTGCGGGAGTATTCGATGTGTAGAGATAATGATGTGTGACTCGGCGCTCAAGAGGAGGATCCTTCTGAATGAATCGGCCAAGCCTCGGATCATAGCTCCTCGCCCTGAAGTGCATTAGCCCGCTCTCGTCGTCGCGCTCGCGGAGGGTAGAGAGCGCGCAGGAAGATTCTGATTCGCTTGATTTGGGTGTCAAACCGCGAGGGGGTGAGCGGATGGAGCCGACAAAGGAGATGGGGAAAAACCAGACCGAAGCTATGCCGTGGTCTCGAAAGTCGTGACGGGAACCTTCATCGTACGCTTGATCTTCGAGCGCCGGCTGACAATCCGGTCCATTTTCTCCAGGACCGCCGCCGAGTAGTACCTTTCTCCGCAGCGGTCACAGATTCCGACCGGAACCTCTTCGATGATGACGAGCTGGTCGCCGCTCCAGTAGTCGTCCCGAACGCGGCGCTCGCGAACGGTTCCCTCGCAATACTCGCAGGGCATCTCGGGAAGCTTCTTCATCGCGTTTCAGTCTATCACGTAGACGGTGATGATTCGAACGTAATCCAGTACTCTCCGCCAAACGGCCTCCACGCGGCGGCCGTCGGCGGCGGTGCCGCGAAGTACGTGTCGTGGGCCCCTTGGATCGCGCGTCAACGTGCGAATCAGGTCCCCCATCAGGAGGACGCCCCTGACGTCCCGGGGGCGAAGCCGTCATCGCAAGTCCTTGCCGTTTCGGGAACGGGCGGCCCGAATCAAACCCCCGAAGGCGGTCTCCCTCACGATTTCGCGGGTGAGTTCTACCAGGATCCTGGTGCGGCGAGACACGTAGCTCTGATACCACGGACGGTTGGGCGCGAGGGCCCGAGCGGCGGCCGACCCGGTCCCGTGCTTGATGAAGGCCCGAAGGATCGCCTTGTCGTTCGGCGTTATGGAACCCAGTCTGTCGAGGAGCTGCGATAGAAGACGGCATGCCTCAAGAATAACGCCGTCGTCGCCGACACGGGAAGCGCGGACGACGGTTCGAAGACCGGGTTCAAAGTCGTCCCGATGCCGCCTACGACCGTTCCCGTTTGGATCGTAATTGGAATCGAACGGCGCAACCATTGCGGCTATACCCCTTCCCTACTTCCCCGATCGCGCCGGCCCCCCACGGGATCGCGGGAGGTTCACAGAGTATAGAAGACCGACTCGGGCACACAAATCTTTTTCCTTCAGAGGACAAGGATGCTTTCGAGATACCAGAGCGGGTCCCCCTCCCGGTGGGACAGCACGAAGACTTCGCCCGTCGCGACCGTTACGGAGACGAAGTACTTGATCGGGCGGGTCGCGCGGTCGACCCAGCGGGCGTTGACGGACGTGACCTGGAACTCGCGGGTCTTCCAGCGGAACTCGAGCGGCTCCACGCGGCCGCCTTCGTAGCGGACCACCACCCGGGCCAGCTTCTCGTGGATCTCTTCCTCCCCCACGGCATATCCGAGAGTACCACCCTTTGGATAAAAATGTTAGCTAAATGTTATGTATCCGCTTCGAAGCCTTGAACATTCAGCCACGCGGGGCTACACTCGGGGCGTGGCGGACAACGGCGAGAAGAGGTACCAGAAAATCCTCGAGGGCATCCACTACCTCATCGGCGACAACAAGCTCCTTCGCGAACAGCATGCCGAAGCGGCCCGGCAGGCGGCGGAGGATCGGAAGCGCGCCGACGAGGATCGCCGCCGGTCCAACGAGCGGTTCGACCGGTTAATCGAGGAAATGAAGGAAGACCGCGCCCGCTCGGACGAGCGGTTCGCCCTCCTTCTCGACCAGGTCAAGCGCACCAACCGCGTGGCCGTCGACATCGCCCGCGACATCCGCAAGGGACAAAGCCAGATCCTCGAAAAGCTGGACGCCATCCTCAAGAAGTTGCCGCCGCCTTCCAACGGAAAATAACCGAACCCTTTCCCGCCCCGCCCCGTTCTTCCCCTTCAGAATGTCAACGATCGTCCTGGCTCTGCTCCTGGCCCAGGAAGACCCGGCCAAGGCCAAGTGGGACGAGATCATGCAGGCCCTGCGCCCGGGCGGCGGGTTCGACGACGTCAGGCGTCCCGAAAGCTTCTATTTCAACGAACATGGGGCCCGGCGCCTACCCCTACCTCATCAAATACATGGATCACGAAGACATCATGCTCGCCCGCGCCGCGGTGGCCGCGCTCAACGAGCTCACGGATCAGCGGCGGCCGCTGCCGAACGAAGCCAACAAGGCTCAGCTCAAAGCCGAGTGGGAGGAGTGGTGTCGCAAGAACTCCGAACCCTTCCGACGCGAGTTCGACCGACGCGTGCTCGTCCTGCTGCTCTGTGAGACGCGCGCCGAAGACGTGCCCGCCCTGATTGAGCAGCTTGCGGAGGACCAGGTGAAGGTCCGCGAACGAGCAACCGGAGCGCTTGCGGAGGCGGCCCTCCAACACGAAAACCTCCTCCGAAAGGCGGCCGGCGAGGCGAAGGATCCGGAGGTCAAGTGGCGCCTCGACGCGGTCCTGGACAGCCTCGACGCCGCCAAGATCGAGATCGACCGGCTCCGGGCCAACCCCGACTTGATCTTGCCGGTGATCCAGAACGCCGGCCCGATTCAGCGGGAAAAGCTCCAACGACTCCACAAGCACCTGGCCGCCGCCCGCCCCTTCCCGCCGATTTCCAAGCCCGGCGGAACGCCATCCAGGAGCGTCATGGAGTCGGAAAGGACCGGGCACACTACGCGAACGCGGTCCGCGAGTGGCAGGAATACCTCACGGGGAAGATCACCGACGACGAGAAGAGAAAAGCCGAGCAGTCGATCCTGCAGATCAACGAGATGGCCCGCGCGGAGCTCGACCGCCTCAAGAAACGCGCCGAACGGCTCGCGGAACTGGTCAACCGATCGGCGGCCGCCGACCTTCTCAAGGGCGAGCGCCCCCGCTTCGAGCTTACGTCCTGCTATGAAGGGCTGGAGAAGCTCATTCGGCAGTACGAGAAGTAGCCTCGCCGCCGGCGGCGACGGCGTCGCGCACGAAGCGGACGCTCTTGAGCTCGCGGTCGAGGTGGAAGCGGACGCAGACGTCCAGGATCCGGCGGATCTCGACGACGAGCGCGCGGCGCATCGGCTCCCGCGGCATCTCGCCGTCGCCGAAGCGGGCGATCGACTCCAGCGCCGCGCGCCGCACCGGGAACCAGCGCTCCTCGCGCGGCCGGCACTCCGGGCAGAGCGCCCCGCCGTCCCGCACCGAGAAGTACGCCTCCGGCGCCCGCACCGCGCGCCGGCAGACGCCGCACTCGCGCACCCGCGGCAGGTAGCCCAACGCCCCGAGCGCGCGCGTCTCGAAGGAGAAGACCGCGTCCGGCACCGGCACCCCCGCCTCGAGCCGCTCGAGGACCTCCACCAGGCGCTCGAACAGACCCTCGACCGGCTGCCCCTCCGGCGCGAACTCCATCACGAACTCCGCCGCGTAGCAGGCCCCTGTGAAGCGCGCGTAGTCCGCGCTCAGCTTCGCGAAGTTCCGCAGACGCTCCGCCTGGGTGAGAATGTCCAGCGTCCCCGGGCGCTTCTCGATCCGGATGAGGTCGTAGACCGTGAGCAGGTCGAACGGGGCGAGGAACGGGCCCTTCTTCCGCTTGGCCCCCTTGGCGATGCAGTGGATTTGCCCGTGGGTCGGCGTGAAGAACTTCAGGACCTGGCTCGTCTCGCTGTAGTCGATCTTGTAGAGGCAAACCCCCGGCGCGCGCACGAACGGCATGGAGGCGCCAGTGTAACAGAATGATCGCACTATTTCGTTACACGAGGACGTCCCGCACGACGTGGCCGTGCACGTCCGTCAGCCTGAAGTCGCGACCGGCATACCGGTACGTCAGCTTCTCGTGGTCGAATCCCAGCAGGTGCAAGATCGTCGCGTGGAGGTCGTGGATGCCGACCTTGTCCTTCACGGCCTTCCAGCCGAACTCGTCCGTCGCGCCGTGCACGTGCCCGCCCCGGACGCCGCCGCCGGCCATCCAGAACGTGAACCCGTAGGGGTTGTGGTCGCGGCCGCTCCCGGCCGGCAGCTCCACCGTCGGCGTCCGCCCGAACTCGCCGCCCCAGAGGACGAGCGTGTCGTCGAGCATCCCGCGCTGCCTCAGGTCCTTGAGGAGCGCGCCGATCGCCCGGTCGCACTCGCCCGCCAGCCGGCGGTGCTCCTTGACGAGGTTGGTATGGCTGTCCCACGGTTGCCCCTCCGAGGTCCAGACCTGAACGAACCTCACTCCCCGCTCCACGAGCCGCCGCGCGATCATCATCTGCCGCGCCTGGAGGCCGTCGCCGTAGAGCCGGCGCACCGGCTCGGGCTCGCGCGTCACGTCGAACGCGTCCGTCGCCTCCATCTGCATCCGGTAGGCGAGCTCGAAGGACTGGATCCGCGCCTCGAGCTGGACGTCCTCTCGCCGCGCGCGCTGGTGCTCGCGGTTGAGCGCCAGAAGCGCGTCGAGCTGCGTCCGCTGGTCCGCCGTCGCCAGGAACGGGTTCCGGATGTTCTCGAGAAGCTTCTGGGCGTCGACGTGGGCGGTGTTCACGTACGTCCCCTGGTAGGCGCCCGGCAGGAAGGAGGACCGCCAGTTCGGCGCGCCCCCGGTGGGATAGCCGTTCGGGCACATCACGATGAAGCCCGGCAGGTTCTGGCTCTCGGACCCGAGCCCGTACGTCACCCAGGCGCCGACGCTCGGGCGGCTGAGGCGGAGCTCCCCGGTGTTGATGAGGACGATCCCGTCGTGGTCCGGAATGGTCGTATTCATCGACCGGATGACGCAGAGGTCGTCGGCCGACTCGGCCAGGTGCGGAAAAAGCTCGCTGACCTCGAGGCCGCTCTGGCCGTGCTTCCGGAACTTGAAAGGGGACGGGAAGGCCGCGCCCGTCTGAAGCACGGTCTTCAGGGTTTCGACCGGGAGGGGCTTCCCCGCGTACCTCTCGAGCGCCGGCTTGGGGTCGAACGTGTCGACGTGCGAGGGGCCGCCGTTCGCGAAGATGTGGATGACGCGCTTCGCGCGGCCGGCGAAGTGCGGGCCCTTGGGGGCGAGGGGATTGGGCGAGTCGCCGCCCCACGCCAGGACGTCCGCCAGGCCCAGCGCCCCAAACCCCAAGCCCAATCGGCCAAGCAACTCCCTCCGGGTCAGCTCGGGCTTCAGGTGCGCCATGCTCCCTCCAAGCAATGGCCGGATCTCAGATGTCCGGTGTCGGATGTCGGGCCGGGCATCTCACATCGGATATCCGACATCCGGCATCGGGTCAATCCACGAATACAAATTCGTTCGTCTGGAGCAGGATTTGGGCGTACTTCTCCCACGCCGTGAGCGGCGGGCCGGCGAAGTCGCGCGCCGCGTCCCACCCCCGCGAGCCGTCCGACTTCTGCACCGAGGCGCTCCACGAGAAGGCGCCGCCCTCGACGCAGAAATCGAGCGGTTCGCCGCGCTTCACCGCCAGGCCTTTGATCTGGAACTCCGACTCGATCTTCTTCAGGCTCCAGGAGGCCAGCTCTCCCGAGCGACCGGACACCAGCTTCGCGCGGAGGGCGCTTCCGGAAAGCGTCCCCCGGACCGTGACCGTCACGTCCTCAGGGGCCACCCATCGCCGGACCACCGGCCGGCCCGCGGCCCGCCCACCCGACGCGGACAGTTCCCCGTCGCCCGGCCCGTCGGTCCAGGCCTTGGTCGCGTAGCTGAAGCGCGCGAACGGGCGGAACTTGCCGTTTTCGTACGTCCCGTACGACCACGCCTCCGAGCGCGGCGCATCGGCCGACGGCTTCTCGAGGAGCGCCTTTGCAATCTCCAGCTCCCGGGGCGTCGCCGGACGCGAGAAGAGGAGGCCGTAGAGTTGGTGGACCCGCGCTTCCGGCTCCCCGGAAACGCGGCCGGCCAGGCGGACGGCCTGCTCCACGAGGAACGGGCTGTTCATCATGAAAAGCGCCTGCTGCGGCACGGTGGTGAGGGCGCGACGGGCGCTGTGCGCGTCGGGGCTGGGGAAATCGAAATCGCGAAAGAGATTGGCGAGGTTCGCGCGGTCCACCAACCCGTAGATCGCGCGGCGCGGCGAGTAGGGCGGGGTGGATAGGTCGACCGGCCGGCCCCCGACGGTGCGGTCGAGCTGCCCGCTCACGGCCAGGAGCGCGTCGCGCGTCGCCTCGAAGTCCAGCCGCCGCCGGTTCATCCGCCAGAGGAGCCGGTTCTCCGGGTCGACGCGCCGGCCTTCCCCGTCCTCCTCGCTCGACCGCCGGTACGCGGCCGAGAGCATGAGGAGACGGTGCATCGCCTTGAGGGACCACCGCTCGGAGAAGAACCGATGCGCCAGCCAGTCGAGGAGCTCCGGGTGTGTGGGCGGTTCGCCGCGCACTCCGAAATCGCTCGGCGTGCGGACGAGCCCTTCGCCGAAATGGTGAAGCCAGAGCCGGTTCACCATGACGCGGGCGGTCAGCGGGTTCTCGGGGCTCGCGATCGAGCGCGCGAGCTCGAGTCGTCCGCTCCCTTGCGTGACGGTCTGGCCGCCCAGGATCGTCAGAAGACCGCGCGGGATTTCCTCGCCCGGGGTGCGCGGGTTGCCGCGGAGGAAGAGCCGGGCGTTCCGGGGTTCGGACACCTCCTCGAGCGCCATCGCGCTCGGAGGCGATCCCGAGTGGTGGATCCGGACGCCTTCAACCTTTTGCCGGAGGCCGAGCAGCTTGTCCCGGACGGGCCGCTGGGTGATCTGGCTCCCGGCGACGAGAAGAAGGTCTTTCGGGCCCAGGTCGGTCGGCGAGCCCTTCCCGCGGAGCACCCGCCTCAGCACTTCTTCGTCGGGGTTTTCGCGCGGCGTGTCGCCGTCGTACTTCGCCAGGAGCGCGCCGTAGCGGTCGGCTGCCTCCTTGAGGGTCGCCGGCTTTTCGGCGAAGGCCCGGGCGACCAGCGGGTGGCCTCCCGTTTGGCCATGCCAGACCGCGAAGACGGGATCGTTCGACTCGCGCGCGCGGCGGAGGAGCGCTTTCCAGCCGCGCAGGACCCAGATGGACAGGTCGCGGTCCATGGCGAGGAGCGCCTCCTTGTCGTCGGAGAACGTCAGCGACTCCTGGGCTGAGAGGAGGTACTTCGCGATCTGAGGGGCCGTCCGAAGCGGCAGGATGAGTTTCGGGTACTGCTCGGCCGCGTACTTTTCAACCTCGGCCTGGCGCGCGGCCAGTTCCTCGCGGTAGGCCCGGGTCGTCTGCTCGTCGGCCGTGGGCCCCAGCGAGATGGGTTCGTTCCGCCCGCCCGTGGGGGTCGCCTCGTGGACGCCGCCGTTGATGACGAGGAGGTTCTCCCACTGCTCGGGCTCGCGGACGTTGTGCAGGATGCCGAAGAGGGCGTAGTAGTCCTTTTGGGGGATGGGGTCGTACTTGTGGTCGTGGCACCGCGCGCACGCCACGCTCAGTCCGAGGGTCGCCCGGGTGAGGACGTCGATGCGGTCGTCCACGACCTCGTGGAGGTTGTTGTTGAAGCGGCGGCCGACGGTGAGAAAGCCGCCCGCGGCGAGGGGGCGCGGGTCGTCGGGCGGCCGGACGAGGTCGGCGGCGATCTGCTGGATGAGGAACTGGTCGTAGGGCAGGTCCTCGTTGAGGGCGCGGATCACCCAGTCGCGGTACGTGTACGAGTAGGCGTATCGGGTTTCTTCCTGGAAGAGGTAGCCCTTCGTGTCGGCGTGGCGCGCCAGGTCCAGCCAGTAGCGCGCCCAGCGCTCGCCGTAATGGGGCGAGGCGAGCAGGCGGTCGACCACCTTCGCGAACGCGTCCGGGGAGTCGTCGGAGAGGAAGGCGTCGACTTCCTGGGGCGTGGGCGGGAGGCCCGTCAGGTCGAACGTCGCGCGGCGGAGGAGCGTGCGCCGGTCGGCGGGGGGCGACGGCTTCAGACCCTTCTCATGGAGCTTGGCCCGGATGAACCCGTCGATCCCAAGGCCCTCCGGCACGGCCTTGACCGGCTGGAACGCCCAGTGGCTCTTCGCAGGCTTGGCGACCGGGCCGCCCCGTGGATCGGGTGCGCCGAGGCGGATCCACGCCTCGAAGTCGGCGACGGCTTCGGCGGGAAGCCGCTCCTTCGGCGGCATCTTCAGCTCCTCGTCGGCGTAGCGGATCGCTTTCAAGAGATCGCCGGAACGGACGACTCGAAGCGTTGCATCCCGCGTGTCCAGGCGGAGGTCGCCCTTGAGCTTTTTCGCCTCGGAGCTGTGGCAGGAGTAGCACTTGTCGGCGAGCACCGGTCGGATCCGCTTCTCGAAGAAGTCGAAATCCTGCGCCATCAGGAAGGCCGCCAGCCCAAACATGACCTTTTCTCCCTAGGGCAGGAGCTTCACCGCCCGCAGCTCGGCGACCATCATGTCCATCCCGCCCTGCATGATGCGCCGCGCTTCCGACGCGTCCCGTTTCCGGATCGCTTCGAAGACGTTCTCGTGGAGCTGGTAGGACGCCTGGAGGTCACCGACGCCCGGCCAAGCGGCGTGAATCACACCCCGCAGGTTCTCTGCCAGGCAGTTCATGATGCGTTCGGTCAGCCGGTTGTGGGCGGCCCGGGCGACGGCCTGGTGGAATCGGAGGTCGGGCTCCGTCATGGGGCGGCCCGCGCCCAGCTCGGCGCGCATCTCGTCGAGCGCCTGACGAAGGTGCTGGAGGTCTTCGTCGGTGCGGCGCTCGGCGGCGCGGCCGGCGAGGAAAACCTCGAGCAGCTCGCGGGTCTCGTGGATTTCGGCGACGGACGGTTGGTCGAGGAGGAAGAGGAATTCCAGGGGCGCGCGGAGGACGTCCGACCCGGACGCGGCGACCTGCGTCTTCCGGCCGTGGCGGGTATCCAGGACGCCCATGTGGGAAAGGGTCCGGATGGCCTCGCGGACGGAGGCGCGGCTGACGCGGAGCCGCTTGGCCAAGTGACGCTCGCCCGGCAGGGGCTTTCCGCCGACGAATTCCCGGGAGCGCATGAGGCCTTTGATCTGGCCGATCACGGCATCGACGACGGTTTCGCGCTCGACGGGCCTGAAGCCGTCCTCCGCAATCTCCAAGGCATCCTCCTCTATCTCAGCGAGTTGCCGTCGATCTATCAACTGTTACCCTGGTCCGGCCAGTTTGGGTGTAACAAAATAGTGCGATCATTCTGTTACATCCTGTTACATCAGCTCGCGGATGAACTTCTCGAGGCGGTCGAGGCCTTCCCTGATCTTCTCCTGCGAAATCGCGTAGGAGAGGCGAATGTGCTCGTCGTTCCCGAAGCCTGAGCCGGGGACGGTCGCGAGGTGGGCCTTTTCGAGGAGCGCCTCCGCGAAGGCCACCGAATTCTGAAGCACCTGACCCTGGTGCTTCTTGCCGTAGAGGGAAGAAACGCGCGGGAAGACGTAGAAAGCCCCGCGGGGCTCGCCGCAGGTGACTCCGGGGATCGCCCGAAGGCGTCCGACGATGTAGTCGCGCCGCTTGGCGTATTCCTGCCGCATGACCTCGACGCATCCCTGGTCGCCTTCGAGCGCCGCAATCGTCGCGTACTGGGCGATCGACGTGGCGTTCGACGTGGACTGGCTCTGCATCCGGCCGGCGGCCTGCATGATCTCCTTGGGCCCGGCGGCGTACCCGATCCGCCACCCGGTCATGGAGTACGCTTTCGACGCGCCGTTCACGACCACCGCCTTCTCCTTGAGCCCGGGGTGGACGGACGCGATCGAAGCGAACTTGACGCCGAAGACGAGCTTCTCGTAGATCTCGTCGGAGATGACCAGGACGTCCTTTTCCACGAGGACGTCGGCGAGCCCCTTGAGCTCTTCGGCCGTGTACACCATGCCGGTCGGGTTCGACGGGCTGCAGAGGATCAGGGCCTTCGTCCGGGGCGTGATTGCGCGGCGAAGCTGCTCCGGCCACATCTTGAAATCCTGGGCCTCGGCCGTCTGGACGATGACGGGCGTGGCGCCCGCGCACTTCACCATGGCGGGGTAGCTCACCCAGTAGGGCGCGGGGATGATCGCCTCGTCGCCCTCCTCGAGGATGGCCTGCATGATGTTGTAGAGCGAGTGCTTCGCCCCGCACGAGACGACGATCTGCGACGGGTCGTACGCCAGGCCGTTATCGCGCTGGAACTTGGCGGCGATCGCCTTCTTGAGGGCCGGGAGCCCCGTCGCGGCGGTGTATTTCGTGAAGCCCTTCGCCAGCGCGTCGGCCGCGGCCTTCTTTATGTGCTCGGGCGTGTCGAAGTCGGGCTCGCCCGCCGAAAAGGAAACGACGTCGATCCCCTTCGCGCGCATCTGGTTGGCCTTTTCGCTCATCGCGAGCGTGACCGACTCCTCGACCTCCGACGCGCGCCGGGACAGGATTTTTCTCTGAGTCTCTGTCGTCATGGCGACGTAGTCTAGGGCAACCCCGAATCGGGAATCAAGGAATTATCCAGCTTCCCTTGATTCCTGGCCCGCGTTTCTCGATCCTAGTCGGTCGTGAAACGCCGCTGGTGGATCGCTTCGGGGGCCGCGGCCGGCCTCGCGGTCCTTCTCGCGGTGTTCCTCCGTCCTCGGCCTCCCGAGGAATTCCCGCTCGCCGACCTCGTCCCGTCGGACGCCGTCTTCTACGCGGGCTTCCCCGATCGGACGCGCCTGGAGGCGCTGCTGCCGCTCCTGCCGGCCGAGGAGGCGAAGCGAGTGCGGGACGGCCTGGATTCGGCAGGGCCGCACCTGGCCGGGGGCGTCGCCGTTTACGTCGATCTTGAGGGCCGGTGGGTGTTCCTGGCCCGCCTGACGCGCGCCTCGGCGCTGGTGGCCGGGGGCGAGGTGGAGAACGGCGCCGCGGTCGTCGCCCAGAGCCCCGAGGCGCTGGCCCGGCACAAGGCCCGGAAAGGGGCCCTCGCGGACGAAGAGGCGTTCCGCCGCCTGCGATCGCGCTGCTTTCTCAACGTCCGGGCGCTCCGTCCCCGGTGGAGCCGCCTGCGCGATTTCGAGGCCGTGGGGTTCGACATTCAATCCGCCGACCCTCTGGTGCTCCGGGGCCGCATTCTTTACCGAGGCGGGGTCTTCCGGCTCTTCCTCGAGCAGTACGTGCAGGCCCCGGGGCAAGGTCCTCCCCAGGGCGAGGGGCCGGCCGCCGCGGCCCTCACGGAATACTTCCCGCGCCTCTGGGACGAATTCGTGGCGGACCTGTCGCCCCTGAACCGCGAGCGGGCCGAACGCGAGGCCCAGGTCCTGAGCGGCGCCTTCCTGAACGGCCGCGGCATGAAGGAATTCCTCAAGAGGGTGGGACCCTCCTGGGGCTTCTCGGTCGTGTCCACGCCCCACGACTTCCCGGCGCTCGTCGTCTGGATCGAGCTGGCCGACGAGGCGGCGCGCGACACCCTCGGAAAGATGCTCCACCGCGCCGCCCAGGACGCGGACAAGTACGCCCGCGAGAAGGGCGAGGCGCCGTGGCTCGAGCTCGGCGCGGAAGGGGGCATCTGGCGCGTCCGCTTTCAGGGACAGGCTGCGCTCCGGCGGGGCGAGGCCCTTTCGCCCGCTTACACGTTCGAGAAGAACCGGATCGTGCTCTCGACCTGCGCCTCGGCGCTCGCCGCGCCGCCGGCCGCGCCGGGCGGATCGCACGCGTCGCTCACGGTCGACGTCCCACGCGCCCGCGAGCTCCTGCTTCAGCTGGCAGCCTTCCTGGCGGACGGCGCCTTCCGCGAGGAGGCCGCCAAGCAGGCGGACCGCCTCTACCGGGAGGTCTTTACGACCGCGGCGCTCGCCGCGCTCAAGCGCCAGACGCCCGACGCGTCGGATCGCGAGCGATTCCTGGTCGGCCAGCGGGCGCAGCTCGAGGGGCGCGCCCTCGGGGACCTGAGGAGCACCGAACGCTACGAGAAGGAGTTGGCGAGGCAGAAGGCGCGGTTGGAAGCATGGACCGGACGGTTCGAACGGTGGGATCGCCTCACCGCGAACGGCCGCTTCACGGGCGAAGGGTTCGACTTCGAACTTCGCGCCACCCCGAAGTGATTAGGGCCGGCCGTCCTCCTGGTCGTCCGCCTCCGAGGTGTACACCCGGGGCTCCTTGCGCGTTCCCTGGTCGAAGATGACGCGGCCCTTCTTGGCGTAGTACCACACCTGGTAGTCCATGTCGAACCGGTTGGCGCCGGACCACCAGCCGCTGGCGACGGCGTCGGGGGCGCCCATCGACTTGCGCACGTCGGGCGCCTTGTCGCCTTCCTTGACGGCGGAAAGTTGGGAATACGTGATGCGTTTGCCGTCCTCGTCGCGAGGATCGTTGACCGGGGACACGCACGACGCGACGGAAACCAGGAACGCGCCCAGCGCGAGCGCCGCGAGCGGACGACGCGACATGAGACTCCCTCCTTACTCAGAACCTTCAGGTCTATTCTACCCTTTGAGAACCGAAACAGGCCCCCTCAATTGGGGACGTGCGCGGCGGAAAAAGTCTTGCCTCGCGTCCGCGGGCCGGATAAGAATATGCTCCCTCCCCAAGCGCACGCGGGCGGGTGGTGGAATTGGCAGACACGTACGTTTGAGGGGCGTATGCCGAAAGGCGTGCGAGTTCGAGTCTCGCCCCGCCCACCAGCCTTCGCTCGCCGAGCATCGCGAGGCGAGAGGAAGGATGGTGCCACACCGTAGCCGACGGCAAGACCGGCGAAGGCGCGCCGACCGGCGAGCTTCGGCTTGGCAAGCTTCGACTCGCGATGTTGCCCGCGGCGCGCGGCGACATCCACTCGCTCAGTGCAAGCATCCGGCTCACAACGACCGACGTCGAGCGAGGCCCCTTTTGTAACACCCCCCCGGCACGGGACACCTAATCTAAGGGTTTTCGGCGGACCCCCGTCACCCGCCCGATCGCGGGGGGATAATAGTAGGGCGCCGGGTTTACCGAATTAGCCGCCCGCGAATACGCCCGGCCTGTCCGGCGCTATTATAGTGGAGTGGGGAGGTCCGATGAAGACTCGCAGCCCGTGGGCCACGGCCGTGCTCGCGACCCTGGCCCTCGGACACCCCAGCGCGGCTCAGGACCCCGCGCCGCCGTCGCCCAAACCCACCTCCCTTAAGCTGGAACCGGCGTCCCTTACCCTTAAGGACGCCCGCGACGCTCGGAAGGTCCTCGTCGCCGGCGTGGCCGCGGACGGCCGCGCGTTCGACTTCACCGGCTCGGCCTCCTTCAGAGCCGAAGCGCCCGTGGTCGGCGTCGACGCGGACGGCTTCGTCTCGCCGAAGGCTAAGGGCCACACGCACGTCGTCGTCTCGGCGGGCGGCCTCCAGGCCCGCCTGCCGGTCACCGTGGAAGGGGCGGACGCGCCGCCGGTCGGATTCGTGCGCGACGTTCTCCCCGTCATGAGCCGCGCAGGCTGCAACGCCGGCACCTGCCACGGGGCCCAGCAGGGCAAGAACGGGTTCAAGCTCTCGCTCCGGGGCTACGACCCCGACGCCGACTACGAGGCGCTCCTCTTCGACGTCTCCGGCCGGCGGTTCAACCGCGTGGTCCCCGAGGAGAGCCTCATGCTCCTCAAGCCCACGGCGGCCGTGCCCCACGAAGGGAAGCAGGCCGTCAAGCCCGGATCGCGCGCCTACGACCTCCTGGTCGGTTGGATCCGCGAGGGGTGCCGCCCCGAGCCTCTCTCGGCCCGCGCGACGGGCCTGGAGATCCTCCCCGCTTCGAACCTCGAGCTCGACTTGCCGGGACGCGGCCAGCAGTTCGCCGTCCTCGCCCGCTACGCGGACGGGTCCACCCGCGACGTGACGCGCGAGGCCATCGTCACCTCCAGCGACACGAACGTGGCCGAGGTCAAGGACACCCAGGTGGTCGGGGTCCGGCGCGGCGAGGCCTCCCTCCTGGTCCGGTACGAGGGGAACTACGCCACCAAGCTCCTCACCGTCATGGGCGACCGGACGGGGTTCGCCTGGAAGGAGACGCCCGAGCATAACTTCATCGACACGCACGTCCATGCGAAGCTCAAGCTCATGCGGATCCTTCCCTCCGAGCTGGCGACCGACGCCGAGTTCGTCCGCCGCATCCACCTGGACCTGGTGGGCATGCCGCCGGCCGGCGAGACGGCCCGGGCGTTCGTGGAAGACCCGGCGCCCTCCCGGGAGAAGCGCGAGAAGCTGATCGACCGTCTCATCGGGAGCGGCCCCTACGTCGAGTTCTGGACCAACAAGTGGGCCGACCTCCTCCAGTGCAACAGCGAGGCGCTCGGCCAGAAGGGCGTGTGGGCTTTCCGGGACTGGATCCGGCAGTCGCTGGGCGAGAACAAACCCTACGACCGCTTCGCGCGCGAGCTCCTGACGGCGCAGGGGAGTGCCTACCACAACCCGGCGACGAACTACTACCGCGTCCTCCGCGAGCCCGGCAAGATCACCGAGGACGTGAGCCAGACCTTCCTCGGCGTCCGGTTCAACTGCAACAAGTGCCACGACCACCCGTTCGAGAAGTGGACCATGCGGCAGTACTACGAGTTCGGCGCCTTCTTCGCCCGGGTCGCGATCAAGCAGGGGACGCTGGGCTCGGAGACCGTCCGGAACTTCACCGGCGACAACACGACGGCCGTCGGCGAGGAGATCGTCTACCACCGGTACGACGGCGGCGAAGTCACGCACCCCAAGATGAACATGCCCGTGCCGCCGAAAGTGCCTTTCGGCGAGGCGCCTTCACTCGCGGAGGACGGCGACCGCCGCGACGCG
>Ga0187892_10001933_pt1 | contig 44548 bp, 42 predicted proteins | sample MA1701073metaG_FD_139345 | JGI IMG/M metagenome (GOLD analysis project Ga0187892, IMG submission 139345) | Bio-ooze microbial communities from a basaltic lava cave in the Kipuka Kanohina Cave System on the Island of Hawaii, USA - MA170107-3 metaG ... | reverse complement strand
GATCAAGCGCGGCAAACGGTTCATCCAGCAGCAGTGCACGGGGTTCGGCCACAAGAGCACGGGCCAAGGCGGCCCGCTGACGTTGTCCTCCCGACAGCTGCTCGGGGTATTGATGCGCCACGGCCGCAAGTTGGAATGTTTCAAGCCAGCGGGTTACGGGGTCGTGCCGCACATTGCGCCTCGGATTCATTAGACCGGGATGCAGCGCAAACGCAATGTTCTGAACCACCGTGAGGTGAGGGAACAGCGCATAGTCCTGAAATACATAGGCAAGCTCACGCTGCTGTGGCGGCAGGTCGATGCGTGCGCGATGATCAAACAGGGAAAGCCCTTCTAGTCGAACATGCCCATCGTCGGGTGCGCTTAGACCAGCGATCATCTTCAGCGTCTGACTTTTCCCGGCACCTGACGGCCCAAACAGAGCCAGCCGCTGTGCATTACTGCGAAAGCGCACGTCGAGCTTGAAGCTGCGTTTTCTGTTCTCAAAGTGCTTGCGTACATCGACATTCCAGATCATGAAGTCATCCTCATGGCTGACCTGCAATTCTTCCCGGCGCCAGGCGACCGGCGGCGAGCAGCACCGTGATGCAGGTCACCGATGTCACCAGCACGAGAAAATTCGCAACGTTGTCCTGCCCTGCTTGAGCCGCCTCGTAAACCGCAATGGACAAGGTTTGCGTTTTCCCAGGAATGCTTCCTGCCACCATCAAGGTTGCACCAAACTCCCCGGTCGCCCGGGCAAAGGCGAGCAATACCCCCGCTAAAATGCCGCGCCATGCCAAGGGCAAAGTCACCCGGAAAAAAACCGCGACCTCGCTGATGCGGAGAACGCGCGCAGCCTGTTCAAACTGAGGATCAACAGCTTCAAACGCCGCACGCGCCGACTTGAAAACCAGCGGGAAGGCGACGATGGTGGCAGCAATCACGGCTCCCTGCCAGGTAAAAATGAGGTTGATGCCGAAGGTCTCCTGAAGCCAGCCGCCGATCGGTCCGTGACGCCCGAGTAACACGAGCAGGTAGTAGCCGAGCACGGTGGGAGGCATGACCAGGGGCAAGGTCAGAAGTGCGTCCAAGAGATCGCGACCTGGAAACCGCTTGCGCGCCAGCAAAAAACCGATGGCCACACCAAAGACCAAGTTGAGAGCAGTGGCCCAACCGGCGACTTTGAGTGTCAGGCTCAAGGCGATCCAAGCGTTTTCCATCGCCAACGATCAAGGCTTGCCGAAACCGTACGTCGCGAGCACGGCTTGCGCTGGACGGGAAATGACGAAGGCGACAAACTTCTTCGCGATCGCGTGGTTGGCGCTGGCGGCGACCGGTGCAATGGGGTAAAGAATCGGGAGATCAGTCGGCACGGCAAAAGCCACTTTAACCTTGTCGGGCATGATGGCGGCGTCGGTCGCGTACACAAAACCGGCGTCCACCTCTGAGCGCGCCACATAGTCAAGTGCCTGTCGCACAGTCTGTGCGCCGATCATTTTGGGCTCGATGGCCGACCAAAGCCCCGATTTCTCCAGGGCGCTTTTCGCATAACGGCCCACCGGAACACTGGCCGGCAGTCCGATGGCGATACGCTTGTACTGCGCCCGCACGAGGTCGGTCAACGCATTCGGTGTGTTGCCGCCATCCGAAGGCACAACAATGACCAGCGTGTTGGAAACGAAGTTGTGCCGTTCGTCTGCTTTGACAAATCCCTGTGCTTGCGCTTGATTCATCGTTTCTTGATCGGCGCTGGCAAATACATCAGCCGGGGCGCCCTTGACAATCTGTTGTAACAGAGCCCCCGAAGCGCCGAAGTTGAACTGCAGTTTTACCCCCGGATTCTGAGCCTCGAAGAGTGGGGCCAACTCACGAAAGGCGTTGGTCAGGCTGGCTGCCGCCGACACGATTAATTCTGTGGCAAGTGCCTGCCAACTGAGAAGTAAACCAAAGAGAGCTACAAGAAGGCCTGACATGAAGCGCTTTCATTGTGTCGAAGATCGTAATATACGCGTGTATATGACGGATGTCACGGCGACGAGCGCACTACTGGACTCTAAGGAGCCACCGGACAAAGCCGCCCCGAAGGTGCCCTTGGGCAGGGCGATCTTCACGCCCAAGATCAGCGTTGGAGTTGCGCTTTGCCAGGCGCTCTCCTCCGTCTGTTCGTAGTGTGCAGTGGACGGCGCTAACTATACCATCAACTGTTCCACGGCCGTACCCTCGCGCCTTTCACTCTTTCACTCCTTCGCCTCTTGCCGTCCCTTCCGGTTCTTGAGGGGGCGAAATTACGAGACTCTCTTTCGGTTCGCTGTAAAGTGCGCTTTCGGTGTATTTACGGTGCAAATATTTAAACCCAACTACGAGCGCCGCAGTCGCGGGCAGCGCCAGCAGCACACCGAAAAATCCGAACAACTGGCCAAAAGCGAGCAACGCAAAAATCACCAATACCGGATGCAGCCCGATACGGTTTCCCACCAACCAAGGTGTGACGACCATTCCTTCCAGTAGTTGCCCGAGGAAGAAAACGATCCACACCGGGACCAACCCGCCGAGACTTTGGAATTGAATCAATCCGGCGAGCGTCGCGAGCACGAATCCGACGATGGCGCCGAGATAAGGAACAAAAGTGAGCATCCCCGCCAGGATGCCGATCGGCAGGGCAAAGTTCAGACCCACGAGCCAAAGACCCGTGACATAAAAAACGCTTTGCAACAGCATGACCGATAATTGGCCGCGCAAGAATTGTCCCAGGACTTCGTCGACATCGCGAGCCATAGAAATGGTTTCGTCTCGAGCACGTCTTGGAATCGTCTCACCGATCTGCGCTATCATGAGGTCCCAATCGCGCAACACGTAAAACAACACCACCGGCACGAGCACCAGATTGATCACGAGTTCGGCTAATGCGAGACCCCCGGTTGTCAAACTGGGTATCAGCTTGGCCGCGAAACTCTTGGCGGCGGGAAGATTCTCCATCAGCGCCTGTTTGATTCCCTGGATATCCAGTTCGAAATCGATTCCGAAACGATGCAACCAGGGCGTTAGGTAAGAGCTTAGCGCTTCCAAATATTGCGGATAGTTTTGCATCAAGGTTGCCGCCTGCTGTTCGAACAAAGGCACCAGGATGACCAAGATCAAGATCATAAGCCCGATCAACAAGAACATGACTATCAAGACACTGAGTGTACGAGGAATTTTTTGGGCTTCCAGCCGATCCACCAGCGGGTCGCCCATGTAAGCCAGAATCGCAGCTAATAAAAACGGCGTCAGAATCGGGCTCAGGAGGTAAGTGAGAACGGCAATGACCACAGCCAGTGCGAGCCAGAAAAAAGAACGCGCGCTTAAAACTGGTTCCGAAGACATTAGGTAAAAATCGGCGGCGCTTGCGGTTGATCTCCGAGCGGTAACTTTAGCGGTTGGCGATTCAGAACTCAAATGAAATGGGCACAACCGCGAACCTTTTTTTTAAACCCATTCTCTCGGTCTCAGGAAATTCTCATAGAGATCGGCCTCGGCGCTACCGGGCTCGGGTTTCCAGTCATAGCGCCACTTCACCAGAGGCGGCAGTGACATGAGAATGGATTCCGTGCGTCCGCCCGATTGCAGGCCGAAGAGCGTACCGCGATCGTAGACAAGATTGAATTCGACATAGCGGCCGCGCCGATAGAGCTGGAAGCCGCGTTCGCGTTCTCCATAGGGATGGTGCTCGCGGCGCTCGACGATGGGTAGATAAGCAGCCAGGTAATGATCGCCGACGCTGCGGACGAAGGCGAAGCACTGCTCGAAGCCCCAGGCGTTGAGGTCATCGAAGAAGAGGCCGCCGATCCCGCGCGGCTCGGCTCGATGGCGGAGGTAGAAATACTCGTCGCACCAGCGTTTGAAGCGCGGGTAGACCTCGACACCGAAGGGCGCGCAGGCCGCCTGGGCGGTGCGATGCCAGTGACGCGCATCCTCTTCGAAGCCATAGTAAGGTGTGAGATCGAAACCGCCGCCGAACCACCAGATTGGATCACTGCCCTCGGCCTCGGCGCTGATAAAGCGCACATTGGCATGCGAGGTCGGGACGTACGGATTGCGTGGATGCATCACCAGCGAGACGCCCAGGGCGCGGAATCGCCGTCCGGCGAGATCTGGACGCTGGACGCTGGCCGCGGGCGGCAAGCGCTCGCCGTGCACTTCGGAGAAGTTGACCCCCGCCTGCTCGAACACACGCCCCTCCGCGAGCACTCGCGTCAGGCCGCCGCCCCCCTCCGTGCGCCGCCAGGGATCGTCTATGAACCGTCCTACGCCGTCTTCTTGTTCGATAGCCCTACAGATCCAGGCTTGGAGATCGCGGAGGTAGCTCCGTAACGAGTCGAGCGGCAGCACCGTGTTCATGCTTTGATCCTCTTCTAGAATCCGAATAACTTATCCTGAGTTATGCTATAAAGGCCTTTTATCGGGGAACTCCCATGAGTCCACGCGCAGCACAGGTACAACGCGATACGCAGGAAACCCAGATCGGCGTGACCTTGGATCTCGATGGCGCCGGTCAATCGGATCTCCATACCGGCATCCCCTTTCTCGACCATATGCTCGATCAGGTGGCACGGCACGGATTGATCGACCTCAAGATCGAAGCGCGCGGCGATCTCCACATCGACGCGCATCACAGCGTCGAAGACGTCGGCATCGCGATCGGTCAGGCGCTCGCGCAAGCGCTCGGCGACAAGCGCGGGATCAGGCGCTACGGCCATGCGTACGTCCCGCTCGATGAGGCGCTGTCGCGGGTGGTCATCGACTGTTCGGGACGGCCCGGTCTCGAGTTTCACGTGGATTTTCCACGTGCGCGCGTCGGGGATTTCGATGTCGATCTTTTCTACGAATTCTTCCACGGGTTCGTCAACCACGCGCGCGTAACGCTGCACATCGACACGTTTCGGGGCCGCAATGCCCATCATATTATCGAGACCGTCTTCAAAGCCTTCGGCCGCGCCTTGCGCATGGCCGTCGAGTGCGACCCGCGGCTTGAGGGCGCCGTACCCTCGACCAAGGGCAGCCTCTGAGAGCTTGTGAATAAATCTACTGCGCAGCCCGCCCGCATCGTTGCGCGGTGCTCGGAATCCTCATGTATTTCCATATACACTGCGGTTCCTCCGCGCCGAGCGCCTCGCGGGCGGCCTTGCTCGCTACGATTTCTTCACAAGCTCTGAGAGACGCCGCGCGCCGTTCATCGCACGATGGAAACCGTCGTTGTTCTCGATTACGGCATGAGCAACCTGCGCTCGGTTGCCAAGGCCATCGAGTACGTGTCGGAAGGCCGGCACCGCGTCCTCGTGAGCGGCCGCCCGGATGATCTCGTGCGCGCCGATCGCATCGTCTTCCCGGGGCAAGGCGCGATCGGCGACTGCATGGAGCATATCACGGCCATGGGGCTCGATCGCGTGCTGCGCGAGGTCCTTTCCGCGAAGCCGTTTCTCGGGATCTGCCTGGGGCTGCAATCCCTGATGGAGTGGAGTGAGGAGGGGGGCGGCACGCCGGGCCTCGGGGTATACCCGGGACAGGTCGTGCGTTTTCCGCGGGAGCTGCATGCCCCGGCCGGCGAGGATATTTTGAAGGTCCCGCACATGGGTTGGAATCAGGTGTGGCCGGCGAATTCTCATCATTTGTGGGCAGGTATTGTTCCGGGCGATCGCTTTTACTTCGTCCACAGCTATTTTGTGGTACCCAAGGATGAGGAGCTCACCGCTGCTTATACGGAATATGGCGTGCGGTTTACCGCAGCGCTCGCGCGCGGCAATGTCTTCGCGGTGCAGTTCCATCCTGAGAAGAGCCAACAGGCGGGACTGCGCTTACTCAGAAACTTTCTGCACTGGGCCGGAAGCGCTTAAGGATCTACCTCCCTCGTCTCCCGCGCCACCGCCCGGTAGCCGATATCGGGCCGGTAGTGCATGCCTTGCCATTGGATTTTTTTAACCCGGGCATAGGCGAGCGACTGGGCCTCGCTGACGGTCGCGCCTCGCGCGCACACACACGCCACGCGGCCGCCGGCCGTGACGATCCGTCCCTCCTTTATCGCGGTTCCGGAATGAAAGACCGTGGTGTCCGCGGGATGTTCGGCATCAAGGCCCGCGATCACATCGCCTATGCGAGGGGCGCCGGGATAGCCCGCCGCCGCGAGCACGACACCGAGGGCGGCGCGTTGATCCCACTGTGGCTGGATTCTCTTCAGGCGGCCGGCGAGCCCCGCCTCAATGATCTCGACGAGATCCGAGCGTAATCGCAATAAAATGACCTCGGCCTCCGGATCGCCTAAGCGGCAATTGTACTCAAGCACCCGCGGCGTGCCGTCGGGAGCCACCATGACACCGACATACAGGAACCCCCGATAGGGCCGGCCTTCCCGCGCCATCCCGTGTATCGTCGGCAGCAGGATTTCGCTCATTACCCGATCGCTCACCGCTTGGGTGAGCACGGGGGCAGGCGAATAAGCTCCCATGCCCCCGGTATTGGGTCCGCGGTCCCCGGCATCCCGCGCCTTGTGATCCTGTGCGCTCGCGAGGGGCAGGACATCGATGCCGTCGCTTACGACGATAAAACTCGCCTCCTCGCCTTCCAAGAACCCCTCGACGACGATTTCCTGCCCGGCGTCGCCGAAGGCGTGGCCCGCGAGCATATCACTGGCCGCCCGCACGGCCTCTTCAGTGGATTGAGCGATAACCACGCCCTTGCCCGCCGCGAGGCCGTTGGCCTTGATGACCAGCGGGAGCGCCTGGGCTCGAATATACGCGCTCGCCGCGTGGAGATCCGAAAAGGATGCGTAAGGCGCCGTGGCTACGCCGTGGCGGTCCATAAAGGACTTCGCATAGACTTTGGAGCCCTCGAGCGCGGCCGCTGACCGGCTCGGACCAAAGCACCGGAGCCCCGCCTCGTCGAAGCGGTCCGCGATCCCGGCCACCAGTGGCGCCTCCGATCCGACCAGAGTGAGGTCAACCCGAGCGCTCCGGGCGAAGGCAAGGAGGGCCGCGAGATCGCCGGCCGGGATGGCGACGTTTTCAACCTTGTGCTCGCGCGCCGTGCCGGCGTTCCCCGGCGCCACGTAGACGCGATCGACATGTGCGGAGCTCGCCACCTTCCACGCGAGGGCGTGCTCGCGCCCTCCCCCGCCGACAATTAAAACCTTCACTTCATGAATGGCGGAAGTGCCGGATCCCCGTGAAGACCATGGCCATGCCGTGCTCATCGGCCGCACCGATCACTTCAGGGTCGCGAATGGAACCGCCGGGCTGGATCACCGCGGTGACCCCGACCGCCGCGGCGGCGTCGATGCTATCGCGAAACGGGAAGAAGGCGTCCGAGGCCATGACCGAAGCCCGAAGATCGAAGCCCGTCTCAGTGGCTTTCATGACGGCGAGGCGGGCGCTGTAGACTCGGCTCATCTGGCCGGCGCCGATACCCACCGTCTGGCCGGCCTTACCGTAAACGATGGCATTCGACTTGACGAACTTCACCACTCGCCAGGCGAACAGCAGATCGGCGATTTCGGCTTCGGTCGGGCCACGCTGGGTCACGACTTTCACACCGGCAAATTCTACCGTGGCCCCATCCCGCTCCTGCACTAAGAGGCCACCCTGCACGCGCTTGTAATCGAACGCCTTCCGAGCGTGTGCCTCCGGCTGACCGACGGTGAGCACGCGCACGTCTTGTTTGCGTTGCATGACCTGGAGGGCCTCCGGCGCGACGCCCGGCGCGGCGATCACCTCGACGAATTGGCGTGCGAGGATGGCCTCGGCGGTGTCCGCGTCAAGCATGCGGTTGAAGCTAATGATCCCGCCGAAGGCGGAGGTAGGATCGGTCGCGTAAGCGCGCTCGTAGGCCGCTCGCGGCGATTCGGCGAGCGCTACCCCACACGGATTGGCGTGCTTGACGATGACACAGGCGGGCCCGGAAAAGGAAAACACGCACTCCAAGGCCACGTCGGTGTCGGCGATATTGTTGAAGGAGAGATCTTTACCTTGCAGTTGTTTGGATGCGGCGACGCTACTCGGCGGAGGATCGGTTTCCGCATAGAAGGCGGCGCGTTGGTGAGGGTTTTCGCCGTAACGGAGCTCTTGGCGCTTGGCATAGCGCGGGCAATACAGGCGCGGGAAACCTTCGTCCGCCGGGTCCAGATAAGCGGCAATCAAAGAGTCGTAGCGCGCAGTATAAGCGAATGCCTTGGCCGCCAAGCGGTAGCGCGTTCGGGCGCTGATGCTGGCGTTCGCGGTCCGCATCTCTTCGATGAGCGGGGCATAATCGTGCGGGTCGACCATGACCGTAACTGCGGCGTGATTCTTGGCCGCGGCGCGCACCAGGGCCGGGCCACCGATGTCGATATTCTCAATGGCCTCGGCGAGGGTGCAATCGGCCCTCGCGACGGTGCTTTCGAACGGATACAGGTTGACGACGACCAGGTCGATGGGACCGATCCCGTGGGCCTGCATAAGCGGCTCATCGATACCTCGACGGCCGAGGATGCCGCCGTAGATCTTAGGGTGTAGGGTCTTGACGCGCCCGCCCATGATTTCGGGAAAGCCGGTATAGTCCGAGACCTCGATGGCTTGCAGGGCGTGCTCCGCCAGCAACCGCGCCGTACCTCCCGTTGACAATAGTTCCACACCCTGCCTGGTTAAAAACCGCGCGAGATCCACCAGCCCGGTCTTATCGGAGACACTCAAAAGCGCACGTCGTATAGACCGCATCGGCTGGGGCCGTTTCTGACCGCGGCTAGATCAAGCTGTATTTCTTCAGGCGGGTACGCAGGGTGTTGCGATTCAGGCCCAAGATTTGGGCCGCCTTCGAGAGGTTGCCCCCGGTTTGCGCCAGCACGGCCTCGAATAACGGCCGCTCGACTTCGCTAAGCACTAGCTCGTAGAGCCCAGCCGGGCTATGGCCGTTGAGATTGGCAAAGTAGATCTGCAAGGAGTGCGTGATGCACTGACGAATCGGTTGATTTCTGCGCTCGACGAATACCGCTGGCCTAGAAAGCTCGTGGTCTAATATGCGGGTCATGCCGGCGACTTCTCCTATTGTCATGTTTACCCTCCCCTCTTGCTACCGGCGGTTATCGTAGTGTTTCGTTCTTAAGAGATTGCGCCGGCCCCGCCGGTGCCCAACGCGTGATCTCTCGATGATTTCTACGGCGGTGTGGTAGGCGCCCATGATAACGGGAAACGAGTCGTGATTGAAGCCATTGACAACGGCTTTAAACGCCGCCGGGCAAGAAAGCACGTTACAGGAACTTAAACTCGAAACTCACCGGGTTTTTCCGCGGGCCTTGCACTTCCAGGACGATATGAACCGGGATCCCAGGCGGCATCGCCAGCGCCGGGTCGACGTGTTTTTCGAGGTACTCCTTGGGCACAAACCGGCGAGCGGCGAGGACTTGGCCGTCCGTATCGTACAAACCGAGCTGCAGCACCGGGTAGGGCTGGGGGAATTCCGCGTGATTGGTGAAGAGGGCGTTGATCAACAGTGCGTCTGGGGCACGCGGATGGACGCGCACATCGCGCGAGACCAGCCGGATGAGGCCCGGATCGCGGTAGCGGGGCAACTGGCAGTGCAAGTGAGCGCAAGCCCACTCGATCGGCGGGCGCGCTGCGGGGAACAGCGCGAGTAGGCGGGCGCCTTGAAACCACGCGATCTGACCCAGCAGCAGCATCAGGAGCATGACAGCCGCTGCGCCCCACAAGCTAGCGCGGCGTTTCGGGACCAGCCCCTCAATGGCGGTCAGATCGAGCGCCTGGGCTAGGGCGCTGTCGGCAGCCTGAGCCACATCGGTGCGGCCCGCCGTGGTGTCCCCGTGCGCGCCGGAGAGCAGCGGCGCGCGCGCCGAGGACGCGGCGCGCGTTGGGGGTTCGCTTTGCGTGTCGACCAAAGCCTCCAAGGCATCGAAGACGCTGTGGCAAATCCCACAGCGCACCTTGCCGTGCGCCGCTTTGAGCTCGGTCGCGGAAAGGCGAAATAGCGTACGGCATTGCGGACAGCGCGCCAGCATCGTTTAACGCCCTAGCGCGCCGAGAATGCAACGCGAGATGGCGAGGGCAGTAGACATGTTTACAAGCTCTCAGGTCAGTCCCAGCTTCTTTTCAAGATAATGGATATCCATAGCGCCCGCGCGAAATCCCTCGTCATTCATCATATTGCGATGCAAGGGCAGGTTGGTCTTAATCCCGTCGATCACGATCTCGGTGAGGGCGTTAATCATGCGCGCGAGCGCGATGGTTCGGCTCTCGCCGTGAGCGATGAGCTTGCCGATCAAGGAATCGTAGTAAGGCGGAACCGCATAGCCTTGGTAAATGTGCGTATCCAAGCGGATCCCGGGACCGCCGGGTGGATGAAATAAAGTGATCGTGCCCGGCGAGGGCATGAAGGTTTCGTGATCTTCGGCGTTGATCCGGCACTCGATTGCATGACCACGGAGGATGATCTGGTCCTGGCGATAACTCAGAGGTTCGCCGCTCGCGATGAGGATCTGTTCCTTGACGAGATCCACCCCAGTGACCATTTCGGTGACTGGATGCTCGACCTGAATGCGCGTGTTCATTTCGATGAAGTAAAACTGAGCATCTTGATAGAGAAACTCAAACGTGCCGGCGCCGCGGTAGCCGATTTCCTGGCAGGCCTGCACACATCGCATGCCGATAGCGTCTCTAATCTCCGCGCCGAGACCCGAAGCGGGCGCTTCTTCGATGATCTTTTGGTGGCGCCGCTGCGTCGAGCAATCGCGTTCCCCGAGGTGTATGGCGTTGCCGAGGGTATCGGCGAGGACCTGGATCTCGATGTGGCGCGATGTCTCGAGGTATTTTTCGAGATAGACGGAACCGTTTCCGAAGGCCGCGTGGGCCTCCCCCCTGGTAAGGACGATGGCATTGAGCAGCGCGGCTTCTCCATGCACCACCCGCATGCCGCGCCCTCCCCCGCCTCCCGCGGCCTTGATCATGATCGGATAACCGATCGCGCGTGCGATCCGGAGATTCTCGTCGACATCGACGCCGAGGGGTCCGTCGGAACCAGGCACGCAGGAAACTCCTGCTTGTTTCATCACGCGGATGGCGGATACCTTGTCGCCCATCAGCCGGATCGTTTCCGGCCTCGGACCGATGAAGATGAATCCGCTTTGCTCGACGCGCTCGGCGAAGTCGGCGTTTTCCGCAAGGAACCCATAACCCGGATGGATGGCCACGGCGTCGGTGACCTCGGCGGCGCTGATCAAGGCTGGGCCGTTCAAATAACTCTCCGCCGAGGGCGCCGGACCGATGCACACCGACTCGTCGGCGAGACGCACCGGTTTTAGATCGCGATCCGCGGTCGAATGAACCGCAACGGTCTTGATCCCCAGCTCGCGGCAGGCGCGTAAAACTCTGAGCGCGATCTCACCCCGGTTGGCAATCACGATTTTGTCAAGCATGACTCAGAGATTGTGAATTAATCTACTGCGCATCCCGATCGCTGCGTCGCGTGCTCGCTCGCTCCTCGCCTATCTACCTGATATGTCTCGTCGCTCGCTCCGCGGTTGCTCGTCTCATCCTTGAGACTCGCCCCTTCGGGGCTTATGCGCCGTTTCGCTCCCGGCGAAACGGTCCTTGCGCTCGGGCTTGCTCGATACGATTTATTCACAACCTCTTAGTTAACAAACGCCGGACGAAACAAGGAGGCCTCCCTGCGCGCGAGGATTCAAGTTCGTTTCAGTACGAACAGGGGCTGGTCGTATTCCACCGGTTGGCCGTTGTCGACCAGAATCGAGGCGATCGTGCCGTCGCTATCGGCTTCGATCTGATTCATTACCTTCATAGCCTCGATGATACACAGAATCTCGCCCCGTTTTACCCGCTGACCCACCTCAACGAACGGTTTGCTGGTCGGAGAGGCGCCGAGATAAAAGGTGCCAACCATCGGAGCGGTGATAGAATGACCTTCAAAGTCTGGTTTCGGTTTAACATCGGCGGGAGCGACGGCATGCCCGTGCGGGGCGGGGAGCTGCGGATCCGCTAGCTGTAAGAAGGTTTGACCCGCCGGTGGCGCTCGATAGCGGCTGATCCGGACGGATTCCTCTCCCTCGTGGATTTCGAGCTCGGCAATGCCGGACTCTTCCAGGAGCTCGATTAGCTTTTTTACTTTACGGATGTCCATCTTTTTCCTGGTCGGGCGAACGTGTGGCATGGGCTCGCAAACGAGCGATCGCTGCTTGCAAGGCAAGCTCATATCCCTGTGGCCCGAGACCGCTAACAATCCCGACCGCGACTCCGGAAAGGTACGAAGTGTGGCGAAAAGGCTCGCGCGCGAAGATATTGGATAGATGAACTTCGATAAACGGTATCTTGACTGCTACGAACGCATCGCGTAGCGCGATGCTCGTGTGCGTGAAAGCGCCTGGGTTGATAATGATAAAGGCGACGTTTTCCGACTGCGCGCGATGAATACGCTCTACCAGCTCGTGTTCGGCATTGCTCTGAAACGAGGACAGCAGGTGTCCCGCCGACAGCGCCAGAGCTTCGAGGCAGGACTCGATCTCGGCGAGCGTCGTGGTACCGTAAACCTCCGGCTCACGTGTTCCTAATAGATTAAGGTTGGGTCCGTTGATGAGCGCCAGTTGCGACATACCCGGTTCTTGAATCGCGGTTAGTTGCCGCTTGTTTCCGACACATTAGCATAAGTTACCGGCGAAAACGAGCAAACTACCCGCTATTTAGCGGCGTGGCGGAAAGCCCGCACGGAACCAGCGGCGAGGAATTTAGGGAAGCTCTGCAAGAGTGTCGCGAGCAAGCCCAGATGCGCGAAGCCGCAGAGCGAGTCGCGAGACATATCAGGTAGATAGGCGAGCGACGCGCGAGCACCCGACAAAGCAGATGGGCTGCGCAGTAACTTTTGCAGAGCTTCCTTAGGCGGGAATGCGGAGTAGTCGCCGGATGAGATTCTCGATTTCGTCCTTGCGGACTTGGCCGGGATGGGTGAAGGCGATTCTCTTGTTACGATCAACGATCACCGTGTAGGGTAGCGCACCGCTCGTATTACCGTAACTCAGAGCGACTTGGATAGCCTCCCCCTCGCCGGTCAGCGTCGGGTAATTGATCCCGGCCTTGTGCGCGAATTCTTGCGTCGTGCTAAGCTCATCGATCGCGATACCCACGATCTGCAAGCCCTCCCCCTTATAGTCTTCTTGAAGCGCGATGAGATCCGGGATCTCTTTTTGGCACGGAGGACACCAGGTGGCCCAAAAGTTGAGCAGCAAAACTTTTCCGTTCCACTCGCTGATGCGGCGGCTTTCGCCTCTGAAATCCTTGAGTGAAAAATCGGGCCGCGCCTGCCCCACGAGGGTCGAAAAATCCGCCCGCGCGCCCAGGTCTTCGCGGAGAAGATAGCCCCCGCCTCCGGCGACGATCAGAAACAAACAATAGAATCCAAAACGGTAAGCCGCGCTCAACGGCGCAACACCCGGTCGAGGTGCGAGCGAAACGTCTCCGGCTCGACGAACCCGACAAGACGTTTGTTGCGAAGCTCGGTACCGTCCGGTGTGTAAAAAAGCAAGGCCGGCGGCCCGAAGACTCCGAGGCTCGCGAGCAGCTCGCGGTCCTCCTCATCATTGGCCGTCACGTCCGCCTTGATAAGCGTTAATTTGCTAAGTTGTTGGCCGACGATTTGGTCGGCAAAGGTATGTTTTTCAAGCTCTTTGCACTCCACACACCAGTCCGCGTAAAGATCCACCATCACCGGCTCGGCACGATCGCGGGCCGCGCGCAACGCCTTTTCCAGATCCGCAGCGCCTTTGACCCGTGCGAAGCTCAGCGTGAGTGGCGTCGCGGTGGATCCCTGCGCCAGGAGTGTGGCCCCCGCGAATGGACGCAACATATCGGTGGCCCCCGCAGCCGCGCCGACGATTAAGAGACCGCCGTAAGTCAAAACCAAAAACCCGCCGCCGCGCGCCAGACGGCGACCCCATGACGCGGTTTTATGAAGAAGATCGAGGGCCCCGAAGAAAATCGCCCCGGTCGTCAATAACAGCCCCCATAACAATACGGTGAACGCCGGCGGCAGCAAGCGTTCCAGCATTAAGACCGCGACCGCGAGCATCCCAAACCCGAAGAACGCCTTGACCCGTTGCATCCAAGGCCCAGCCTTGGGCAGGAGCTTCCCGGTCGAGGTACCCACCACTATCAGCGGTAATCCCATGCCGATGCCCATGCAAAAGAGCGCCATCCCGCCGAGGACCGCGTCACCGGTCTTACCGATATAAATCAAGGCCCCGGCCAGGGGCGGCGCCACGCAAGGTCCGACGATCAGGGCGGAGAACAAACCCATCGCCGCGGTTCCGTGCAAGGTTCCGCCTGCTTGCGCGTTGCTCGCCCGGGCGAGGCGCGTCTGCCAACTTGGCGGGAGTTGTAGCTCGAACCAACCGAACATCGACAAGGCGAGGCCGACAAAGACCGCGGCAAAGAACACCAGCACCCACGAATTTTGAAACGTCGCTTGCAAGTTGTGGCCGAAGCGTCCGGCGATCACCCCCATGAGCGCGTAGGTCGCGGCCATCACCAGGACAAATACGCTCGATAAAATGAATGCCTTGCGCGTGGTTGCGTGCTCGCCTTGGCCGGCGATGATTCCGGAGAGAATCGGGACCATGGGAAACACGCACGGTGTGAACGCGAGGAGGATCCCGAACCCGGCGAACATGGCCAGCGTCGCGAGCACGGCGCCCCCTTCGAGTTGCCGTGCCAACGCATCGTGCTCGGCGACGGGTTCGCTTGCTTCCCCGGAAGCGGCGCCGGCCGCCACCTGCGCTGGCAGTCGCAGGCTGAGCGTTTTCTGCATCGGAGGGTAGCAGATCCCGTCGTCGGCGCAGCCCTGATACCTAAGGGTTAAACCGACCTCGGCCTCGCCGGGGCCTGGGCGTCTGAGCGACAGCGGGACCGTGATGGACCCGGTATACACCTCGACGGATCCGAACTCCGGATCTTCCTTGAAGTGCCCCGAGGGAAGATCAACGCGCCCGAGCCGGACGTCGCCGTCGGTCAGGTCAAATCTGAACTTATCCTTATATAGATAATAACCGTCGGCGATGTCCCAGCGCGCGACGAGGGTCGCCGGATCTTTGACGTCGACCGTGACCCGAAATGCTTCCTCCGGAGGTAAAAACTCCCGGCGGGCCGGTTCGCCCGCGAAACCGCGCTTAAAATCCTCGAATAAATTCGCCGCCCCGCGTTGTTCATCGGCAAACACGGGTAGGAACGTTCCAAACAACCAGATTAAACAGACAGCGCTGACAGTCTTCACGGGGCGGCGTTCACCATTTCGTTAATCCAGCTTAAATACGGGCTCGAGCCCCGCACTATAGGGACCGCGATGATTTCGGGGAGTTCATACGGATGTTCCGATTTTAACAAGGATTCCACAGCCTCGTAACGCCATCGGCGGGTCTTGATCAAGAGCAGGACTTCGGCACTCGATTCGATCTTATCGGCCCAGCGGTAGATCGAGTGCACCGCGGGAAGAATATTGACGCAAGCGGCGGCGCGTTGTTCGACCAACCGGGTTGCTATTCGGCCCGCGACCGCGTTGTCGGGGCACGTCGATAGCACGAGTAGGTAGTTTTCGCCCTCCGTCATCGTCGGTCCTCGTTTAGGAAAGCTCTGCAAAAGTTACTGCACAGCCCATCTGCTTTGTGCGTGCTCGCGCGTCGCTCGCCTATCTACCTGATATGTCTCGCGACTCGCTCCGCGGCTTCGCGCATCTGGGCTTCCTCGCGACACTTCTGCAGAGCTTCCTTAGATTGGGCGTGCCGGATCTGGGGAGCGGTTGACAGTATCGGCGCGCCACCTATAATTAGCACTCACAAGAAGCGAGTGCTAAACCGCTTTGTTTTTCTATCGCACATCGGAGGAGGTCAATAATCATGAATATTCGTCCCTTACACGATCGCGTCATCATCCGCCGCCTAGAGGAAGATCGCAAGAGCGCCGGGGGTATCGTCATCCCTGACACAGCCGCGGAAAAACCGATGAAAGGAGAAGTGGTTGCCGCGGGTCCGGGTAAGCTCTCGGAAGACGGCAAAGTCAGACCGCTCGACGTCAAACCCGGTGATAAGGTGCTTTTCGGCAAGTATTCTGGTACTGAAGTCAAAATGAACGGCCAGGACATAGTGGTCATGCGGGAAGACGACATCATGGGCGTCATCGAAGGTTGAATTTAGAATCTTTAATTAAGAGGTGAAACATGGCAGCTAAAGAACTAAGGTTTAGCGAAGACGCCCGCAAGCGCATGCTTGCCGGAGTCAATATCCTCGCTAACGCGGTCAAGATAACCCTGGGTCCGAAAGGCCGGAATGTGGTGTTGGAAAAGAGCTTCGGATCGCCCACGGTGACCAAGGACGGGGTGTCCGTAGCCAAGGAGGTCGAGCTCAAGGATAGGTTCGAGAACATGGGCGCCCAAATGGTGAAAGAGGTCGCCTCGCACACCTCCGACGAAGCAGGCGATGGGACGACGACCGCCACCGTGTTAGCGCAGTCGATGCTGGTCGAAGGGATCAAAGCGGTGGCGGCCGGCCTGAATCCGATGGATCTCAAACGCGGCATAGACAAAGCCGTGGCCGCGACAGTTGAAGAATTAAAAAAACTCTCCAAGCCCTGTAATGACGAGAAGGCCATCGCCCAGGTCGGTACCGTCTCGGCCAACGCCGATACCGCCGTCGGAGACATCATCGCGCAAGCGATGGCGAAGGTCGGCAAGGAGGGCGTTATCACCGTCGAGGACGGCCAGAGTCTCGAGAACACGCTGGAGGTCGTCGAAGGCATGCAGTTCGATCGCGGCTATCTCTCGCCGTACTTCATCAATAACCAGCAGAACATGAATGTCGAGCTGGAAAACCCGATGATCCTCATCCATGACAAGAAAATCTCAAACATCCGCGACTTGCTGCCGATCCTCGAGGCCGTAGCCAAATCGGGACGGGCGCTTCTCGCGATCTCCGAAGACGTGGAGGGTGAGGCCCTGGCCACGCTGGTCGTCAACAATATTCGCGGTATCGTCAAGGTGGCGGCGGTCAAAGCGCCTGGCTTCGGCGACCGCCGCAAGGCGATGTTGGAAGACCTCGCGATCTTGACCTCGGCCACGGTCATTGCCGAAGAGGTCGGGCTGAGTCTCGAGAAGGCGAGCTTGGGAGATCTCGGAACCTGCAAGCGTGTCACGATTACCAAGGAAGAGACGACCATCATCGGCGGCGCGGGGGATCCCAAGGCCATCGAAGGCCGGGTCAACCAGATCCGCGCGCAGATCGAGGAGTCCACCTCCGATTACGACAAGGAGAAGCTCCAAGAGCGGGTGGCCAAGCTCGCCGGCGGCGTGGCCGTGATTAAGGTCGGCGCGGCCACCGAGACCGAGATGAAGGAAAAGAAGGCGCGGGTCGAGGACGCTTTGCATGCGACACGCGCGGCCGTCGAGGAAGGCGTGGTGGCGGGCGGTGGCGTGGCCTTCATCCGGGCGCTGGAGGGTTTGAATGCGCTCAAGGGCGAAAATCACGACCAAGACATCGGCATCCAGATCGCCAAGCGCGCGATGGAAGAACCGCTGCGTCAGATCGTGGCCAATGCCGGCGAGGAGGCCTCCGTCGTCCTGTCCAAGGTGAAGGAAGGCAAGGGCAACTTCGGCTACAACGCCACCAGCGGGGAGTATGGTGACATCGTCAAGATGGGTATCATGGATCCGACCAAGGTGGCGCGCACGGCCTTGCAGAATGCCGCTTCGATCGCGGGGCTCATGATCACCACCGAGGCGATGGTGGCTGAGATGCCCAAGGAAGAGGAGAAAATGCCGGGACGCCACGGGCACGGCGGCATGGGCGACATGGACATGATGTAATCCCGAAGGGATCCGCTCGCATCACTAGAAACCCCGCGCAACCCGCGGGGTTTTTTTATAAGCGGGAGAGATCGAGCCCTGCGCGATCGCTGACCCAGGCGTCTCCCAGCCGTCTCTCGGCGACACGTGCTTGGTGTTTATCACCCCGCCGCTTGTAGACTTCCGTGAGGCCATAGAGCGCCCAGCCGTTGTGAGGCGCCTCGCGCAGGCTCGCCCGGAATGCGTCCTCGGCGCCGGCGAGATCGCCCGAGAGCAGGAGCACGGCGCCGAGCGACTGGCGCACCGGATAGTACCAGTGCGGCGGCTCCGTGTAGGAAAGCTTATCCTGAATGGCTACCGCCCGCGCGAGCTCGGTACGCGCGGCCTTCAGGGCACCTCCGGCCTGGGCGATGCGAGCGCGTAACACGCGGCGAGCGAGTGCCAGCACGTCGCCCGCGGGGATCCCGCCGGCCGTGAGCGCGGAAAAGTCCGCGCGGGCCGCGATCGCCGCGATCGCCGTCGCCGCGCGCTCGGCGGCCTGGATATCCTTACGGGACGCATGGGCCACGCCGCGAGCGTAGTGCCACATCGCCTGAACATAGGGCAGACTGGATCCGGGATCCCGCAAGGCCAACACAGTCTCGGGCGCGCTGAACTGGGCGTGGGCAAAATAGGGCGCCGCTTTAATGGGCTGCACCCAGGGAATGGCCCGGGCCGCATCAGCGGTCACCACGCGCGAGAGCTTCTCCGCCGCGGCGATGGCGGTCTTGCCGTCACCGGCCATCTGGGCCGCGGCCATGAGCGAGTGCACGTTATGCGGATAATAGGCCTGCGGATAGATGCCCTCGGGCGCCGCCTCGGCGATGTAGGCCTCATCGGCCGCTACCCCCGCCTTATTCACGGCAAGCGCGTCCAGATAGCGGCCCATGCGGAAATAGATGTGAAAGGGCATGTGCACGAGATGGCCGGCGCCGGGCATGAGATCCGCGAGACGCATGGCATAGGGTTCCGCCCGCTCCGGCCGGTCCGAGGCCTCGACCATGTGGATATAGTAGTGGATCGCCCCCGGATGGTCAGGATGTTTGTCCAGCACCCGTTCCAGGACGGCGAGGATCTCCGCCGTTCTGCCTTTCGGCCGGTGGCCGTTCGATGCCCAGTAGTCCCAAGGCGTGAGATCCATCAGGGCCTCGGCGTAGAGGATCTGGATGTCCGCGTCCTCGGGGTAGCGGGCCGCCACTCGATTCATGGCCGTGGCGTAGGCGGCATCCAGGGTCGCCCGCTCGGCGTTTTCGGAATAGCGCCTGCCGAGCGCCTCGATCAGCCCTCGTTCACGGCGTGAAGCGTAGCGGGCTTTCCTTTGCGCCTCGCGCAGGGCCGCGAGCGCAGGTTTTACTGCGGCGGAGTCCATCGGCGCGTTGATGTTGGGGCCGAGCACGAGCGCCTCACCCCAGAAACAGAGGGCGCATTTCGGATCGAGCTTCTGCGCCATCCGAAAGGCGCGCCGCGCTTCGGTATGGTTGAACGCGTAGGTGAGCCGCAGGCCTTGATCGAAGTACTTCTGGGCGCGTCGACTCGTTGTCGTGACCTTGTAGATCAGCGTGCCGAGGTTGTCCCAAAGCGGCGGCGCGCTCTCGACGAAGGACTCAGACGGGCGGCGGACTTGATCCGCGAATTCCCCGACCTCGCCCCGGGCCGCGTGATCATGCCCAGGGGCTGCTTGAGCACTGGCGAGCAGTACCGCCGCGACCCCGGCGAATATCATCGAGCAAACGGTAATGATATGCATGCAAAACATTGTCATTCCTCCGCAACAGCTACAGGTTTACCGTTAACAGACCGAGGGTCGCAAACCAGGGGCTGCTCTACTACCATCCGGAAAAATGACGCCTAGCTGCCATGATCTCGGGCTTTCGGAGGCGCGCACCGCGCCGGTGGTGGATCAGCCACGCTCTTCTACCGGCAGGAAGGGCCTGGCGGCGGGCCCTGTGTAGAGCTGGCGCGGACGGCTGATCCTCTGATCGGTATCCGCGATCATCTCCTTCCACTGCGCGACCCAGCCGACCGTGCGGGCCACGGCAAAGAGCACCGTAAACATGCTGGTCGGAAAGCCCATGGCCTTGAGGATGATCCCGGAGTAGAAATCCACGTTAGGATACAGCTTGCGCTGCACGAAATAGTCATCCTCAAGCGCGATGCGTTCCAGTTCCATGGCGATCTCCAGCAGCGGCTCCCGCGTGACGCCAAGTTCCGCGAGCACCTCGTGACAGGATTCACGCAGCACCGCGGCCCGCGGATCATAGTGCTTGTAGACCCGATGGCCAAAGCCCATGAGCCGCAGCGGGCTGTTCTTGTCCTTGACCCGCGCGATAAACTCGGGGACGCGATCCTTGGAGCCGACTTCCTGCAACATTGTGAGCACGGCTTCATTCGCCCCGCCGTGGGCCGGGCCCCAGAGCGAGGCAATACCGGCGGCGACGCAGGCAAAGGGGTTGGCGCCGCTTGAACCGGCCGTGCGCACGGTTGAGGTAGAGGCATTCTGTTCGTGATCGGCGTGCAGGATAAAAATCCGGTTCATCGCGCGCGCTATGACCGGGCTGAGGTTGTAAGTCTCGCACGGCACGGAAAACATCATTTGCAGGAAATTGTCGCCATATTTCAAGTCGTTGCGCGGATAAACGAACGGCTGGCCGATGGAGTACTTATAGGCCATGGCGGCGATGGTCGGCATTTTGGCGATGAGCCGGTGCGCGGCGATCTTGCGCTGCTCGGGGTCGGTGATGTCGGTGCTGTCATGATAGAACGCGCTCAGCGCTCCCACCACACCCACCATCACGGCCATGGGGTGAGCGTCGCGCCGGAAACCACGGTAAAAGGAAAGCACCTGTTCATTGAGCATGGTGTGATAGGTGATGATATCCTCGAAACCGCTCTTTTGACTGACGTTTGGCAGTTCGCCGTAAAGAAGCAGGTAGCACACCTCGAGGAAATCGCAATGTTCGGCGAGATCCTTGATCGGGTAGCCGCGATGCAGCAGCACCCCCTGCTCGCCGTCGATGAAAGTGATCCGCGATTCGCAGCTGGCGGTCGAGGTAAACCCGGGGTCATAGGTAAAATAGCCAAGCTCGCTGTAGAGCTTACGGATATCGATGACGCTCGGGCCCAGGGTGCCGCCGAGCAGGGGCAGTTCCACCCGTCGTCCCGAAGCCTCATCGATGAGCGCGATGGTCGCCGGCCCGGAGGCGGTATCCGGTATCTCGGGTGCGTGACTCATAGGTAATCCTCCATTCACAACCTCTTAGAGTTTGTGAAAAAACCTACTGCGCTCGGGATCTCGCGTTCCGGCGGTGCTCGGAATCCTCATGTATTTCCACATACACTGCGGTTCCTGCGCTCCGGCGGACCACGACCTCCCTTCGCTCGCGACAGTTTTTTCACAAACTCTTAGTCGACCTGGGCAGCTAGGGAATAGCGCGGGTCAGCTTGTCGCGGTTTTTCCGCGCCTCCAGGTTGCTCAGGCCAGTGTTGTTTCGCCGGCCTGACGGGGACCGATCAAGGCGACGGCGGCTTGGCTAGCCAAAGCCTCTCGAACAAATTTGGCGTTACGACGCAATAACATCCGTGCAAATTATCCATCCTATGGATGATTTACAAGGATCACAAGTCCGAAGCGTGTCGCTCGCGTCCTCGCCCTCGAAGCGCTGGAAATCCACGAAGAAAGGCGCAGTGGCGAAGCGATCGGTCGATGAGTCCGGGAGTCTCTCCTACCGCCCCGTAGACACACGGCCGAGGGAGCCATCGCGGACATCCACGACGGCTGGGCGCGGATCGACCAGGCAGGCAGATTCGTGAGCGATCCCGACCGCCAATAATCGGTAGGCGATCGCCGGGCATGCATGGACCACGCGTACACGCGCGTCGCTCCGCCGCGCCCACTGACAAAACATAATGAGCCAACCGAGACCCGAGTCCCGCATGTCCGTCACCTCGGTCAGATCGATGATGTAGCTCTCATGGCGGTTTCGGTCCGGCTCGCAATACTGCCAGAGTGCGAAACCGTGCGACAAATCAAACTGACCCACGGCGCTCAGCGTGACGGTCTTGCGGTCCGCCGATAACATAATGGTAAAGGCTGCCATCGTCGTCTCCTAGCATTTCGAGATTAATAGCACCTACATTTAACTCCAGGCCCGTCGGTGGCGCAATATGGCAAATTGCCGCGCGGCAATTCGTCGCAGCTTGCAACACGTGGGGTGCGACAATTTGTCGCATTTTCAAAGGCGATCGCGATTGCTATGATTGGCAGGGCTTGCTGGACAAGCAGCCTGGGGGTGAGGACAGAAGATGCGAATATCGCAAAACGGAGAAGGAAGGAAAGAAAGGCCGCGCCAGAGGCGCGGCCATAAAGCGCGGTGCTGAGAGGCGAGTGTCGAGGCCGCTAAACCTAAAGGACGCTCGAATCTTCCACTACGATAGGTTGCCGTGCCGGAGCCCTACGGCCTCGCTAGGCCGCTGGGCCTGCGCACAGCTTAGGCTTAGGCAACCTTCTTGACTTCCCGCACCAAGGCGGCGCAGGCCTCGGCACAGTCCGCACAGCTCTGGTGCTTGGAGGCGTGTTTGCGGCATTCCTTCACAGTCTCCACAGACCCCGGCACACGCGTTGGCGAACGCCTTCGTGTGTGCCGCACTTGCGCTTAACTGTGCCAGGGCGTTGCACGCCGCGATGGTCTCTTGTACCAAGACCGCGCAGCTCACGAGCGAGGTATCGCCGCCCTTGAAGGTGTTGATGCAGTGATTGAGGCAAGCGTGCCCCTTGGTCATGCAGGTCTCGGCGGCCGCCATGAGGCCGCTGTACTGCCAGGTATGGTGATGGATCAGACCGCTAGAGCCGAGGACATATTTATATTCGCCGGGCGGAATTCTGATGGCGCTGCGCTCAACGAACCAACAGATCGGTACCGTACCAGCCGACGATGACATCTCGGTAATGTTCGGCCTTACGGATTTGGAGTTGTTCGAGGGGATTGAAATTGTCCGTCAGGGTCACACCTTGGGTCTCGTTCACCGCGACGATCCGGTTCTTCAGCCACGGTAACTGCTCTGCTCGGCGTCCCGGGGTGTTGAGGTCGATGGGTCGGTCAGCCGCGAGGAAGATGAAATCGTTGAAATCCTCGCCAGGTTCGGAAATAAAGACCGAGTGATGGGGAAATACCTGCGCGATGGTGCGCCCGACGGACGCCAGGGCCGTATTCTGGCCGCCCTCCGAAAAGGCCACGAAATTCAGCGCGAGGATGCCATGGTCTGACAATAGCCCGCGCAGTTGAGACAAAGTCTCGACGGTCAAGAGATGCGCGGGCTCCGCTCCTCCGGTAAAGCAATCATGGATGATCAAGTCATAAGGGCCGTTCAAGCGGCGGATTTCATAACGTGCGTCACCCACTATGGCTTGGCCCGTGGGTTTAAACCCAAAGTATTCGGACGCGGCGCTCGCCACTGCTGGATCGATCTCCAAGGTGTCGGTCACGATCCCGTAGCGGTCACGCAGCGTCGTTGCCATATGGCCGGCGCCCTGGCCGATGAGTAAGGCGCGTGTCATGTTGGGCGCCAAGGCCGGGATTAGATGCACTATCTCCTGGTAGGTGAGCCGGTTTTCGCCACTCGATATGCTGGCGGCGCCTATCGTCGAAGCGTCCGACATGAGGAGACGGAGATCGCGTTCTCCTTGATCGATCACCCGCACCCAGCCGTACAGGCTTTCCCGCTCGGAACGGATTTGAAGAGTATCCCCGCCGGTGTAAGCACGCCCCGCGCCGATGGCTTGGGGCAGCAAGCCGATCCCGATCGCGGCCAGGAGAACACTGGGCAGCACGGCCGCGGTTCGCCCCAAGCGCTTTTGCTCATAGATCGCCACGACCACGGCTAGGGCGAGCAGAGCTAACCCCAGCCCGATCAGGATCTGGCGTGAGCCCACCAAGGGAAATAGAAAGAAGCCCAATAGCAAGGTACCAACAACGCTCCCGAGCGTACTGACGGCATAGATCGACCCGGCGCTGGAACCAATGCCCTCTAGCCGCGAGGTCACGAGCTTGATGGCATAGGGCCCAACCATTCCAAGCATAATCAGACTCGGCGAGAACAACACCAGCGCGCTCACGAAGGCACCCGCGCGCAGCCCCAGCGGGTCGGTTGCCAACAAGACGGGCCGGGTGACCCACGGGATCAAGAGTGTAAACAGGGCCGCGAGCGAGATAACGAGTGAAAGTCCGGTGCGCTTCGCCCGGTCGGCCCACCGGCCGCCGGCAAAATAACCAATAGCGAGCGCGATCAACGCCACGGAAATCAGCGACGACCAGACATAGAGACTCACCCCGTAGAACGGGGCAATGATGCGCGTACCCAGAAGCTCGATCACCATCACCGCGGCTCCGGTCAGGAACACGGTCAGATAAAGCCCGGCACGTTCGTAGATGTGCAGTGGTTTGTAAGACATGTGGATTAAACAGGCTTTTCCGCCCTCAGGATTCATCGAGCACCGCAAAGGCTGGCGCATCCCGCGCGCGGCTCTGTGGTGACACGCATCCCTCGCTGCTGGCCGGCGCCGCGAGCGAGCCACCGGCTTCACCGTGCACGTCTACCCAGAAATGGGGCAAACCCATGCCCGCCAGCCATGCCGGGCCGGCAGCCTCCTTGAGCATGGCAATCGTCGAGGCGCTGCCCGCGATGAGACACAGATCTCCGACTACGCTGACCGACGCCAAGTGGCGCACCGGCCAACCTGTTTTCGGGTTGAGGATATGACCGTAACGCACACCGTCGAGCACGATGCAACGCTCGTAGTCGCCGCTGCTGGCAAGTCCGCCGCGGTGCAACGAGACCGTTTGTATGAGGGCCCCCGGGCGGCGGGGATGGCGTATGCCGATCCGCCACGGGCTGCCATCCGGTCGCGGCCCGATGACCTTGATGTCGCCGCCTAGATTGACGTGGCCCGATCGGGCGCCGGCCTCGTAGCATAGCGTTGCCGCCCGGTCGACGGCGTATTCCTTGACGACACCGCCGAAATCAATCTCCATGCCCGGCAGTGGAAATTCGAGAACAGGGGGTGTCCAGCGGAGCCGGTGCCACCCGACCTTGCCGAGTAGGCTTTGGATCTGTGCCCCATCCGGCAGCGCACCTCGATCGAAGCGCCACGCACGGCGCAATATGCCGGAGCTAATGTCGAAGAGCCCGTCGCTCTCGCGATAGCAGGTCGCGGCGTAATTGAGCAGCCCCGCAGTCTCTTGGTCTACGGAGATGCTTCCCCCACGGGATGCCACGCGATTGATCTCCGATAGAAAGCTGTCGCTGCGAAAGCGCGAATAACGCGCTTCCAGCCGGCCGACTTCAGCAATGGCGATTCCCGCGATGCGCTCGGCTTCTGCATGGCTTGTGGCGAAGAGCTGGATCTCACAGGGAGAGCCCATCGCCTTGAAAGCCGAGCGGTAAGACCTCATGCCGTTCATGTTCAAAACCGTATTCGCGGTCAATGTAGCCCGGGTCGAGCGCAGCCCCCGCCCCGCCGCGGTGAGTGCCCGCGACTAGTCCCGGTCGCTCAAGCGGTGGCGCAACGTCGCTACGCCACATATTCTCATGCACATGACGCACGCTAAAACAAGGCCGATCAAAACGTCAGGCTGAAGCTCACGAACAGTGAGCCGTCGCGTTCGAGCTGGAAACCGTTGAAGTCGTCCTCTACGGGTTGCAGCCACTCAACGCTCAAACGGTTGTCCTTAAGCCCCACGATCGGAATCTCGGCACTGAGCCCGAAGCCCACATCCCAGAATCGCCCGCCGTAGTTCTGTGGGAAGTCCATCGGGCCCTCCCGGTCTTTGTGGCCGACCTGCCCGTCAAACTCGCCCTTAATTTCCCCTTGCGTCGTATAGACACCTCGCACGGAGGCGGAAAGCCAGTCGGTCAGGCCAACGCTACCCCAGGCGGTGGCCTGGAACTGATCGCCCAACGCATAACCCGACTCGTTCGCGTCCTCGAGGCGGTGGATGCCGCTCAATTGCCCGCCCCACGACCAACGCCCCTGGGCGCCCGTGTAGGTGAGGTTCGGCAGCAGATCCCAGGTGCCGCTGCCGAGCTGCATATGATAGTGAATAAACTCCGGGTCTGCTTGATGGATACGCCTGAGCCTGATGTCCGTCTCACCGGTCGGCGCGCTGAGGCCCAAACCGAGGTGCATATGATGTCCGGGAACGTCGAAGAGCTTGACCAGGGCGAACATGGACGTATCGCCGACACCGCCCGTGCCGTGCCTGGTAAAATGGCCGGGGGGGGTGCCGTCCGGGGGCGGCGGCGCATCTTCGAGGTCTCGCAGGGTCATGTCCATGTCGACGAACTGGGGCATGAGCATCAGGTTCAGCCAGTCTGTCGGCGCGTACATGAGTTCGAGCATGTGCATGTGCATGCTCATCTCCTCCGGCGTCACCCTGCAGACGTCGCTGCCACAGCCCTGGTTTATGATTTCCTGGTCGCTTACGGCATTCGAACCGCGCAGCGTGTCGCCGGACTGGCGGCTGTACATGTAGCGATAGTCGACCATGAAATCTCCGGCCTTGGGCAGCATGTGGTCGAACATGACACCGGCCGGCGCATGGCCGTGGGCGTGCTCGTGGCTTTCATGGCCGCCGCCGGCCGATGACAACGCCGTGTCAAGGCTGACATTCAACGCCGCATTGACCTGGTAGTAGTTGAAATCGGCGTAGTCGCCCTCACCGCCTCCGCCGAGTTTGAGCCCGCCCTCATGGGTGTAATACTCGAAACCGGCCTCGAGACTGATCCCCCGAGCAAATTCCTTGCTCACGATCAACCCGCCGCTCAAGGCGCCATAGCCCGACAGGCGATGGTCGCTGGAGAAGTTGGCCGGAAGTTTTTTCGGATCGAACGGGATGATTGTGACCTCGCCCGTCAGGTCATCAACAATAGTTGTTTCATATGCTTGCCTGGAGATGAGAAATGGCTGATAGAAGTCGGCGGCGTCTTGCGAGTAATACCGAATCCAGGGGGTCACGGTCCAACCCCGGCTGAGCGGTTGACCCCAGCTCGACTCGAAGGTGTGGGCGTCGATCCCCCAATCATCGGAATAGAAGCGGTAACCGAGATGTAGGGCCGCATTCAATGGTTCGACATACTGCACATAGCGCGCGTCCCAGGTCCACTGGTTACGCGTATCGGGCCGCTGTTCCAGGAGGGCCTGAACTTGCCCAATAAAAACACCAAGAGGCTCCAGGAACTGTTGCGTGGGATCGATGAACGCGACCTCCATCACCTTGTAGGGGTTCGCCAGATATCCCGTGCTGCGGATGTAACCGAGGCTGGTCTGGAGGAGCGCGTTATTGCTCAGGATCTGCGTCACGCCGAACTGCGCCGCCCAATCCTCGCGCGCGCCCAGGAGGATCTCGTCTCCATGCGGTGTCAGAATTTCAATCTGGTTGTCGAAAGCCGAGGTGTCGATGTAGGGAAGCGCATCGGGATCGAGCAAGGCCTCGGTGTCGCTGGCGGTGTAACTCAAGCCCAGGTTCAAAGTGGTGCGCTTCTGGTTGAGGTCCCAGCGTCCACCCAGGCTGCCCCACCGCGATTCATAGTCGTTTTCCAGAGAAATGCCGCCGCCCACATCCAGCGCCGCCTCGTTCCACTCGTAGCTCAGCCCGAAATCCCCCTGCTTGCGCGCCTCGGGTGAGGCGAAGGAGATCGTATCCACCAATTGCCCGTTTTCTCGAAAGAGCGGGTTACCATCCTCGTCGAAGAGGGGATTGCCGGACGCATCCTTTAGTTCTTGGAGCGGGTTGAATTGAGAATCGAAAAACAGGGTACCATTGATGAAAGGCGTCGCCCCCGAGACGCCATCCGGGGATGTGGGGCAATTCCCCCCCGAACAAGTACGGCCAGGGTCGGAAAGAAGCCCCTGCGGCGCGGTGGCGATCGGCGTGGCCCCGGACCAGGTGTCCTGGACGTAGTTGGCGAAGAACTTCAGCCGATCGAAGAGCGTGAGGCTAGCGCTGCCCTGGAGGCTGTCCACTAGGATAGGATCGAACGCGCTCGTCACGCCGAAGAGGTTGCGTTCGCTTTCCTGGTAGCGACCGTATTGAAAGCTGAAATCGTCACCCTCGGCGGCATGAGCAGGCGAGGGCGCCAGTCCGGGCAAGGCCAGGGCGGCGGCCGTCAGGGCGCGCGAGGAAGGGCTTGCCTGTATCGCCGATTCCGGCCCGGTGGCCAACCGCCGCCCGAAGCGACGCGGTAAAAGTAGCCCTGCGAGGTGCCGAAATGCGCCGCGCAGGCTAGTAACAACCACACCCGCCGCCGACGGCGGACCCACCGGCCACTGCCGCCTCGCGGCTCATGTAGGTGTGCACGCGTAAGGCGCGCAACGCGGGGTTGGGTTCCAGGGCCATGTGCGGCTTGGCGAGATTGCCGCGTTCCCACGGGGCTACCGGCGCGCAGCCCGGTAGCCCGATAGCCAGCCCAAGTAGAAGCGCCATCAGCACCCAGTTAGATTTGTTCATACGGCTCCTCCTCGGCAGAATCTATTCCGTGGTGGCCGCGAATTGCGCCCCGGAACCGTAGCGTCCTGGAGAGGTCTCTACGTTTTTCCAGCGAAAGCTGGAATCCATAGCGGTTCGTCGGCGCCGCACTGGACCCCAGCTTTCGCTGGGGTGACGGTTCCTGGGTAGGGAGTTAACCGTGGCGCACTTACCTTGCCTCGAAATCTCGAACCTGAAAACTCGTGGCCAAGCCCAAATAAACAGACCCAGATTTATCATGCGATCATTGCCAGACCGTCTCTCCACTGACCCCCAACTTCTACGGAAGAGCCTTTCATATAGGGCTTTTCGTCGAACGGGCCGAGCGGTGCTATCCGCCCTCGGGGCGCTCCGCCAACAACTGTTCCACCAGCCCGCGGAGCTGCTCAGCCTCTCCGCGTCGAAAGCCTAGGTGCACGTGGCGAATGATGCCCTGGCGGTCCACCAGATAGGACGATGGCATCGCTTGGACGCCGAAGTCTCGGGGACACCGCCCGTCCGCATCGACAGCGACGGCGAAGCTGGCCGGGTGTTTTTCAAGAAAGGCCTTCGCATCGTCGGGTTTCTCATCCAAGTTGATCCCCAGAACGTGCAAACCCTGTCCCCGCAACTCGCTGTCCAGATCGTTCAAGAACGGAAAGGACTGTGCGCAGGGGGAACACCAGGAGGCCCAAAAATCGACATAAAGAACCTTGCCGCGCAGTTGCCGCATGTCATAGCGCTGTCCATCGCCGACGGGCGTCAATGAACAGTTGGGTGCGACGTGACCTGCCTCGGCGGCGTGAATATTAACCGCAAGCGTGAGCGCCAGCGCGGCGCAACTAACCGCAATAATTCGCAAATGCACAATACTTCCTCATTGTGGAGTCACTCCCCATCAGACATGTCCGCGTTGCTTGCGCGGTAGCGCCCGCGACCAAGCACGAGCGCCACCGCCGTAGGGCTCAATTACTGATTCTGATTCGTGGTGATTGAGGTACCGGTATGACTCCCTGCAGCGGTTTCGCAATGGTATTCGAGCGTGTAACTATTCGCGCCGGTTGTGGTTTTATCGACCAACACGTTGTACGCCCCGTTGCCACTGTTATTGTAGACCACGGGACTATACGCGGTGTTGCCACCGCTGGGATCCGTGGTGTTCGTGGCTATGGAGCCCTTGCGAGTCTGAACCTGCACCAGTGACGATCCCGCAGTGTTGTCCTTCACGCGGGTACGTAGACGGAAACTCACTCCGCCAGAGTCCGTAGAACAGATGACGGTGTAGAGGTCGGTCGCCTGCGCCGCGGGACCGAGTGATCCGCCCTGTACATGCGCTAGCGCGATAGGCGTGTGCCCAACCGCGAGCACCAACGACGCGCTCGCGCATGCGTTCTTAAAGAAAGTACTTCTCATAATATTCATAATAGTCTCCTCCTGTCGTTATCGGGACCGACGGTGAAATGGTATATGACGAGTGCTGACGGGTTGGTCCCGAAATCGTCAGCTTGAGCAAGCGGGGCCTGCCCGTTACGTCCCCACCCGCTACTCGCGTCGCGGTGCTCCCACGGCGTGTCCTATCTCTGCTAGTTTCATTGCGGCCAACGCGCGCACCGTCTCGTCGCGGTCGGCGAGCGCCTCTTGCAGCACCGCAACGCTCTGCGCATCGGTGCCCGCGCTGTCAACCGCCATCAACCTGACCGAGGCATCGCTATCTTGCAGGGCATCGCGCAACACATTCATTGCCTCGGGTCCGCCGCCTTTCGCCAAGGCGTAAACGCCCTGCGCGCGCGCGCTTGCATCCTCGTCCACCAGCGCCGCGCGAAACAATTCTTGCACGGCGGGATCATTACGCTTGCCGCTCGCGGCAAGGCTGCCCAGCGCTTGCATGCGCGCGTCGGCATGTTCGGAATGGGTCATGTCCATGAGCGCGGCGAATCGCTCTTCGCGTGCTGCCGCGGGACCTCGACTCATCACCTGCTGCGGCTCCTGTGATTGCACGGCGGCCGAGCTGCCCTCGCGGCTGGTCCCAGGTTCTCCCAGCAGCCATACCTCCGTGGGCAGGGCACCCTTATTCGATCCCTCACCTCGAGGGGGATAGCGCAGGATCAACCCCGCGTCACGACCCAATAGACACTCGAGCGCACGCGTGAACGTCATGCTGGGACAGGAGACCGTTACCACCCCCTGGGGCGCAAGGGTGTCATGAAAGCGTATCCCCGTTTGTCTATGGAATTCATCGAAAATCTCTTTCCAGGAGGCGTGCGTGGCATTCACGGTCATCATGTCGCGATGGATATCGATATCTACCGATTTGGAGAGTCCCGTATCCGATGACGCCCGAAACGGCGCTTGAGGCGCTGGCATAACACTGCTGTTCCATAGCATCAATCCCGCTACCAGCCATAGCAGCCGGAGACCGAATCGCCGCCCGATCGTTCTCAATCCGCGTGCGCGCAACCTCATCGAATAAGCACCATGCGTCGACGTATTCCCGTTTTTCCGTGGCAACCGCCCATACGTTCACTCGTGCTGCAATCCTATGTCTCGCAGCTCGGCATGTAAATGCGACAAATTGTCGCACCCCCCCTTCTTGACATGGTGCCGAGACTGGGGTGCGACAATTTGCCACATTTACAAGCAATGCTCGGTGAGATATTTCTTCTAAGCAGGGAACAGCGAGTCGATGCAGCTAGGTACGACCAGTTGTTCCTGCGTGCTTTTTAGTGGGTAGAAACCAGTTATATCTGGGCTGTGAATCCATATATGTATTACGGGGACCATTTATGCCAAGCTTAACCATAAAAAGACTGACGATGTGCTCGCTGACGACGTTGATCTGCGGTGTGGGGCCGGCTGCCTTTGCCCACACCGGCGTTCAGGAAGCGGCTGAGGCAGGGACAACGACCTATAACGCCTTCACGATACCGCACGGCTGCGGCTCCGATACCGGCGGCGATCCGTTGAAGGTAAGAGGACAATCGGCCGTGTTTCCGTTCGGTATCGCTGTGTGGACCGACCTCAGTACCGGTGAGGTCATACCGACGGGTGCCGTGGGTATCGTCAGCGAGGACGATGATTTGATCACCCTCAATGTCGGCGGTATTCAGGATAACGATCCCTTCGCAAAAATAGAGGAAGAGACGGATGATCTTGAGAACGTGCGCGCGCTCAATTGGAAAGGCGGTGCACTAGAGACCAATCTGGTCGGTGCGCCCCGGTGGCGGGCATCGGTGCCGACCATTCTGGACAATTGCGTGTCGGCATTGCACGTGCGTGTCGCGGTTGCCAACTGGTGCGAAAAGCACAAGAACGAAGCCAATGACGCGGACAATAACCGGGCCGACTGGTGGTTCACGGGACCCGAGCAGACCGGGAGCGCGCTGTTCGTCGATCCCGATCTGGTTCAGGAGGACTTCTGGACGACATTGACCGTTAACAACACGACGGAGAACACCGAACAATGCACCGAGACGCGTGAGGTTGCGGTCCAGCCGACGGGTGCCGACATCGATACCTACCTGCCGTATAAGCCGTTTACCGCGGGACCGGGGCCGTTCTGATCCTCGTAAGTGAAGCGACCGGCGGCCGCAGCCGCCTTCTACTCGGTGGCCGGTCGCTCCTTTGGTTCGCGTTCCAGGTTCCTCGATCGCGAGGATCTGTAACCCTATTCAGTCTTGTGACAACCTCTGTGGTCCAAATGAGGGATCAGGTCCAGGCCTGAGAATTCGACTGCGTGAGATCGGTGCTAGGCCCTGCAGAATGATGACAATCAAGTGACAATCAAGCGGAATTGATTTTGGATTTGCTGTCCCTATAATGATCGCGAGGCGGGCAGGCCAGGTATGCTTGTGTTCGTCAGCACGCTATCGTGCAAATAACCTATTCGGGAGCAGACAATGAAACTGAAACAAAAACTCTTAGCGCTAGGCATCGCCTTTGCCGGGGGGCTGGGAAACAGTCTCCCGGCCAACGCCGGCGACTTCGAGGTCACTATCACCAACCTGACCCGCGGTCAGCGGTTCACGCCGATCCTGGTAGCGAGTCACAAGGCCGGTGTGAAGCTCTTTGCGCTCGGGCAGCCAGCGAGTCCAGAGCTCGCGATCTTGGCCGAGGAGGGAGACACCGCACCGCTCACCGGCCTGCTCGCCGCGATGCCGAAGGTCCTGGATGTCACCGACTCGGGCGCCCTGCTCAATCCCGGTGCATCTGTGAGCCTCAAAGTTAAAACGCGCGGCGCCTTTAACCATCTGAGCGTGGCCTCGATGCTGATCCCAACCAACGACGGTTTCTTCGCCTTAAATGGCATAGCAGGACCTTGGGGCCGGCGCATGGCGACCCACACATCCGTCGCCTATGATGCGGGCTCGGAGCGCAACGACGAGCTTTGCGCCAGCATACCTGGACCATCTTTCGCGGAGTGCGGTGGACCTGGCGGCGGTGGCAAGCCTACGGGCGGCGAAGAAGGCTATGTCCATATTCATGCTGGCATCCACGGGATTGGAGATCTCAACGCTGCCGATCGCGACTGGCGCAACCCTGTAGCGCACATCGTCATTCGCCGTTTGCCGTAGTCGAAGCGCCGCGCGCCACTTCGAAGTTGCTGAAATCCGCTAAGACAGCGACTGCGGTCGGGATAGAAATGCGGCGCTGCCCTACCGAAACGGGTCGACGACTGTCAGTTGCGAGTCGATCTTCTGACCTGGTTGTAGGTCCTGCGAATAGAGCACGGTGCAACCCGCAAGCAAGGCCGCGGCAACGATCAGCACGTCGTAGAAGCGAAACCCGTAGCGCTCGGCAATCCGCCGCGCGCGCTGCGTTTCAACGGTAAGCGGCTCGACGGGACAAACCGCGCGTACAACGTCCACGGCCTCACCAATTTCCGCCCAGGACAGGCCGAGCTTGCGCGAGGCAACCGCAGCGAATTCGTTCAGCACTTGAACCGAGATCCGGCCCCCGGCCGCCAAGAGCGCCTCGGCGCGATCCGCCTTCACCGGATCTGAGGAAAGTAGATACAGGACGACGTTCGTGTCGTAGAACGGGTCAACGGTCTTCATTCGCTTCCAGCCGATCGAATCTGAAATCCGCCGGGAGGCGGCCGCGATACTTACGCAGGCGCGCCAGAAGCTCGGGCCGGCCGGGTTTGCGGCTGATCTCGATCGACCGCTCCCCGACGACGTGGATCTCGATCTCCTCTCCCTCTTTGATCGTTAAGGCTTCCACCACCACGGCGGGCAACCGGACCGCCAGGCTGTTGCCCCACCTCGATACCTGCATGGCTGCTGAACCCCCTATAGATATACACCAGGTAGGAAGTATATCTACCGAGTTCGGCCACACAAGCGCGCGCCGACTTGTCATCCGCCGCGGTTGCGGCTATTCGTGCACCGGACCGTTGAACGACGCGGGGTTAATGGTAGCCGCATAGCGCAAACGGTAAACTTGGCCGATGACTGCGCCTGCTCACGCCGCGCCCGCGTTGACTCCGGAATTGGCTTCGGAGGCGAAGCGGTATTGGGACCAATTTGCCGAAGCGATCCCAAGGTCACCGCCAGGCAGCGCGCTTGAGGAGGCACATCGGCAGAACATCATCCGAGTGTGCGCCTGCAGTCCGTTCGCCGCGCACTATTTTGCGAAGGATCCAAGGCGCCTCACGCAGCTTCTCGAGAGCGGCGATCTCGACCGCGGTTTCGGCGAACAAGAATATCCAGAACGGATCAAGCGTGCTGTCGCGGGCGCGCCGGACCAGGCGGCGCTCATGCGCGCTCTTCGCCAGGCACGTTACCGCGAATTCGTGCGCATCACCTGGCGCGATATCACCGCAGCCGCCGATCTCGATGAAACGATGGGAGATCTCTCGCGCTTTGCCGATGCCGCACTCGATGGTGCGCTCCGCTGGCTTTACCGAAGGCAAGTGGAGACCTTTGGCGCCCCGCGGGATATTGATGGGACAGCCCAGTCCCTGGTCGTGATCGCGATGGGCAAGCTCGGCGCCCATGAGCTCAATTTTTCCTCGGACGTCGATTTGATCTTTGCTTATCCGCGCGCCGGGGAGTCGCGTGGCGGAGCACGCTCGATATCCAACCAGGAATTCTTCAACCGCCTGGGCCAAGCCTTGATCAAAGTGTTGTCGGAAGTTACCGAGGATGGATTCGTGTTCCGTGCGGACATGCGCCTGCGGCCGTTCGGCGATAGCGGGCCGCTGGTGTTGAATTTTGACGCCATGGAGGCGTACTACGTCACTCATGCGCGCGATTGGGAGCGCTACGCCATGATCAAGGCCCGCATCGCCGCGGGGGATAAGCCGGCCGGGGAGAGTCTGCTGGAGCGGCTGAAACCGTTTGTCTATCGCCGCTATCTCGATTTCGGCGCGATCGAGGGCTTACGCGACATGAAACGATTAATCGATAGCGAGGTGACGCGCAAGGGGCTTGCCGACAATATTAAACTCGGGCGCGGGGGCATCCGCGAGATCGAGTTCATCGGGCAGACCTTTCAATTAATCCGCGGCGGACACCGGCCGGCGCTGCGCGAGCGCCGCATTCTGGCCGTTCTCGAGTCCCTCGGGAACCTGAACTATCTGCCCGCGCCCGCCGTTGCCGAGCTCACCGAAGCTTACCGCTTTCTGCGCCAGACGGAACATCGCTTGCAGCAAGTCGAGGACCAGCAGACTCATGTCTTGCCGAGAGGGGAGATAACCCGGCAGCGCGTGGCCTTGGGAATGGGGTTTAACGATTGGCCGAGCTTTTATGCGGCGCTCGCACGGCGCCGGGAGCGCGTTCAAACCCATTTCGATGCGCTCTTGGTCGGGCCGCCCGCCGCTGGCGATCCGCTGCTCATGCTGGCGCCGCGGCCGTGGCAGGGGATGGCCGACACCGCATCTCTATTGCGCTGGTTGGAAGGCGCGGGGTTCAGCGATCCGCCCTCGATACTCGCAAGCATCGAGAAGTCGGGTAAAAGCGGGGGCGTGAGGCGGCTCAGCAATACCGATCGAATGCGGCTGGACCGGGTCCTGCCGAAGCTCCTTGAGGCCATAGCGCGGGTAGCCGAGCAGCCGACGGTGACTGAACGCCTATTGACCATCGTCGAGGCGATAGCGCAACGCAGCGTCTATCTGGTTCTGCTCGATGAGCATCCCGGCGCGCTCGAGCAACTGGTGCGCCTGTGCGCGGCCAGCCCCTGGATCGCGAATCGTATCGCCCGCCAACCGCTACTGCTCGATGAGCTCATCGATCCGCGCACACTCTATGCGCCGCCGCGGCTGAGCGAGTTGAAGCGGGACCTCGCCGAGCAGTTAGCGCATTTGGCGCGCGGGGATCTCGAGCAAGCCATGGAGGTTCTGCGGCATTTCAAGCATGCGCAGGTCCTGCGCGTCGCGGCGGCCGACGTGGCCGGAGTGCTGCCCGTGCGCAAGGTCAGTGATCACCTAACCGGGATCGCCGAAACCGTGTTGCAGGCGGCCTTGGAAATCGCCCAAGACGCCATGGCGCAACGCTATGGTGAACCGATGTGTGGAGACGGCGTGGCGCGGCGCATCGCCGGTTTTGCGATCATCGCCTATGGTAAGCTCGGCGGCATTGAGCTCGGTTACGGATCCGACCTGGATCTGGTCTTCTTACACGATAGCTGCGGCGATGAGCAGCAGACCGGTGGGGCGGTGCATCACCAAGAATTCTTCACCCGCCTGGGCCAGAGGATCATTCACATGATAACCACGGCCACGGCTGCCGGAAGGGTGTATGAGATCGATACCCGGTTGCGGCCGAGCGGGTCGGCGGGGTTATTGGTCAGCAGCCTCGATGCGTATCGGGAGTACGAACAAGCGCATGCGTGGACCTGGGAGCATCAAGCGCTCGTGCGGGCGCGCGCAATCGCGGGAGATCCGAGTACCGTACGCGAATTCGTAAACCTACGGCGCGCCACCCTCGGCCGGCCTCGCGATGAGGACGGGCTCCGGCGCGATGTGCGGGAGATGCGCGAGCGGATGCGCCGGGAGCTGTCCCGCGATGCGCCCGGGGTCTTCGATATCAAGCACGGGCAGGGTGGTGTCACCGACATCGAATTTATGGTGCAATATGCGGTCTTACGCTGGTCTGCTCAGCACGCGGAGCTTGTGGATTTCACCGACAATCGCCGTTTGCTGGAACTCTTATCGCGCCTGCGGCTGTTATCGGACGAGGACTGCCGGGCTTTGCAAGAGGCTTATTTCGCTTACCGCGCCAAGCTTCACGCCTTGGCGTTGCAGGAGCGGCCGGCCTTGGCCGACAATGCGGAATTCAGCGCCCAGCGTGCAAGGGTCGGTGAGGCGTGGCGCCGGGTGACCGGGCATGACGATGCGGGGAGAAGACAATAATGACAATGGCTGATCGCGACGGCCTCATCTGGATGGACGGGGAGATGTTGCCTTGGCGCGAGGCCAAGGTGCACGTGCTCACCCACACCTTGCATTACGGCATGGGGGTGTTTGAAGGCATACGCGCCTATAAGGCCGAGCGGGGGACAGCCATCTACCGCCTGCGCGAGCACATCGAACGCTTGTTTCGTTCGGCGCACATCCTCGGGATGCCGATGCCTTACGAGCGATCGGCCTTGACCCAAGTGTGCCGGGAAGTCGTGCGCGCCAACAGCCTTGAGAGCGCCTACCTCCGTCCCTTGTGTTTTTATGGCTCGGAGGGGATGGGCTTGCGTGCGGATAATCTAGAAACCCATGTCATGGTGGCGGCCTGGCATTGGGGGCCTTATCTCGGCGCCGCGGGTCAGGAGCAAGGGATCCGCATCAAGACCTCGTCCTTTACCCGCCATCACGTCAATATCACGATGTGTAAGGCCAAGGCCAACGGCAACTACATGAATTCCATGCTGGCGCTGCAAGAGGCCTTGCAGGCGGGATACGACGAAGCCTTGTTGTTGGATGTCGAGGGCTATGTGACGGAAGGCAGCGGTGAGAATATCTTCATCGTGCGTGACGGCATCCTGTACACGCCCGATTTGACTTCCGCATTGGAGGGAATCACGCGCGCCAGCATCATCACCCTCGCCGGAGAGATTGGGATCCCTGTGCAGGAGAAGCGCATCACGCGCGATGAGGTGTATATCGCGGACGAAGCGTTCTTTACCGGCACCGCCGCCGAGGTTACGCCGATCCGGGAGCTTGACGGGCGGCGCATCGGCGCCGGAGAACGCGGCCCCATTACGGCTAACCTGCAAACCCTGTTTTTCGATCAGGTCCATGGCCGCCGGACGGAACACCCCGAGTGGCTCACGCCCGTCGCTGAGTCAGTTTAGATTTCGCCACCACGGGGTATGCAACCCCGTGGGGCGACCAAAGGGGAGAGCTGCGCCTCTCCTCTTTGGAAACCCCATCGCTAAAGGTGCCCGCGGCAAGACCGCGGGGAATAGATTTAAGGTATCATGATGAATGACGTTCGAATCGAGCCCGAGCGGCGGAATACACCGAACGACCGGCGCTTGGTTGAGATCACCCCAGTCGATCTGCCCTTGCACTGCCCCCTGCCGAGCATGAGTCTGTGGAATTCCCATCCCCGGGTGTATCTGCCGATCGAGGCCACCGGCAAGGCCAAATGCCCCTATTGCGGCACTGACTTCGTGCTCGTCGAACGCTAGGGACCCGACGCCTTGCGGGATGGCAAACGCCGATGAAGGTCGAGTGGTGGTTTGGCGCATTTGCCAACCAACGAAATGCGTGCGTTCATTGAATGGAAGGAAACGCGCCAGACGTTCCAACTCCCTCCGTATTGGACCATCGCCCGCGATAATAAAATGGACCGGCCGCTCGTTTATCCGCTCGGGTAAGTGCGTGCGGGCATGGAGCAAAACATCTATGCCCTTGACCTTATGCAAACGGCTCACCGTCAATACGACCAGCGCATCGCCCGGGATCCCAAGCTGTTCGCGGTAAGTATCATGATCACCATCGATTTCCGCGGGAATATCCACAAAGTTTCCTATGTAGAACACGCCGGCGGCCGGGAGCCCCTGACGGACAAGGTAGTCGCAGAGCCCCTGCGTATTCCCTACCCATGCACGCGCGTGCCGGTAACTTTTCAAGTCGTAGTAGCCGATCCGGGCGATATGGACCGGTTCCGACATCCGGGGACTTGCGTGAGTCGCGTGGCGCGGCCGAGGTAGGTTTGGACGATCGCGGGCCACAGTGAGCGGATAATCTGTCCGAGTCCGAAAACGCGCGCGTAGATCCCACGCTCCAAGCATCCGCACATGTGCTTGCGGAACCGCGCCGTCAAGCCGCTTACTGACTTCACTCGCCGGCGGATTAATCGCATGAACAGAGCTTCCGCTTCGGCCAAGGCCCTGCACGCGCTATTCTCTGAGCTACGGGGTCCGAAGTCTCCGCATTCCATAGTGAGTCCAGCGCCCGACGCGGTCGAACTTGAAATCATTGACATAGGCCTGCTCCTCCGACTCACCAGCTTAGGCTCTTTGCCCGACTTGGCCTTCCCCACCTCTGACGAACTTCACGCTGGATCTCAAGTAATCGAAGGTCAAAGTTTTCGTGCCAGGAAGTCGTGGGTGTTCCTGGTGATGCTGTGGCGATGAACATAGGGCTCGCAGGCCGAGAAGGTCGAAACCTCGAAGCCGGCCGCGGCAATTCGGTGCGCGGCATCGGCGCCGTACAATCGGATGTGATCCCACTGTCCGAAATGCAGATCGCGGTCGGCCTTCGAAATGATGACTGGGTTTTCGTAGGGCGTCGCGTGGTTCGGTTCCGAGGCTCTGGATCTCACCTACAAAGAGTCGCACGGGCGGGTGGCGAACCAGCTCCTCTACCGGCATGACGAGTCTCGACTCGAGGTGGTCGATCAGGGCCGCCCCTGGGGCTTCGACGGCGACGGAGCGCTCTTCCGGCTTGTTTCCGTAGCGCACCGGATCCGGTTAGCTCACCTCTTCGATCCGGTGCTCGCCGTGCACACCTCGATGGTGGAGCCCCTGCCGCACCAGATCACGGCGGTCTACGACGCCATGCCGCCGCGCCAGCCGCTGCGCTTTCTGCTCGCCGACGACCCGGGCGCCGGCAAGACCATTATGGCGGGGCTCCTCATCAAGGAGCTGATCGCCCGCGGCGACCTTGAGCGCTGCTTGGTCGTCTGCCCCGGCAGCTTGGCCGAGCAATGGCAGGACGAGCTGCATCGCCGCTTTCAACTCCCCTTCGAGATCCTGACCAACGACAAGCTGGAAGCCGCCCGCACCGGTAACTGGTTCCTCGAAACGAACCTCGTCATCGCCCGGCTCGACAAGCTTTCCCGCAACGAGGATGTCAAGGCGAAACTGCAGGCGCCTGATTGCGGCTGGGATCTGGTCGTCTGCGATGAGGCGCACAAGCTCTCCGCCACGATCTTCGGCGGCGGGATCAAGTACACCAAGCGCTACCGGCTCGGACAGCTCCTCTCAACCCTGACGCGGCATTTTCTGCTGATGACGGCGACCCCGCACAACGGCAAGGAAGAAGACTTCCAGCTCTTCATGGCGTTGCTCGACGGGGATCGGTTCGAGGGCCGCTTCCGCGATGGCGTCCATGCCGTAGACGTCTCCGATCTGATGCGCCGCATGGTCAAGGAAGGCCTCCTCAAGTTTGACGCCACGCCGCTCTTCCCCGAACGCATCGCCTACACGGTCCCCTACAAGCTCTCCAGCGCCGAGGCGCAGCTCTACAAGGAAGTCACCGACTACGTGCGCGAGGAGTTCAACCGGGCCGAGGCGCTGCAGAACGACAAGCGTGCGGGCACCGTCGGCTTCGCGCTCACCATCCTGCAGCGGCGGCTCGCGTCCTCGCCCGAGGCGATCTACCAGTCGCTACGCCGGCGCCAGGAGCGACTGGAAGGCCGGCTCCGGGAGCTTGAGCTGCTCCAGCGCGGGGCGGAGATCGCACCGCTTCTCGCCGCTGCGATGCCGGTGCTCGATACCGAAGACGTCGAAGATCTGGAAGAGGCGCCGGACAACGAGGTAGAGGCCATCGAGGAGGAGATCCTCGATCAGGCCACCGCGGCGCGCAGCATCGTTGAGCTGAAGGCAGAGATCGAGACGCTCAAGTGCCTGACCTCGCTCGCGCTGGCCGTTCGGCGCAGCGGCGAAGATAAGAAGTGGCGCGAGCTCGCAAGCCTGCTCGGTGAGATCTTCACTCCCGCGGGCCTGGCCGACAGCGTCGCGGAGGAGGGCACAGCTTATGGCGCGGAGCGTATTCCCCGACCCGTGCCCTCGCCACGCCAGAAGCTGGTTCTCTTCACCGAGCACCGCGACACCTTGAACTACCTCGAGAGCCGCATCGCCACGCTCCTCGGCCGCAAGCAGGCCGTCGTCTGTATCCATGGCGCCATGGGTCGGGAGGAGCGGATGAACGCACAGGAATCCTTCCGGCACGACCCCGAGGTGCAGGTGCTCCTTGCCACGGACGCCGCGGGCGAGGGCATCAACCTGCAGCGCGCTCACTTGATGGTGAACTATGATCTGCCCTGGAACCCTAACCGCCTGGAGCAGCGCTTCGGGCGCATCCACCGCATCGGCCAGACCGAAGTCTGCCACCTCTGGAACCTGGTCGCCGAGGAGACACGCGAGGGCGAGGTGTACCGCATTCTTCTCGAGAAGCTCAACGAGGCCCGTAACGCCCTCGGCGGGCAGGTATTCGACGTGCTCGGCAAGCTCCAGTTTGGGGGCAGGCCGCTCAGGGATCTCTTGATCGAGGCCATCCGGTACGGCGAGCGAGAGGATGTGAAGAGGCGGCTCACCCAGGTGGTCGAACACGCGTTTGACCGCAGCCAGCTCCAGGACCTGCTCGAAGAGCGGGCGCTCGCCCACGACGCCATGGACGCGAGCCGCGTCTACCGCATCCGCGAGGAGATGGAGCGGGCGGAGGCCCGGCGCCTGCAGCCGCACTACGTCGAGTCCTTTTTCCTGGAAGCGTTCCAGCGCCTGGGCGGTGCCGCCAAGCAACGCGAGCCGCGCCGCTATGAGGTCACGCACGTCCCGGCCCCCGTGCGCAACCGCGATCGCCTCATCGGCATCGGCGAGGCCGTGCTGCCGCGCTATGAGCGGATCGCCTTCGAGAAGGCGCTGGTCGCGCCCCAGGGCCAGCCGCTCGCCGCCTTCGTCTGCCCCGGTCACCCGCTGCTGGACGCCACCATCGATCTCACCCTGGACCGCTCGCGGCCGACGAGCCCAAAGTGGAGACGCTCCTCGCCCGCCCCGAGTGCGCGTGGATCGGACGCGAGCTGGAACATAGGGCCCAGGGCCACGCCGTCGCGCACGTCGTACCGGAGCACCTCGCGGAAGTCCGCTCACGCAAGTTAGACCTCATCGCCAAGACCGAGGGAGCGGTGAAGGACCGACTTACCAAGGAGATCAGCTACTGGGACCAGCGTGCCGAGCAGCTCAAGCTCCAGGAACAGGCGGGCAGACCCAACGCGCGACTCAACTCGGGCGAGGCGCGCAAGCGCGCCGATGCTTTACAGGCGCGCCTTGAGAAACGCATGGAGGATTTGAAGCTGGAACGGCAGATCGCACCCCTGCCGCCGGTGGTCCTGGGCGGCCTGCTGGTGGTACCGGCGGGGCTCCTCGCAAAGATGAACGGCCGCTTGCTCGCGACCGTCTCCGCTGCGGTCGATACCCAAGCTGCCGCGGCGCGGGCGCGTGAGATCGTGATGGATGTCGAGCGCGGTCTTGGATTCGAGCCGACCGACCGCGAGGCCGAGAAGCTTGGGTATGACATCGAGAGCCGTGTCCCCGGCACCGGTAAGCTCCGCTTCATCGAGGTGAAGGGGCGCGTATCCGGTGCAGAGACGATCACCGTCACTAAGAACGAGATCCTTTATTCGCTCAACAAGCCGGAGGACTTCATCCTAGCGATCGTGGAGTTCCGGAGCAGCGATGGGCACCGTGTACACTACGTCCGCCGACCGTTTCAGCGCGAACCGGATTTCGGCGTGACCAGTGTAGACTACAACTTGGAGCAGCTTATCCAGCGCTCCGCGGAACCGAATTAGTGCAACCATGACCGAACAAGAGCTGGAGAAGCTGATTGCCCAGCACGAAGCAGACCTAGTCGAGTTCACGATCTCGACTCGAGACACAGACAAATTCTCCGAAGCAGTCTGTGCATTTGCCAACGACCTGCCGAATCACGGGCGCCCTGGTCACTTGATTGTCGGTGTCGACAACGTGGGGCGATTTGCATGTATCACCATAACCGACGAACTCCTGCGCAATCTTGGAGGCCTGCGCGACGATGGTAACATCCAACCGCTACCCACGATCACGGTGGAGAAGATCATCACGGCGCAAGGCGAGGTAGCCGTTGTCACCGTACAGCCTTCGCTACTTCCGCCGGTGCGCTACAAGGGCCGCATTTGCATCCGCCTTGGCCCGTCGCGGTTACGCGTCAGAGCAGGAGGAACGTATCCTTATCGAGCGACGCGTCTCCTATGTCAGGGCATTCGACGCACAGCCCTGCCTGGGCAGCGCCCTGGATGATCTTTCCAAATCACTGTTCCTGATCGAGTACCTGCAGCAGGCGGTTGCTCCGGAGGTGATCGCCGAGAACATTCGGCCAGTCGAGCAACAACTAGCCTCGCTGATGCCGATGGCGATGGAGGCCCGCAAGCCAGTGTTCTCCCTCAAGCCGGCTGATGGTGCGATCGGTGCGCATAGCCAGGCGGCTCGAAACGCCTACACCGACTTCCTTGAGCTCGCTCAACGGATCGCTAATCGCTCCGGCGTCGTTCTCTCCTGACGTGAGGATGCCCCCAAAGAAAAAGCTCATCGAGGTCGCCCTGCCGCTGGAGGCGATCAACAAGGCGTCCGCGCGGGAGAAATCCATACGCCACAGGCATCCGAGCACCTTGCATTTATGGTGGGCGCGGCGGCCGCTGGCGGCGGCACGGGCGGTGATCTTCGCGCAGATGGTGGACGACCCGTCGGCGCACCCGGACCTGTTCCCGACCGAGAAGGCGCAGGAGAAGGAGCGCCAGCGGCTGTTCAAGATCATCGAAGAACTCGTGCAGTGGGAGAACACTACGAACGACGAGGTGCTCGAACGGGCGCGGGCGGAAATATGGCAGAGTTGGCGACGGGCCTGCGCCGAGAACGTGGACCATCCGCAGGCCAAGGAGCTGTTCAATCGGTATAAGCTTCCCGCTTTTCACGATCCCTTCGCCGGCGGCGGGGCGCTGCCGCTGGAGGCGCAGCGGCTGGGGCTTGAAGCCTACGCGTCGGACCTCAACCCGGTGGCGGTGCTGATCTGCAAGGCGATGATCGAGATCCCCCCGAAGTTCGCGGGTCGTCCGCCGGTGAATCCGGCCGCGAATCTACACGCCCGTCATTCCGGGCGAACCCCCGACTTGATCGGGGGGGAGACCCGGAATCCAGACGAGAAGCTGGATTCCCGCTTTCGCGGGAATGACGAATTGTTCGAGCGCGAGTGGAAGGGCGCACAAGGGCTGGCCGAGGACGTGCGTTACTACGGGAGATGGATGCGCGACGAGGCCGAGAAGGGCATCGGGCACCTTTACCCCGAGGTGACCGTGACTGCCGAGATGGCGAAGGCGGCCGGACCTGAAGCCGTACGTCGGCCAGAAGCTTACCGTGATCGCCTGGCTCTGGGCGCGGACGGTCAAGAGTCCCAACCCGGCCTTCGCGCAGGTGGACGGAAACCTCCCCTGCGTCCGGGACCCAGTTACCGAAGCCTCGGCGTTTTCACGGCAGCGTGACCCTCGACCCCACGCGCGTCGGGCGAGATGCAAGCCGAATCGCGGAGAAGGTCGTCGCGCACCTCGCGGGGCTGACCGGCGCCGAGGTAAACGTGACCCTTGAGATCGAGGCCACGATCCCGGTCGGCGCTCCAGAAAATGTTGTGCGGATCGTCACTGAGAACAGCCGGACGCTGAAATTCACGAGCCACGGGTTCGAGAAGGAGTAGAGCTTCGACGCGCCGTCGCTGCAACACGATCTATGTCGACAAGCCGATGCTGGTGCATCGACTGATGCAGTCAAACCGCGTCTTCCGCACAAGCCGGGCGGGGTGGTCGTGGACTACCATTCTGCCCGAGGAACGGGCGGCGATTTGTGAGTTCGCGCTGCGCTATCCGAAGATCGGGTACCGGAAGTTGACCTGGATGATGGTGGATGAGGCGGTGGCCTGTGTCGGGGAAAGCACGGTG
>Ga0187892_10001932_pt1 | contig 44551 bp, 41 predicted proteins | sample MA1701073metaG_FD_139345 | JGI IMG/M metagenome (GOLD analysis project Ga0187892, IMG submission 139345) | Bio-ooze microbial communities from a basaltic lava cave in the Kipuka Kanohina Cave System on the Island of Hawaii, USA - MA170107-3 metaG ... | reverse complement strand
TCAACCGAACCTGCCGGAGCTGAACGCCAGCGTCAACGCCTTGGACATTGTGGCCGTGGTAGACGCGGTGAAGGGGTTTGCGTATGCGTTCACCGGTCCGTGCCCATGCCCATCAACGGTGACTTGCGGTGGATCGTGTACAGGTTGTCCCGGAATGTGTGTCAAGACGTGCACCGGCGGCGACAACGACGGTGAGCCGTGCGTTAACAGCAACCACTGCCCAAGCGGTACATGTGCCGCCGTTGGTACCTGCCGCGACCAGTGTGGCCGATGTACGCCCTGAGCTCCCTGGCGTACAACAGATGGGCGCGGTTTGAACTCCGCGGCGACCCCGACTTACGCACTGCGGATTGGTTTCTGCCCGCGCTAGGTCCGAAGGTAGGCCCAGCGGCTTGGGGGAGGCCGCGCCTATCGGGTACTGTGCCGTCGATTTGGTAGGCCTTGCCTACAGCACGGATGACCGCATGGAGTTCGCCGAACTCCTGCGACTCATCCTCGGCGCTCTTCGTTAACCCGTGGGTCGGCGGATTTCGCAACGACCCGTCAACTAGTGGGAAATCTACGCTCTTCTAGCGCGGCGACCCAAGCAAACTGAGACTTTGAAGGGCGTTGTTCTTTGTACTGCACCGCCGATTCACTCGCCGAAGGCGGTGAAGGTGCGTATTGCGCCGCCCGCGCCGCCCCCGGTGCTCGTCGTCCGCAAGGTGCCCAGGTGATCGCTGTGCAGATACTCTGAGAAGCTGCCGACTCTAACCATCAATTGTCATCCAAACTCCAATTGCTTTTCGACGTATCCTTTCCCTTTCTTTGTGATCCGGAACAATCGAAGCTCCTTAGTACGGTCTGCATAAATAGACACCAATGCTCCCTTGGCGTAGCCGGCGACATCGCCGGGGCCGGGGACCGGCTCGGAGACCGGATGAGTATGCAGGTAGCCAATATGTTTATACCCGAGTTTCTTCATTTTCAGTCGTACTCGTTCAAAATCGGCGGTACCAAAGACATGATGACACACGTCGTCAACTGCCCGGTTAGGCACTTGGATAACGCGATCGATCGTTCCGCCCTTCCCAAAAAGCAAGTAACAGAGTTCGCGTACGTCTGCCCGATGTGCGGCTCGCTTAACCCGGACGTATGCTTGGCGAGGAAATCTATACTTCCGCGGCATGACAAAATGTCCCTGAGTCCACTGCACGGGGACAAAGCTGGGCATATTACCACCAGAATTGTTCCCGAAGCGCGTGACAGAACCCTCCATTGTATCAATCGTATACAAAGATTCCGCCACCAACTACAGGCACAATCTTACCTATGATCTTCTTGCCCAGCTTTTTGCCTACTCGCTTTGCGACGTTTCGAACCTCTTTATGTTTTTCGATCTTCGTTATCTTTTGGACCGTTTTCTTGTCACCTTGCTTCTTTGCTTCCTCCTTTAACTTCTCCAGTTCGCTGGGTGTCTTATCATAAAGAGGGTCATCTCCGCGTCCCTTCTCTGGACCCGCTGCCGCTAACACGGCTACAGGAATCAAGTCGATGAGTCCCGGACCGCCAAATACGAAGACATTCAAGTCCTCGGCAATGCCGCCTGAACTTCGTTGCAAATAACGGTCCGAGGCCGGATCATAGTATCGCCCCTCGTCAAAAAGGAACGGAAATGCCTCGTTCGCCTGTACTCCGTCCTCACCGAGATATCCGAATCGATCATACGTGCCGAGAATACGTTCTCCGAAGGCGGTGTAGACGTCCGAGCCGGATGAAGTGCCCGACGCGTCGGTCGTTTGGAGCAGAGTCCCCAGGTGATCGCTATGCAGGTACTCGGGTACGAAGTTCGTTCCGACCTTCAACCGCCGCCACCGCCTATCATCTCCTCCTCCCATGAAGTGAGTCGTGTCAAAGTCGCAAGTGCTTGCGATCGTGGCGAGCTCTTTCTAGCAGGATGAGAGTCACCAATGCCCATAGCACAATTGCGACCTCTAGGATTACGAATGGTGCATGGTCCGTTCGAATCTCCTTGGATTTCGCCGCAAACACGCCCCCGATTGCCCCGCAGCCTAACAGCACTAATGCAACGACGACAGCGCCTATTAGCCTCCCCCCCTGCCTAACGACGCTTCCGGTCCATGTCACCACGACAAGAACTGCACCCACAATGACAGGATATAGCCAAAAACTCTCAGCAGCCCGTTCATTCGCGGGGCCGATGTGACATACATACGCTCCGTGAAAGGCATAAAGTCCACCCAGAACCCAAAGACTGAAGGCGGCGTGTCGAACCGCCACAGGGGGCTCGACTCCAGGATTCAGTGGGTAGTGCCTAGCCATTGAACACCCGTTATGCTTAGTTCAGTGCCCTACAATCATATTTCAGGTTTTCTTTGTACAATACAGGAACTCTCCATTTCTACCATTGCCCTTATACTACCACGGTATACCCGTCAGTGTGAGGAATGCGTCAGCTCCGACCGCCGTGGGAAGAGCAATTCCGATGAGAACTAATTCATCGTGAATCCAAACCAATGGGCCAATGGGAGTCTCAAGAATTCCCTGTGGTGGACGCGGACTGGGTGTAACGGGTGCCACAGACGGCGGCGGTTGATGGATAGGCCTTGGTCTAAGCTGTGTGTCCATCGGATCCCACGGTTTTTTCCCCGGGCCCGGAAAAAGCCCTACCGAAAAACCCGAAGCATCTACAGCCCCAGTGGGAAAATTGGATGCATAAGTAAAGACATTCCGCCCGCCAGCGATCCCGATCGGATCACGCTGGAGGAAGCGGCCGGAGGACGGGGCGTAGTAGCGGTGGCCGACGTGGAAGTAGGGGAAGGGGTCGGGGGTCGGGGATTCAGGGATGGAATACGCCTGGTATCCGAATGCGGCGGCAGGCGTCCGCCCGTTGTAACGGCGCATCAGGACCATCACGACTTGGAACGAACGGAGTTCGCCCTTGTCGTAGTTCCGCTTGGCCCATCGGTAGAAGTCGCGCAAGAGCGCGACCAGCATCAGCCCGGCAGGTTCCTCGGGGGTAGACCGGCATGGGGCGGCCGTGGGGAAGCGTCGTCCGTTGGCTTCCCACTCAGCGATGACCCGGTGGTACAGCTCACGGCTTTCAGCTCTCCCGTGCTCGCCGAGCCAGAAATCCCGGCGGCGCTTCGTGGCTGAGTCAGTGAGGGTGACGAGGGCCTGGCTACGGCCCTCACGCTTTCGATACATCGGTGTTTTCGGCATGTGCGACCTCCGCGAAACGGAGCGCGGTCATTGACCGCGCACTTTTTCGCCTCGAACCGCACTGCCGAACGTCGGCAGGTCCCCGTAAACCGCGGGGTCGTCGATACTTAGTATACACAGCCACCGGTCGGATTCGAACCGACGACCTGCGGTTTACAAAACCGCTGCTCTGCCAACTGAGCTACGGTGGCAAACACTTACGGCACAACGGCTTATGCCGTTGGGCCGATCGTACTGTTTTCTATTCATGCCGCAACAGGAACTCGCAAAGCCGCTCGTTGAACGCGTTCGGGGAAGTGCGCGGAGCGGAATGTCCGCCCGGCAACTCCGCCGTCTCCACCGCCGGGATCGCTCGCGCGAGAAGCTCGTTGATCCTACGATGAAAAGGCACAGTCTGTGTTCCCGTGAGCAACAGGACCGGCCGATCCAATTGCGCAAGCCGGGCGCGGTCTTCATTGTGCGCGGTTAACGCAGCAAGCCCTCGCATGGCAAAACGGCTGGCGTCCCATTCCGCGCGAGCGAGATCGGAGTGGTTCGGAATTTCAGGCGGGCACGAGCCCAGCAAACAGCGAAAGCGATACAACTGTTCGTCGGATGGGGCCGCTGATGTCGTCATGTCGCTAGTCAGCTCGCGCATCTCGCGAAGAGCCGGATCACGGTCGTACTCTGCTTCCGACAGAATCCAAAACGCGGGCGGCTCGAACAGCGTGAGGGTCCTCACCCGGTCAGGATAGGTGGTGGCGAAATGCAGCGCAACGACTGCGCCAAACGAGGAGCCAACAAGGTCCACCTGGCCGGTCACGCCAATGGCGTACAGTGTTTGATTCAACGCCATCGCTTCATCGGTGATTGCGTAGTCGGAAGGCATCGGCGCTTTGATCTTCGCGGTCTGCACGTTGAGAGTCTCAGCGCGGATGACGTCGAACCGGCCTGAAAGCTTGCGCGCATGAGGTGCGAACATCGCCGCTCCGAATACGCCGCCGCCCAACATGACCAAAGTTCTACCTGAACCTTCCCGATACCATTCTCGCGAAGCCCCCGACTCACCAACCGTCCGAGAAATGCAACTTGCAATAGCAATGGCAAGGAGGCCGGTCGTCATAGCGAGTCTATTATGCTGGGCCTTCATATTTCGCCCGCATCACAGTTTCATTTGCGGCTGTCACGACAACCGTCTGGGCGTCTTCACGCCGGTTGCTGCGCCTTCGAGCGGCCGTGGCAAATCACAGTCCGCGTTTTCGGCGAGCGGCGGAGGATGCCGCGAGAATTACAAAACCGCTGCTCTGCCAACTGAGCTACGGTGGCGTAAGGCTTCACGCGTCCCGGCATCGTACCTTCATCTTTCACTTGGTCAACAAGTTATATGCTGAGTGCCACATCGTGGCATCCCAAAGCTTACGATGAGGCTGGGGTGTTTCCCGCGCTGTTCGAGGAAACTGAGAATGGCGAGCAGCAATCCCTCGGCGGGCGGCTGGTTGGGTGACAGATGCGGACTTGGAACCGACGGTTGACGGATGATGCTCCGTCCACGACGGGTTAGAAGTTCACTGCGACGTCCTGATCGGCGGCCAGCAATCGGGCCTGGTTCTTCGGGAGGAAGGGATCGTCGTCAAGCTTGGTCACCAGCAAGGGGTTCGCGCCGATCACGCTGATTCGCGGCCTGCGCTCGGCGGTGAAACCGCCCTGCGAAACGCGCAGAAGATGTCCGCTCCACTTGCAGACGTACGTTCCCGGTTCGCGGATGCCGTCGAAGGGAAACGTAGTACCCGCACAGGACGTGCCCGGCACACTTGACTTGGGTTTGCTCCTTGATGTGGCCATTTGTTTTTTCTCCCGCAGTGCGTTGACTCGATGCTTTGCATTCGGCCGCGTTGACGTCGTACGGCGCGTCTTCAGGCCAACTCTTGCTCTCGGATTTTTTGCGCGATGTTTCATTGTCTTGAATACCTCATCCGATCCCGTTTCATTGTATTGATACCCTCATTCGATCCCATACCAGGCGCGGTGGGTAATGGACCACTCCGCGACGCGAGATTCCGTGGGCTACATCGGTCAGGATGGAGCGAAGCTGAACAAGTCCGCCCCGATAACCATGGGGGGAAGCCGTGCAACTGCTTTCTCCAACTGCAAACCCTGGACCGAAAACCTTGGAGGGCGTTTCCAGCGACTACCCGACTCACTGTTACGCGGGTATGATGTAGCCGAAACGAGCCAGCTGCAGGGATCCACTATGGAGTTGATGCCAACGAACATCTTGATGGCCGGTTGCCTTCTCGCGTGCCTCGGGTGCGGCAAGACTTCGGAATCGGGACCGGCGTCCCTATCCCAATCATCTTCAAAGGCATTCGCGGACGTGACGGAATCCGCGGGGATCAGGCACTGCCACAGCAAGCCCGTACTCGATCACAAACTGGACAACATCATGTCCTGGGTGTGCAGTGTGGGAGCGGCGGCTGCTGCGGGGGACTTCGACAACGACGGATGGATCGACCTCTACGTCACCAACTCCAACAAGGGCACTCCGAACTACCTCTACCGCAACAACCACGATGGAACTTTCACGGACGTCGCCAAAAAGGCCGGTCTCGCCGAGGTCAACGGCGACGACGGAGTGAGCATGGACTGCATCTGGGGCGACTACGACAACGATGGGTGGCAAGACCTTTACTTGCTGCGTTGGGGCCGGGATTCGCTTTTCCACAACAATCGCGACGGCACCTTCACGGATGTAACCAGCAATCTCTTCCGCCGGCGCGACGGCTCCCCCGGCATCGACTGGGCCAACGGCAACGCCGTCGTCTTCATCGATTTCAATCTCGACGGACGGCTGGACATCTACGTCGGCAATTACTTCGCAGAGATCGACCTTTGGAAGCTCGAGACGACGAAGATCATGCACGACAGCTTTGAGTCCGCTCGAAACGCGGGGCGCAACTTCTTGTATCGCCAGGAGTCTGACGGGACGTTCACCGAGGTCGCGCAGAAGCTGGGTCTGGACGACCCCGGTTGGACGCTGGGCATCGGGTCGGCCGACGTCAACAACGATGGCTGGCCGGACCTGTACTGCGCGGACGACTTCGGCCCCGATCAACTCTTCCTGAACCAAGGCGACGGAGTGTTCAAGAACGTAACCCAGGACGTGATCGGGCTGGACTCCAAGAAGGGCATGAACGTTGACTTCGGCGACTTCAACAACGACGGTTGGCTGGACATCTACGTGACCAACATCACCACCGCCGAGTACCTCCAGGAAGGCAACATGCTTTGGCATAACAACGGCGTCGGGCCCGATGGGATGGTCAGCCTCACCGACATCTCCCTCGAAACCGGCACCTACGACGGCGGCTGGGGCTGGGGGGCCAAGTTCTTCGACTACGACAACGATGGCGACCTGGATTTGTTCTCCGCCAACGGGTTCATCAGTGCCGGCGAAGGCAACTACTGGTACGACCTCGCCTCCTGGAGCGTCCTCAGCCAGGACCCGGCCGACGCCGCCAACTGGCCGACCATCGGCGACCGGTCTTTCTCCGGCTACGAGCGCGAGCGTTTTTGGCGAAACGACGGGATGGGTTCGTTCACCGAACGTGCCGAGGAAGTCGGGCTGGGCACCGCCCGTGACGGCCGCGGCGTCGCCTACCTCGACTATGACAACGACGGCGACCTAGATTTGTTTCTCGCCAACCAGGGGCAGCCCCCACAGCTCTTCCGCAACAACGGCGGAACCGGGAACCATTGGCTCATGGTCGTTCTGGAGGCCGACCCGACTACTGGCGTGAACCGTGACGCCGTGGGCACGAGGGTCACCATCATGACTGGGAAGGGTCTGCAAATCCGCGAGCGCGACGGAGGCAACGGCTACTGCGGCCAAAGTGACCCGCGCATCCACTTTGGATTGGGCGCTGAAAAGGAGGTCAAGCTTCTCGAAGTCCGCTGGCCCGATGGCGGGTTGCAGTATCAGGAACACGTCCCGGCGGACCGCCAGATCAAAATCCGCCAGGACCGCGGCAAATATGCCAGTCAAATGGCGATCAAGGTGACCGCCCCGCAGTCCAAGGGCGGATCATCCGACGCCGGTCGATCCAAAGGCCCTCCGCCCGAGCCGGCCGACCTCGAAAAGCACCTGGCCGAAATGGAAACGACGCTTCGCGGACGACCGCAGGCCTACGGTATCGCAAGTACGTATCGTGCCCATTGCGCGACCTACGGCCGGCATGATCGGGCGATCGACTTTTTCAGGAAGCTGGTTGACGAGAAGCCAGACGATTGGCGCATGCGCATTGAGTTGGGCTGCGCTTACATCGACAAGATTCCCACCTGCGGCGGCATGGCCGCAATCGTCAGCAAAGGAACACTAGCGCGAAAGTCCCTCGATCAACTCGATCAGGTCGTCGCCAAACATCCCGATTTGTGGGTCGGCTATTACACGCGGGGGATGAATCACCTGCACTGGCCGCGGGCGCTCTTGCATTCCGACGACGCCGCCAAGGACTTGGCGCGATGCATCGAGCTTCAGAATCGAACTTCGAGCGCGGCCCCCGTGCCGGCCTACTTCATACGTACGCATATCGCCCTGGGAGACGCCTTTGCCAAGGCCAAGAAATACGACCGCGCCCGCGAAGCCTGGCGGCAAGGGACAAAGCTCTTCCCTGCATCAGCGGAGTTGAAGGAGCGCCTGTCGATCAGCGAAGACTCTTCCTTGCTCAAGTTCGTCGAGTCCAAACGAAGCCTGGAGCAACCGGTCGATACGGGCCTTTCCTTCCTTGATTCCCCGCCGTGACCTACGCAACTAGCCCAAATCCACACATTCTTAACTGCCTTGACAGCCATTTTCCTGTAATCTATACTGAAGGGCTTGGTTTTGTCGCGTTTCCCTAGGGGTCAATGGGGGAGCGATAATGGGGTTTTCCCCGCGAATGGGTGGTTCAATTGAACAAGAAGACCAAGATTAAGTCCGCGGAAAAGCCGGTCGCTCCCGCGCGAAAACCCGCGAAGAAAGCGTCGGCAGCGCCTAGCGCACAAAAGCTTACAAGCTCAACTGCGCGCAAGGCAGGCAGCGCGAAAGTGGCACGCCGCGGGGGGCGAAGCACCCAGGCGATCACGCCCGCCGATCCTTCCACGAAGCCTTCGAAAGCTGCTGTCGGGCGGCCACGTTCGACCACGAAGCCCGCCTCGATCGATGACTCCTGGAGCCAGCTGGACCAGGATTCCGAGACGTTGGAGCAGGTCGAGACTTCACCGACTTCACAGGACCCCATCCAGTATCCCGAGGAGACGACCCGAAAGGTCAAGTCGTATCTCAACGCCAAACAGCTTCGTGAATTCAAGACCATCCTCCTGGACAAGCGAGACGAACTTACGGGCGATGTCGAGCGGCTCACCGCGGAAGCTTTGAAGGGCAACGGGCAGGACCGCACCGACCATTCGACCATGCCGATCCACATGGCCGACCTTGGCAGCGACACCTGGGAGCAGGACTTCACCATAGGCCTCATCGCCAATGAGCAGAACCTCGTTCGTGAGATCGACGACGCACTCGAACGCATTGCGGACAAGACCTACGGCATGTGCCTGGCCACGGACAAGGAGATCAGCCTGGCCCGTCTGAATGCGATTCCCTGGGCGAAGTACTGCATCGAATATGAGCGGGCTCGTGAAGAAGGCCGGGCGCCCTAGTCTCCCTATTCTCGTAGGAGCGAGCCGGAGTGGGGTAAGAACGCCGATGTACTTTGAATTGTCCCCCTGCTCGTCTGCTCCGCCGACGGGGAAGGGGTTTAGCGATTACCTCTAGTTTGGCCCCTCCATGATGGACGGATTCGCACCCCAGGCTGCCCCGACGGTTGACGACACACCGGAATCCGCAATGGGGCACGTTGCCTCGCAAGTACGCTTTTGGCTGCCCGCCGTGGTCTTGCTGTGGCTCGATTTGTGGTCCAAGAACTGGGCGTTCACCAGCGTACCCACCGAACATAGCCAAATCATTATCCCAGGCTTCCTTGAGTTTCGTCGCTCGTTGAACGACGGGGCTGTGTTCGGAACGTTCACCGGCTACGTCGGCGTGTTCATTGTTGCCTCCCTGTTCGCCCTCGGGTTCGTGTTTTATCTATTCGCCAAGAGCACGCGGCGGCAACGCAGCCTGCACGTCGCCCTTGCCCTGATCCTGGCCGGGGCCATTGGGAATCTTTATGACCGGGCCTTCATCAAGGCCGACGTGGTGCGTTTTCGGGAAGGCGACAACCCGCGAGGCTCTAGAATCGGTACACTTGTCGGCGAGCCCACGGACGAAGAAGTTCGCATCGGCGACTGGCCCGACGGCGCGAGAGCAAGGACGTACAAGGCCTCGGATGTGACGTTTCATCGACAGGGAGTGGTCCGCGACTTCATCAAGTTCATGCCCAAGTTTCCCCGGTCGTGGGGCTGGCTGGGCGGTTACGACATGTGGCCGTGGATCTTCAACGTGGCCGATGCGTCGCTGGTCTGCGGCGTGGGACTCCTTCTGCTCAATTGCTTCTTCGATCGAAAGCCGCGAACGGCCAACCCCGCCCCGCCGCCCGCGGGGACGCATTAAGTTCCCATCTAAACGGCCTCTTCTCCATGGGAGTGGGACGGGTGAGGGTAAGGAAGTTTTCCTCCTAACAAAGGGGGTCAAAGGCGGGTTCACTTCGCACTGCTCGGCGCCAGAATCAATTCGGGGATCTAGAGGGGATGCGAGGGATAGTCTATTGACCATGGCAAGACTCATATTCGTGTGGCGTCGGGGCTTGTTCGCCATCATATGTTCTTGATCGCCCGACCATGTGCTGCCCGCCGAGCGCTCGTCAAGTTATTATCTGGGCGACGATGCACTCATTGCGCAAAATGGCGACATGGAGAGAAAAGTCAGATTACCAAACGAACCCACCGCAAAATCGTTAAGTCCTTGCGGCCACGAGAGTTGTAAAAATGAGCGCGTTTCCGAAAAGCCAAACCAAAGCCAATCAAAGCCACCCGCGTTTCACTCGCATCACCCCGAAGTTGACCGAACTGGACCAGAAGATGATGCGACGAGCGCTCAAACTCGCCCGAAAGGGCGAAGGGCGCGTCGAGCCAAACCCGATGGTCGGCTGCGTTATCGTCCACAATGGCCGCGTCATCGGCGAAGGCTACCATCGACGCTTCGGCGGACCGCACGCCGAAATCGAGGCCCTTAGAGCATGCAAACGGAATCCCCGTGGGGCGACGGTATACGTGTCGCTGGAGCCTTGCTGCCACCACGGCAAGACCCCGCCCTGTACCGATGCGTTGATTGACGCAGGCGTGGCCCGCGTGGTCGTACCGCTTCGTGATCCCAATCCGGACGTATACGGCAAGGGCCTTCGACGGCTTCGCGCCGCGGGAATCGAGGTCACGACGGGTGTGCTCAGGTCGGGGGCTAAGGAAGTTCTCGCGCCATTTCTGACTCTTCTACGAAAGGGGCGACCATATGTGATCGCCAAATGGGCTCAAAGCCTCGACGGCTTGCTTGTAACTCCGCCCGGTGAATCGAAGTGGATATCGTGCGAGAAATCACGTCGAACGGTGCATCGCCTGCGGGCACGCGTCGATGCAATTCTCGTTGGTATTGGGACCGTGCTCGCCGACGATCCGCGGTTGACGGCCCGCGGCGTCCCGTTGCGACGGAAGGCACTCCGCGTTGTGCTCGACGGAGGGCTGCGCGTTCCAGTGAAATCCAATTTGGTAACTTCTGCACGGAAGACGCCGACACTTATCTTTACAACTTCGCACGCAGTGCAGTCGAAAAAGGGGAAGCAGCTCATGCGCAAGGGCGTCGAGCTGATTCGTTGCAGGACGAAAAGCGGTCGCTTATCGCTCAGCGATTGTTTGTCGCGCTTAGCCGATCGCGGAGTGGCGAACCTGTTGGTGGAGGGCGGGCCAACGATTCTCGACGCCATGTTCAAGTCGCGGGTGGTCGATGAAGCGTGGGTCTTCGAGGCCCTCGATGCGTTCACCGGCAGGTCGCGGCGGAACCCCTTGTTAGAGACGGTGGACGCCAGGGGTTTTCATATAGTAGGAGTCCGGTTTTCAGGGGATGACATCTTCTGGCGTTTGCAGCGAACCGTCCCGAGTTATGTCGTCGACCGGCCGACGTAAGCCGGGTTCCGAGGAATTATTCAGGAGGTTCGCCTTAGGTGTGTATGGCGTCTTGAACCCGTTGCGTCTGCTCGCGGGTGAACGCCGGTGGACTGGAGGTCAAGAGAAACGGTCGATGCTGCGAAACACTGATCAGCAGCGCTGCCGCCGCCAGGTTGCATAGCAGGCCGCTTCCGCCGTAAGAGACAAAGGGCAAGGTCATTCCCGTCACCGGCAGAAGCCCCATGGTCATCCCCATGTTGACGACAGCCTGCGTGGAAATGAGGGTTACCAGCCCCACGGCCAGCAATCGCGCGAACGGCTCGGTCGTCACCGACGCGATGCGCACTCCGGCTATCGCTATAGTCGCGAAACACCCCAACACCACTGCCGAGCCGATCAGCCCCCACTGGTGGGCGATGATCGCAAATATGAAGTCGTTGTGCCGGTCGGGCAGCAGCGTGCTCTCGACGTAGACGCCTCGCCCCCAATTGTTGCCCAGGACTCCCCCGCTCCCGATGGCGTTCTTGGAGTGTACGAGCTGATAGCCGGCGCTGGCCGACCACTCCAGCGCCTGCCGCTTCGTCGCCAGCCCGGCGTAGGCCTCCGGGCTTTCAATCACTGCCTTGCGAAGTTCATCGGATTGCAACAGCACCGCCGTCACGCGAAGACGCTGGTAGCTCTCCAAACGCCCCCACAGCAACGGAGCGGCCGCCAGTCCCACAAGAACAACGATGGCGAGATGCCTTTTCTTCGCCCCGGCCGCGAACAACATCGCGAACAGCACCGGAACCAGCAACATCGCCGTGCCAAGGTCCGGCTCCAGCAGGATCAACGCGATCGGTGCCGCCGAGACGATCACGGGCAACAGCACTCCGCCGAATCCACCGACGTTCCTGCGAAATCGCAGATACCACGCCAGGGCGAGCACATAGGCGATCTTCATGAGTTCCGACGGTTGCAGGAGAAATCCGGGAAGGTGAATCCAGCGGTAGGCGCCGTTACGCGGCGTGACCAGCCCGCCGAAGGTCGAATGGATCGCCTTGGCAACAATCAGCGGAACCAGACCCGCGAGGCAGATCAGGAAGATCGCATAAGAATACCGTCCGATGTTTGGATATCCGATCCGAAGCACGATCGCCGCCAGAAAGCAGCCGAGCAGCACCCGTACCGCCTGCCTCGCGGCGTTGGCCGGTCCGTCGTGTCCGCTCGCGTAGTGCGTGTCCGTGACGTAGATGCTGGCGAGGCCCACCAGCGTGAGTACGGCAATCGCCGAACCGATTGCCCAGCCGGGGCCCGTCAGATCATAGGCAGCGCGTCTCACGTATACACCGGGCGATCAATGAACCTCGTTGGACCCTCCGGCATCCAATTGCGGGCCAAATACATCCAGCAACTCGCTGGCAACTTCAACGGCAAGCGGTCCGGACGTCTGCGCGCCGCTTCCTCCGAATTCGATCAGCACGGCAAAGGCAATCGGCGCTTCCCGCGACCAGTCGGGGCGGTGGTCGTTGTCCAACGGCTGAAGGAACGCGCCGAACCAGGCATGGGAAAAATTCTCTCCATCATTCGAAGGATGTGGCGGCCAACGAGAGGCTACTTCCACTAGGGCGGGATCGAAATTCCACGAAGGGTGCTCGCGGCGAAAACGCTCGATAGCGGGGTCTTTTGCCCCTTCCCGCACCACGGCCACACCATTGACCCCGAATTCGTCGACATAGGGAACCCGATACGACGTCGGCCAAGGACGCACCGTCGCGCTGCCCGTCTTGCCGCACAAGGCGTAGCGATCGTTGTCGAAATGAACGTACTTGTGTGCCGTCCCCTCCGCGTCGTTCACCACCCCATAAATACCCCGCCGAATCGCCAGCCAGTGTTCGAAGGTGGCGGGGAGTTTCCGCTCCGGCGCGGGCGTCGTCGTCTCGACAAGCGTCACCGGTCGATACCGTCCGCTCGCGTAGGTTGCCATCAGACTGGCAACTTGCACCGGCGTCATCGCCAACTCACCCTGCCCGATGGCGAACAACCGGCTCGTAGCAGGGACCACGGCCAGGTTCTTGTGGGTCATCAGCCAGCCTGGCGTCGGATTGATACCTGCTGCATCTTCACGAAGTCCGATCCCCGATCCTCGGCCCACGCCCGCCATGTCGAACGTGTTGCATAGCCGATCGACGCCCAGACGTTCACCCAGCCGATACATGAAAACATTACAACTGCCCGTGAGCGCCTCCACGAGGTCGATCGACCCGTGCGCCTTGCGGATGTCCGTACCCCTCATCTCCCAGCACCGCCACGCTTCACGATTCTCCTCCGACAGATACCCTGTGCAGTTCTCGCGGCTATCCAGCGTGATCGCCCCGTTTATCAAGCCGGAAAGACACGCCAGCGGTTTGATTGTGGAACCGGGCGGATAGCGGCAACTCACCGCCCTGAACGACAGCGGCAGCCGGTCCGTATCATCGCGGAGGTCGGTGTAAAGCTCGACAAAACGACCGGGGTCGTAGGATGGGTAGGAGACAAGAGCAAGCACGTTCCGCGTCCGAACTTCCAGGACCACGATCGCCCCTCCGGAGGAATCGGAATGCTGTTGGACGGTGTTTCCAAGCAGCCGATACAAACGCCGTTGAAGTGGGCCGTGGATGGTCAATGTCACGTCCTGCCCATGCTCGGCCTCGATGTCTTCGATCACCGCGTTGTCCCGATCCAGCGTGATCTGTCCCCTTCTCCCACGGAGCGTCCGCTCCGCGGCATATTCCACGCCGCTGATTCCGATCTTTTCATCAGCTCGATATTCCACGAAGGGATCATTCGCGTTGGGGTCCGAAATTACGTCTTCGCGGCTCACTCGGCCCATTCTTCCCAACACGTGAGCGAAGGGCTCGGCATCGACCGCGAATCGCCGCGCGGATGAGGGCTCCACGTGGACCCATGGGTAGCGGGCGATCAATTCGCGGGCCGCGATTTGCTGATCCGCGTCGAGTCCGGTCAGGATGGAATGGGGGCGCTCCTCCTCGGCCACCGGAGCGTCAAATCCTCGCCGCGCGGCGACCGCGGCGCGGACCCCGGCAATGTGGTCATGGATTTCCCGCGCCCGCGTGCGAAGCACGAATGCCGATTGAGGTTCCGGCGACCGCGCGGTCAGCGCCGCCAACTCCTCCCACATGTCCGCGATTTCCTCACTGAATGTGACTTTGACCTGTTCGTCGGGCGCTGCCCTGGGATATCGGCCGTTGCGCTTCCACCGTTTCACTTCACCAAGGATGGCGGATGGAACTTCCTCATTCGCCGCGGCGATCACGCCAAAATCGATGGTCAGGTCCCAGCACGGCTCATCGCTGACCAGCACTTCGCCATTTCGATCGCGAATGCTTCCACGTACAAATGGGAGTTGGATGGGAGTGAGAATCTGCGACCGCTCGACCCGCTGGCGGTAATAGTCGGCTTGGACGATCTGCAACTGACCCAGGCGGACCAGCAGAATCATCGCCCCAAGACCCATCACGCAGAGCAGAACCCGCAGCCGCTTCTCAAACATCGGTCCACGCTCGCGAGGTCATGCTTGCATATCCGTAACGTGGACGGGCGATTCCCAGCGGTCTAGCCATGCGGAGCAATAGTCCGAAGGCGAACGGCGCCAATACGGCGGTATACGCGGATGCGACAAGGCCGTTGATGAGCCAGTCCCTCGGCAGCGGCCCACTCGGCTCGTACAAGTTGTGGTAATACAACATCCAGCCGGTCCGAACAAAAAGGCAGGCGGTCAGCGTCACGACCGCCTGCGTCACCACGCGGTATCGAAACAGGTATTCTCGAATTGAAGAGATGATCCAGGAAGAGAGTCCACAGGAAAAGGAGATCAAGCCGAATCGCTCAATGGTCATCAAGTCCGCGCACACGCCGAGAATCCACCCCGCTGCTATTGCATGGCTCGGCGGCGCATACAGACTCATGAATACGACGACGATGAGCAGGAGGTCCGGTCGGGCGGAGTTCAGTCCAATCCTTGGCGCCACCGTGGTCTGCAGGGTGAGGACGATAAGGGACAGTATGGCAAAAGCTAGCCAGCGCATGGGTGTATCCGCTTCTATCGACCACGCCCGCCGACCGGAGTCACGGGCCATTCTCCGCGCGACCCCGTGGAAAAAGGCATGGCGTTTCGACGTTGTGCATCAAGGATGTCGAGTATCGCCCGCGCCGCCGAAACCTGCACGCGAGGATCGCCGTAATCATTCAAAAGTTTCTCTAGCGCCGGCAGGGCGTCCATGCGTCCAATTGCTCCCAGCGCCGCGGCGGCCAGTTGTCGCGTACGGAGAATCTGCCCTTCGGCGGGGTCCTGTGGGTCGCTACGGGTCGGTTGTTCAAGTCGCAGCGCCCGCATGGCCGGCTCAAAACCTTCATCCGAATGGAGCAATCCAAGGCCTCGCGCGGCGGCAAGCTGCGTTTCCAGGTGTGACGCGGTGTTCAGCTTGTAGCGGAATGTTTCCATGTACGCAGGGTCGCCGGTGGCCGCCAGGGCGTTGATCGCAAAGACTTCGTCCGATCCCAAGCCGGCGCCGGTCATGAAGGTTAACTCTTGGCGGGCTTCGCGGTTTCCCAGACGGGCCATCGCCTCCAGCGCATGATCCCGCACCCCTGCGTCGGCATCCTTCATCCCCTTCGCCAGAACCTTGACCGCGTCCTTCTCGCCGAGGAGTCCCAACACCATGGCCGCGTTTCGACGCACCATCGCGTCGCTATCGTGCAGGTAGTAGCCCGCCAGATCTCCCGTGCGTTCGGTATATCCGAGGCGATGGCGGGCAAATAATGCTGACACGCGCACGGAAGCATTGGGATCCCTAAGACACTGGGAAATCCCCGCCCCGGCGCCGGCATCACGGGCTTCTCCAATCGCCACGCACGCGGCGAATCGCACGGCCGGGTGGTCATCCAATAAGGCGGATCGAATCCATGGAGCGCTTTCATTCAGCTCACGTCCATTGAGGGCTTCGATGGCCTCAACCCGCACCACCGCGTTATCCCGATACCCGACGGCTGCCTTCAGCCCCTCCATCGCCCGCCGCCGCAATTCAACCTGGTCGTTCGAATTGAGCTTAGCTGTCGGCGCCGCGCATCCGGCCAGAACAAAAGTCCCGGAAACGATCATTACATAGCGATGTACGCTTCGCCATACAGGCAATCGACAATCGGAAATCGACAATCGACAATTCCCAACTCTCATTCCGCAACGGCCTCCCGCGCCCGCGCGATCCAATAGTCAATATAGGCCAGCAGCCACACCAGGGCGCAACCCCAGGCGAACCAATCGCCGCACCGGGAATAGATCGAGTATCGCGAATCCACACCGACCCGCGAAATGGCATATCCGGACTCACCGGGCCAACCATGTTTTGGATCGCCCCGAACACGATCGTGCACCCGGCCGGAGGGTTCGATGAACGCGCTCACACCGGTGGTCACCGCCCGGGCGATTCCCACCCGGTTCTCGACGGCGCGAAAAACGCAAACGGCCAAGTGTTGCGGCTGCTGGGAGCCGTGGCCGTACCATCCGTCGTTACTGATGTTAAGCAGAAAGTCCACCCGTTTCTCGTTCGATCCGCCCGACACAAACTCCCGGCTGACGTACGGCATCACGTCTTCGTAACAGATCGGTACGCCGAATCGGTAGGTGCGGCCCGGCTGTGACGACGGTTTCATGGTGAAGGTCCGAAACTGATCACCGGTAAAAAGCGAGTACTCGAGGCCTTGACTCGCGCCGCTAAACGGCATGATCCGATTGAGCCACAGGTAGATGAAACGCAACCGTCCAAACCGGAATGGAACCACCTCGCCGAAAGGGACCAGATGAATCTTGTCGTAGCGCCCCGGTTCCGAACCGTCCGGGTCGAACACCGTGGCGGAGTTGTATCGTCGCTCCGTGGCCAGCAGGTCGTAGGGCGTCTGCTCCAGGGAGGCGCTCCCCGTTACGAGATAAGCGTTGTTCTCGGTTGAGTAGCGCTGAAATCGAGCGAAACTCTCCCTCGAGATCGAGAAGAAGTCTCTCGCCTCCGGATTAAGGTACATGATCCACGGCGTCTCAGGCAGAAGGAACAGATCAGGCTTCTCCTTCGCCGCTTCCTCGATCATCAAGAAATGCGTTTCCATTTTGTCTCGATCTTTGGCGACGGGACCATCCACCGACGTCAAGTAATCGCCTTGGATCACCGCTACTTTCGGCCCCTCCGTTGTCGTGCTGCGACGCAATTGGATCTGGCCATAAATGACCGTTGCAAAGACCAACACGGCCGCAAACACCATGCTGAATCGAGCTGTCGGCCAGTGGGTTGCCGCTGACGAGGGTATACGCGGGGATTGAAGTCCGCGGCCCACACCAAGCTTGACCAGGATTGCATCGGCAATCGCCCCGTTGACTGCGGCCACCACGAAGCTCACCCCATACGCGCCCACCAGATCGCTGATTTGAATCAAGGTGAGTACGCTGGATTGACTGTGCGCCAGGTAGAACCACGGAAAACCGGAGATAACCACGGCGCGGAGCATTTCACTCCCCGTCCAGATCAAGGGAAACGCAACGGCCAACGGCCAACGCCGACGCCGCACGGCATGACGCACCGGGCACGCCACCAGTGGAAAATAGGCGGCCTGGTAGAGCGACAACGCAAGGTACCCCCATCCGGTGGCCACATACATCCAGCGCATGTTGACCAGAAACGACCCCAGGCCCAGCATGAAACTATAGAAATAGACCCGCGGCGCCTGCGGCGTCCGGGCCGTCAGGATCAGCCACGGAACCATGCAAACGAAAGCCGCCGGCCAAATGGATATGGGAGCGAAAATGATGCCTTGCAGCAGCGTGCTGAGCAGGGCGAGTACGGCGATGCTGCGATGGGTTCCAAGGGCTGACGCCGAATCTGCCTCAAGGAACGCGCGATTCTGCTTGACTTTCGGAGCCATCGAATGGCGGGTTCGGTTCAACGGGAGTCCATCCTTGGGCATCGGGCGACAAGATAACCTGCAAGCGTTGCAATCGCCACCTCATTGATACCCACTTGGGCCGAATTTGAAATCTCATTTTTCAAATCTCAACCCTTCGTGCTCCAGCCTTCGGTCTACAGCCTACAGCCTTCCGTCTACGGTCTACGGCCTCCCCCCCGTTGACTTCCGGATACTTCCCAGTTACTCATTGCCGCCATCCCCATCGCAAGGATGGTTTTCTGAATTTCAATGGGAGGCTTGTATGTCTTGTGGCTACCTGCGTCTGTGGACGCTCCCGGTGTTACTTTTTGCGGCGGCCACTCCGACTCTCGGACAGACCGACCCTGGTCTGAAATCCCTCGCCGATCGCTACTGGAACGCGACGATGGAGCGGTACCCCACCGCGGCGACGGACCTGGGCGACTACCGATTTAATGACCGTCTGACGGATATCAGTGAGGAAGGCCACCTGCGTTGGAATCAAACCCTCCGAGGCTTCCTCAAAGAGGCTCAAGCCCTGCCAATCGCCGAGCTTTCGCCCGAGGACCGGCTGACCCGCGAACTCTTTGAGCGGACAATCAGGGACGAGCTGCTGGAGTTTGCCGCCCAACATCAACTATACCTGTCGCTGGAACCATTGGACGGCCCGCAAATCAAGTTCCCGCTTCTGCTCGTTTCGCAACCGTTTCGCAATGCGGATGACTTTCGAGCCTATATTTCACGCCTGCGTGCGTTCCCCAAACAGGTCGATGACCTCATCGCCAATCTTCGCAAGGGGGTATCATTAGGCGTTACCGCCCCGCGAGTCACCACGCAAAAGGTCTTGCCGCAGATCCAGACGCACATCGTCGAGGACCCGGTGGATAGCGAGTTCCACAAGCCTCTGCAAACCGCGGACGCCATTCCTTCGTCCGAACGCGACGCCATTGCCAGGTCGCTCAAGGGCGCGATTCGAGAGAGCGTCATCCCGGCCTATCGCAAACTATTGGCGTTCGTTTCCAACGAATACCTGCATACTTGCCGCGATACCGTTGGAATAGGCGCCGTGGCCAACGGTGACAAGATGTATGCGGAGTTGGCCTACCTCAGCGTGACGGTAAAGGTGAACGCCGATGAAGTTCACGATCTGGGGCTTTCCGAAGTGGCCCGCATTCGCGGCGAAATGGCCAAGGTCCAAAAGGAGGTCGGATTTGAGGGGAGCCTGGACGACTTTCTCGCGCACATGCGCAGCGACCCCGCCCAGCGCTTCAAGAGCGGCGAGGAACTCTACGCCGCCGCCGACGCCATCCTCCAGCGCACCAAGCCGCTGATGCCCAAGCTGTTCACCCGGATTCCGAAAGCCGATTGCGAGATGAAGGAAATCGAGGCTTTTCGCGCCCCGGCCTCCCCCGTGGCGTACTACAATCCCACTCCCGAGGATTTCTCGCGTCCCGGTTACTACTACATCAACACCTATGCGCCGCAGGAACGGTTGCGGTTCACGCTTGAAGCATTGACCTACCACGAAGCGATACCAGGGCACCACTTCCAGATGGCACTCGACCAAGAAAATAGGAACCTGCCGAAGTTCCGCCGATACGGCTCGTTCACGGCCTATGTCGAGGGTTGGGCGCTATACACCGAAAAGCTCGGCTATGAAATCGGAGGGTACAAGGATGCCTACTCGCGGTTCGGGCAGTTGACCTTCGAGATGTGGCGGGCCTGTCGCCTGGTCGTGGACACGGGAATGCACGCCAAGGGATGGTCGCGTCAGCGGGCGATCGACTACATGGCCGGCAACAGCAGCCTCGCACGGGTGGATGTCGAGAACGAAATCGACCGCTACATTTCCTGGCCCGGACAGGCGTTAGCCTACAAAATCGGCGAGCTGCGCATCCTCGCCCTCCGCCGCGAGGCCGAAAAGAAGCTCGGCGACAAGTTTGACCTCCGTACGTTCCATGACGCCTTACTCTCCGAAGGCGCAATGCCGATAGATACTCTGGAGTCGAGAATGCGCGACTGGATCTCGCGTCAGGAACGATAAGTTTGAAAAATGGGCCGGCTCATACAAACTCAACGACGACGCTGCTTGCCCCTGCTCATTGGACTAATCGCGGGGCTGCTGGCGGTGATATTTAGAATTGGCATTCAGAAAGCCTATTGATAACGCATCTTGCTCTGCGTGAGACGAAAAGCGTAACAATCGATGCACTCAATAATGCAAGGGCAGACGGTTCCGGGACCGGGTTGGCTCGGATGATGAATTCTCGCCCGTCGGCGACGCGAGCGAAAAAGGCAAGCTGCCCCGCATCATTAAGCCCTTCATGACCAAGAAAAAGATCGGCCACGGTGGAGCCGAAAAGCGGATCGCCCATCGCGATGACTATGTCGTCGGGCGAAGGACCATCGAAGAGGGCCCGTGTCCCGCCGAGAGTCGTTCCGAGGAACGCCGTGCTGCCCAAATCATTCAGGGCGATGACGTGGGACCCGTCCGTCCAGTGACCAAAGGTCGCGAACCCATCGGATTCATCGACGTAGGTCGTGAAACCCGTACCGTCGTTCAGGAAAATTCCTTCGTCCCCGTCGGCGTCTTTTCCCCAGAACGCGACAAGCCCCGAAGCGTTGATGGCCAGCGTCTCAAGGGCAGTACGGCGGCCCATGTCGAGCGTGGCGAGCGTGCTGAAATCGGGCCCGACCAGGGCGATTTCGCTGATGGAGCTTCTATCGCCGCGAAAGACCTGAGCAAAGTTATCCTGCGGCTCATCGCCGAAGAACGCGACTTGGCCCGCGTTGTTTACCGCTCGCGCTCCGAGAATTTGGAAGTAGTTCGGATCTTCAAATCGTCCGACGATCTTGGTCTGGGTCACGCCGTCGTCCAGGAACACACCGGGATTCTGGTCCGTATTCCGTCGGACATAGGCAACCTGTCCTTGATCGTTGATGGCCGCTTCGGGTCCGACGGTCGAGAAGGTGTAGTTGTTTCCCGACTCCTCGATCAATGTAGACGTCAAGCCGTCGGAGCGCCAGACACCGAAAGGAACTCCCGTAGGCGACGTCCCGCCGCCGACGAATGCAACCTGGCCGCTGTTATTGAGGGACACCCAGGTATTCGGCCCACGGGCTAGCCAAGTCAGGTACCCGTTGGCAGGGCCGGCTATGAGTCGAACGGGTCCGCCGTTGCCGACGTGGATGCCGAGGCTGTTGGAGTAGAAAGCTACCAGCCCGTTGTCGTTGAGCGCGATCGTGCGGCCAAAGGGACCGTTGGAGCTATAGGCCTGAAAACCGTTGCCAAAACCGGGGGTTGAAGAATCCGCAATCAGTGTGAAGGTGTAATCGACGGCTGCCGACGCGACACCCGCAGCAGAGAATTGGACCATCCACACCGCGATGTGCGACTGCATCATCTTTCCCCCGCTCCAGAGCACCGGTGACCCTAGACACAATACCTTGACGTTTCTTTTGACACCAGCCAAAACTTCAATAAACTCAGTTAAGATTTCATTAAGGTATAGCGTGATTGCGATGACGAGGCCGACGCTTGCCGAGAAGGCGATCTCCCCTAAGGGCCGTGGGTATCTGCGGCTCCAACGCGTTCCCGACGTCGGACCCATCCGTGCGCGAAACCTTGTCGTCCACTTCGGATCGGTCGATGCCATCTGGTCCGCTTCCATGGCCGAATTGCAGCACGTCGAGGGAATCGGATCGAAGGTTGCTGAATCCATTCGCCACTTTCGCCACGATGACGGTGTCGAAAAAGAAATTGCCAAAGCCGTCGAATGCGGTTTGCGAATCCTCTGTCCCGAGGACGAAGACTATCCCAAATCACTGTTGCACATTCCCGATCCACCGATTTGCCTTTACGTCCGCGGCACGCTTCAGCCCGCGGACAGCGTGGCCGTGGCCATCGTTGGCACGCGACGATGCTCGCACTACGGGCGCGAGCAGGCTTTGCGTTTCGGGGAATCGCTGGCCGCCGCGGGGTTTACCGTTGTTTCGGGTTTGGCACGAGGCATTGACGGCGAAGCCCATCGCGGGGCGTTGCGCGCCGGCGGACGGACCATCGCCGTGCTCGGCAACGGCCTCGGTACGATTTATCCGCGGGAGCATGAGGAATTGGCCGATGAAATCGCCTCCAACGGCGCGATCGTCAGTGAACTCGAAGTGGATATCGCTCCGGACTTCAAGAACTTTCCCCCGCGCAACCGGATCATCGCTGGATTGTCGCTAGGTGTGGTTGTCATTGAAGCCGGCGACAAGAGCGGCGCTCTCATTACGGCCAGGCTCGCCACCGAGTACAACCGCGAAGTTTTCGCTGTTCCCGGCCATATCGATCGACCAGCGCAAACCGCCGGCAGCAATGCCCTCATCCGCGACGGATCGGCCAAGCTCATTACCTGTCTTGAGGACGTGCTCCATGAACTCGGCGAAGTCGGTAGGACGCTGCGCCCCGATGTTTCACTCCAACCGGCCGATGCTCCTCTTTTCGAGGCCGCAAACGTGACGCCGCCCGAACGATCCATCCTTGACGCGGTGAGCAAAGGCATCGAGGAAGTGGAGGGCATCTGCATTTCAACGCGCCTCGACGCCGGATCGGTGACATCAACCTTGACGGCCCTGCAACTTCGCGGCCTGATCCGTCAGCTTCCGGGCAATCGATTCGTATGCCGATAGCCAATCGCGTAGAATTGTTCCGCCATGGTTGTACGTCCTGAGCGGCCGGAGGATTATCCGAACATCGCCGCCGTTATCCGCGATGCGTTCGGACAGGAGGACGAAGCGCGGCTTGTTGAGCGCCTGCGGAACGATGCCGATTATGATCCCGACCTTGCGCTGGTGGCCATCGACGGCGACGAACTTGTCGGGCATGTGTGTTTCAGCGGGGTTCAAATCCTCCGGGACGACGAACGGACGAACGCCCTAGCATTAGCGCCTTTGGCCGTGCGAACCGACATGCAGCGCCGCAACATCGGTTCCACTCTTGTCCGGCGAGGTCTGGAAGCCTGCAAACGAAAGGGTCATGGGGTGATCATTGTACTCGGCGAACCGGCTTTCTACGGTCGCTTCGGTTTTTTCCCCGCGAGTGCGGCCGGGATTCATCCGCCGTTCGCAGCGCCCGACGTTGCGTTTCAGGTGCTTGAGTTTCGCCCGGGGGCATTGCAGAATGTCCGCGGCGTGGTGCGATACTCGTCGGCATTCGATCAACTATGATTAGCGCTTATGACGAATGAACTGCTTTGGAAGCCTTCAGATCAGCGGGTGAGCGCTTCACAAATGCACGCGTTCATGGTCTGCATGGCCGACAAGTACGGCTTCGCGCCCGATTGCCCTTCTTTGCATCACTGGTCGATCACCCGCCGCGATCAATTCTGGAAGGAGATGTTTGAGTACGCCGAAATCCAGCCGGTCAAGCCGGCTACAGCGGTCGAAATTGGAAGCGGAATGTTGGGCACTCAGTGGTTTCCCGGTTTGGAGTTCAACTTCGCCGCCCACTTGCTTCGTTTCAACGACGATCGTGTGGCCATCGAAGCGGAGGACGAGCTGGGGCGCACCCGGTCCATCACCTACCGCGAGCTGCGCGATCAGGTCGCTCGCTGCAGTGCGGCTCTGCGCAGTGCGGGGGTAAGACGCGGCGACCGCGTCGGCGGGTTCCTCCCCAACATCCCCGAAGCCGTCGTGGCCATGCTGGCTGCCGCAAGCCTTGGGGCCGTCTGGTCCTCCTGCTCGCCGGATTTCGGGATCGAGGGGATTCTCGATCGCTTTGGGCAGATCGAGCCGAGAGTACTATTCGCCGCCGACGCTTATTCCTACAACGGCAAGACGATTGACTCGATGGATCGCATCCGCGGCATCGTCGCCAGGATTCCCAGCATTCAGCGCGTCGTTATCGTGCCGTTTATCAAAGAATCGCCTGACTTGGCGTCGATTCCTGGGTCGAATTCATGGGGTGCGTTCATTGCATCGTCGGGACCGAACCCCAAGCGCCAGCGCGGGGACTTGATGGCCGAGGGGCGACGGCCCGTCGCTGGCGCTCAGGGTTCGGAATCGCTAGCCGAACCGAGCCCGCCCTACGAAGCTGTGCCCTTCGATCATCCGCTCTACATTATGTATTCCTCCGGCACGACCGGCGTGCCCAAGTGCATCGTCCACGGCCACGGCGGCACTCTCCTCCAGCACATGAAGGAGCTGATGCTGCACTGCGACCTCCGCCACGAAGACACCATCTTCTACTTCACGACCTGCGGCTGGATGATGTGGAATTGGCTGGTCAGCTCGCTCGGCGTGGGCGCGACTGTTGTACTCTATGAGGGCAGCCCGACCTATCCGCACCCGGACCACCTTTGGCGCATGGCCGATCGGCTGGGCATCACCGTGTTCGGCACCAGCGCCAAGTACATCGCCGCGTGCGAAAAGCTCGGCCTTCATCCGGGTTCGCAGCACAACCTCTCCAGGCTGCGGGCCCTGCTCTCCACCGGGTCGCCGCTGACCATCGAGAACTTCCGCTGGGTCTACGACCACGTCAAATGCGACCTCCAGCTTTCCAGCATCTGCGGCGGCACGGACATCATCAGTTGCTTCATGCTCGGCAACCCCATGCTTCCGGTCTACGCCGGCGAAATCCAGTGCATCGGCCTGGGAATGGACGTGCGTGCGTTCAACGACGACGGCCAGCCCGCGGTCGGAGAAAAAGGCGAGTTAGTGTGCTGTGCCCCCTTCCCGTCGCAGCCGACGGGCTTCTGGAATGACCCCGACGGCGAAAAGTATCGAAATGCCTACTTTGACGTCTATCCCGACGTGTGGCGGCATGGTGATTTTGTGGAAATCACCGAACACGGCGGAGTAATCGTCTATGGCCGGTCCGACGCCACGCTTAACCCCGGCGGCGTCCGCATCGGCACGTCGGAAATCTATCGTCAGGTCGAATCGGTCGAAGAAATCGTCGACAGCGTCGTGGTGGGAAAGAATACGGCCGACGCTGATGTCGAAATCTGCCTGTTTGTGGTCCTCCGAGGGGGCTTGAAGCTGGACCAGGCCTTGATGGAGAAGATCAGGAAGCGCATCGCCGACGGGACTACAAAACGCCATGTGCCCAAACACATCAAGCAGGTCAATGCGATTCCCTACACCATAAGCGGCAAAAAGGTGGAGCTCGCCGTCCAGCGCATGATCCACGGCCAGCCTGTCCCCAACCGCGACGCCTTGGCCAACCCCGCCGTCCTCGATCAATACGCGGGAATTGTGTGAGGCCCGCTGAACCGGGTGAAATTCCAAAGCGCGAGATTCACAGTCAAGAATACTAGGTATTCGACCCCTGAACCTCGAGCTTTGAACTTTCCATTCATGCCGTACTTGGTATAATTCTCGCAGAACAGGAGCATCTGATTCATGGCCGAAGATTTCCTTCCTATCAAGGGTTACGACCACCTTGAGTTCTACGTGGGCAACGCCAAGCAGGCGGCGCACTTCTATGACAAGACGTTCGGGTTTCGCCCGCTGGCCAAGGCGGGATTGGAAACCGGCGTCCGTGATCGGGCTTCTTATGTCATGCAGCAGGGCAACATTCGGTTCGTGTTCACCACCGCCTACGGCCCGGACCACGAAATCGCCCGCCATTGCGCACTCCACGGTGACGGCGTAAAGTTCATCGGCCTGAGCGTTCCCGACGTCGATCGCGCCCTCGCAGAGACGAAAAAGCGCGGCGCAACCGTCCTCCAACCGGCAACGGCAGTCAAGGACGAACACGGGACTTTCGTCACCGGTACGATCAAGTACGCGGGAGATACAGTCTTTCGATTCGTGGACCGAAGGAACTATCGCGGTCCTTTCGCGCCCGGCTTCCAGGCCATTCAGGCCCACGGCTCCGAAGGTGTGGGTTTGGCGGCCATTGATCACGTCGTCACCAACGTCTACCTCGGCGAGATGAATTACTGGGTGAAATGGTTTGAAGACGTGATGGGTTTCCGCAATCTCCTGGCCTTCACCGACAAAGATATCAGCACGGAATACTCCGCCCTGATGAGCAAGGTCATGGAGAACGGCACGGGCAAGTGCAAATTTCCGATCAACGAGCCGGCGGAGGGCAAGAAGAAAAGCCAGATCGACGAGTATCTTGATTATTACTGCGGCCCCGGCGTCCAGCACATCGCCATGAACAGCGGCAATATCTACGACACGGTGAGAGAACTTCGCCGCCGGGACATCGACTTCCTCCGCGTGCCCGATACCTACTACATCTACATGCGCGAACGCGTCGGCGACGTGGGAGAGGATTGGGACAAGCTTCAGGAACTGGGAATCCTCATCGACAAAGATGAGGACGGCTACCTTCTCCAGATTTTCACCGCACCCGTGCAGGACCGCCCCACGTTGTTCTTCGAGGTCATCGAGCGCCACGGCAGCCGGGGGTTCGGCCTGGGCAACTTCAAGGCCTTGTTCGTCAGCATCGAAAAAGAGCAGGCATTAAGAGGAAATCTGTGAGCTCTGTGCTTACATTGCTGGTTGTGTTGTCGACTGGCGCCGTACCGGACCACAAAGCAGAGGCGGTTGAGGCCTACCGCCGCAAAGATTACAAGACAGCTAATCGCCTCTTGGTGCCACTTGCCGAAGCCGAAGATCACGAAGCGGCGCAGAAACTTGCTGATCTCTATTACGGCGGTCATGGCGTCGAACGCGACGTGCGGGCGGCCGTGCACTGGTATGAAAAGGCCGCCGTTAGTGGCGACATAATCGCAATAAAGAACCTCGGCGCAATTCACATGTCGGACAAAGAAGTCCTGGACCTCGAAAAGGCTGAGTATTGGTATAAAAAGGCTGCCGCGACGGGTGACGCTGAATCTATGGGAGCCATGGCGTTTCTCGCTCTCGCATTGCACAACGACGCCAAGAAGTCGCAGGAATGGTCCATCAAGGCAGCTGAGGCCGGATTTGTGGAAGCGATGATTAGTGTCGCGAGAGGTTATTTCGAGGGCAAGGGATTTCCACAAGACTACGAGCGCGCGCACTATTGGTTCAACCGGTTGGCTGAGAAGGACATCGCATACGGCGATAATGGACTTGGCATGATCTACAGCAAGGGTCTCGTTGGCGAACGAGACCTTCCGAAGGCGTTGACGCATTATCAGCGGGCTGCGGCGGCGCGATTGCCCGTGGCCCAATTCAACCTCGGTAGGATGTACATGGAAGGCGACGGAGTTGAGAAGGATTACGAACTGGCCGTGTATTGGCTAGGGGAGGCCGCTTCGCGAGGAGAGGTTCACTCGATTTTGTACATCGGGAATGCTTATTCAAATGGATTTGGCGTACCACGGGACGACGTTCGCGCGCTCACCGCATATCGTATCAGCTATTCTAGGATTCCGACGTCCGAGTTAGAGCATTCAATCCGTTCGCTCGAAGCATCTCTTAATCCGGAGGAACTTGAAGAAGCCAAGCAGCTTTATGAAAAGATCATTGGTCGAGAGCTTGGCATGGAGGCTATTCTGCCGGCTGCGCGTCCGCCCAAGTGAGTTGAGCCCTGGGATCGACCTGAGCAATTTCAAAGCACTGTTTGTAAGAATCGAACACGAACAAGCCCTCCGCGGGAACTTATAGGTCCAAATTCAATTCGTAATCCTAGGAAAGCCGCCCGGCAATAAGACCGATTCAATGGACATGCCGTTGCCTTTCGCGGCCCAATGGGCTCGCGACCGGCATGGATAATCGCTGTATAAGTGGAGAATGGCCCATGTTCGGAATTCTTTCCAAAACGCCGCCGTCGCTTGATCGCTTTCCCGCGGAGAATTGGAGCGTCGCCCAGGCCGAATGCGATGGTCGTCCGATGATCGTCCGCATCAACGGGGCCGCACGCCGGTACATCGCCCATCCGGAACTGAAGATTCGCCTCGGCGTGACCATCGCCTTCAACCAGCCCAATGAACATGGTTTCTGCACGGCGGACGAAGGGGCCCAGCTCGGCGTCATCGAAGACGCCCTCTGCCAGGCGCTCTTATCCGTCCGCGCCGCGTTCCCCGTCATGGTGCTGACGACCGGAGGGCGGCGGGAATTCGTATTTTACGTCAAGGACCAGACTCAGGCCTCCCGTGCCGTGGACAAGGTCGCCGCCGGCACTTCAACCCACAAGCTCACTTACGGATTCAACGATGATCCGGGGTGGTCCTATTACGCCCAGTTCGGATAGGATCAGACTCCTTCAATCTCTCGTTACGGATCTCGCATTCCGTCGCTATAATAATCCCGCGGCCGCGCAGGTTGCGCGGCGGCGGGTGTCCGGCGCCCGGTTGCGACGAGTTTGAGAGATTCCCACATGATTCATTATCACCAATTGGGCAGCGTGCCGCCCAAGCACCACGTCACGCATTACGAAAACGGCAAGCTCCTCATGGAGCAGTGCATGACCCGCGTGGGGTTCGACAGCACCTACAGCATCCTCTACTACCTCGTCCCGCCGACCGACGAGTTCGCCGTGCGCTCGATGGAGCTTCCAGGGTTTTGCCCGATCCAACCGACCGAAAAGCAATTGCTCCATCGCCGCCATATCAAGACGCAAGACCTCAAGGTGGACGGCGACTTCCTGACCGCGCGGCGCACCGTGCTGATGAACGCGGACATTCGCGTTGGCATCAGCAAGCCCAACAAGCCGGCCAAACACTGGTTCAGCAACAGCGAGGGCGATGAATGCTGGTTTGCCTATGACGGCGGCGGAATGCTCGAAAGTGTCTATGGATCGTTACCCTTCAAGAAGCACGACTACGTCCTCGTGCCCAAGGGAACGCCCTATCGCCTTCATCCCCAGGGCGACCGCGGCACGTTTCTTGTCTTTGAATCCGACAGCTACATCGACCTACCCAAACAGTTCAGAAACGAATCCGGTCAGATCACGATGCACGCCCCCTATTGCCATCGGGATTTCCGCATTCCCACGGAGATGCTGCGCTTTGATCGGGCCAGACACGGCGATCCGCCCTATCCACTCGTCGTCAAGCACGCCAACCAATTGAGCGTCCACGAGTTCAAGCACTTCCCCTGGGAATTGGCGGGGTGGGACGGCCTGGTGTATCCCGTTGCCTTCAATATCCATGACTACCAGCCGCGGACCGGCTCCGTTCATCTGCCCCCCACGACGCACATTACCTTCGCCGGACGGGGATTCGTGATTTGCAGCTTCGTCCCTCGCAAAGTGGACTATTTCGACCGCGACGGGGTGAAGGCCATTCCCTGCCCCTATGGCCACGCCAGCGTGGACTGCGACGAAATCCTCTATTACGTGGAGGGCAATTTCACCAGCCGCAAGGGAATTGAATCACAGTCGATCAGCCTGCACCCCATGGGCGTTCCCCACGGACCCCACCCAGGCACATATGAGAAGAGCATCGGCCACGATCGCACCAGCGAACTGGCCGTCATGTGCGATACCTTCAAGCCGCTGCTGCTGACCAACGTCGCCGAGTCGATCGAGGACAAGGACTACCACTACACCTGGGTCAAACGCGAAAACGAGGCCATGGAGACGAGCAAGTAGCATACCGAGAAAGTTGGAGAGCAGCCGTGGAGGTTGATTGGGGTCGAACGAGCGGAGCCGCGTCAATCGCGTGTGCGGTGCTGGCGCTTGTGGCCTGCCCAGGTGTATTTGTCTTCGCGGCACTGGTTTTTGGGATCCTTGGCCTCTACCTGAGCCCATCGAGGGCGTACACAGTCCTGTCGAGCATCGGCCTCGCCCTTGCCCTCTTCGCCGGCAGCCTCCTACTGTTGCGAATCCTCCGAATTCAGGAACTTATGACTTCCCCGAACTGACGTCTACTTCTTGCCCAAGGCGCGCTGCCTGGCGAAGAACTCCTGCAACATCGCTCCGCACTCATCCGCGAGAATGGACTGTTCCATTTGGACCCGGTGGTTCAGCCGTTCGTCGGTGGGAATGGAATAAAGCGATACGCACGCCCCGGCCTTGGGGTCGCGGGCGCCGAATACCAGGCGCGGAAGCCGCGCCAGCACAATCGCTCCCGCGCACATGGCACACGGTTCCAGCGTGACGTAAAGGGTGCACCCTTCCAGACGCCAGCTTTGCAAGTGACTCGCCGCCGCGGTGATGGCGATCATTTCCGCATGGGCCGTGGGGTCGTGGAGCGCCTCGCGTTGATTATGCCCGCGCCCGATGATGCGACCATCGTGAACCACAACGGAACCGATGGGCACTTCATCCTCATCCAGTGCGAGCCTCGCCTCCGCGATTGCCGCCCGCATGAACGATTCGTCAGATTTCACCGAGCAATCCCAATCGCCGGTTTGCTGAACTGCCAACGCGCCGGAACAGGATCCGGGCGTTGTTTCAGTCCACTATCGGCGCAGCCAAGGAAAGGGCGAACAGCCGCGCCGCTTCATCACGGCATTCGTTGCATCACGGGCACATTGATGCAGCTTCTTCAACGCAGATCGAGTCCCATGAATCCAGACAGCAGAACGGATCGACGTTGCACACCGAGTTGCAGCAACTCGCATTGCTGCATCCCCCGGTGGCCTGGGGGGTTTCACAGGGTCCGCTACTCGGTGCGCACGCCGGGAAATTCCCCGTGCACACCCCCGCCGCCTCGTCGGCACAGGTCTCGTCCCAGGCGACGTCGCAGCAGAAACGATCCAATTCGCAGGTATCCGCGCAGCACGATGAGTTCGCCGCGTCATGGCATCCGGGCGGCGATGTCGGAGTACCTGTAAAACAATCCCCGGTGCTGGTGGCACAAGTATCGACGTTGCAGCCGATCGTCAATCGACCTTCTCCCTGCTCGCCGTTGTATCCGCCGACGCGAACCAGGTACGATTGACCGGACGTAACCGCAAGCGCCACGCGCGATTGAAAATTCCCCAGGTCCGTGCCGCAATCGTCGTCGCTGCACCCGATCGGAGCGGCATTGGGACACCCGCATCCTTCATAGACCGCCAGCTTGGTGTCGTATTGGCTTCCGCACAAGCTAAAGAAGGCCGGTCCCGTGCATGTGGCCGTGTAACAGTACCAGATGTCCGATCCAACCTGTCCGGCATCCACCAGCCCGAAGTCGCACGCGGCCGATGCCGGTCCGTCCGTCGTTGCACCAACGTTGCTGTACGTTCGCGTGCCGTTACCGACGGCGGTGGGCGTATTGCAGGAGTTGTTGGTCAAGCCCGTGGCCTCGGTTTGGCACGTCGCGCTGCATCCGTCGCCGGCGGTCGTATTGCCGTCGTCGCACTGTTCACCGGCCGTCGCATTCCTAGTCCCGTCGCCGCAAAGCGACATGGTGCAGTTCGCGTTGCAGGTCGCGGACTCGCCGCTGTCGTCGCATTGCTCGGTGCCGTTGACCACGCCGTCGCCGCAACCGGCCGGCGGCGGTTCGTTCTGGCACGTCGCACTGCATCCGTCACCGGGCGTGGTATTGCCGTCGTCGCACTGTTCGTTGGATTCCCTGGTGCCATTGCCGCAAACCGCGCCGCCGCCACCGCCACCGCCGCCACCGCCCGATTCGTTCTGACAACTCGCCCCACAGCCGTCTCCCGCAACGGTGTTTCCATCGTCGCACTGCTCACCGGCAGTCGCGTTGCGAACCCCATCACCGCACGCCGACGTGGTACAGTCCGTGTTGCAGGTCTCGGACTCGCCGCTGTCGTCGCATTCCTCGGTCGCATTGACCACGCCATCGCCACAGCCCGGCGGTGGTGGAGGAGGGGGTTCGCTCTGGCACGTCGCGCTGCACCCGTCGCCGTTGACCGTGTTGTTGTCGTCGCACTGTTCACCCTCTTCCACCAAGGCGTTGCCGCATACCGGCTCGATCTCCTCAATTTCACACAATCTGCTGCATCCATCGCCGTCGTCGGTGTTGCCGTCGTCGCACTCCTCGGACCGATCCAGAACGCTGTCGCCGCAAACCGGTCCGCTCGGCCTGTCCATGATGAAGGTTGCCGTGATGGTCTCGATGTCCGTCGCGTCCACCGTGATCGGGTTGGCCTCGGGATCGTCCACGTCCGCCTCGGACCATCGGTCGAAATCCCATCCGGTTCCGGGGTTCGCGGTCAAAGTGACCATGTTCCCTTGTGCGCTTTGATCGACCGTGCCCTGCCCGAATATGGTCACAGTCACCGACGCCGGCTCACCGTTGTTGTTATTGTTGTTGTTGCCCGTCCCAGGCCCGGTCTGCGGACACCCGGCCATGGCCAGGGCCATAAATCCTATGATGGGCAAGGAATACGAATTGCGCCGAAGACACGAAATGAATAAGTTGTACAAGTCAGATCTCCCCCAATGGTTGAAGCAGCCCCCGACCGGATTGGCGAGGTACGACCCCGCGTCCGATCGCCTTAAAATCACCCAGACTAACTATACGGGTCCGCCAAGTTACAAAGCAAGGGGTAGGGAATCAAGTGTTGGTTTACAGTCTGAACCCGGAAATTACCCACCCAGTATATCGAATCGGCACAGTTTCGGGACCACCTTGAGGTTTCCAACACGCGGCCAAGCGTTAATTCATCGCATCCGCAAGTACTTTCTGTGCCGCGGCTACTCCCACACCGGGAGCGAGTCTGTAGCCCTGTCCAATCAGGGTCATCTCCAGCGCCGCCAAAACGCCGAGGGTATCGAAAGCGTCCACGTAGCCCATGTGCGAAAAGCGGATGATTTTTCCCTTTAACTCACCCTGCCCGCCGGCGATCTGAAAGCCGTACTTGGCCCGCATGGCCTTGCGCAATGCGCTTTCATCAACGCCCTTCGGCACGACCATGGCCGTCACCGAGTCAACGGGGTCGATCGCGAAGACTTTCAATTCCATTGCAGCCGCGGCGGCGCGGGTCGCGCGGGCCAGCAGTGTCGTCTCCGCCCAGATCGCCTCCAATCCGCGTTCCTTGATCCCGCGAAGAACGCAAAGCAATCCCCGAACCAGCGAAACCGGCGGCGTATAGGGCACGTCCCACTCCGCTAGCGACTTGCGATAGGCCTTCAGATCATTGTAGAGCGTCGGCGTCTTGCCGGACTCGATCCGCTCCCAGGCGCGGTCGCTTACCGCTACAAACGCCAGACCCGGCGGCAGCATCAACGCCTTCTGCGAGCCAGTGATATAGGCATCGACGCCCCATTCGTCCATCTTGCAAGGGATGGCGCCCACCGCGGTGATGCCGTCAACGACGAGAAGCGCCCCCCGGTCGCGGGTCAGGCGCCCGATGCCAGCGATGTCAGAAAGGGCCGTGGTCGAAGTCTCGCTGTGCACGACGATCACGGTGTCGATCTTGGGATCGGCGTCCATCGCCTTGCCGATGTCCACCGATTTCGCGCCCCGGCCCCATTCGATGGGCAATCGCGTGTGAGCAATTCCAAAGGCCGCGCAGACCTTGACCCAGCGCTCCGCGAACTTGCCGTTGTCCACGACGAGGGCCTTATGTCCTGTAGGGCAACATCCCACGATGGCGGCCTCGGCCGCGGCCGTCCCACTGCCCGCCAACGTCACACAAGTTGCTTTGGTCTGAAAAAGATATTGCAGGAGTCCGTGAGCTTCCTTGACCCATTCCTTGTACGTGGCCGTCCGATGATGCTCCATCGGCCGGGCCATTTCCAGCATCACGTCCTCGGGCACCATCGTCGGACCGGGGGTAAACATACGGGTTTTCTTCATAGCTAATTGTCCTGTTCTTTCTTGTAGTTGGGGAGCAGGATTTCAAGGTATGCGCGGACTTTCGGAAGCGCAACCGTCGCTGCCTCCCAAGCATACTCCAAATCAAGATCGTCGTACGCGTGAATGAGTCGATCCCGAAGCCCTGCGATTCTCTTCCAGGGAACTGAGGTGTGTTCCGCGCGAAACTCGGTGCTAAGCCGTTTAGTGGCTTCACTCATAATCTCAAGTTGTCGCATGACAGCTGAGCGGATGAGTTTATCAGTGGAGAATTTCTCCATGGATACGCCGGTCAGGAACTCCCCAATATCGGTCGCCGCCAACAGAATGTCGGCCACGTAGTCGAGGTCATACTTCATAGATAAGAACCGCCGATTCGAGGATAGCTCGACGTCGAATCCAGTTGCGACTCTGTTCAATACCCTTTCTCGAAACCACGTCCACCTTTCGTCCTAACAGACTGGTGAGTTCCTCTTCAAGGTCGATGAACTTGCTCATCCATGGTCCGGCATCGTTATTCTCGAACGTCACCAGGAAGTCGACATCGCTGTCCGGACGAAAGTCGTCGCGCAACGCCGATCCGAAAACCGCTAATTCCCTGACTCCATACTTCCTGCACACTTCGGCGATTTCGGCCATGGGCAACACTGGTAACTTGCGGACCATGCATTCTCTCCATGCGGCTGCCGATTCACTAACGACTTCTCGGCGGCCGTAGTGCTTGGCGATCATAACCCATCGATCCCGAAGCGGTCAAAGCGATCGCAGCACCGGGCCTGCGCGTGATATCCGGGACTACAGACTTGTGCACGCGGTCCCAACGGTCCGATTCTATAGCCCAGCGTGCCTGGACGACTTCGACCAATGACTGGTTGTTACGCTCCGGGCTTTGAGTGGGTTTCGTGCAGCTCTTGAGCCAGTCGCCCGGCGAGGCTTGTACCGACAGCCTGCGGATCATCGCCGGTTTCGACGCCTTCGACCATCCGCAGGCCGTCGTCGCTGAAGAGCTGGCCATGAAGGCTGATGGTGTTTCCGTTCATCGCGGCCAATGCGCCCACGGGAGTGTGGCATCCCGCGTGCAAGCTGCGAAGGAAGCTCCGTTCGGATTCGACGGCCAAGCGCGAGGGTCTATGCTCTATCGCAGCGACAAGCGCGGCGATTGAGTCGGCTTCCCTGACCTGCACCGCCAATGCCCCTTGGGCCGGTGCGGGCACGAATCGATCAATCGGCAGGTCGATCAAGTTGGGCGGTCGAAGGCCCAGCCGCTTCAATCCCGCCGCGGCCAGCACCACCCCATCGACCTCGCCTTTCTCCACCATGGCAACACGGCTGGGCACGTTCCCGCGAATGGCAACGATCCGCACCTCGGCGAGACGGCGGAATTGCGCGGCACGGCGCGGACTGCTGGTGCCAAGCTTGAGTCCATTTGGGAGACGTTCCAGATCGACGGGTTCGCGGGTCACGAGTACGTCGTGTGGTACTTCACGGATGGGTACCGCCACGATCATCAGGCCGGGCGTCGCCGCCGTCGGCAAATCCTTGTAGCTGTGAACGGCGAAATCGATGCGCCCTTCCAGCAAGGCTTGCTCGATGGCGCTGACGAACCCGCCGACGGGGAAGTCCGTATCCAGGGGCTGCGCGGAAGCGATGTCGCCATGCGTTTTGATGACGATTTCTTCAAACTCCACGCCCGCCTTCACGGTTTGAACCAAATCGCACACCCATCTCGTTTGCCGAAGGGCGAGATCACTGCCTCTGGTTCCGACTCGAAGCCGCGTCATGATGCGATGCTCCGAAAAGCATCCTTTGCAGCGTTGATAATTGCTGTAATCGCGTGGTCGTCGTGGGCGGCGGAAAGAAACATGGCTTCGTAACCGGAGGGCGGAAGCCATACACCACGTTCGAGCATGGCATGGAAGAATCTCGCATACAGCTTGTGGTCGCACGCTTGGGCGTCGGCGAAGTTCCGAACGGGGCGCTCCGAGAAGGCGATCCCCAGCAACCCGCCCCATGCGCCGGCCTGCAGGGTTATGCCTGCATTGGCGGCCGCAGCGCGCAAATCGGATGATAGCTGCGTACTCTTGCGATGGAGCTCATCATAAAAGCCGGATGATTGGCACAATCGTAGGGTTGCGATCCCTGCGGCCATTCCGACGGGGTTTCCGCTAAGGGTCCCGGCCTGATACATCGACCCCCACGGGCTGACCAGGGACATTAGCTCGCGTCGTGCGCCATAGGCGGCGACGGGCATCCCGCCGCCGATGACCTTGCCGAGACACGTTATATCCGGCCGGACACCGCACACCGTCTGAAATCCTCCCCAGGCCGTGCGGAAGCCGGTCATGACTTCGTCGAAGATCAGCAGGCTGCCATAGCGATCACAGAGCGCCCGCAAGCCGGTCAGGAACCCCTCCAACGGCTCGACGTATCCCATGTTCCCGGCGATCGGCTCGACGAGAATGGCGGCGACCTCCCCGCCGAGTTTGCTCATCGCTTGTTCAACGGCGTTGAAATCGTTGTACGGTACTAGAATCGTGCATTCCGCAAACGCGGCCGGGACCCCGGCGGAATCGGGTACGCCGTACGTCGCCGCGCCGGACCCTGCGGCGACCAGCAACGAGTCTGCATGGCCGTGATAGCAACCGATGAACTTGACGATCTTGGATCGCCCGGTTGCGGCCCGGGCCAGGCGGATGGCGCTCATCGTCGCCTCCGTTCCGCTGTTCACGAAGCGGGCAACTTCCATCGACGGCAGGGCGCTGACGATGATCTCCGCAAGTTCCGATTCGGCCGCGCAACACGCGCCGAAACTAAGCCCGCTCTTCGCGGCGCGGCAAACGGCTTCGACGACGGCGGGAGGGGCATGGCCGACGATGGCTGAGCCCCAGCTGCCGACCAGATCAACATAGCGCCGGCCGTCGACGTCGAAGATATCGGGTCCCTCGGCGCGATCGACGAACACCGGCGTCCCGCCGACCGCCCCAAAAGCGCGGACCGGGCTGTTGACGCCCGCAACGAGTACGCGGCACGCGCGCTCGTACGCCGCATTCGAACGGGGACGAGGTGAATCCGGGTGAGCGGTCATTGCGAAATATTCTCAAAGAAGAACATAGGGGACTTATGGATTCTCGCACAGGGGGCGAATTCAGGCAATCGGAATCAATGCCTTAGACCAAACTCGGATTTTGCTTAGCGAGCCGCGGGCTTCAGCCCGCGCGGAATTACGGCTATGCTGCTGGTGTGAGAATCCTTTCTCGCACCAAGCTTGCGCGGGAATCCCTTCCCGTGTATTCCAGTGCGATAAGGGATTCTCGCACGAGACGCGATCCGATACGATTGAGGCGATGAAGAAGTCCGGTCCGGTCGCGTGGTTGTTCTACGTCGCCGTCCGTGCGGTCTTCGCCGTGATGCAGGCATTCCCCATCAACTGGAACCTGCAAACGGCACGCCTATTGGCCAAAATCTGGCCCCTGGTCATGCCTCGCCATCGGCAACGGGCCCTCGCCAATCTCTCCGCGTCATTTGGCCAAGCCTATCCGATGAGCCGGTTGTCCCGCCTCGCGGACCTCTGCCTGGAAAGCGTAACCATGTTCGCGGTGGAGGCAATTTGCCTGCCGCGATTGATTAACGCCTTCACTTGGAGCCGCTACATCGATTTGGTGAACTTCGACGACGCACTCAGGCAGATGCTGAGTGGGAAAGGGGCGATCCTTGTGACCGGCCACTATGGGTCGTTTGAGGTCATGGGCCATCTGCTTGCGGCCCTGGGTTTTGACATGACCGCGGTGATGCGGCCTCTCGACAACGTCTATTTGAACCGCTTCATCGTCGCCAGCCGCCGGACGCACGGTCTGACTCTGCTGGATAAGAAAGGGGCCATGAGCAGCGCCGAGGGATTGCTCGCCGATGGGGCGCTGCTCGCCTTCATCGGCGATCAAGACGCGGGCCGCAAGGGAATCTTTGTCGATTTCTTCGGTCGCCCGGCCTCCACCTACAAGTCGATCGCCTTGCTCGCTATGTCCACCGGTTCACCCATTGTTGTGGGCTACGCCCGCCGCCGAGGCCACGTCGCCCGCTACGAAGTGGGCGTGGCGCGGGTGATCTACCCTCACGAATGGGAACAGCAGGAAGACCCGTTGCGCTGGATTACGCAGGAATATACTTCGGCCATCGAGTCTTTTGTCCGCGAAGCCCCGGAGCAGTACCTCTGGATTCACCGGCGGTGGAAGTCCAGGCCCAAGAGCAAACAAACGGAGTCAACATAGGACCTATATGGCCTATAAGACCTATAGCGTTCGGCAATTGGAAATCGGAAATTGGCAATCAGAAAGGGTTACTCGCTTCGCGTCAACAGCGCAAAGACTTCGCGGTTTCCGCCGTGGCCCCGAATCGGACTTGCAAAAACGCTCTGAACGATCCAGCCGCTGGATCGAACCTCGCTGAGCACGGCCTCTACGGCGCCATCAACACGTTCATCGGGGAGAACGCCGCTTACAAGCAATTCTTCGGAAGCCTCGTAGTGCGGCTTGATGAGTGTGATGACCCGCCCGGAAAGTGAGACCATACCTGCAACACTCGGCAGAATCTTTGATTGCTGAGTCCAGCCGACATCCACCGTTACGATTTCAACCGGCTCCGGCAACCTCACGTGCATCGCGTTGCTGCGTTCGAATACCGTTACCCGCGGATCCTTCCGCAGCTTCCAGGCAAGGATTCCGTAGGCCGTATCGACGGAATAGACGCGGGCCGCACCGCGGTGAAGAAGGCAATCGACAAATCCACCCACATGGCTTCCCAGGTCGGCACAGACAAGCCCAGTAACATCGACGGCAAAGTGTCGCAATGCGGCGTCGAGCTTGTCGCCGCCGCGGGAAACATAGGTATGAGTAGGCGCATCAGACACGAATCGAAGTGCCCATTGTCGATTGGGTTGGTCGTGTGGTCCGCCACTCTCATCAATTGGCAATTGGAAATTGGCAATCGGCATTCCCCTAGCCGGCTTTGCCGGCTTTGGCCGCATTGAGGCGGCGGGCGAGTCGGGACTTGCGGCGGGCAACTGTGTTCCGGTGCAGCGTTCCCTTTGCGGCCATCTGGTCAAGCTTCTTGGTCACCAGCGAAAACGCGCCCGTCGCCGCCTTCACGTCGCCGCTTCCCAGCACGTCCAGAAGCCTCTTGGTTTCCGTCTTGATGACCGACTTGCGGGCACGGTTGCGGGTACGGTTCCGCTCGTTCTGCTTTACGCGTTTCTTCGCCGAGGCTAGGTTAGGCACAGCCGATTCTCCATTGGTTTCATCGTGTCCATTCTATCGAGTCGCCCGGCCGGACGACGCCAGACCGTCCATCCTAGCACGAACGTCCTTGTAGTTGTAGTCCAGTTGCAGGATATTCCCGTAGGTCTTTTTTGCGGCATCCCCGTCGCCGGCGCCCTCCTGGGCCCGTCCCAGCCAGTAAAGCATGGTCTTGGCCAGGTCGTCATCGCCGAACTCGTATTCCTTGATCGCCTCCTCAAGGGCCGTGATCGCTTCGCTATGGTATCCCTTGCGAAAGAAACACCGCCCCAGATACATCCCGCAGGCGGCGCGGTTTTTCGCGTCGTTGCGCGCGGTCTGAAAGAGCGGGATGGCTTCGTCAAACTGGCCGGCCCTGAATTTTCGTACGGCAAATTCGAAACGGGCCCGATTGTCGGTGGGGTATTTGTCCACCCGATCCTTGTAGACGCTTAACTCGAAGCGAAGCTGGGCGATCTGCTTCTCCTTGAGGATGGCGGCGTCGCCGGCCCTTTCGGCCTCTCGAACTTCGCGCCCGAGCTGCTTCATGCGCACTTCATCGGCGAGGTGCTTCCATCGATACTCGCCCCCGCGCTTGTACTCGCCGACCAGCAGACCGATGGCCCGCGTCTCTTCCTCGCTTCGTTCGCGGCGACAAAGCAAATCGACCAACTGTTTGAGCGGCGCGGGACTGCCGGGGCTTTTCTGGTGCTCGGATTCGGCCTTGGCGATCAACACGTCCAAACGATCATCGGTCTGGACGGTTCGCTGCTGATCGTGCAGGTCGGCCTGCTCCTCGACGCCATGGATGCTGTCACGATAGGACCCCCCGTCCGAGTACTTACCTTTGAGAATGGTAAGCTTCGTGGAAAGGTCCTTCACCGTGTTCTCAGCCGCCTGGTCCTTGGGGAAACGCCGCCGCCAGAGATTGAGGACCTCCACCCCGGTTTGATAACACTCGACGCCAAACGCGGACTCGTTGCGGGCCGCCGCGCGGTCGCCCAATTCCTCAAACAACTGTGTGAGCATTTGAAATTGTTTGGCGCTCGCCTTGGGAGCGGAGTCGAGCGCTCGATGAAAGACGCTCCCCGCCCACTTGGCCACGTCCTCGGCACGAAGGCGACTGGCGTTTCGCGCGAGGGCCTCGATGTAGCCATGGTTGTCCGGATCGTTACCAAAAAGCCAGACGGCATTGAGAAATGCCTGTTTGGGGTTCTTGTCCGTTAACGATCGCTTCATCGTGTCCTTCAAACCGGGCTTTTTGCCCCCGGTTTGGCGGCGGGCCACGGCGCAGCCGTGAAGCGGCTTACAGGCCTCCTCCACCGCGTCAGGCCAGAACTCCATACCGTTGACATAGTATTCAAGCGCGTAATCGAATTGACGCTTGTCACCCAGCTCGCGGGCGCGGCTGAACCACTTGGCGGCCTTGGCCTTGTCGTCGGCGGTGACGATCAGACGAGCGTTGGGATCGACGGCTTCAATGGCTTCATCGTTGCTTTTCTTGGCCATGAACCTTGAACTACATGCAAAGTTATGGTTAAGGGAACGCTAACCGGCGATGCGAGCGCCAGGCACCCTTTACAATCGACAGACAAATCATAGTATCAGGGAGGTAGTCGCTGTCAAGATACAGCATAGCTATCCATGCGCTGTGATTACCTGCCGTCTTGGATGTCTCAGGGGCTTCAACCTTGGTGACTTGTCTTATCGGCCAAACAACCATGAAGCTCCCCAGTCCAAGCCGCCTCCGTATTGTCTTGTACCCCGATCCGGTCTTGAAGAAGCAGGCTGTGGACGTGACCCATTACGACGCCGATATCGACGCTCTTGCGAAGCGGATGCTGGAATTGATGCGCGAGGCCAAGGGGGTGGGGTTGGCCGCTCCACAGGTTGGAGTGGGATTGCGGATGTTCGTTTGCAACCCCAGCGGTGAGCCCGGCGACGATCTCATCTGCATCAATCCGCGCCTGACCGGAATGTTCGGCGGCGAAGAGCGGGAAGAAGGCTGCCTGTCCATTCCCGGAGTGACCGTCACCATGCGCCGAGCGACGCAGGCGGTGATGGAAGCCTTAGATGTCCATGGGAAGCCGTTTCAGGTGACGGGCACGGAAATACGTGCCAGGGTGTGGCAGCATGAATTGGACCACCTCGACGGACGATTGATCATTGACAACATGTCCGCAACTGATGAGGTCGCCAATCGGCGGGCGCTCAAGCAGCTTCACGACCAGTATCGTCCCCCGCGCCGTACATAATCGCCATTCGACAATTGACAATCGACATTCGACAATACGCTTTATGCGAATCGTATTCCTGGCTTCCGGCGCCTTCGCCCAGCCGACGCTTCGTTGGCTGGCGCAGAGCCCGCACGAAATCGCGCTTGTAGTGACCCAGCCGGCGAAGGGCAGCGGTCGCGGGCAACACCTCACGCGCACGCCCGTTCGAGCGATGGCCGATGAATTCGGCCTGGAAACGCTGGAGGCAGAAAACGTCAACGCTCCCGAAGTAATCACCCGACTGCGTTCGCTGGAGGCCCGCGTGGGAATGGTGATCGCCTTCGGCCAGAAGCTGGGGCCGGACCTGCTTGGCGCCATGCCCGGAGGCTGCATCAACCTCCATGCTTCGCTATTGCCCAGGTACCGCGGGGCCGCCCCCATTAACTGGGCCGTGATTCGCGGAGAGGAGAAAACCGGCTGCACCGTTTTTCGAATCACCAACCGCATGGACGCCGGACCGATCCTGGTCACCCGCTGGACGGAAATTAAACCGGAAGAAACCGCCGGCGAGCTGCACGATCGGCTGGCCGGCATCGGTGTCGATGCCATGAAAGCGGCCGTCGAGCTCTTCGACGGCGCGGACATCCCAGCAGGCACGCCGCAGGATGAGAGCGAAGCCACGCTCGCGCCCAAACTTTCCAAGTCGAGCGGCGCTGTCGATTTCGACCGCAAAGCCTCCGATGTGGCCAATCATATCTGCGGCATGACCCCGTGGCCCGGTGCAAGCGCCAGATTTGAGGCGAATGACGGCCGGTGGGAGAATGTGTTGCTCCTTCGCGCTCGTCGAGCGGAGGATGCTTTTGCGCCCATCGATTCTCCGGGCGTCATAGACGCTCGACGTTACGTGGCCGCACGCGACGGCTTCGTCGAGATACTGGAAATCAAACCCGCCTCCGGCCGATCCATGACCTGGCAGGACTATGTCAACGGTCGCCACGTTTCTCAGGGCGACAGGTTCACAATTCCATAGCCGCGCTCTGAACCTGGAGCGCCAGCGACGGGCCCGATCAGCCGCTTGTGCGAGAATCCGAAGCTGATGCGAGAATCCTTTCTCGCACCGACTTCCGTTTTGTGCGTCCATTTGGCTCAAAAAACGTTCGCGGCCAGTTGTAGCGTCACCCCTTGTGGTTGACGCCGGACTTCGGCGTCGGGCGAAGGACTCGACCCTTTGATTGAGAATTACATGCTCTAGCTGTCCGATAATTCGAGCGATTAAATCCACAAATCCAGACGGTTGGGATTACCGCTGGATTTCGGATGCAGAAAACCGCCCATCTTGACAGAATGAGATTCGCGGCAGCCGTTTTGCTGATTACAGCGCAGATCGCATTAGAATCCCCAAGGCGTCACCCCATTCCGAAACTGGAATGGGTTGGTTCAAAGACAAATGGGGATTGTAGAGCCTGGCGAAGCAGGGTAAGCTACGTGATGACGGAGGGATGGACTCGTTGGAGATCGAGTTCTCAATCTTGCCGCATTACGCGGCGGAATAAACAGAATCGTGAAATAGAGTCGTCGTTCGAGTTTTCCCAAACTCGGGAACGGAGCTAATGAACCATGTGGCCGCAAACTACAAGAGCGCTGCGCGTGCGCGCGGCGGGTTCGAAACGATGGATGAATGGTGTTCTCGGTACGGGTCTTGTACTCGTTCTGATGTGGCATGGTCCGCCCCAGGCCTTGGGCGGACCCGGCCCGGATTGTTCCGGTGCCACCGGAAGCTGTTGCGAAGCCCAAGCCACACCCGGTTGCGAGGACTCGACCTGCTGCAACACCGTCTGTTCGGTTATGGGTCTCGAGTATTGCTGCCTGACCGAGTGGGACGCCAGCTGCGCGGCCAATGCATTCTTTTTCTGCGGAAACAAGTGCGAAGTGGAAGTCTGCTCGGATGCCACGGGAAGCTGCTGCGAGGCCCATCCGACCCCTGGCTGCGAAGACCCCACCTGCTGCAACACCGTCTGTTCGGTTATGGGTCTTGAGTATTGCTGCCAGACCGGATGGACCGCCGGCTGCGCGGCCAATGCATTCTACTTCTGCGGAAACAAATGCGAAGTGGAAGTCTGCTCGGATGCCACGGGAAGCTGCTGTGAAGCCCATCCGACCCCTGGCTGCGAAGACCCCACCTGCTGCAACTCCGTCTGCTCGGTGCCGGGTCTCGAGTATTGCTGCCAGACCGGATGGACCGCCGGCTGCGCGGCCAATGCATTCTACTTCTGCGGAAACAAATGCGAAATGGAAGTCTGCTCGGATGCCACGGGAAGCTGCTGCAAGGCGCACCCCACCCCGGGCTGCGAAGACCCCACCTGCTGCAACTCCGTCTGCTCGGTGCCGGGTCTCGAGAATTGCTGCCAGACCGAATGGACCGCCGCCTGCGCGGCCAATGCATTCTTTATCTGCGGAAACAAGTGCGAAATGGAAGTCTGCTCGGATGCCACGGGAAGCTGCTGCGTAGCCCATCCGACCCCTGGCTGCGAAGACCCCAACTGCTGCAACACCGTCTGTTCGGTTTTGGGTCTCGAGAATTGCTGCCAGACCGGATGGACCACCGGCTGCGCGGCTACAGCTGAATCTGTGTGTGGAACTCTTTGCACCGGCGCCTGTTGCGAACCGAACGATTGCATCGAAACCACACCGGATGAATGCTTGACAGCGGGCGCGTTTCAGGGTCTCGAGACCGTTTGCGAGTCCGCGCGGGTTTGCTGTTTCGGCGACGGTTCCTGCGCCGACCTCGCCCCCGTCTGTTGCGAGGCCCAGGGCGGCACACCCAAGGGGGCTTCGACGTCCTGCGATTCCAACTGTTGCACCGACGCCGATTGCCCGCCTGATCCGAGCGTCTGCTTCGACAGCATTTGCGATCCGGCGGACAATACCTGTAAGTTGGTTTATGTACCGGAATGCCGGGTCAGCACCAGCAAGAAGGGCAGTTTGCTCGCTTTCTCCAAGATCGAGTTGAAGTGGAATGCCTCGGGCGCCCTGACGCAGGATACGTTCGTTACTATTGTGAACGATTACACGGAGGACGTCTTCGTTCAATGGTATTTCATCAATGGCGATGCTCCGCTGGGGGCGGTGTTCAACGGCGGGCTGCTCGTGGAGCGTGCCCATCGCGGATGGAATT
>Ga0187892_10001931_pt1 | contig 44554 bp, 44 predicted proteins | sample MA1701073metaG_FD_139345 | JGI IMG/M metagenome (GOLD analysis project Ga0187892, IMG submission 139345) | Bio-ooze microbial communities from a basaltic lava cave in the Kipuka Kanohina Cave System on the Island of Hawaii, USA - MA170107-3 metaG ... | reverse complement strand
TTCCTCTCTCCGCTCGGGAGAGAGGGAAGGAGTGAGGGGATGGAGGGGGAAGGGGTGAGGGGTCAAGCGGTGTCAGAATCTGCCGCCGCCGCGTCCGGCGGGCATGGCAGGCGGATGGCCGCTGCCGTAAGCGCGGGCGCCGCCGCCGGCGTGACTGCCGGGGATGCGGGGTGCGTGCAGCGGAGCGCTTGCGGCGGGGCGAGCGGTCGCGAAATTCCCGCGCACCGGGTAGCTGGACTCGATACGGTGGCCGACGCTTGACTCCTGCCGCGGCGCGGCCCGCGCCTGCGCTGCGGGAGGGAAGCGTTGCATCTCGGGGCGCGCGACTGGTGGATGAGTGACCGGACGCGACGGCGGGCCTGCGCGTGGTGCAGCCGTTGCCGGCCGCGATTCGGGAGTCCGAAATTGCGGGCGCTGGAGCTCCGCCCGCGCGCTGCGCTCCGGCAGCTGAGTTCTCGCTGGCGTGGCGAACTGCCCGGTTCGCTGCTGCGGCGCTGCAGGCTGGACGCGCGGCTGCGGTGCTCCGGGCTGGGAGCGCGGCTGCGGCGCGACGCTTCCAGTCTGCGGCTGCGCGCCGGGACGATCCTGCCGGGTGACGGGCCGTGGCTGCCCGTCGCGGCTCATGCCGGGATGCTGGACGAACGAAGGGCGCGATACCGTGTGCCGGTAGGGCACGTTCCTGCGGTGGACCGGGTCGTGCTGCCACTTCACCGGCTTCGTAACCGTCACGGTGCGCGAGTGCGGCTGATGCACCACGTTAACCACCTTGACATGACGGTCGTGCCAGTCGAAGTGGCCGAAGAATATTCTCTGGGAGATCGCGACCCCCGCGCCCCAGAAGAATCCCGATGCGAACGCCGGCCAGGCGTAGTATCCCGGCGGCGGTCCCCAGTAGACCGGAGGATAGGCCGGCCACCACCACGAGCCGTAGACCACGGCCGGGTTGTAATACGGCACGTAAACCACCTGTGGCTGTGCGGGATCGATGCGGAGGTAGCCGTCCTCGCGCGTCACGCGCATCTGCTCGTTCGATCGCAGGGTGCCGGCCTGCTCCGCCCTCTGCCGCAGGCCCTGTATCGTATCCATCACCTGCGTTTCCTGGGCGAGGAATGCTTCGCCCAGCCGCTCGGTCCAGCTGAGCTGCTCGTCCATCCGGTGCAGGACCTGTGGAAACGCGACCAGCGACTTGACGCTGGGGTCCCAGTCCATCGCTTCGACGGCCCGCACCGCGTCCTGGCCTTTCAGGTGGGGGTTCGCGCGCGACCAGCGCGCCGCCTGGACTACTTCGAGGGGATAGGTTGCCGCCATCAGGACCTGCGAGAGCAGGGAGTCCGGATAGAGCGCGATGGGGGCGAGCATCTGGTCGAGCTCTTGCTGCGAGAACCCGGGGCGCTCCTGCGCAACCGCCCCCGGCAGCGTCAGCAGCATGGCGAGCAGCCCCGCGACTACCGACTTGAGGAAGGCCTTCATGGCAGAGTCCTCCTGCGTATTTCAACGCAGAACGCGCCCCGCCGTAAGTCACAAAGTGTAAGACTTTGTAAGCTAGAGCAGCTCCGCCCTGCAGCCGCCGCTGTCGCAGTGCAGAAAGCCGCCGCGCCGGTACCAGTCGTTCAGCACCCAGCGCTCGCAGCGGTGGCCGTCGACCGTATGCAGGTGGCGCGCGGGGCGATGGGTGTGGCCGTGGATCAACCGGGGGTAGCCCTGCTCGCGCAGGACCCTCTCCACCGTTGCCGGCGCCACGTCCATGATCTCCGGGCTCGTCCCCTGCTTGTGCTTCTCGCTCCCGGCGCGCATGCGGCCCATCAGCCTCCGGCGCAGGGCGAGCGGCAGGCACAGGAACAGTCGCTGGTAGACGGAATTGCGGGCAAACGCGCGGAATCTCTGGTACTCCACATCGTCGGTGCACAGCGTGTCCCCGTGCATGAGGAGGGTCCGGGTTCCGTGGAGATCGAGGAGCGTCGGGTCCGGCAGCACTCTTGCGCCACAGCGCTCGGCAAAGGCCTGCCCCACCAGAACGTCGCGGTTGCCATGCATGAAATTGAGCGCGACCCCGGTGCTGCTCAGTCGCTTCAGTGCATCGGCGACCGCTGCGTTGAACGGGTCGGCGAGGCTATCGTCGCCCACCCAGTCGTCGAACAGGTCGCCGAGGATGTAGACCGACTCCGCGCGCGCGGCGGTGCGCGCCGCGAAATCGAAAAACACCTGGTTGATGTGCGGCCGCTCGGGGGAAAGGTGCAGGTCCGAGATGAAAATGCTGTGCATTTTCAGAGAGGGGAGAGGGGAGAGGAGTCACCGCCGCGACGACGGTCAAGCTTTGACGCCTTTCTCCTCTCGTCTCTTGCTTCCCGGCGCTAGATTATCTCGGTGCGCTCGATGACGACGTCTTGCAGCGGCACGTCCTGGTGCATGCCCTTCGCTCCGGTCCTGACGGCCTTGATCTTGTCCACCACCTCGGCTCCCTCCACGACGCGCCCGAACACGCAGTAGCCCCAGCCCTGGGGGGTGGACGCGGTGTGGTCGAGAAAGGCGTTATCGGCGACGTTGATGAAGAACTGGGCGGTCGCCGAGTGGGGGTCGGAAGTGCGCGCCATCGCGATCGTGTAGGTGGCGTTCTTGAGCTTGTTGTCCGCTTCGTTCCGGATCGGCGCGCGCGTCGGCTTCTGCTTCATGCCGGGCTCGAAGCCCCCGCCCTGGATCATGAAGCCGTTGATGACGCGGTGAAAGAGCGTGTTGCCGAAATGCCCGCTCTTCGCGTACTCGAGAAAATTGGCGACGGTCGCGGGCGCGCGCTTCTCGTCGAGCTCCAGCGTGATGGTGCCGTGGTTGGTGTGGAGTTTGATCATGGGCGTCAGGATTCAGGATTCGGGATTCAGGACTCAGGCTTCCGGGGCTACTTCGCAGGCTTGGCGGCGGGTTCGACGAGGCGGGCGCTCTCGATGACGACGGGCTTCAGCGGGACGTCGCGGTGCCCGCCGGGCCCCGTCCCGGTCGGGACCTTGACGATGCGGTTGACGACGTCCATGCCCTTCACCACCTTGCCGAACACGCAATAGCCGTAGCCCTCCTGGGTGGGAAACCGGAAGTTGAGAAATTCGTTGTCCGCGACGTTGATGAAGAACTGGGCGGTCGCGGAATGCGGGTCGGACGTGCGCGCCATCGCGATCGTCCCGGCCTCGTTCCTGAGGCCGTTGCCCGCTTCGTTGCGCACCGGTTTGCGCACCCGCTTCTCGCCGAAATCCGCGCCGTAGCCGCCGCCCTGGACCATGAAGCCGGGGATGACCCGGTGGAAGAGGGTCCCGTCGTAGTGGCGGTCCTTCACGTACTGCAGGAAATTGTCGACGGTGAGCGGCGCCTTGTCGCCGTAGAGCTCGATCACCACGGTGCCCAGCGTGGTCTTCATTTCGACCTGTGGATTGGCGGCGCCGGCGGCGAACGACGCGACCAGGAGAATCCCGGCGGCTAAGCTTGCGAGCGTGTCCGCGACAGGCGGCAAGCGCCGACCGCACCGGTCACGAGTCACGCGGCACCCGTCACGGTAGGTCAGGCAGCACCTTCGTGGAGGATGCGCCACACGCCGTCCTCCCGTATCCAGTACTGGCGCTTGCGCATCTGGCTCACGAGATTGTTGCTCGCGTAATTCTGGTCGAATGTCACCACCGCCAGGTCGTCGCGGCCCGGGTAGGCGAAGATGCTCACCCTGGCGAGTTCGAGCCGGATCCAGGTCTTGCCCGTGTTGACCTTGCGCTTCTGCCTGGACCACTGGGCAAGACCGTGCTTGCCGGTCGAAAACCTGCCGGCGTAGTGCGCGAGATATTGTTCGATGTCGCGGTTCTCCCAGTCGCGGCGCCAGCTCTCGACCCGCTGCGCGAGCTCCTCGCGCAAGGCCGCGCCGGCGCCGGACGCGACCCAGTCCACGCCGTTTGCAATGATTACCGGCGTGAGCCCGATCTGCACCTCCCGGGAAATCGCCGTGAAATCCTCGTTGGTGAGCGCGATGCAGCCGTTGCTCGCGAGCGGCGGCCGGCTGTAGGTGTCGAAGGGCACGCCGTGCAGCCAGATGCCGTGGCCGTTGCGGCCCTCGCGGCGGTCCCATTCGTTGGGATAGCTGATCGGCAGCGCGCCGATGCCGTATTGCACGGCAAGCTTGCCGTAGTCGGCGTTCAGCTGCTCGCGCGAGATGCGGCCGGTCACGTGATAGACCCCGAGCGGGGTCCTGTTGTCGCCCTCGCGGAACTTGTCGATCCCGTTCTTGCCGATGCTGACGTAGTAGTCCGTGACGTAGTGCGGCTCGCCCCCGCGATTCTCGAACACGTAGAGCGTGGAGCGGGACGTGTCCACCACCAGGACGTGCCGCTGTCCCGGATGCAGCTGCACGACGTAGCGTGGCACGAGGCCGACCGGCCGCTGCTGCTGGATGCGCGCGAGCCGCGCGCGCTTCCGCGCGCAGCTCCTCGAGCCGGTCGAGCGGCGCGTCCGAGGCGTTGCCCACCGTAGTGAGCGGCCGCGCACGGGCGAGCAGGAGATCGCCCTTGATCAGGTGCGCGAGCCGGAAATTGGGATAATCCCGGATGGCCTTGTCGATCTCGGAGTCGGCGGCGTTGATCCGGCGGTTGCTGACCTCGCGCAGCGATCTCGACAGCAGCGCCTCGGGCCCGCTCGCTGCATTCTCTCCCGTGAGCGACGGGGCGGGAATCGCGGTCGTCGCCGACACGGCCTGGCCGGAGCGGCCGTTGATGACGAGCGCGCAGGCGCAGACCGCCCCCAGCAGCAGCGCCGCAAACGCGTAGCGCAGCGGCCGCGACCCGCTCAGGTCCGGCGCCTTCAACTGCCGACCTTCTCGAGCTGGATGAGCCACCGGTCTCCCGACTTGACCATCACCAGCGTCTTGTTGCTGGTGACATCGAGGGTGTCCGATCGGTAATGCTGGCGAAAGGTCACCGTTACCCGGCCGTTGTCATTGAACACGACCTTGGGCGATTCGACGTCGACCTGGATCCTGCGCGGCTTCGCGATGCGCGCCTTGCGTTGGGCTTCCCAGCTCGCGCGCGACTCGCCATTGGGCGTCTTGAAATCGGCGGCGTAATGCGCGAGATAGCCGCCGACATCGTTTTCCGACCACGCCCTGGCCCACAGATTGACCGCGTTCAGCACCTCCTCGGGATTGCCGGACGGCTTGGCCGCAGGCTTGGGTTCAGGCTTGGCCAGGGGCTTGGCCGGAGCCGGCTTGGCTGCCAGCACCGGAGCGGGCGCTCCGCCCTTCGACTGCGTGGCCGGCGCTGCTGGCTTCTGCACGGCCGTTGCGACGGCGACCTTGGCTGCCTCGGGTTTGGCGCCTTCGGGCTTCGGCGGGCGCGTGTTGCCCACGAAGATATCCTTGATCAGGTTGAGCTTGGTCTGGAGGGGAGCGTTGGCCTTGTCGATCTGCAGCGCCTTGTCGTAGGCCTGGCTCGCCATCTTGGCGTAGATGTCCCCGAGGTTCTCGTGCGCGGTGGCGTAGCTCGGATGCGTGCGGATCGCCATCTCGAGCGCGGAGCGCGCCTTCTCGTACTGGCCCTGCGAGGCGTAGAGCACCGCAAGGTTGTTGTAGGGCTCCGGCAACTCTGGGAAGTCCTGGGTCAGCTCCGTGAACACCTTGATCGCCTCGTTCGGCTTGCGCTGCTCCGCGAATATCAGCCCCTTGAGGAAGCGCCCGCGCGCGTCCCGGGGACTGGACTTGAGATGCGCCTCCACGCGCTCGAGTGCGGGCTCGTACTGGCCCTTTCGGAACAGCTGATTCGCTTCCTGTAATGCGTCGCGTTGCGCCGCCGCCGGAACCGAGGTGAGCACGACGGCGGCGACGGTCCCGACGATCCCGGCCAGGCGTGAGGCGCGGCGGAGCATCGTGCTATACTTTCCCCGAATTTCAGTGGGTTAGTAAAATAATCCTAGAAATTTTACCAAGAACCCCGGGCAATTCAAACTCCATATTTTCGCGCCCCTGTCGGCAGTGGCCTGCTGTCGCGGCGGGCAGCCCTGATCGGGGGAAAGTCGGCTCGCGCTCCGGCGCGGGCGCGCGACGGGCAGGAGCATGCTGAAAATCTACAACACCCTGGATCGCGAAAAGCAGAAGTTCGTACCGCTGGCGCCCGGCCGGGTGCGCATGTACGTCTGCGGCATGACGGTCTACGACCACATCCACATGGGAGGCGCGCGCATGCTGGTGGCGTTCGACGTGGTGCAGCGCTGGCTGCGGGCGTCGGGCTACCAGGTGACGTACGTGCGCAACATCACGGACATCGACGACAAGATCATCAAGCGCGCGCAGGAGAACGGCGAGCCGATCGACGCGCTCACCGCGCGCTTCATCGCGGCCATGGACGAGGACAGCGCCGCGCTCGGGGTGCAGAAGCCCGACTTCGAGCCGCGCGCGACGGAGCACGTCGCGGGCATGCGGAAGATGATCGCCGCGCTCGAGCAGCGGGGCCTCGCCTACCGCGCGCCAAACGGGGACGTCAACTTCGCGGTGCGCAAGTTCCCCGAGTACGGGAAGTTGTCCGGGAAATCGCCGGATGACCTGCGCGCCGGCGAGCGCGTGGACGTGCTGCCCGGCAAGCAGGATGCCCTCGACTTCGTGCTGTGGAAGAAGGCGAAGGAGGGCGAGCCGTACTGGGAATCGGAATGGGGCCGGGGACGGCCCGGGTGGCACATCGAGTGCTCGGTGATGTCGAGCTCGCTGCTCGGCAACCACTTCGACATCCACGGCGGCGGGCAGGACCTGCAGTTCCCGCACCACGAGAACGAGATCGCGCAGTCCGAGGGCGCGAACGGGACGAAATTCGTCAACTACTGGATGCACAACGGCTTCGTGCGCGTGCAGAAGGGTGAAATGAGCGAGAAGATGTCGAAGTCGCTCGGCAATTTCTTCACCGTGCGCGAGGTCCTGAAGCAATACGATCCTGAAGTCGTGCGTTTCTTCATCGTCCGCGCTCAATATCGCAGCCCGGTCAACTACTCCGACCAGAACCTGGACGACGCCAGGCACGCGCTGACGCGCCTCTACACGGCGCTGAAGGGGATCGAGGCTACGGCAGGCCCGGTCGACTGGAACGGGCCGCACGCGCAGCGCTTCCGCGAGGCGATGGACGACGACTTCAACACGCCGGAGGCCGTTGCGGTGCTGTTCGACGTCGCCAACGAGTTGAACAAGAGCCGCTCGACCCGGGATGCCGTGCTGCTGAAATCACTGGGCGCCATATTGGGGCTCCTGCAGCGCAAGCCCGAGCAGTTCCTGCAGGCGCTGCCGGCAGGAGAGGGGCTGACACCGCAGCGCATCGAGGCGCTCATCGCCGAGCGCGCTGCCGCAAGGACGGCCCGCAACTTCGCCGAAGCCGACCGCATTCGCAAGGAGCTGCTCGACGCAGGCATCGCGCTGGAGGACACTTCGAAGGGCACGATCTGGCGCCGCAGCTGACGGCCGGGCAGGACGGCCGTCATCCTCGCAAAGCCTGCCCTCGAGTGAATTCGTCGGGGGACGGGGATCCAGTGCAGTGGGTCTGGGGAGAGATTGCTTGCTGCTTGCCTTGCAAAGCGCCTTCGGTTTCGTCGCGCTTTTCCTGATCGCTTGGCTGCTGTCGGAGGATCGCCGGGCGGTGCCGTGGCGCATCGTGGTTTCCGGCGCGGTTCTGCAGATCGCGCTCGCGGCGGCGCTCCTCAAGCTGCCGCTGTTCCGGGACGTATTCCTCGCCCTGAACGATCTCCTGTCCGCGCTGGAGCGCGCGACGCAGGAGGGCACCCGCTTCGTGTTCGGCTTCCTCGGCGGCGGACCGCAGCCGTTCGCGGAACAGCCCGGAACGTCGAGTTTTGTGCTGGCGTTCCGCGCGCTGCCGCTGATCCTCGTCGTGAGCGCGCTGTCCTCGCTGCTGTTCCACTGGCGGGTGCTGGCCGTCATCGTGCGGGCGTTTGCCGCGGTGCTCGAGAAAGCGATGGGGGTGGGCGGCGCGGTCGGGCTTTCCAGCGCGGCCAACATCTTCGTCGGCATGGTGGAAGCGCCCCTCGTCGTGCGGCCGTACCTGAAGGAGATGAGCCGGGGCGAGCTCTTCATCGTCATGACCGCCGGCATGGCGGGCATCGCCGGCACGGTGATGGCCCTCTACGCGGCGATCCTGGGCCCGGTGCTGCCGGACGCGTTGGGACACATCCTCTCGGCGTCCATCGTGAGCGCGCCGGCCGCGATCCTGATCGCGGCGGTGATGGTGCCCCCGCGCGGCGCGCCGACCTCCGGCAAACTCCTTCCAGCGCAGCCGGCGCGAAGCAGCATGGATGCGGTGACGCGCGGCACGCTCGATGGTCTGCAGCTCCTGCTCGCGATCGTGGCGATGCTGATCGTGCTGATCGCGCTCGTCACGCTCGTGAACCTCGCGCTCGGCCTGCTGCCGCACTGGGGTGGATCGCAGGTCACGCTGCAGCGCGTGCTGGGCTACGCGATGGCGCCGCTGGTATGGCTCGCCGGCGTGCCGTGGGCGGAGGCGGTCACGGCCGGCGCGCTGATGGGAACCAAGACGGTCTTGAACGAGTTCATCGCCTACGTGGACCTCGCGCGCCTGCCGGCCGATGCGCTCGGCGCGCGCAGCCGCCTCATCATGACCTACAGCCTGTGCGGCTTCGCCAATTTCGGCAGTCTCGGCATCCTGATCGGAGGCATGGCGGCCACGGTGCCGGAGCGGCGCGATGAAATCGTCGCGCTCGGGCTGCGTTCGATTGCCGCCGGTACGCTCGCCACGCTGATGACGGGGGCGGTGGTCGGCATGCTCGTTTGAGTCGAGCTGCGGCGCGCGCGCAAGGGCGCGCCAGCGCGGGTGACGCAGATGCGCGTCGGCCGCGACTCGGCCACCGCGCTAGATTCGCGCCACCACTACCCCGCTGCCCTGACCGAGAAAGGCTGTCCTGAATCGCCAGTCGATTTCCGCGCTACCGAAACCGCAATTGCGCAGACGGCCGATGATGTCGCGGCCATAGTTGCGATACGCGAGCACTCGACCACGCCCGCGAATGCGATCGCCGTGGTATTCGGGCGGAAGCAGGTGCTCGACGACGCCGTTCCGCATTCGCGCACGCTCTACCGTCTCATCCGCGTCGGACAGCGGAACAGTGAACACGAAGATTCCGGCGGGGCGCAGCACGCGTCGAACCTCGCGAAAGCCGCGTGCGTCGTCGGCCACGTGCTCGAACACTCCGGTCGAGGTGACGACGTCGAACGACTCGTCGTCGAACGTAAGGCGCTGCACGTCCTGGCATTGGACGCTCCCGCGCAAGGCGCCGGGCTCGACGTCGTCGAAATACTCCGAGAAAGTGAGCCGCGGTACTTCGCGCCGCAGGAACTCGAACAACGGGCCGCGCGAGGACAGCTCGTACACGTCCTCGCTGCCGAGGCCGGGATGCAATTCCTTAAGCGCGCAGGCGAGTGACAGCGTCATGGCGCTTGCTGCGCAGCGTACGCAGCGCACGCCGATGTCCGACGCCGATAGACGCACAATCAAGCTCGGCCCGCACATCGGGCAGCGGAAGCCACGCAAAGCGAGCTGCCTCGGCTGCGTGAGCGAGGCGGCGGTACGCACGCGGTGCAAGATCTCCGAGCCGCGCATCGGCGCCCGACGGCTAAGCTCGCGATACTTCTTCCATGGCCTTGCAATTCTATCCTGCCGACCTTTACGCTCCCGCACCTATTCCCGGCGCCCCGGCCTGGCCCGGCGAGATCACCGGCGGATTGAATAACCCATCGCTTCGCCTGACACCATCCCGTCGTCATGTGGCCTTGTCCGCATTGCGGACTCTTGTTTTCAGGCCTAGGATGTACGGATAAGAACGTACCGGCAGGGGAGTAGCATGCGCCTGGTAACGTTGGGGTTGGCCGCCGCCATGCTGGCTGCTTGCGGCACTACCGGCCTGCAGGGACGGCTGGAAGGCGGACGGTATGACGCTCCCAACGGAATGATCTCCTTCGCCCCACCAAACCTGCGGGGACCTCAGCTCACGGTAAAGGATCTGTACGTCAGCGAGCTCGACCGGGGTTTTCTTGAGGAGAGCGACACATTCGGGCTGCAAGGAATCTATTACTCGAGCTTGCGGCACGCAGGCATCTCACCCCCCTCCAGCGTCGAGGAGCGTCGGTCCGCCTTGGACCGGGGCTTGGCCAACTTCGCGATGCGGATTGTCTTTGCCTCCGATTCGACGCGGGCAGAAGTGGTGCAGCAGAAACTTGTCGTGGAGCAGGGAAAGGAAATGCTGCTTGCGCTTGTTCGGGTTCCCGGGCTCTCCGGCTCGTTCGACGTGAAGACGGGAAAGAAATTCGATGCGTTCCCGGCGATCCTGGTGGTGATTGAAGGCGGCTACGTAGTCGTCCTGCGAATCCAATCCAATATCGTGGATGCAGATAGGAAAGATCCCAAGGAAAAGACCTCTAGCTACCAGGCGGATTTGCGCAAGCTGAGATCAGGCCTCGAAGTACGGCCCTAGAGCGAGGTAGCAGACATATTGGCCGGGCAACCGGCGAAGGAGGGGGAAACATGAACTGGCGCTCAATCAAGATTGCCCTGGCTTCAATCGCGGCAACCTCCATTCTGGCTGGATGCGCCTCGACTGCGATGCATGAGCAAGAGCTGCGAGAGCCTGGAGCCAATGAGGGTATCGTCATTGGTTCGTTGCTCGTGCGGGGCGGAAGGGACTTGCTCGGGCGGACGGAGTGGGGGCTCGGAATCACTCGCGCCGACGCAAAGATATTCGCCGGATTCGAGTATTCGCTAAGAGCGCAGCAGGGGCGCGACGCGGTAGTGTTCGCGATCGCCATGCCGTCCGGGCAGTATCGGATACGCCAGCTCTTTCAAGGGGGGTTCTCCAATTTCGCGTTCAATACCGACTTCCTCTTCGAGGTGCAGCCCGGCAAGACGTCATATATAGGCCGTGTGCTCGTTGAGTTTCCCGACGAAACGATTACGATCTATACCCCGATCAGGATTCGAGTCGAGGACGCGAAGGATGCGGATGTCGCTTCCGCGGAAATGAAGTATCGCCGGAAGTTCGCTGACGTCAGCTCCCGCTTGATCATGGCCGGATCGGCCGGTTCTGCTCTTCCCGGCAAGTCCACCGCCGATCGAGCCCTCGAGAAGGACACCCTCACCATGGTGATGGGATTGGATGGGGGCGCGTCGCCGGACTGCAAGCAACGCCGCATTGCGAACCAGGAGATAGTCTCGGCTGACGCGAGCGGCGCGATCGAGAACTGGTTCGTGGACCGGTGCGGCTCATTGGTGCGTTATGCCGTCACCTACAAACCAAATCCCCGAGGTGGGACCAACCTCTTCGTTAAGCCTGGCGAAGTCGTCGGGAAGGCAGAAGGAAAATAGCAAAGTCCCAGACGAGGGCATGGAGCGTTGCAGTTAGGGCGCGCAGTACCTGAGAAGCCTTTAGCAAACAACGACAAGTGGGATCGGAGTAAGTTTGTCACGAACAGGAGTCACCTGACGCATCCTCGAGCAGCTGGGGTAGTGGGCGCTGCTCGCCGCCGAGATAGGTCGACTGCCCGGTTCCGCCGCAATCTGGCCGCGGCAGGCCGACTTGCCGTTGACCTATCAGCCGGTCAGCTCTCGCTTTCCTTCTTGTTGCAGTAGTTCTGGCAGTCGTCGATCAGCGCTTTCACCTGGTCCTCGAACGCATTCTGCGCGTTGATCAGGTCGCCCCAGCGCGTGACGAATTCCTTGTGCTTCAGCTCGTCGTCGAAGAACAAGTAGTGCTCGGTCAGCTTCTCGATGTTACTGCGCGAGTAATGCTCCATCTGCTTCAGCTGGGAAATGATGTCCTTCACCTTATCAACAGGCGTCTTTTCCGGCTTGTCAGTGGGCATTTGAGATTCTCCGGCAGTTTTTTCTAACAGACTGAGAGGCGAAATGCGGAAGGTTCCGGTATTTTGTCTGTCCGCTATCGTCAGTGTTCTATTATTGGACCTCCTCCCAAGACGGTTTGTTTCATGCCGAACCCGGAGCCCTGTCTGACCATTCGCGTGGCCCGCCCGATCGTCGTCCCGGCCGAAGCCCAGATGCGTGCGCTCCGGAGCCGACCGTGTCAGCCGCCGGGACGGCGAAATCAAAGACACCGAGGGCACTCGCGCGCTACGATTCCACCCAACACGGAGCTTGGGCAGCTCGGAGTGACGGGAGGGGATGAATGAGCAAGATTGCCGAGGTCAAGATCCATCCGGTCTCGATTCCGCTTGCGCAGACGTTATGGACGGCGCACGAGGAGCTGAAGGATTCGAGCGTCATCGTGGTCGAGGTGCGCACCGACGACGGGATCGCCGGCTACGGCCAGATCCACGGCTCTCCGCAGAAGGCGATCTGCGAGTGGATCGCGCGCTTCGGGGAACTGATCCGCGGCATGGACGCAACCGCCAGCGTGGCGGTGTGGGAGAAGCTGTTCGCGCTCACCTCGCCGCGGCCCGGAGGCATCGGAGGGCGCGACGGCCTGCCACCGCCGCTGCCGCGCGGCGCGCGTCCCCAGGTCATGGCGGCGATCGGCGGCATCGACATCGCGCTGTGGGACATCCGTGGCAAGAGCGCGGGGCTCCCGGTCTACCGCCTGCTCGGCGCGGAGAAGCGGCCGATCTTCACCTACGCCACCGGTGGCTACTACCGGCTTGGGGCGCCCGACCGGGTCTATGCCGAGGAACTTGCAGGGTTCGTCGCCGCGGGTTTTCGCGCCGTCAAGCTGAAGACCGGCGGCGGCACGGTTGCCGATAGAGGCGCGGCGCGTGCGCGCGGTGCGCGAGGCCATCGGCGCGGGCGTCTCGCTGATGCTCGACATGAACGCCCCCTATGACCTGCCCGATTGCATCGCGTTCGCGCGCGCGGTCGAGCCGCTCGACATCTTCTGGCTCGAGGAGCCCCTGCACTGGTACCTCCAGCCGGCCGACTTCGTGCGGCACGCGCAGGCGACCCGCATCCCGCTTGCGCACGGCGAGCGGGAGCTCACGCGCTTCACGGTGCGCGACTTCATCGCCTCGGGGGCGATCCGCTACGTGCAATTCGATGCCACGCGAGCTGCCGGGTTCACCGAGGCGCTGCGGATCGCACAGCTTGCGGAGCAGCACGGCGTCATGATCGCGCCCCATACCGCGCCCGAGCTGCACGCGCACCTGGTGGCGGCGTTTCCGCGCTGCAGCTACGGCGTCGAATCCCACGGGGACGCCGCACGCGATCCGGCGTCGCACGGGCTCTACCGCGAGCGCGCGGAGGTGCGCGAGGGCCACGTCCACCTGAGCGACCGGCCCGGCTTCGGGATCGAGATCGACTGGGACTTCGTGAAGCGCCACCGGGCGTAACAGGAATATCATAGGCGGGCCCGGAGCCGGAACATGCTCGTCAACTGCGCGGCCTACCAGGACGGAAAAAAGCTCGCGGATATCCGCAAGGAGGACATCCGCCGCTACCTTGCCATGCCCGGATGCTTCGTCTGGGTTGCGCTCAAGGACGCGACGTCCGGAGAGCTCGCGGAAATGCAGGGGCAGTTCGGGCTGCACGAGCTCGCCGTGGAGGACGCGAGCCACGGCCACCAGCGCCCCAAGCTCGAGGAATACGGCGACTCGCTGTTCGCGGTGGTGCACACGGTCGAGGCGGCGGGGGAGGAGCTGAAGGTCGGCGAGGTGAGCGTCTTCGCGGGCCACAACTACGTCCTGTCCGTGCGCAACCGCACGGAGCAGGGCTTCTCCAGCGTGCGCCAGCGTACGGAGCGCGAGCCCCATCTCCTCAAGCTCGGCTCGGGGTTCGTGCTCTATGCTTTGATCGACACCGTGGTGGATCGCTACTTCCCGGTGCTGGAGGACCTCGAGGACGAGCTCGACCGGCTGGAGGAGCGCATGTTCGCCGGCACCCCCTCGCGCGAGAACATCGAGGCGCTCTACGGGCTCAAGCAGAAGCTGACGACGCTGAAGCACGCCGCCGGCCCCCTGCAGGAGACCACCGGCAAGCTCTACGGCGGACGAGTCCCCGCGATCTGCGCCGGCACGCAGGACTACTTCCGCGATGTCTACGACCACCTGCTGCGCATCAACCAGTCGATCGACAGCCTGCGCGACATGGTGACCACCGCCATCTCGGTGAACCTGTCGCTGGTACAGATACAGGAGAACGAGACCGTCAAGCGGCTCGCCGCCTACGCGGCGCTCGTCGCGGTGCCGACGATGATCGCGGGCGTCTACGGCATGAACTTCGAGCACATGCCGGAGCTCACCTGGGCCTTCGGTTATCCCTTCGCCCTTACCCTGATGGTAGTGCTTGACGGCTATCTGTTCTATCGCTTCCGGCGGGCGAAGTGGCTCTAGCGCGCGCCCGGTACGGGAGCACCGCTGCAGCGGCGTCGGCGCGCCCATGAGCATCCGCGACGGCTTTGTCGGCTCGATCGGCGGGACGCCGCTCATTCGACTGCGCCGGGCGTCCGAGGCGACCGGCTGCACGATCCTCGGCAAGGCCGAGTTTCTCAATCCCGGCGGCTCGGTAAAGGACCGGGCAGCGCTCTACATCATCCTCGACGCCGAGCGCCGCGGCACGCTCAAGCCGGGCGGCCTGATCGTGGAAGGAACCGCCGGCAACACCGGCATCGGTCTCGCCCTGGTCGGCAATGCGCGCGGCTACCGCACCCTCATCGTCATTCCCGAGACGCAAAGCCAGGAAAAGAAGGACATGCTGCGGCTGTGCGGCGCCGAGCTCAGGGAGGTGCCCGCGGTGCCCTACAGCAACCCCGAGAATTACATCCATGTATCGGAGTGCCTCGCGCGGGAGCTGGCCGCGACCGAGCCGCACGGCGTGCTGTGGGCCAACCAGTGGGACAACACCGCCAACCGCGACGGGCACTATCGCAGCACCGGTCCCGAAATCTGGGAGCAGACGGCCGGCCGCGTCGACGGCTTCGTATGCGCCATCGGAACCGGCGGCACGCTGGCCGGTGTCGGCATGTTTCTCAAGGAGCGGCGCGCCGATATCCGGATCGCGGTGGCGGATCCGCTGGGGGCGGCGATGTATCACTTTTTCAAGCACGGCACGCTGAAGAGCGAAGGCTCGTCGATCACCGAGGGCATCGGCCAGGGCCGGATCACGAAGAACATCGAAGGCGCGCCGGTGGACGAGGCGTGGCAGATCCCCGACGAGGAGGCGCTGCCGGTCGTGTTCGACCTGCTGAAATACGAAGGCCTGTGCGTCGGCGGCTCGAGCGGAGTCAACGTCGCGGGGGCGATCCGGCTCGCGCGCGCGCTCGGGCCGGGGCACACCGTGGTCACCGTGCTCGCGGACTCCGGCACGCGCTACCAGTCGAAGCTCTTCAGTCCCGCGTTCCTAAAGTCGAAGGGGCTGCCGTGTCCGGATTGGCTGTGACGGGGCCGGCCCGACGCTACTGGGCGAAGAACTCCTTTACCTTCTCCAACCACGAGCGGGCGCGCGGGTTGTGGCGGCCGGCGTCCTTCTGGTTGATCGCCTCGAGCTCGGCGAGCAGCTCCCTCTGGCGCGGGGTGAGGTTGACCGGCGTCTCGACCGCGACGTGGCAGATGAGATCGCCGTGGCCCGATGAGCGCACGCCCTTAATGCCCTTGCCGCGGAGCCGGAACATCTGCCCGGTCTGGGTGCCGGTCGGAACCTTGATCTTGGCGTAGCCCTCGAGCGTCGGGATCTCGATGTCGCCCCCGAGGGCGGCGGTGGTGAAGCTGATCGGCATCTCGCAGTGGAGATCGTTGTGATCGCGCTGGAAGACCGGATGCGGCTTCAGGTGGATCACCACGTAGAGGTCGCCCGGCGGCCCGCCGTTCATGCCCGCCTCGCCTTCGCCCGAGAGGCGAATGCGGTCGCCCTCGTCCACGCCGGCCGGGATCTTCACCGACAGCGTCTTATGCTGCTTCACGCGCCCGGAGCCGCCGCAGGCGGAGCAGGGGCTCACGACGATCTTGCCGCTGCCGTGGCAGCGCGGGCAGGTCTGCTGGATCGAGAAGAAGCCCTGCTGCATGCGGACCTGGCCGTGGCCGTGGCAGGTCGTGCAGGTGGTCGGCGAGGTGCCGGGCTTGGCGCCGCTCCCATGGCACGTCGCGCACTCTTCCATGGCCGGTATGCGGATGCGCGTCTCGGATCCGCGCGCGGCGTCCTCGAGCGAGATCTCGAGGTTGTAGCGCAGGTCGGCGCCCCGGAAAACGCCGGAGCGGGTGCGCCCGCCGCCGAAAATGTCGCTGAAGATGTCGCCGAACGCGTCGGCGAAGCTGCTGCTGAAGCCAGCGCCCGCGCCGGCCGCCGCCGTCGGATCGACTCCGGCGTGGCCGAACTGGTCGTAGGCCGAGCGCTTTCCCCCGTCCGTCAGGACCTCGTAGGCCTCCTTCGCTTCCTTGAAGTGCTCTTCGGCCCTGGGATTGTCCGGGTTGCGGTCGGGGTGCCACTTCATGGCGAGCTTGCGGTACGCCTTCTTGATCTCCTCCTCGGAGGCGTCCCGGTTCACGCCCAGCACTTCGTAGTAGTCGCGCTTCGCCATTACCGTCGCTCGCTACCTTTCCATGCGAAACGGCCGAGTTGAGCGGCGGCGTCGCGCCGTCCGTTCGAACTCGGCCAGCTAAACCGGCGCGCTCTACGCGCCGGCTTTAGCCTTTTTTGTCCTTGACCTCGGTGTATTCGGCATCCACGACGTTGCCTTCCTCCTTCTTGGCCTCGTCCGTGGCCTTCTCTCCGCCTGCCTGCTGAGCCTGGCTCTTCGCCTGCTCTTCCTTGTACATCCGCTCGGCCAGCTTGTGCGCAGCCTGGGCGAGCGCCTGCGTCTTGGCCTCGATTGCCGCCTTGTCCTCGCCCTTCAGCGCTTCCTCCGCGTCCTTCAAGGCCGCCTCGATCTTGGCCTTCTCGTCGGCCTCTACCTTGTCGCCGTGCTCCTTCAGCGACTTCTTGACCGCGTGCACCATGTGATCGCACTGGTTGCGCGCCTCCACCAGCTCGTGCGCCTTGCGGTCCTCCTCGGCGTGCTCCTCCGCGTCCTTCACCATGCGCTGGATTTCCTGCTCGGTGAGACCGGAGCTCGCCTGGATCTTGATCTTGTTCTCCTTGCCGGTCGCCTTGTCCTTGGCGGAGACGTGCAGGATCCCGTTCGCGTCGATGTCGAACGTGACCTCGATCTGCGGCATGCCGCGCGGCGCGGGCGGAATGTCGGTCAGGTTGAACTGGCCCAGGCTCTTGTTGCCGCGCGCCATCTCGCGTTCGCCCTGTAGCACGTGGATGGTGACCGCGGTCTGGTTGTCGTCCGCCGTCGAGAACACCTGCTGCGCCTTGGTCGGGATCGTGGTGTTCTTCTGGATCAGCTTCGTCATCACGCCGCCGAGCGTCTCGATGCCGAGCGAGAGCGGCGTCACGTCGAGCAGCAGCACGTCCTTGACGTCGCCCTTCAGCACGCCGGCCTGGATGCCGGCGCCGACCGCGACCGCCTCGTCGGGATTGACGTCCTTGCGCGGCTCGCGCCCGAAGAACTCCTTCACGCGCTCCTGCACCTTGGGCATGCGGGTCTGGCCGCCCACCAGGATCACGTCCGCGACGTCGCTCGCCTTGATGCCGGCGTCCTTGATCGCGATGCGGCAGGGCTCGATCGTCTTCTCGATCAGGTCCTCGACCAGGCTCTCGAACTTCGCCCGCGTGATCTTGATCGCCAGGTGCTTGGGCCCCGACTGGTCGGCCGTGATATAGGGCAGGTTGATCTCGGTCTGCGTGCTCGAGGAGAGCTCGATCTTCGCCTTTTCCGCAGCATCCTTCAGCCGCTGCAGCGCGAGCATGTCCTTGCGCAGATCGACGCCGTTGTCCTTCTTGAACTCGTCGCACAGGTACTCGATCAGGCGCTGGTCGAAATCCTCGCCGCCGAGGAAGGTGTCGCCGTTGGTCGAGAGCACCTCGAACTGGTGCTCGCCCTCGACGTTGGCGATCTCGATGATCGAGATGTCGAAGGTGCCGCCGCCGAGATCGTAGACTGCGATCTTGCGGTCCTTCCTTTCCTGCTTGTCGAGCCCGAACGCGAGCGCGGCCGCGGTCGGCTCGTTGATGATGCGCTTGACATCGAGGCCCGCGATGCGGCCGGCATCCTTGGTCGCCTGGCGCTGGGAGTCGTTGAAATAGGCGGGGACGGTAATGACCGCCTCGGTGACGGGCTCGCCGAGATAGTCCTCGGCGGTCTTCTTCATCTTGATCAGCACCTGCGCGGAGATCTCGGGCGGTGCCATTTTCTTGCCGCGCACCTCGACCCACGCGTCCTTGTTGGCGGCTTCCGTGATCTTGTAGGGCACTACCTTGATCGCCTTCTGCACTTCGCCGTCGGCGAAGCGCCGGCCGATCAGCCGCTTCACCGCGTAGAGGGTGTTCTTGGGATTGGTGACCGCCTGCCGCTTCGCCGGCGCGCCGGTGAGGATCTCGCCGTCCTCCATGTAGGCGACGATGGAGGGGGTCGTGCGCGCGCCCTCCGAGTTCTCGATGACCTTGGGCTGGCCGCTTTCCATCACGGCCACGCACGAGTTGGTCGTTCCCAGGTCGATACCGATGATCTTGCCCATTTTCTACCTCGCTGGATTTGCAGCAGTATTCGTCAGGTTCGGGATATGGGGTTCGGCTCCGCGGATTCAATGGTCAGGCGTTCCCGCTGCGCGCCTTCGCGACCAGGACCAGGGCGGGCCGGATCACGCGATCATGCAGCAGATAGCCCTTTTGCAGCACCTGGACGACGGTGTTCGGCTCGGCGTCCGCTTCCACCGCGCTCACCGCCTGGTGGCGGTGCGGATCGAACTTCTCGCCGGCGGGATCGATCTCGGTGAGGTTGAAGCGCTCGAACACGCCGGAGAGCTGCTTCAACGTCAGCTCCGCGCCGCTCCTCATGCTGTCCACCGACGCGTTCTCGAAGGCAAGCGCGGCTTCCAGGCTGTCCTTCACCGCGAGGAGTTCCGAGGCGAAGCTCTCCAGGGCGAACTTGTGCGCGGCTGCAATCTCGCCGCGCGCACGCTTGCGGACATTGTCGGCCTCCGCCTTGGCCCGCAGCCAGGCATCGTGGTGTTCGGCGGCGGCGAGCTCCGCTTTCTTCAGCCGCTCCTCCAGGCTCGTCGCGGCGTCGAGGGCGGGCTCCTGCCCCGTTTGCGGCTCAGCCTTCGATTGGGTGGCTTGCGGATCGGGAGCGGCGAGCTCTCCGGCCGGTGATTCGTTCCTGTTGTGTGTGGCCTCGGGTGCTTCCTGCATCATGCTCTCCGCGCTAACTCTATGAATATTGGGACGGGCGCGCCGGGTTCAAGGGTCCGGACCTTCACTTAAGTCACTGAATGAAAAGAACTCCTGAGGGAACCTCGGCGTTCATGCCTTGGCACCCAGCTGGAGGGCGCGCAGGCGCGCCATTTCGAGGGTTTCATGCGTTGCGCTGTCGGCCCAGCCGAGGAGATTGCTGGCCACGATCTCGGCGAGCGTCCGCACCCAGTCCTCGCGCTCGTTCAGGCACGGGATGAAGTGGAACTCGCGCCCGCCGGACTTGAGGAAGGCGCTCTTTCCCTCGATGGCGATTTCCTCGAGCGTTTCCAGGCAGTCGCTCACGAAGCCCGGGCAGATGACGTCGACCCGCCCGGCTCTTCGCCGGCCGAGCTCCTCGAGCGTCGCGGCGGTGTAGGGCTTCAACCACTCGGCGGCGCCGAAGCGCGACTGGAACGTGACGCGGTATTGCTCCTCGCGCAAGCCCAGCGCTTCCGCCAGCAGCCGACCGGTCGCCTGGCACTCGCAGTGATAGGGGTCGCCCCGGTCGAGGCTCACGCGCGGCACGCCGTGAAAGCTCATCAGCAGCACGTCCGGCCGCTGGTTCCTCGCCCAGTATTCGCGCGCGCTGCGCGCGAGCGCCGCGATGTAGCCCGGGTGGTCGTGGAAGCTGCGCACCGTTCGCACCGCCGGCTGATTGCGCAGGTCCTGCAGACAGCCGAAGGCGGCGTCAAAGGCGGTGGCGGTCGTGCCCGCCGAGTACTGCGGGTAGAGGGGCACCAGCAGGATCCGGTTGCAGTTCTGGGCCTTCATCTCGCGCAGCCGGTCCGGGATGGAGGGCGCGCCGTAGCGCATCGCGTAATCCACTACGAGCGGCAGGTGCTGCGCGCGCTCGCCGAGGTGCGCGCGCAGCAGCGTTGCCTGGCGCTCGGTGTGAACGCGCAGCGGCGAGCCCTCGCTCATCCAGATCTGGGCATAGCGCCGCGCGGAGGCGCGGGGACGCACCGTCAGGACGAGCAGGTGCAGGATCGGCCACCAGATGGCGCGGGGGATTTCGACGACGCGCGGGTCCGACAGGAACTCCCGGAGGAAGGAGCGCACCGCCGCCACCGTCGGCGCCTCGGGGGTGCCGAGGTTCACCAGCAGGACGCCGATGCGGGGCCGCGTGCCGTGCGCGTATGGCGGCTCGGGAGCGTAGCGGGACATGCGCAACGGAACTCAGCGTTGCGCGAGCATGCTGGAGAGGAGCTTCGCCGTGATGTCGACGATCGGGATGACGCGCTCGTAGGCCATCCGGGTCGGACCGATCACGCCGACCGTGCCCACCACCTGGCCGTCCACCTCGTAGGGCGCCGTGACCACGCTGCACTCGTCGAGCGGCGCGACGCCGGACTCGCCGCCGATGAAGATCTGCACGCCCTGCGCCCGGTGGGACATCTCGAGCAGCTGCAGCAGCCCGGTCCTGCGGTCGAACAGCTCGAAGAGCTTGCGCAGGTTCGCCATGTTGGAGGCGAGGTCCTGCGAATCGAGCAGGTTGCTCTCGCCCGAGATCACGACTTCCTCCGCGGACTCGCTTGCCGCCTGGCTGCCGGCCTCCAGCGCCGCGGTCATGAGCTGGGTCATGTCCGCGGTCAACTGCTTCAGCTCCTCGCGGATGCGGCGCCGGATCTCCTCGAAAGTGAGCCCGGCGTAATGCTGGTTGAGGATGTTCGCCGCCTCGACGAGTTCCGCCGGCGTATAGCGCTTCTCGGTCATCAGGATCCGGTTCTGGACGTCGCCCTCGGGCGTGACGAGGATCAGCAGGATGCGCGTTTCCGAAAGCTTCAGGAACTCGATGTGGCGGAAGCCGGCGCTGCGCCGCGGCGTCATCACGACCCCCGCGAAGTGCGTGAGGTCGGACAGGAGCTGCGAGGCGGAAACCACCAGCCTCTGCGTGCTCTGCGCATGCAGCTGTCCCTCGAGCTGGCTGATCTCGATCGTGTCGAGCGGCTTGATCTTGAGGAGGGTGTCCACGAAGAAACGATAGCCGCGCACGGTCGGCACCCGCCCCGCCGAGGTGTGCGGGCTCGCGATGAAGCCCATCTCCTCGAGATCGGCCATCACGTTGCGGATGCTGGCGGGGGAGAGGTCGAGTCCGGAGTAGCGCGACAGCGCTCGCGAGCCGACCGGCTGGCCCTCGGCGATGTAGCGCTCGACGAGAGTCTTCAGCAGGATCAACGCGCGTTCGTTGAGCGCGGGGGCGTCCACAGGCATGACCTATTCTACTTAAAAAGCGGCGACGTCAGTTAGAATGCGGCCATGAAATCCTCGTTCAAGACCATTGCGCTGATCGGCAAGTACAAGAGCCCCGAGGTCGCGGCGCCCCTGCTGAAGCTCGCCCACTTCCTCGAGCGGCGCAAGGTCGAGGTGCTGATGGACCGCGTCGCCGGGTCCCGCGCGGGCGACGGCCGTTACCCGGCGCTGCTCCTCGAGGAGCTCGGCAGGAAGGCCGACCTCGCCATCGTCATCGGCGGCGACGGGACCATGCTCAATATCGCGCGCACCCTCGCTCCGCACGATGTCGCACTGGTCGGGGTCAGCCAGGGCCGGCTCGGTTTTCTCACCGATATCTCGGTCGAGAACATGATCGGTACCATCGGCGCGATCCTCGACGGCAAGTTCGTCGCCGAAAAGCGGATGCTGCTGGAGGGACTAATCAGGAGCCGGGCGCGAAAGGCCACCCGGGCGCTCGCGTTCAACGACATCGTGGTGAGCAAGGGCGCCCGCGCCAACCTGATCGAGCTCGAAGTCCGCATCGACGGCGAATTCATGTACAACCAGCGCTCCGACGGGCTGATCGTGGCGAGTCCGACCGGGTCCACGGCGTATGCCATGTCCGCCGGCGGGCCGATCGTGCATCCGGCGCTCTCGGTGATGGCGCTGGTCCCGGTGTCCCCGCACACGCTGTCGAACCGGCCGATCGTCGTCAGCAGCGATTCAGTAGTCGATGTCATCGTGCGCCACGCCGCCGATCCGCGCGTCCATTTCGACAGCCATACGCGATTCGACCTGCGCGAGGGCGACCGCGTGACGGTGCGGCGCTATTCGCACCCCATCCGCCTGCTGCATCCCGCCCGGCACAGCTACTACACGATGCTGCGCGAGAAGCTCAATTGGTACAGGGAGTGATGCTGCGCAGCCTGTCCATCCGCGACTTCGTGATCGTGGACCGCCTGGAGCTGGAGTTCTCGCCCGGCTTCACGGTGCTGACCGGCGAGACGGGGGCGGGCAAGTCCATCCTGATCGACGCGCTCGCTCTCGCGCTCGGCGAGCGGGCCGACGCCATCGTGGTGCGCGCGGGAGCCGAGCGGGCCGAGATCGGCGCGGAGTTCGGCGTGGACGACCGCCCCGATATTGCGCGCTGGCTCGCCGAGAACGACCTCGCCGGCGACGAGGGCGGGCTGCTCCTGCGGCGCGTGGTCGAGTCCTCGGGCCGCTCGCGCGGCTTCGTCAACGGCCATGCCGCGACGCTGGTCCAGCTGCGCCAGGTGGGGGAGCGCCTGGTGGACATCCACGGCCAGCACGAGCACCAGTCACTCGGGCGCGCCGCGGCGCAGCGCGAGCTGCTCGACGGTTTAGGAGGGCTCACGGAGGCCGCCGGCAACGTCGCGCAGCTGCACCACGCCTGGCAACAGCGCCGCGAGAGCCGCGTCGCTTTCGAGACCAACGCGGCGGCGTTTGCCGCCGAGCGCGAGAGCCTCGAGTGGCAGGTGCGCGAGCTCGATGCGCTGAAGTTCAGCGCCGATGAATGGCCGGAGCTCGTCGCCGAGCATTCACGCCTCGCGCACGCGGCGAGCCTGATCGAGGCCGCACGGCTCGGCGTCGAGGCGCTCTCGGGGGACGAAGGCTCGATACTGTCGCAGGTGAACGCCGTATCGGCCCGGCTCGCCAGCCTCGTCGAGCACGATTCAAGGCTGAAGGAGATCCTCGACCTGCTGGAGTCCGCGCGGATCGAGCTCCAGGAAGGCGTCACCGCGCTGCGCCGCTACGGCGAGCGCCTCGAGCTCGATCCCCAGCGGTTGCGCGAGGTCGAGGCGCGGCTCGACGCGATCCAGTCGGCGGCGCGCAAATACCGCGTCCAGCCGGAGTCGCTTCCCGGAAGGCTCGAGGCTTCGCAAGCGCGGCTGCGTGAGCTCGGGGATGGCGCCGATGCCGAGGGGCTGCGCAGGCTGGAGGAAGCGGCGCACGCCGCCTGCCTGGCGGAAGCCGGGAAACTTTCCGCAGGAAGAAAGAAGGCGGCGAAGAAGCTGGCCGAGCAGGTGACGGCTGCCATGCAGGAGCTGGCCATGGCCGGCGGCCGCTTCGAAGTGGCCCTCCATGCGCTGACGGAGGTTGCCGCGTCGGGACTGGAGAGCGTCGAGTTCCTGGTGTCCGCGCACAAGGGCATCGCACCGCAACCCCTCTCGAAAGTCGCGTCGGGTGGGGAGCTGTCGCGGCTGTCGCTCGCGATCCAGTCGGTAGCGAGCAGGGTAGCGCAGGTGCCGACGCTCATCTTCGACGAGGTCGATGCCGGCATCGGCGGGCGCGTCGCGGAAATCGTGGGACGCATGCTGAAAGAGCTCGGGGCCCGGCACCAGGTGATGTGCATCACCCACCTGCCGCAGGTTGCGGCCTCGGCCGATCAGCAATGGCAGGTGGTCAAGACCACCTTGAACGCGAAGGTGCTTTCGCGAGTGACGGTGCTCGACCGCAGGGAGCGCGTGGAGGAGATCGCGCGCATGCTGGGGGGCGTGAAGATCACGGAAACGACGCGCAAGCACGCGGCGGAGATGCTCGGAGTGAAGCTCTAGAACCCGAGAACATGCATTCTTGACAGCTGGGGAGATGGACCATGACCGTTAGACTCGGATTCTTCAGGTGCCTTGCCGGTTTCGCCGCCGCGGCGATTGCCGCCGCCGCAGCCGCGCAGGACTATCCCGCAAAGCCGATCACGTTCTACGTTCCGTTCGCGGCGGGGAGCGCGACCGACACGCTCGCGCGCTCGCTCGGTCAGGGGATCACGTCCGAGACCAAGCAGAACGTGGTCAACGACAACCGGCCGGGCGCGAACGGCATCATCGCCACGCAGGCCTTCATCCGGACGCCGGCGGACGGCTACTCGGTGCTGATCGGGACCAACACGACGCATGCCGCCAACGAGCACCTCTACAAGAAAATCCCCTATGACCCGGTGCGGGATTTCACCGCGGTTACCACGCTCGCGCGCGGCGGGCAGGTCATGATCGTGCACCCGCGAGTGCCGGCGAAGACCGTGAAGGAATTCATCGCGCTCGCCAAGCGCCAGCCCGGAACGCTCACCTTCGGCAGCGGCTCCTCCTCGAGCCGGGTCGCGAGCGAACTCTTCCAGCAGATGGCAGGGTTGAAGCTTGTGCACGTGCCCTACAAGAGCAACCCGATGGCGGTGACCGATCTCGTCGGCGGCCATATCGACATGATGATCACCGACGTCGTTACCGGGCTGCCGCAGGTGCAGGCGGGCAAGGTGCGCGCGCTCGGGGTGAGCAGCCCGAAGCGACTGCCCAACGTGCCGGAGCTGCCGACCATCGCGGAAGCCGGCGTGAAGGGCTACGAGCTCACCTTCTGGTTCGCGGCCTACCTGCCGGCAAAGGCGCCGCCCGCGGTTGCCGCCCGGCTGCGGGAGCTCTTCATCAACGCGACGAAGAGCGCGCCGGCGGACAAATTTTTCAAGACGACCGGGATCGAGCCGTGGACGACGACTTCGGCGGAGCTCGAGAAGTTCCGGGCCTCGGAGTCGGCGAAGTGGGCGCGGGTGATCAAGGCGGCGGGAATCGAGCCCGAATAGCGATGGACCCGGGTGCCGCAGGAACGAAGGCGCTGGTTTTCGACGTGTTCGGCACGGTGGTGGACTGGCACGGCTCGGTCGCGCGCGAAGTCCGCGCGCTGGTAAAGTCGAAGGGGCTGCGCGTCAACGCCGTGAAATTCGCGAAAGCCTGGCGCGCGGGCTACCGGCCGGCGATGGACCGGGTGCTGCGCGGCGAAGCGCCGTTCGAGAAGATCGACGTCATCCACCGCGCGATTCTCGAGGACGTGCTGACGCAGTTCAAGGTTACGACGCTGGCGGAGGCGGAGAAAGCGCACCTCAATTTCGTGTGGCACCGCCTGAAGCCATGGCCCGACTCCGTGCGCGGCCTGAAGCGCCTCAAATCGAAGTTCATCGTCGCCACCCTGTCGAATGGCAACACGAGCCTGCTCGTCGACATGGCGAAGCACGGCGGGCTGCCGTGGGACTGCGTGTTCTCCTCCGACACCTTCAGGCTTTTCAAGCCCGATCCCGGCATGTACCTCGGCGCGGCGGGCATGCTCGATCTCCGGCCGGAGGAGGTGATGATGGTCGCCGCGCACAAGCCCGATCTGCGCGCGGCGGCGAAGTGCGGTCTCAAGACCGCTTTTGTCAAGCGCCCGCTGGAGCACGGCCGCGGCGCGACGCTCGACCTCGCCTCCGAGCCGGAGTTCACTGTGAACGCCGGGAGCTTCCTCGATCTCGCCGATCACCTCGGCTGCTGAGCCCCAGGAAAAGGTGCCCGGAACCTTTTCTCCATTCTGCTACGCCGCGTTCTTCTCTGCGTAAGCCGAGTAGAAGAAATCAAAGACCTTGCCGGCCTCGCGCAGCGTCTCGTCGTCGCCCCGCGCCTTTGCCTTGATGCCCCGGAGCATCGTCTCCAGCCCCTTTGCGTCCGCAACCGGGATTCCGCCGACGTCGAGGAAATGGACGGCGTGGCCGATGGCGGCCAGCGCCGGGTTGTCCTCGAGTCCGAAGCTCGCCAGCAGCACCTCGAAGGTCACGCGGCCCCCGACGTGCGTGAACTGCGCGCCGTCGAAGTCGAAGCCGATGGATCCCCGCGGGAGGTCGCGCGGGCGATCGATCCACACGAATCTCGCGGTGCGGTCGATGAAGCGCTGGATGAGCCAGGCGCTGGCCAGGCGGTCCACCCACAGGTCCTTGCGCGTCGCCCACGTGCGGTTCCGGTACCGCGCGAGGTCGAGCCGCTGAACATTCCGCCTCGCGGGCTGCGGCTCGCCGGGGGACCGCAGCCGCTGCGCTTCGCGCTCCAGGTCCGCCAGGGCCTCCCTCGCCTGCATCTGCGCCTGGCCGGGATAGAAATCGATTGCAGCCAGATCTTCCTGTGATCGGCGCAACCGCTGGACCAGCGAGTCCGCCTTGCGCTTTCCGAGCCGCCGCAATGCGCTCCGGGCGGCGCCGATCTCGGCAACGAGCGCGCCGTACTCGGTGCTGCGGTCGAACAGCTTGCGAACGTAATCGAGCTGCGCCGCGGTACTGGTCTTCAGTTCCAGGGTCATCGCGAATCCCCCCGCGGCCTTGACCTCCGCTTCGGCTGCTGCGAGCGCCGCGGCCTGGGGCGCCTCGGGCGGCAGCAGATAGACGCCGTCACGCAGGACGGCACATCCGGTACTCGTGAGGGCCCGCCAGACCCTCATGCGGACGGTCGAGTTGCCCGTCGGCAGGCTGGTGAGTAGCGCCAGAAAGACGGCCATAGTGTCCTCTAAACAGTGACTTAGTGGGGCAGGCGCCCCCCGCCGCGAGACCGCCCCGACGGGCCGGACTGAGGAGCGCCATGCATGGTGTTGACATTATCACAAACAGGTTATATAGTGCACACACTTTTTGTAGGCAGTGCCCGTCGCAGGACAGGCCCTGTCTAGCCGGGTCGAATCGCAGGCACCCGGTCCCAAAAGACGATCCCGTCTCAAGCGCTGCTCCGCTCCCCTATGGGAAGGAGTCGTTATGGACGGGTCGACCAACACAGTTCTTCATCCTGGGCGCCGCTCCCTGTCGGAGCTGGCGAGCGTGTTCCTCAAGATCGGCGCCGTGGGTTACGGCGCCGCGGCGATCTGGGGGCTGATTCAATCCGAAGTCCAGGAGCGGCGAGCCTGGCTCAGCAAGGAGCGCTTCCTCGAGGGCCTCGCTTTCGTGAACGTGCTGCCGGGCGCGCCGGCCATGCAGATGTGCATCTTCGTCGGCTATCTGCGTGCCGGCGTCCCGGGCGGCGTGCTTGCCGGCCTCGCGTTCATGGCGCCGGCGTTCGCGGTCATGCTGCTTTTCAGCGTTGCTGCCGCGCAATACGGGGCGCTGCCCTTCATGCGGGACGCTTTCTACGGGTTGAGCCCCGTCGTGCTCGGGATCTTTGCCGTGGCGGTCTACCGGCTTGGCCGGGCGGGGGTCAAGGACGCTTGCTCCGCGTTGATGGCCGCGGGGGCCGCTGCCGCGCTGGCGTTTTCTCTCGCCGGCGTGGCGGGCACCCTCGTCCTGGCGGGCTGCCTGGGCGTGGCCATGCACCATTCCCGCAGGCGAGGGTTGATGGCGGCCCTGGTCGCGTTGGCGCTCATCGGCGCGGAGCGTGCGGCGGGATCCTTGCTATCCATTTCCGGCGCGGGCACGGCGGGGGAGCCCGGCCTGCTGGACCTGGGGCTGTTCTTTTTCAAGGTCGGGGCAGTCACCTTCGGCGGCGGCATGACGATCATCGCCTTCGTGCAAAACCAGGTCGTCAACGAGCTGCACTGGATTACGGCGCAGGAGTTCCTCCAGTGCCTGACGCTGAGCCAGTTCACGCCGGGACCCTTCATCATGGTCGCCGCGTATGTCGGCTACAAGGTGGCGGGAACCGCCGGCGCTGCGGTCGCGGCGTGCGCCATCTTCTTGCCGTCTTTCATCCTGATGCTCTCGGTCCTGCCGTTCCTCGAGCGCGTGCGGGAGCTCGCCTGGGTGAAGGCTGCCATGCGCGGAATCGCTCCCGCGGTCGTCGGCACCATCGCGGTAACGGTCGCCCAGCTGGCGCCGCACGCGGTGCCGGATGCCTTCTCGGCGGTCGTGTTCGTGGTGACGGCAGGCGTGCTTCTCGCCTGGCGCTTGCCCGTGTTTTCTCTGGTTCTCACCAGCAGCCTGGTCGGGATCCTTGCGCGCTCCAGGTGGATGCTCCGGATACGGGAACTCGCTTGATGGAGGGGCCATGACCACGGACACTGCCATCCGGCCGCCGGCCGCCGGCGCAACGCTGCTGCTTTCCCGCGCGGACATCGAGCGCCTCCTCACTCCGGATGCCTGCATGGCAGCCGTCGAGGACGCTTTTCGCCACCACGCGCTGGGCAAGGCAACCCCGCCCGGGATCCTGGGCTTCCACGCCCAGGATGGCAGCTTCCACATCAAGGCGGCGCTGCTCACGCTCGACCGGCCCTACTTCGCGAACAAGACCAACGCAAACTTCCCGCAGAACGGTGCACGTCACGGACTGCCGACGATACAGGGTGTCGTCGTCCTGTGTGAGGCAACCATGGGACTGCCGCTTGCGGTCATGGATTCGATGGCGATCACCGCGTTGCGCACCGCCGCGGCGACGGCCCTGGCGGCGAAGCACCTGGCGCGGGAACAATGCGAAACCGCGTTGATTTGCGGCTGCGGCGGGCAGGCGCCCGCGCAGCTGCGCGCGCTGCTGCGAGTGCGCAAGCCCGCGCGTATCTACGCGTATGACCTGGATGCCGCGAAGGCAAGGGCTTTTGCGGTCGCGCTTGGACCCGAGACCGCACTCCCGATAGAGCCGGTCGCGAATCTTCAGCGCGCGGTCGCGGCAAGCGCCATCGTGATCACCTGCACGACCGCACGGCGCTATTTCATCGAGCGCGACATGGTGCGCCCCGGAACGTTCGTCGCCGGCGTCGGCGCCGACAACGAAGACAAGCAGGAGATCGATCCGTTGCTTCTCGCGCGCAGCAAGGTGGTGACCGACATCACCGAGCAATGCTGCGCGATCGGCGACCTGCACCACGCCGTCGCAGCGGGCGCAATGTCCCGCGACCAGGTGCACGCCGAGTTGGGCGAGATCATCGCGTCGCTCAAGCCCGGGCGCACGAGCGACGGGGAAATCATCGTCTTCGATTCAAGCGGCACCGCCCTGCAGGACGTCGCCGCGGCCGCCGCGGTGTACAGCCGCGCGGTCGAGCGCGGCGAGGGCAGTTTCTTTTCTTTCCGTACATGACACTCATGGAGGCGACGATGCGTCATCAGCTCACACCCATACACTGCCGTCCCTGGCTCCTGGCGTATTTGTCGGTCAAGCTCATTGAAAGCCACTACGAGAACAACTACGGCGGCGCGCTCCGGCGTCTCAACGCCATCACGGAGCAGCTGGAGTCCCTCGACTTTTCCAACACGCCCGGCCACGTGATCAACGGCCTGAAGCGCGAGCAGCTGATTGCTCTCAATTCCACGCTGCTGCACGAGCTCTACTTCGCCAGCATGGGCGGCGACGGTCAGCCCACCGAAGCGATGTCGGCCGTGCTGGCGCGCGACTTCGGTTCAGTGCGCCGGTGGAAAGATGAGTTCGTCGCGATGGGCAATGCACTTGCCGGCGGCTCCGGCTGGGTCGTGCTCGTCTACTTGCCGCGCGACCGCAGGCTCTTCAACCAGTACGCCTCCGAACACAGCCAGGCCGTGGCGGGCGGCGTGCCCATACTCGCGCTCGACATGTACGAGCATGCCTATCACATGGATTACGGCGCCAATGCGAGGGCGTACGTCGACACCTTCATGCGCAACATCGACTGGAAAGCGCTTTACACGCGTTACGAGGACGCGGCGAAGGCCGGCGGCTTGCGGCCGCTGGAGCAGCCGGAGTTCGGCGACCTGCCGTCGGTCGGGGTCGAGGACGTGAAGGCCATGCTGGATACCGGCAAGCCGGTCCAGGTCGTCGATGCCCGTCCGCGGGCTTCTGTTTCCCGGACACCGGAAGTCATGCAAGGCGCCACGTGGCGCGATCCGGAGCGCGTGCAGGAATGGGCCGGCGAGCTGTCGAAGTCGGATCCCGTGGTCGTGTTCTGCGCCTACGGCTTCCACGTCGGGTGCAAGACCGCCATCAAGCTCCGCGATCTCGGCTTCGACGCGAAGTTCATGACCGGCGGCCACTCGGCATGGAAGGCGATCGGCGGGGCGATGAAGCCGTACGGCGACGGCTGATCGCGGGCGCGAAGCGGGACCGGAGGATATCCATTGCTTTCGCACAGGGTTGTAACGTGGGCGCGTCTCGGGCGACCGGGACGTGTCCAGCCGGGTCCATCGCAGACACCCGGTCCGAAAAGACGATTCCGTCCCAAGCGCTGCTGCGATTCCCTCGGGGAAGGAGTACGCATATGGGCAACAGAATCGCTTTGGCCGTCTTGATCGCCTCGATCGGCGCGTGCAGCACCGACGTTGCACCACCGCAGGCGGAATTCGATGCGCCGCAGAAACAGCCGTCCAGCATGCGCTACCGGATGGATCCGGCGCGCAATCGCTTGTGGGTCTTGACGTCGGACGGCCTATTCGTCTACGACGCCAGAACGCCTAGGAAGATCGTTGAAGTGGACCTTCCCGAATGGCTGTCGGTGGATACGCAATACAGCTGCCCGCCAGATCTCACGCTCGGTCCCAAAGGCGAAGCCGTGGTCACGAGTAACATTGTGCCGACGCTTTGGAGGATCGACCCCGAAACCCTCGCCGTCAGCGTGCACCAACTCGTTCTGGATGCCGATTCCGACAAGGATGTCGGCTTTTCTGGACTTGCATATTCCGCCGAACACAAAGTGTTCTTTGCGGTCAGTGACGTCCACCGCTCACTGTGGCGGATCGACCCGCTTTTTAGGCGGGGCCAGAAGATCGGGCTTTCTGCGCCAATCCAGAAAGCGTGCGGTATCGCCCTGCGGTCGCGCGTCGCTCAATACCCGACGCATCGGCTCGCGGGACTATGCGTGCGCACCCAACAGGGCGTCTGGACCGTCGAACTGGCGCCCGACCTGCGCTCGGCCTACGTTAGGGCTACGTCATGCGTGGGGCAATGAGACATCCAGCCTGTATCTCAACGACCTTGGAAGGAGAGGACCATGGACGCGTCCATTACCGCATCCCATCTCAAATCCGCACTGGCCGGCAGGCAGCCGCCGCTTGTCATCGATGTGCGCAGACCGCCGGCGTTTCGCGCGGCACCCGATATGGCCGCCGGGGCGCTGCGGCGCGATCCCGGAGCGGTGGCGGGGTGGGCGCAGACGCTTCCGCGCGCGGCGAGCGTCGTCACCTACTGCGTGCACGGCCATGAAGTGAGCCAGAACGCAGCGAAGGCTCTGCGCGAGATCGGCATTTCCGCCCGTTTTCTTGAGGGCGGGCTGGAGAAGGGGTGGAAAGCCGCCGGCGGCGAGCTGGTTTCCAAGCCGAAGGACGCCGCCACGCGCTGGGTCACGCGCGAGCGTCCCAAGATCGACCGCATCGCCTGCCCATGGCTCATCGCGCGCTTCGTGGATCCCGAGGCGGAGTTCCTCTACGTGCCGTCGACGGAGGTATTGCGTGCAGCGGGGGAGAAGCTGGCGATTCCTTATGACGTCCCGGACGTCCACTTCTCGCATGACGGCGAGCTCTGCAGCTTCGACGCGTTCCTCAAGACCTACCGGTTGACCTCCGATCCGGCGCTGGCGCAACTCGCGGTCATCGTGCGCGGCGCGGACACGGCGCGCCCGGAACTGGCGCCGCAGGCGGCGGGCCTGCTGGCGGTCTCGCTGGGCCTCTCCCGGAACTTCAAGGACGATCACGAGATGCTGAAGCACGGCATGGTGATGTACGACGCGCTCTATGCCTGGTGCAAGGACGGCCAGGACGAGGTCCATACCTGGAATCCCGCGGCCTACCGCTGACCGGGAGCTTGCATGAACGCGCACTGCCGAACGGGAACACGCTCGTGAACGAGGGCTCGTTCGGGCTGACGCTGGCGGCGGAACAGCTTGCGATGGTGTGCGCGGGCGCCGCGACGGGCGGCGCGATCTTCGGAGCGATGGGCTTCGCCTACGGGATCGTGATTTCGCTCCTCGTCCATCACGTGCTCGCCGCTCCTGACGTGGTGTTCATGATCGTGGGGGGCTCGCTGATCCTGAATCTCGCGCTGCTGCCGCGATTCTGGCGGGAAATCCGGTGGCGGAGCACGGCGATCTACCTCCTCGGGGCAGCGCCCGGATTGCCGCTTGGCCTGTGGCTCCTCGCGAACCTGGATCCGCAGGCGATTCGCGGCTTCATCGGCGTCCTGATCATTGCCTACGGCTTCTACGCCTTGCGGCAGCAGTTGCGCGAGCCGCTGCGATTCACGGCCGCGCGGGGAAGCGTCATGGACGGATTGGTGGGCTTTACCGGCGGTGTGATCGGCGGTGTCTCGGGCCTGGGGCCGATCGTGCCCGCCGTGTGGTTCGGGCTTCGTGGAATGAGCAAGGTCGAGCAGCGCTCCCACACCCAGGCCTTCGCACTCGTGTTCTTTGGCGCAATGGCCGTCATTCTGCTCGCCACAGGCACGGTGGGCCGGCAGGCGCTCGAAGGCCTGGCCGTGGCCACGCCCGTCATGCTGGTGGCCGCCTATCTGGGCCTGCGGGGATTCGAGCGGCTGAGCTCGTCCGCGTTTCAGCGCGCGGTGATCTCTCTCGCAATCCTGGGCGCGGCCGTGCTGCTTGTGCGCCAGTTCCTGATCGCGGCCATTCCCGGATCGTCACAATGAGCGGAGACGTACGTTGCCGCGTGGGGATCCTGTATCCGGGAAATCGCGAGGCGCGACAAAGAGCGAACCCCGGGGAGAGCCGCTTCTCCAGGCTGTTCGGCGCGCTGGCTGCACTCGACGTGCACGCGGAACCCGCCGTCTATCACGACGATTTTCGGGATGAGGTACGTGAACAGCTGATGAAAGTGGATGGTGTGCTGGTGTGGGTGAATCCCATCGAGGGCGGACGCGACCGGACCGTGCTCGACGGCATGCTGTGCGAGGTCGCCGCGTCGGGTGTTTTCGTCAGCGCGCACCCCGACATCATCCTGAAGGTGGGAACGAAGGAAGTCCTGTATCGAACGCGCGATCTCGGGTGGGGATGCGACACGCACCTGTACCGCAGCGTGGAGCAGCTGCGAAAGGAGCTGCCTTCCCGACTGGCGGCAGGAGAGGTTCGCGTCTTGAAGCAATACCGCGGAAATGGTGGAAACGGAGTATGGAAGGTGGAGTCAGCGGCAGGAACCGCTGGCGCATCACGCCGCTGCGGCGCGCCGTTGCGCCAGGATGAAATGCTGGTTCATGCGCGGCACGCGACGGGGGGATGCATCGAGGAAACGATGCGGCTGGGCGATTTTCTCGCTCGCTGCGAGGCGTATTTCGCCGGGGAGGGCAGAATGATCGATCAGGCGTACCAGGCGCGGCTGCCGGAAGGGATGATTCGATGCTACCTCGTGCACGACAAGGTTGCCGGGTTCGGCCACCAGGCGATCAATGCGCTTTGCCCTCCGGCGCCCGGCGCGCCGCCCGAGTCCGCGCCGCAACCGGGTCCACGCCTATACCATCCTCCCGACAAGAGGGAGTTTCAGACATTGAAGCGTCGGCTCGAACTGGAGTGGGTGCCGGCCATGCAGCGGCTGCTCGCAATCGATACCGTCCAGCTGCCGGTTCTCTGGGACTGTGATTTTCTGCTGGGGCCCCGGAATAATGCAGGCGATGACAGCTATGTGCTTTGCGAGATAAACGCCAGCAGCGTAGCGCCGTTCCCGGATTCAGCGGTGGAGCCGGTTGCGCGCGCCACGATTGCGCGGGCGCAAGCGCGGAGCAGGGCATAGACCCCGCATAGTGTCCGCATCGCATCAAGGAGACGTCCATGACCAAGTATCAGATGAAAGCCCTGGCCTGCGATCCCTCGCGTCTGAAGGGGCTGTCGGAGAAGCTGATCGTGAGCCACTACGAGAACAACTACGGCGGCGCCGTCAAGCGGCTGAACGTCATCTGCGACCAGGTCGCCGGGCTCGACCTGGCGAGTGCCCCGGTGTTCGTCGTGAACGGCCTCAAGCGCGAGCAGCTGATCGCGATGAACTCGATGATCCTGCACGAGCTGTACTTCGACGGACTGGGCGGCGGAGGCGCGCCGGGCGGGGCCCTTTCCGAAGCGCTCAAGCGCGATTTCGGAAGCTTCGAGCGCTGGCGAGCCGAGTTCGTTGCTATGGGCAAAGCGCTGGGCGGCGGGTCAGGTTGGGTTCTGCTCACCTATTCCCACCGCGACGGCCAGCTTGTCAATCAGTGGGCGGCCGATCACACGCATGCCGTCGCGGGCGCGACGCCGATCCTTGCGCTCGACATGTACGAGCACTCCTACCACATGGATTATGGCGCCAAGGCCGCCGCCTACGTCGACGCCTTCATGGAGAACATCAGCTGGGAAAACGCGGCGAAGCTTCACGCGCAGTGCGCGAGACCCTAGCGGAGCCACGCATCCTGCGTTGAGCGGCAGCGCTTCCCCTTTATCCGTCCGGCACGCTACCGCCTCGGGGCTCCGGCATCGTGGAGGCGTTCGCCGAAGTACATCCGGCTCACCCCGGCGGCTGCCGCGGCCGCTTCGCACGCGGTACAGGGTCTGGAGGTCGAGTACAGCACGGCGCCCTGCAGATTCGTGCGCTTCAGGCGGCGCTGGGCGTCGCGGATCGCTTCGCGCTCTGCGTGCGCGGTCGGATCGCGGAGCTTGACCACGCGGCTCGGCCCTTCGCCGACGAGCTGATCTTCGAGCACGAGGACCGCGCCGTACGGCTGGTCGCCCCACGACTCCGCGAGGCGCTTCATCGCAGCGGCGGCGTCGAACCAGCGCCTGGCGGGGCCCGCAGCGCCGTTCACGCCCTCCCGGCCGTGGCCGACGCGTGCGCCGGCCAGCAGCGCCAGCGCGGCGATTGCCCGGCCGACGATTCGACAATTCGGCCGGGGCGCGCATATACGGTCACTGTTGCTTGATCATTCCAATCCGCTTCAGTATTTCCGTGTGCGCGCGATACTCCCGCCAGAGCTCGCCGCGCAGCTGATCGCCCGGGCGGTAGTCCACGTCGACGCCGCGCAGGTCCATCGCGGCCTTGAACGCCGGCTGCTCGATGGCCGCCCGGGCCGCGTCGTGGACATACCTGAGCACCGGCGCGGGCGTGCCCTTGGGCGCCATCAGCAGGAACCACACGCCGTTCGCGACATTCCAGCCCAGTTCCCTGGCGGTCGGCGCGTCCGGGAACGCGGGATGGCGCGAGTTCTGGAACACGACCAGTGCGCGCATCCGCTTGCCATCCACCATGGGCTTTGCCTCGCCGGGCTGCGCGACCAGCGCCTCGACGTGGCCGCCCAGCAGCGCGGGGGACGACTCGCCCCAGCCCCGGTACGGAACATGCGTCATCCTGGCGGCCGTCAGGTACATCAGCTCCTCGAGGTTGAGATGGCTCGACGTGCCCTCTCCGGGCGAGCCGACGCGCATCTTGCCCGGGCTCGCCTTGGCTTCCGCGATGAATTCCTGGGCATCCTTCCACCGCGCGTCCGTCTGCACCACCAGCAGCGGGTAGTACGACACCACATTGATCACCGGCTCGTAATCGTCCGGCGTTTTGAAGCGCAGGTCGAGGATCTGCGGCTGGATGACGAGCGTGGACAGCGGCGTCAATACGATGGTGTGGCCGTCCGGCTTGCCCGTCGCGACCTCCGCGGCCGCTACTGCGCCGCCGGCGCCGGTCCGGTTGGCGACCAGCACGCCCTTCGGAAATTTCCCCTTCATGCCCTCGGCGAGAAGCCGCGCCACGATGTCCACCATGCCCCCCGCGGGATAGCCGGAGAGGATCGTCACCGGCCGCTCCGGATATTGTGCCGTCGCGGGAGTTGCGCATGCGAACGCGATAAGACCGGCGAGTATGGTGCGAGTCATGCCCCGTCCTCCTATTGAGCCTCGGCTAAATGGTTGACAAACCATTTTCCGCTGTACATTTCCCCTCTCCGTTCGGGAGAGGGGAAAGGAGTGAGGGGCCTCGGGCCTGGCGCGACTCCGTCAGGCGGCGATGCCCGAATGTGCCGCTGCGGGCGAAACGCCGGCGGATTCGTAGATCCAGTGAGCGATCGTGACGGCGTTCTGCTGCGAAGGCTTCAGCGGCGAGAGCTGCGCCTGCGGCATGAGCTCGCCCAGAATGTGCGCGCAGGACGTCGTGTGCAGGGGATCGTTTCCCGGCATGATGTATGCCGGAACGTTCATCGCCACCAGCTGCTCGCAGGTCGCCCCGGCAGGCAGGGTATCTCCGAACAGGCTGTCGCGGCTTTGCTCGACGATGTGGAGGTAGCGGTCCAGATCCTGGCGAACGAACGCCTCGGCGAACTCGCCATCGGTGGCGATGATGGACGACCAGGGGCCGGCATCCGGATCGTTCCAGAATGTCCCCGACCGGCGGGCGAGTGCCGCCACCGCCTCGAGCCCATGCTCGCGCACATACGCGATGTGCCGGTCGAAATTCGCGCGGCCGCGATTCAACCAGTGGAAGCCTCCGACCGGCCAGTGCAGGAAGAGCGCCCGGCAGCGCTCCGGGTACTGCGCCGCCACGGCGAGCGCGACCGAGCAGCCGACGCAGCCGCCCAGAAAGTAGGCCTGCTCGATGCCGAGATGGTCGAGCAATCCCCTGACATGCCGCGCGCAGAGCGCCCAGGTGAGCGGCTCGATGCACCCCCCGGAGGCGCCGGACTCGCGCCGGTCGTAGACGATGACGCGGAAATGCGGAACCAGCGCCTCCAGCGGACGGAATCCCCGCCACACGCGGTCCGCCCACCGGCGCGAGATCGGGTCATCGCCTCCCACCGGCGCGAGCAGAAGCAGCGGCGCACCCTCGCCGCGCAATTCGTAGCGCGTCTTGATCCCCTGAATTTCCGCAAACGGCATTGTTGTTATGCAGCGCGCCGATCTCTCGCGCCTGCGCGAGCATGCTACCACATCGGCCGGACCATCCCGCGCGGCGGGCGAAGCGCGATCTACTCAGTTACGTCACCGGGCACCACGCCGCTGCGGATCCACGACACTATCGCCTTGATTGTCTTGGCTTCCATTCCGACGAAGCCGTGCTCGGTAAACGCCATGCACGGCTTGCCGCGGGCGTATTCGGCCCCCGCTACCGTTACCAGAGGGGTGCGGGTCTGCCCGGCGTAGCTTCTGACCGTTCGGTATGGCGTGTACTGGCACGGATCGTTGCGATGGTGCACCCATAGCACCGGCACTCCGATCTGCGAAACGTCCGAAGCGCTCAGGCCGCGACCGCGCGGATTGGACGCGACGATCGAGGCGGTCAAGGCGACGCGCTTCGCGTCGGAGGCAAGCATGCGCGCGGCGTGGGCTGCGCTCACCGACCCTTCGCTGTAGCCGACGAAGGTCCAGTCGAGCGGTCCGAACTTTTTCGTGACGGCTTCGATGACCGCCTTCACGTCCTCGCCGTAACGCGGGGTTTCACGGAACGCGGGGGGGAAATTCGGCTGCTGGTCGCTCGGCGCATCCAGTACCACCGTGAGAAAGCCGTCCTCGAGAAAAAAACGCCGCGCCCGCATCAGAAAGCCGCCGTTTTGATCGCTTCGGATCGCGGCGCCCTCGGCACGCAGGTTGATGTAGCCGGGGGACCCCGGAAAGATTGCCACGGCGTGGGTGAACCTGGTCGCTCCGGGCGCGTGCGTGACCAGCGCCGTAATGCTCCTGCCCGGAACCTGGGCAACGATCAGCTCGTTGACGAACGCAGCATTGGGGTCCTTGTCCTGGGCATGGGCGAAATGCGACGAGCAGGCGAGCGCCGCGCCCAGCACCAGCGGGGTCAGGAAAGCTTGGCGCATCGTCCCTGTCTGGTGTTCTTCAGAGCTTCTTGTTACCTAGTGCCTGATGATGGCGCTGCTGCTTCTCGTCGACCTTCTTCCGGTCCAGCGCATCCCGGATCTGTCGCGCGACGTCGTCCTCGCCCGGAGCCGAGAACAGCTTGCGGTCGTCGACCTTGTAGCGCGCCATGGTGTCCGCGTCGGCAACCTTGCGGGCCCGCGCGCGCAGCCTCATTTCCGCGAGCCGCACCCGCAGTGGCAGCGATATCCAGGCGAGGAGCTTCCAGAGGACGATCAGGCCGATCGCGAGGAGCGCGACCGTCACCCACATCCTCACCGACGTGCAGGCCGGAGCCGACAGCGGCGCGCCCAGGCACGTCGACACGTACGCCCATCCGAGTTCGAGCTGCCCCGCAATTTCTCTGAGGATTCCCACCTGAACGGGTCACCCGCTGCCGGTCACGACGGCTTGTCTCGGAAGGGACACTTGTCCCGGGCGCAGTCGGCAAAAATGTGCAGCGAATGGTCGTGGATCCGGTAGCCGCGATCGCGGGCGATCTTTTCCTGCCGCTGCTCGATCTCGGCGTCGAAGAACTCCTCCACGTGCCCGCACTGCACGCACACGAGATGGTCGTGATGCCCGCCGCGGTTCAGCTCGAATACCGCCTTGCCGCTCTCAAAGTGGTGACGGATGAGCAGCCCCGCCTGCTCGAACTGGGTGAGGACGCGGTAGACCGTTGCGAGACCGGTATCGGTACCGTCCTTGGTCAGTGTCCGGTAGATATCCTCGGCGGAGAGGTGCCGCACCGCGCTCTTCTCGAAGAGCTCGAGTATGCGCAGGCGCGGCAGCGTCGCTTTGAGGCCTATCGTCTTGAGATCGTCGGGCGAACTCAACGCGCGCACCTGTCGGGATGATGGGGGGTCGGTTATCATATTCGCATTTTTCCACCTTGGATACCGCGCCCGCGCATCCGTGACAGGCGAGTCTGCGAATCCCGCCGCTCTCCCGATCGGTCGCCCGGCCGTCCGGCCGCCTCGGCTCTTCATGCTTCCGCGCGCTGCCCCGATTTTCGCGTTGCTCCTCGCCGGCTGCACTTATGTCCACGTGCCGCTGCTTACGCCCTACAAGATGGACATCCAGCAGGGCAACGTCATCACCCAGGAAATGGTCGCCAGGCTGGAGCGGGGGATGACGCGCGCCCAGGTGCGCTTCACGCTCGGCACGCCATTGGTGGTGGACCCGTTCCGCGCGGACCGCTGGGACTACGTCTATCTGTTCATCAAGGGGGGTGCCATCACCGAGCAGCGCCGCATCACGGTGGTCTTCAAGGACGACAGGCTCGAGCGCATCGAGGGCGACGTGGTGCCCTCCGTCAGGGCGAGGATCGACAGGCCCGCCCCGACGGCGGAGAGCGCCCAGTCAGCGCAGCAGACAGAGAGGTAAGCGGGATATGGCACAGATCAGGCTGGCCGTGGCGGGCAGCTCGGGGCGCATGGGTCGCGCGCTGGTCGAGGCGGTGCTGGGCGCATCCGATCTCAAGCTCGCCGCCGCGCTCGAGCAGAAGGGCAATGCCCATGTCGGCAAGGATGCCGGCGAGCTCATCGGCGCGCCCAGCGGGGTGAGGATCGGCGACGATGTCGCCGGAGCCGTCGCGGGCGCCGACGTATTCGTCGATTTCACGCGCCCCGAGGGCACGATCGCGCATGTCGGCGCCTGCCGCCGGCAGGGCGTCAACATGGTGATCGGGACGACCGGCCTGGGCGACGCGCAGCAGAAGGAGATCGCGGCCGCCGCGCGCGATGTCGCGATCGTGATGTCTCCCAACTTCAGCGTGGGCGTGAACGTCGCGTTCCGGCTGCTCGAGGTTGCGGCGCGCGCGCTCGACCGGGGCTACGACGTGGAGATCGTGGAAGCGCACCACCGGCACAAGGTGGACGCGCCTTCCGGCACCGCATTGCGCATGGGGGAAGTGGTGGCGCGTGCACTCGGCCGCGACCTGAAGCGGCACGCGGTCTTCGGGCGCGAGGGCGTCACCGGCGAGCGCAAGGACGAGACCATCGGCTTCGCCACGGTGCGCGGCGGCGACCTGGTGGGCGATCACACCGTGATGTTCATCGGGGCCGGCGAGCGGCTGGAGATTTCCCATCGGGCATCGAGCCGGGCCAATTTCGCGCGCGGAGCGCTGCGCGCCGCGCGTTTCGTCGCGACGAAGAAGAACGGCCTCTACGACATGGCCGACGTCCTCGGTTTCAAGTGACGGGTTGCCCCGGCGCGCAAGCGCCGGGCGCGTTGCCGGAGAGCGCCGCCTCGCGTATAATTCGCTGGGTTGAGCGGGAGGGGCTGTAAAGCCCGTCCCGCTTTGTGTATCTACACTTGAAATCAAGGGGTTAGCGTGTCGCGGGTTCCCGCCATCCTGGTGCTCAAAGATGGCACCGTTTTCCGCGGCATCTCGATCGGCGCCGAGGGCCTGGCCGCGGGAGAGGTGGTGTTCAACACCGCCATGACCGGCTACCAGGAAATCCTTACCGATCCGTCCTACTGCCGCCAGATCGTCACCCTGACGTATCCGCACATCGGCAACACCGGCACCAACGCCGTGGACGTCGAATCGGACCGGGTTCACGCCGCGGGACTCGTGATCCGTGACCTGCCTTTGCGGTCCTCCAGCTGGCGCGAGCAGTGGACGCTCCCCGGCTTCCTCGCGCGGCACGGCGTGCCGGCGATTGCCGGCATCGATACGCGCAAGCTCACGCGCATGCTGCGCGACAAGGGTGCCCAGGACGGCTGCGTGATGGCAGGCAGGGTGGACGAGACGGAGGCGCTCAAGGCGGCACGCGCATTTCCGGGGCTGGTCGGCATGGATCTCGCCAAGGTGGTGAGCTGCAGGGAGCCTTACGCATGGGACGAAGGCGTGTGGAAGCTGGGCGAGGGCTTCGGCCGCCAGGCGGATTTCCAGTTTCATGTGGTCGCTTACGACTACGGCGTCAAGCGCAACATTCTGAGAAAGCTCGCCTCGCGCGGCTGCCGGGTGACGGTCGTTCCGGCGCAGACGCCCGCCGACAAGGCACTGGCGATGCTGCCCGACGGCATTTTTCTCTCCAATGGCCCGGGTGATCCCGAGCCTTGCGATTACGCGATCCGCGCGATCCGCAAGTTCCTCGATGTCGGCATTCCGACCTTCGGCATCTGTCTCGGCCACCAGCTGATGGGACTGGCGAGCGGGGCGAAGACCCTCAAGATGAAGTTCGGCCACCACGGCGCGAACCATCCGGTGCAGGACCTCGAGACCGGACGGGTGATGATCACGAGCCAGAATCACGGCTTCGCGGTGGACCCGCATACGCTGCCGCCGACCGCCCGCGTGACGCACGTTTCGCTCTTCGACGGCAGCCTGCAGGGCTTCGCGCGCAGCGACCGGCCCGCGTTCTGCTTCCAGGGCCACCCCGAGGCGAGTCCCGGCCCGCACGACGTGGACTACCTCTTCGACAGGTTCGTGCGGCTGATGCAGGAACATTCAAAGGCGGAAGGCGGTAGGCGGAAGGCGGAAGGAATCGATCATGCGGCAGCCTGATCTTTCACACTCTTCATCCCTCATCCCTCATCCCTCATCCCTCGGCTGAGCATGCCCAAGCGCACCGACATCAAGAGCATCCTGATCATCGGCGCCGGGCCGATCGTGATCGGCCAGGCGTGCGAGTTCGACTATTCGGGGGCGCAGGCGTGCAAGGCGCTGAAGGAGGAGGGCTACCGCGTCGTCCTCGTGAACTCCAACCCCGCCACCATCATGACCGACCCGGAGATGGCGGACGCGACCTACATCGAGCCCGTCAGCTGGCAGATGGTGGAGAAGGTGATCGCGGCGGAGCGCCCGGACGCGCTGCTGCCGACGATGGGCGGCCAGACCGGGCTCAACTGCGCGCTCGATCTCGCGCGCAACGGCGTGCTCGGGAAGTACGGCGTCGAGCTGATCGGAGCGACGCGCGAGGCGATCGACAAGGCCGAAGACCGCGAGAAATTCAAGAAAGCGATGGAGCGCATCGGGCTCGCGAGCCCGCGCTCGGCGCTCGCGCACAGCATGGAGGAGGCGTTGCAGGTCCAGGCGATGATCGGCTTTCCCACGATCATCCGGCCCTCGTTCACGCTCGGCGGCACCGGCGGCGGCATCGCCTACAACAAGGACGAGTTCATCGCGGGCGTCGAGCGGGGACTGGACGCGAGCCCCACGCGCGAGGTGCTGGTCGAGGAGTCGGTGATCGGCTGGAAGGAATTCGAGATGGAGGTGGTGCGGGACCGCAAGGACAACTGCATCATCGTGTGCTCGATCGAGAACCTCGATCCGATGGGCGTGCACACCGGCGACTCGATCACCGTCGCGCCGGCGCAGACGCTGACCGACAAGGAATACCAGATCATGCGCAATGCGGCGATCGCGTGCCTGCGCGAGATCGGGGTCGACACCGGCGGCTCGAACGTCCAGTTCGCGGTAAACCCGGACAACGGACGCCTGGTGATCATCGAGATGAATCCGCGGGTGTCGCGCTCGTCGGCACTGGCCTCCAAGGCGACAGGATTTCCGATCGCGAAGGTCGCCGCCAAGCTCGCCGTGGGCTACACGCTGGACGAGCTCAAGAACGAGATTACCGGCGGGGTGACGCCCGCGTCGTTCGAGCCGACCATCGACTACGTGGTGACCAAGGTGCCGCGCTTCGCGTTCGAGAAGTTCCCCGACGCCAACGACCGCCTCACGACGCAGATGAAATCGGTGGGCGAGGTGATGGCGATCGGCCGCACTTTCCAGGAATCGTTCCAGAAGGCGCTGCGCGGGCTGGAGGTGGGCGTCGATGGCCTCAACCAGCGCACGCGCGACCGCGAGACGCTCGAACGGGAGCTGGGCCATCCCGGCCCCGAGCGCATCTGGTACGTCGGCGACGCGTTCGAGAACGGTTTCACGCTGGAGGAAGTCAGCGCGCTCACCCACATCGATCCCTGGTTCCTCGCCCAGATCAAGCAGATCGTGGACATCGAGATGGAGCTCGACGATCGCAGCCTCGCCGACATCGATGCCGAGCGGATGCGGGAGCTCAAGCGCAAGGGCTTTTCCGATCGCCGGCTCGCGCACCTGTTGAAGGCGCGGGAGGACGAAGTGCGCGCGCGGCGCCACGAGCTCGGCGTGCGGCCGGTGTTCAAGCGCGTGGACACCTGCGCGGCCGAATTCGCCACCCATACGGCCTATCTCTATTCGACCTACGAGGACGAATGCGAGGCGGCGCCGGGAACGCGCAGGAAGATCATGGTGCTGGGCGGTGGCCCCAACCGCATCGGCCAGGGGATCGAGTTCGACTATTGCTGCGTGCACGCCGCGCTCGCGCTGCGCGAGGACGGTTTCGAGACCATCATGGTCAACTGCAACCCGGAGACGGTCTCGACCGACTACGACACCTCCGACCGGCTCTACTTCGAGCCGTTGACGCTCGAGGACGTGCTCGAGATCGTCCACGTCGAGAAGCCCACCGGCGTGATCGTGCAGTTCGGCGGGCAGACGCCCCTGAAGCTCGCACGCGACCTGGAGGCGGCGGGTGTTCCCATCATCGGCACCTCGCCCGACTCGATCGACATCGCCGAGGACCGCGAGCGCTTCCAGAAGCTTCTGAACCGGCTGAAGTTGAGGCAGCCGCCCAACCGCACCGCGAGGAGCGCGCAGAGAGCGCTCGCGCTGGCGGAGGAAATCGGCTATCCCCTGGTGGTTCGCCCCTCCTACGTGCTGGGCGGCCGCGCCATGGAAATCGTGTATCACCAGGGCGACCTCGAGCGTTACATGCGCGAGGCGGTCAAGGTGTCGAACGACTCGCCGGTGCTGCTCGACCGCTTCCTGAACGACGCCACCGAGGTGGACGTGGACGCGGTCTGCGACGGCAACCGGGTCATCATCGGCGGCGTGATGGAGCACATCGAGCAGGCCGGCGTGCATTCCGGCGATTCCGCCTGCTCCCTGCCGCCGTACTCGCTCACCCCGCAACTGCAGGAAGAGCTCAGGCGCCAGACCGTCGCGATGGCGAACGCGCTGAAGGTGGTGGGACTCATCAACGTGCAGTTCGCGATCCAGAACGGGGTGGTCTACGTGCTGGAGGTCAACCCGCGCGCATCGCGCACCGTGCCCTTCGTGTCCAAGGCGACCGGCGTGCCGCTCGCGAAGATCGCGGCCCGTTGCATGGGGGGCAAGAGGCTCGACGAGCAGGGTGTGGCGGGAGAGGTCGTGCCGCCCTACTACTCGGTCAAGGAAGCGGTCTTCCCGTTCATCAAGTTCCCGGGCGCCGACACCATACTGGGCCCGGAGATGAAGTCCACCGGCGAGGTCATGGGGGTGGGGCTCACCTTCGCCGAGGCCTTCGTCAAGTCGCAGCTGGCCTCGGGGGACGATCTGCCCGCGACCGGCAAGGTGTTCGTCAGCGTGCGCGACGGGGACAAGCCGCGCACCGTCGAGATCGCGCGCAAGCTCGTGGACCTGGGCTTCTCGCTGGTGGCGACGCGCGGCACCGCGGCGGCGCTCGCGGCCGCAGGGCTCACCGTGACCCCGGTGAACAAGGTGCAGGAAGGCCGGCCGCACATCGTGGACATGATCAAGAACGGCGAAATCT
>Ga0187892_10001929_pt1 | contig 44584 bp, 32 predicted proteins | sample MA1701073metaG_FD_139345 | JGI IMG/M metagenome (GOLD analysis project Ga0187892, IMG submission 139345) | Bio-ooze microbial communities from a basaltic lava cave in the Kipuka Kanohina Cave System on the Island of Hawaii, USA - MA170107-3 metaG ... | reverse complement strand
TTAAGGCAAGGAATTTGCGTCAGCGGTGTGGGGCAGGTTTCCAACCTGCCCCACACCGCGCTCGCGGCTGGTTTAGTCGTTCGCCGGGTTGTGGGGCAGGTTGGAAACCTGCCCCACAACCCCCTGCAAAAAGCTTGCCTTAATCTCATTGCGCTACCGCTCCCTGTACCGTGCCAATGTCGCGTGTTCCGATTTAGATGCCGCGACTCTGTGTCAAGGCCGCAAACCTGTTAAACTCGCGAAGCGGCTGAGATCAATCCTGGTGATGGAAACCGGTGTGCTGGCGCAATCAGCCGTCAGGTGCTGGCGGCTACACGAGGAGAAGCTATGAGCCACTCAACCCCCTCGGATGTAACCCGGATGCTTCTGCGGTGGCGCGACGGTGACGAGCAGGCGCTCACGCAACTGATGCCTCTGGTTTATGACGAACTGCATCGTCTGGCGGGGAAATACTTGAGGCGGGAGCGGCCCGATCATACGCTGCAAACCACCGCGCTGGTGCATGAGGCCTACCTTCGACTGGTCGAACAGACTCATACTGATTGGCGGAACCGCGCGCATTTCTTCGGCGTCGCCGCGCAGTTGATCCGGCGCATTCTGGTGGATTACGCGCGCAGCCGGCATGCGGCCCGGCGCGGCAGCGGCGGGATCAGGCTGACGCTCGATGACGCCCGGCTGAGCGCGAAGGAACGAGAGGCGGAATTGCTGGCGCTCGATGACGCGCTTACGGACCTGGCGGCGATTGATGCGCGGCAGAGCCGGGTGGTGGAGCTGCGATATTTCGCCGGGCTGAATATCGAGGAGACGGCCGAGGTCCTCAATCTCTCGCCGGCGACAGTCAAACGCGAGTGGAGCAGCGCGCGCGCCTGGCTCTACAATCAACTCAACCGGAAATGAAACCGTGACGCTTGAACGATGGCAACAAGTGAAGGAACTGTTTGTCGAGGCGCTGGAGCAGGAACTCGGCGAGCGCCCGGCCTTTCTCGATCGAGCCTGCGGCGCGGATGAATCGCTGCGGCGGGAAGTCGAGCTGCTGCTCAGCGGATACGAGGAAGCAGGAAGTTTCATGGAAGCTCCGGCCCTGGAGATCGCCGCCCAGGCGATAGCCGAAGAGCGGGACCAGCCGATGGCAGGTCGCCAACTCGGCGCCTATCAGATTCTTTCCACGCTCGGCGCCGGGGGGATGGGCGTGGTTTACCGCGCCCGCGACACCAGGCTCGGCCGCATAGTCGCCATCAAGGTGCTGCCTCCCGCCGTGGCTTCCGATGGGGAGCGGATGCGCCGCTTCGTGCGCGAAGCCCGGCTGGCCTCCGCGCTCAACCATCCGAACGTGGCGACCATTTACGAGATCGGCGAAGCCGACGGCTTGCACTTCATCGCCATGGAGTATGTCGAAGGCGAGACGCTTCAGGCCAGGATTCGCGGCCGCCGGTTCGAGTTGGCCGAGATCATCGAGATTGGACTTCAAATCAGCGACGCGCTCGATGAAGCGCATACGAAGGGCATCACGCACCGCGACATCAAGCCGGAGAACGTGATGGTGCGGCCAGACGGCTTGGTCAAAGTCCTCGATTTCGGCTTGGCCAAGCTCACTGAACGGCCCGCGGCGTCAGCAGAGGTTGATTCGCAAGCGGAGACGCTGGCCCGGCTGAGCACGGAGCCTGGGATGGTGATGGGGACGGTGAGTTACATGTCGCCGGAGCAGGCGCGCGGGCAGAAGGTGGATCATCGCACGGACATCTTCAGCCTGGGGGTGGTGATGTACGAGATGATGACCGGGCGCCGCCCCTTCGATGGAGAGACGGCGAGTGACGTAATCGCGGCGATCCTGCGCGGCGAACCGCTGCCGCTCAGCCACTTGAGGCCAAACTCGCCGCCGGAACTGGAGCGGATGATCAACCGGATGTTGGCCAAAGACCGCGAGGCTCGGTATCAGGTCGTGGCGGAGTTGCGCGCGGAGTTGCGGCGGTTGCGACGGAAGGTGGAAGCGGCGGCGGATGAAACATCCGGCGCAGGAGAGGCGTCCGCCGCGCAACCTGCCGATCCGGCATTGGCGGCGTTCGTCGGGCGCGAAGCGGAGATGCGGAGGCTTGAGCAATTGCTGCAAGGAGCCATCGCCGGAGCCGGCCGCGTCGTCTTCATCACTGGCGAACCGGGGATCGGCAAGACCTCACTCGCCGATAAATTCCTGCGCGATGCTGAGCGCCGGCGCCCATCGCTCATCCGCGGTCGCGGGCGGTGCGTTGAGCAGTACGGCACGGGCGAGGCCTACCTGCCGTTTCTCGACGCTCTGGGCGCATTGCTGGCTGGCCCCGAGCGGGAGCGGATCACGGGCCTGCTGCGGACTCACGCGCCGACCTGGTGTTTGCAATTCCCGGCGGTCTTTTCCGGCGACGCGCTGGAGCAATTGCGGCGGGAAACAATCGGCGCCACCAAAGAACGCATGCTGCGCGAGATGGGCGAGGCGCTCGGCGCTCTGACGGCGCAATCGCCGGTGGCGCTGCTGCTGGAAGACCTCCACTGGGCTGACACTTCCAGCGCCGATCTCTTGCGCTATATTTCCCAGCGTATCGAGGGGCAGCGCTTGCTCCTCATCGGGACGTTTCGGCCCGGAGACCTGGAAATCAGTCATCACCCGCTCAAGTCCTACAAGCTGGAGATGCAGGCGCATCATCAATGCGAAGAGATCGCGCTCGGCGCGCTCAGCCAGGAGCATCTGGTCGGCTATCTCGACGCGCGCTTTGCCCCGAATGACTTCGCCCGCCCGCTCGCGGCGCTCATCGAACGCAAGACCGAAGGGCATCCGCTATTCGCCACCGGGCTGGCTCAACTGCTTGCGGATCGCGGCGACATCGCCCGGGCGCCTGAGCAGTGGACGCTCACGCGCCCGCTCGCGGAGATGGACCTGGAAGCGCCTGAAAGCGTGCGCAGCCTGATCCGCAAAAGGTTTGAGGCTCTCAGCGAGGAAGACCGGCGGCTGCTCCAATATGCGAGCGTCGAAGGCGATGAGTTCCTCTCGACGATCCTGGCCGGCTTGCTCGGCGTTGACGAACTGGCGTTGGAAGAGCGCTGCGACGATCTCCACCGGGTTCATCGCCTGATCGAGCCGCGCGGCGAGGAGGAACTGCCTGATGGCGCGCTGACCGTTCGGTATCGCTTCGCCCACGCGCTTTATCAGGACGCGCTCTATGCGGAGTTGGTCAGCAAACGCCGGGCGCAATTGCATCGCCAGGCGGGAGAGCAGTTGCTCAAACACTACGGCGATCAGTCTTCGCGCATCGCCGCGCAACTGGCCGTGCATTTCGAGCGCAGCCGGGATTTCAAGCGCGCGGTCGCCTACCTGATCGAAGCTGGAGAGAACGCGACCCGGGTCTACGCCAATGTGGAAGCTGAGGAGCGTTACAGTCACGCGCTCGGCCTGGTCGAAAAGCTTCCCCGCGAGGAGCAATCCGAGCGGCGATTGACAATCTGCCAGAAGCGTGGCGCGGTCAACCATGCGTTGGGCCGCTTCGATCAGGCGGTGGAGGACTTCACACAGATGCTCGATCGGGCGCGCGCCACGGGTTCGCCCGCGCTGGAGCACGCGGCGCTCAATGCGCTGGCCTTCGCCTTTCCCTTCTCACCGCATGGACGAGATGCAAGCGCGCGCCAATGAAGCTTTGCGCGTGGCTGAAGCGGCGGGGGCCGAGGCCTCGCGGCTCGAAACGATGGCGCTTATCGCATTAAAGCACCTGTGCCACGGAGGGCTGGTCGAAGCCAAGCTGCTGTTCGATGAGACCATTCGCCTCGCGAGGGACCTCAACCACAAGCCGGCCTTGACCAGCGCGCTGACCTACCGCGGTTTTGTGCATTTCTTTCAATCCGAGTACGACCGCGCCGAAGAGATGCTGACGGAGGCCCGTAGCCTCGCCTCGGAACTGCGCGACGGGTTTTTGTTGCTCAACTGCCTCTTCGGTCTCGGCATGGCGCAAGGGAATCTGGGGAGGATGTCGGAGGCGCTGCGGAAGCTGAATGAGGCAATCGAGATGGCGCGGCGCAACGGCGACCATTTCATTCTGCCGCGCCTGCCGAACTGCATCGGCTGGATTCATCGCGAGTTGCAAGACTTCGGCCCCGCGCTCAGGCACGACCAAAGCGGCGTCGAGCTCGCGCGCGAGAACCATATCCTCGAGGCCGAAGCCAATTCGCTGATCAACCTCGGCTATGACTACACGCACGAGCGTGAGGGCGAGAAGCCGCTCTCGGCCTTCCGCGAGGTCGAAGCCATCTTCGCGCGCGACGATTGGCTGCGCTGGCGCTACAACATCCGGCTGCAAGCCGGTCAGGCGGAATACTGGCTCGCCCGAGGGAATCTGGAGCGGGCTGAAGAGTATGCCCGGCGGCTGCTCGAAACCGCGACCCACTACGAAGCGCACAAGTACATCGCCGTCGCGCGCCGGCTACTGGCCGAAGCAGCCGCGGCGCGCGGCGACCTGCCCCGTGCGGAAACCGAGTTGAAGGCCGCGCTCGATCTCCTGCGAAAATATCCCTCGCCGCCGACTGCCTGGAGAATCCACGCCGCACTCGGGCGCGTGCGCTCGCAGATGGGCCAAACCCAGGCGGCGCGGGAAGCCTTTGCCAGCGCTGCCGCCATCGTGAACAAGATCGCCTCAAACGTAGATGACGAAGAGTTGCGGGCAACCTTCCTGAATTCCGCGGCTGTGCGCGAGGTGATAGATGGAGCGCAGGTCGCTGATCCGTAAATTCACCTGACGGTACAGGGAGCGGTAGCGGCTTGGTTCGCCTGACGGTACAGGGAGCGGTAGCGACCTGGTGCTTCCTGAAAAGAGAGATAAGGAAGCATCAGGTCGCTACCGCTCCCTGTACCGTACCGTGTCCCTGAAACTGTTACCTGCTTTTAGCGGTTTATGAAACATGCCGTTTCTCCGCATAAGTTTCTCCCGTCAATCCAGCGTCCCAATCCCAGCGGTTTCGCTTTAGGGTAAGTACCGGAAACCCATCGCCAACTGCACCAGGAAGAAAGCGAAGCCGAAAAAGTCTTCTGTTTGCTCGGCGGGCTTGATCTCTTGTCTTTGCTCGACGGGCTTGATCTCCTGCTTGTGGATGTCTTGAGCGGATACTCGCGTCATAGGGCGCCCACAACACTGACAGTTCGGCGTCTCACAGGGGAAAGCTAAGACATTGACTGCCCCGGCTGACAGCGCCAGGAGCAGACTCAGTGTCGAGATGGTTTTGGCGGTTTGCTTTTTCATATAGCCTCCTTATGGATTTGAATCAGGCGCTGGTGGAAGCTCACCTGCCTGCGGATTCATCGAGGTGGCATTGGCGCTATGGGCCAACCGCTTCTCCACTGCTTGCCGCAAGCAACGGTTGCCTGCGGTCTCAACCGGGAAGGCGAAGCTGTTCTTCCACAGATTGACCATCCTGAGGCGATGAATGAATGTCCGTTGGGAAGTTAGCGGCGCGAGTCAGGCTGGGTGTATGATCAGCGTGAGGAATGAGATTTCTTTTGAAAGAGGAAGCATATGAAGACAGTCGGCATCACTGAATTGAAGAACCGGTTAAGTCATTATCTTGAGGGCGTCCGTAGCGGAGAAGAGGTTTTGATCCGTGACCGCAACGGGCCAGTAGCCAGGATCGTTCCGCTGAGGAGCGTCGGCGAGTTCTCGGAAGAAGAGCTGGCGCTCGCGGAAGCGGGAATTCTCCGCTTGCCGGAGAACGCTTCTCTCTCCGAAGACTTTTGGACTGAGCCGAGACCAGGAGTGGCCACGAAAGACGCGGTGAAGGCAGTCATTGATGAACGGAAGGAGAGCCGCTACTGATGAGCGTACAGAAGACAGCGGTCGCTTACCGGGACACAAGCGCGGACGAAGCGATCGCAACTGCCCGAGGCAGCCGCTTCAGGAGCTGATATCTGTGGGTTGATACAAAGTGAGACCGGGCACGCGCGTCAGGTCTGAATCGAACGAGGCCAGATTAGCGATTTGATAGTTGAGCATCAGCGCTGCCGCGACCGAATCGTTGGTCATCAAGCCGTAAGCCGCTCGTAACGCATGGCTGGCGCGAATCTGTTTGAAGGTCAATGGTCTTCCGCCAGCACTTGCCGGACAATGGCCACAGACGCCGGGATCAAACCGAAAGTTTGTTGTGCGACGCTGACTCGCTGGTGGTCAACAAACGCTGGGAGCGGCGGTTTTGACGCGGCTGCCTGACCGCCGGCCAGCGCCCGCAAAAAGCCTACCACCTGAGGCATAGCTTCTCGCGGCACTTGAGTAAGAAGTTGTTCAATCTCCTGCTTGTCTGTCATTTGCATATCTCCCGCGCTCATCGAGTTCGGCAGCCAATATACCTGCCGGCGATGAGTTCGGCAAGAAAGCCAACCTTGATGAATCATCATTCACAGATTGATCATCCTGAGATAATGAATGTCGTGAACTTCGAGCCGGAAATGGTCGTGATCCCTGCGGGCGAGTTCCTGCTGGGTTGTGAGACGGGCGCGGCGAACGCCCGCCCGGCGCATCGCGTCTGGGTTGATAGCTTCGCCATCGGGCGCACGGCTGTAACCAACCGGCTTTATCGCGTCTTTCTGGAAGAGACAGGACGGACGGCGCCGCCAAGCTCCGGCGACGCGCGCTTCAATCATCCCGACCAACCGGTGACGAGTGTGAGCTGGTTCGATGCGACGGATTATTGCGCGTGGCTGCGTGAACGAACCGGTAAGCCCTATCGCCTGCCGACCGAAGCCGAATGGGAACGCGCGGCGCGCGGCGGGTTGGAAGCGAAGCTTTACACCTGGGGCGACGAGCCGCCGCAAACGCAACCGCGCTACGCCGAATTGTGGCGAACGGGGCCAGAGCGTGTCGGCTTGCGTCCGCCGAACGGCTTCGGGTTGTACGACATCTCTGAGAACGTCCACGAATGGTGTGTTGATTGGTACGACGCGGGCTATTACGGCGTCTCGCCATCGCGCAATCCGCAAGGGCCGCCAGCGGGCGTGCGACGCGTCTCGCGAGGTGGTTCGTGGCGGCACCAGATCAAGATCGCCCGCGTGGCCGCGCGCAGCAGCCTGCCGCCGGAATATCAATACAGCGATTATGGGTTCCGCTGCGCATTGAGTTCTCGATGAAGATTGTTCTGTTTCATGGCTTGCCGTAGAATGCAGCCCTTTGCCAAGCGAACATCGCCAGCCGTCTTCGGCGCGCAAAATATGTCTGGCGCCGGCGGGATGTCCTTCGCGCGGTTGGAAAAGTTCGGAAATCGTTGTTGCGGGTAAACGGAAAAGTGACCTTCAAGACTTCTTGAAGAATCTTTGAACGAAATTTCAACTCGATTTTAAGACTTCGCCAGTTCTATCCGGCTATCTTTCACAATCAATGAACAGGTGAGCGAGATAACCGCGCCTCCTCGTGTGCGCGCGGCTTCAGGTCGCCATTACAAAGTCAACTTCTGGCGCCGATGCAGTAAATATCGGGGCTTTAAAAAGTAAGGAGGACCCTTTTATGTCACGAATCCCACAACAGATCAGACTATGGAAACTGGCCATGTGCTTAACCTGCGGGTTGGCGCTGGTATATCTCTTCCGGCCGGCCATCACTCTCTGGGCGGGAGCGCAAGCGGCCCGCTTCGCTGGTCCCACTTCGTCGCAGCCGCTGGCGCTCTCAGCCGACAATGCGTTTCTCATCGCGGCCAACCCTGACAATGACAGCGTCACGCTCTTCTCTGTCGGCGGCGGTGTCGAGCTTCGCCTCGAAGAGTTGAGAGTCGGCCAGGAACCTAACGGAGTGGCGCTGCTCCCTGACCGATCGCGCGCTTATGTAGCGAATACCGTGAGCGGAACCGTCACGGTCTTGACGATCAACACGGCTGCGCCATTCCTGCAGAAGGTGACCGACATTCCGGTCGGGACTGAACCCTACGGTCTGGCCCTTACGCCGAATGGCAGCAAACTCTATGTCGCCAATGCGCGCTCCAATTCCGTCTCGGTGATCAACACCGCCACGAATCAGGTGCTCAGGACTATTCAGAACGTCGGCTTCGAGCCGCGCGGTCTGGCGATCACCAATGACGGCGACGCCGATGATAACGACGAGACGGTCTACGTGACGCAGTTTCTCGCCCTCCCGCTCTCCGGCAAACCTGATGGCGAGGACGACAGCAAGGCCGGCCTGGTCAGTGTCGTCTCCACCAATACCGATGCAATCACCGCCACCGTGGTGCTGCGGCCGCTGGCCGACGCCGGCTTCAACGCCCTGGGCGATGCGATAGGCCGGATAGCGCCGCCGGCCAACCCGCAGCCGGCTGATTTCAGGTTCGTCACCGGCGCTTATCCCAATCAGTTGCATGGCATCGCGATCAAAGGCGATTTCGCTTTTGTGCCCAGCACCGGCTCCTCGCCCAACGGCCCCGTGCGCTTTGACGTCAACACGCAGAGCCTGCTCAGCGTGCTCAACCGCACGACCAATCAGGACGCGGGCCGGACTATTAACATGCACAAGGCGGTGGAGCAGCAGACCAACGCCACCAGACTCTTCATCACCCAGCCCTGGGCCATCGCTTTCGAGCGTCAGGCCAATGAAGGCTATGTCGTCAGCGCCGCGAGCAACATTGTCGTCAAGCTGGCGGTGAACGCCACGACGGGCGCGGCCACGGTGCAATCCGACCCTTCCGATCCGACGCGCGTGCTGGGAATCCGGGTGGGGAAGAATCCGCGCGGCATCGTCATCAATAGCGCCGACACGCGGGCCTATGTGATGAACTACATCTCGCGCGATATTTCGGTGATTGATTTGACCACGGCGCCCGAGCGCGTCACGAACACGCTGCGCTCGGCCAACCTGCCCACGCCGGGCACGAACGAAGATGTGATTCAGGTCGGCAAAGAGCTTTACAACACCTCGGTCGGGGAATTCGATCCGCCAGCGCAGGGCCAACCGGCCATCGTCGGGCGGATGTCGCGCGCCGGCTGGGGTTCCTGCGCGACCTGCCATCCATACGGCTTGACGGATAACGTGGTTTGGATCTTTGCCGCGGGGCCGCGGCGTACCATCTCGCAACATACCGACTTCGATCTGACCGATCCGGCCCGCCGCACGCAGCGGGCGCTCAACTGGTCGGCGATCTTCGACGAAGAGGAAGATTTCGAACTGAACATCCGCAATGTCTCCGGCGGAGGCGGACTGATCGTGCTCGATGATGGGATAACCCAGGATCCAAACGTAGCGGCTTTCCTCCCTCTGGCGAACGCCAACCGGCGGCAATTGAAAGTGCGTGGGGTCAATGCCTGGGATGCGATCAAGGCTTTCGTCAAATTCGGCATTCGCCCGCCGATCTCGCCCGTGCCCAAGACTGATCCCGATGTGATCGAAGGCGCGAACATCTTCCGGCAAAACAATTGCCAGCAGTGCCACGGCGGGCCGCTGTGGAGCAACTCTCTGATACGCTTCACGCCCCCGCCGGCGGCCAACCTGGTCGTCAATACCCAGTTGATCGGCGAGCTATTTAAGGTGGGGACCTTTGATCCGGCGGCGAAGAACGAGGTGCGGGCCAACGCCGCCGCCCCGCTGGGGGCCGATGGCTTCGCCTCCCCGTCGCTGCTCTCGCTGTTCGCTTTTCCGCGGACGTTTTTTCATAACGGTCAGGCGGATTCGCTGGAAGCCGTGATGGCAAACGTCGCGCATCGCAGCGCGGGCACGGGTGGCGTTGACCTCCTGGACGACGCCGAACAGCGGCGCAAGCTGATCCGGTTCCTGCTCTCGATTGACGCCCGCACGGCGCTGGCCACTTCCGTGGCGAGCATCTCGGCGGCGAGCTTCAGCGGCGCGGAGTTGGCGAGCGAATCCATCGTGGCGGCCTTCGGCGCGGGATTGGCGACGACGACCCAAGTGGTGACTTCGTTGCCGTTGCCGACGACCCTGGCTGGGACTACGGTGAAAGTGCGTGACAGCGCGGGCGCGACGCGTGATGCGCCGCTATTCTTCGTCGCGCCAACGCAGGTCAATTACCTGGTTCCGCCAGCGACGGCTGCGGGAGCGGCGATAGTGACGATCACCAGCGGCGACGGCACAATCTCCGCTGGCGCCACGCGGCTCGCTTCGGTCGCGCCGGGGCTGTTTTCGGCCAACTCGAACGGGCAGGGCGTGGCGGCGGCGGTGGTGCTGCGCATCAAGGCGAACGGAGATCGAATTTATGAAGCGATCTCGAGATTCGACGCCGCGCAACAGCGGTTCGTCGCGATCCCGATTGACCTCGGCCCGGCTACCGACACGGTCTACCTGATCCTGTACGGCACGGGCATTCGCTTCCGCAGCGCGCTGACAGCCGTCACGGCCAGCATCGGCGGGACCAACGCCGGCGTGTTGTATGCCGGCGGCGAGACCGGGTTTGTCGGTCTGGATCAGGTCAACGTCCTGTTGCCGCGCAGCCTCATCGGGCGCGGCGAAGTGGATGTCGTGGTGACTGTGGACAACAAGGCGGCGAACACAGTCAGGGTGGCGTTCAACTAACGGCAGTCAGTCGTAAAAGAAAAGGCCAGCCGTGATGAACGGCTGGCCTTTTGATTTTTGTTTTCCGTCTCGCTTACGGTCTTCCGCTTTCGAGAAACGCCTTCAGCTTCCGCGACCGCGACGGGTGGCGCAGCTTGCGCAGCGCCTTTGCCTCGATCTGCCGGATGCGTTCGCGCGTGACGGCGAAATGCTGACCGACCTCTTCCAGCGTGTGCTCGCTGCCGTTCGGCCCCAGTCCGAAACGCATCTTGATGACTTTCTCTTCGCGCGGCGTCAGCGTCTTCAACACTTCTTCGGTGATTTCGCGGAGGTTGATGTTGATGACAGCTTCCGACGGGTTCTGGATCGTCTTGTCCTCGATGAAATCGCCGAGGTGCGAATCTTCCTCTTCGCCGATCGGAGTTTCGAGCGAGATCGGCTCCTGCGCGATCTTCAGGACTTTGCGGACTTTCGACGCCGGGATGTCCATCTTCTTGGCGATCTCTTCCGAAGTCGGCTCGCGGCCAAGCTCTTGCACCAGCGCGCGCGAGGTGCGGATCAGCTTGTTGATCGTTTCGATCATATGCACCGGGATGCGGATCGTTCGAGCCTGGTCGGCGATGGCTCGCGTGATCGCCTGGCGAATCCACCACGTCGCGTAGGTCGAGAACTTGTAACCGCGCCGGTACTCGAATTTGTCCACAGCCTTCATCAAACCGATGTTGCCTTCCTGGATCAGATCGAGGAATTGCAAACCGCGATTGGTGTATTTCTTCGCGATGGAAACCACCAGCCGCAGGTTGGCTTCGACCAGTTCCTTCTTGGCTTGTTGCGCCTGGGCGTCGCCGAGCATCACGTTCAGCACCGCGCGTTTGATTTCGACCACAGGTTGCTTGCTCTGCTCTTCGAGTTGCGACAGATGGCGTTTGGCGGCGCGCAGCCTCTTCTCGGTCTCCTTGATCTCCTCGGCGTTGCGTTTGCGTTCGAGAGACCGCGAAAGTTTCTCGACATCTTTTTCGGTTGTGGAGACTTCCGCTTTGGCCTGCTTCATCGTGTAGACGAGCCGATCCTGGATCTTCGGCGTGAATTCGAGCAGGCGTACGAGTTGTGAAAGCTCGATGCGCTGGCGCGCGAGTTTGCGCCGCAGCTTCGGCTGTTTAGGCGAACGTTTCGGTTCGGCCAGGAACTTCTCGTAAAGCGCGTTGGTCTTCTTGAACGTCTTGCCGGTTTCGGCGATGGTTTCGAGGGTATAGTTGTGATACTCCTCGATCTTCTCCTCGGTGATGCCTTCCTGTTCGTTGAAAGTCACCACTTCGCGAATCGTCAACTCGCCGTTCTGCAACTCGTCGCCGATCTGGAGCAGTTCGGCGATGGCGATGGGAGAACGCGAGATCGCCTTCTGCGTTTTGATCTTTCCGCGCTCAATGCGTTTGGCGATCGCGACTTCGCCCTCGCGCGTCAGCAACGGCACGACGCCCATCTCCCGCAGGTAAAGGCGGACCGGATCGTTCGTCTTGTCCAATGCTCCCGGAGAGAGATCCAGTTCCATCTCTTCTTCCGGCGTCTCTTCGAATTTTTTATCCACGTTGGCCGCCGCGGCGGCCGTTTCCAGAAACTTCTCTTCGGAATCGCTGATGGCAATGCCTTCGCCACTCAGTGTGGCGAAAATGTCCTCGATGTCATCAGGAGAGACCAATCCTTCAGGCAACTCCTGGTTGATGTCATCGTAGGTCAGGAATGCCTTGTCCTTCCCCATATCCAGAAGCTTCTGAACATCGTCTGTGTATTTCTCGTCCAATTTGATCACCCCTTTCACTGTGGCCGTATTTTTAGCGCCGGCCACAGCGTCAGAAAATTTCACTTCCTTGACTATCACTCACTTCACTTTACGCGCCGCAAGCGGGCAAAAGTTTGGCGTCTTTCTCATTTATTATTTCTTTCGGCCTCGTTTATATTCCGATTGGCCAACCTATTGCGCCAATTTCTTTTCCCGCTTAGCCAGTTCAAACTTCATCATCATCAATTCGCTGAGCCGCGCCGAATCGTTGTTGCGCTGCGCCTGATTAATCTCCACTTGCAATGCCGCCTGTTTTTCAGCCAATTTCTCGCATCGCAGAGTGTGGAGGCTTTCACCGGCTTCCCGCTCAGCGTGATCGGCCTCGTTCGGCTCCGGCGCGCCAGCGCCGGCTCCGCCGATCATTAGAGCCGGAAGCAACTCGCGCGCCAAATCCTCATCATCCAGCGCCTGGCTCAGATTCGAGTAATTCGCTTCTGCGTTTTGACGCTCGAAGTCGAAGATCAGACGGAAAAGCCGGGCGGTTCTCAGCCCTTCGTAATCCTCTTCCGTCATTTCAAACATCATCCGCCGCCGGACCGCCGTGTGGTTAAGCAATATTTCGAGCAACTTTCGCTCCGCAGGCTTAATGGCGGTGGACGCCTTGACGGCGCGTTCGCTGACTCTTTCTGAGCGGGTTTCGGCGGCTTTCTTGAATTCTTCTCGGATCAGGCGGCTGTCAATCTTCAGGCGGTCGGCGATTCGCTCAAACTGTTCGGCTCGCTCTATCCGATCTTTGACCAAACGTAAGTACGGCAGAATGGCGTTAATCGTTTCGACTTTACCGGTAGGGCGGGTTTGATCATTAGTGCTGATGGACTGCTCAACTATGTAATCCAGAAAGGGTTGCGAGCCTTTCAACAGTTTCAAATAGCCTTCCGAACCGTGCGCTCTGATGTACTCGTCAGGGTCCAAGTTGTCCGGCAGTGTAAGCACGTTTACCTTGAAAGCCTCGGCTAAAAGTAATTCAAGACTGCGTTTAGTCGCGGCTACACCAGCCGAGTCGGGGTCGAAGTTGACCACTATCCGTCGAGCGTACCGTCCCAGCAGCCGCACCTGATTCTCCGTCAAAGCCGTGCCCAGACTGGCGACCAGATTTTTGACCCCGGCTTGGAACGGGATCAGAAAATCCAGGTAGCCCTCGACCAGGATGGCGAAACTGCGCCGGCGAATGTCATCGCGCGACTGGTTGAGGCCGAACAAGTGCTGCCCCTTCGTGTAGAGCGCGGTTTCGGGCGAATTCAGGTATTTCGGCTCGCCCTCGCCCAGAATGCGTCCACCAAAGGCGACAATCCGTCCCTGAGTGTCACAGATTGGAAACATTAGACGACTACGGAAACGGTCGTAAAACCCGCCTGAATCTTTCAAAGTCACCAGCCCGCTGCGTTCGATTTGCGGTCGTGAAGCCCCACGGGAACGTAGAAAATTACCCATCGCGTCCCAACTGTTCGGGGCGTAACCGAGGCGGAAAGCCTTCCGCGTCTCTTCGGTCACTCCGCGCTGGGCCAGGTAATCCAGCGCGCGCCGGCCTTCCGGCGTCTCGGCCAGGTTTTGTTCAAAGAACTCTGTCGCCCACTGGTTGAGCTGGGTCAACTCCGCGCGCTGGCCCTCTCGCTCTTCATATTCGCGCGTGTCGTCGGCCACCACGGGAATGGTCACGCCACACTTGTCGGCGACGATGCGGACCGATTCCGGGAAAGAGCAGCCTTCGATCTCCATCACGAAATCGAAGACGCCACCGCCCTTGCCGCAGCCGAAGCATTTGAAAAGCTGTTTGCCCGGGCTGACGTAGAAGCTCGGGGTCTTTTCGTTGTGGAAAGGGCAGCACGCGGCGAAATCGCGCCCTTTCTTTTTCAATGAAACGTAGTCAGAGACTATCCGCACGATGTCGGCCTGGTTGCGTAACTCATCACTGAAACCACGCGGGATTTTCATGACTACAGCTCACGGTCTTACCACTCGAAGCTTTGGGCGACGATGACGCCTTCGCGCTCGGCTCTGGCCAGGGCCTTCTCCGGCGCGAAATGCGCGACGATCAAGGGCAATACCCGCCGCCCACGCAAGCCTGCGTACTGCTCTTTCACCACTTCAACTTTTCCCGCCAGCACCCCCAAATCGCTCGGATTCAGCCGGCTCTTGGCTTCGCCGACGATGAGGATGTCTTCCCCGCCTTGCCGGGCTTCGACCAACAGGTTGATCTCTTCGTCGCCGATTTGTTGCCGGATCATTCGACCGATTACTTCGATTCCGTGTCGCTCCTTGAGCCACGTCGGCACGTGGCGATAGGCTTCATTTTCCAGCATGTAACCTAGCGTCTGCGCGTTTGAGCCGGCCAGGCTGCGAACTTCGTCCAGCCCGCGGGCCAACTGAGTAATCGCCTGTTGCATCTCCACCTGGGAGCGCTGCATCTCCACCTGGGAGCGCTGCATCTCCAGCATGGATTGTTGCATCTCCGCCTGGGTTCGTTGCATCTCCACCTGGGCCTCAGCCAGCTTTTGCATCGTGCCAGCCAATTCTCCGACTTTGACCTCAGTGCGCTGCTGGGCTTCGACCAGTTCCTCAACTTTACCTTCAGTGCGCCGCTGGGCTTCGGCCAGATTGCGCTGCTCTTCAGCCAAGTCGCGCACAATCTCTTTCAGTTCGAGAAAGTCGCTCACCTTGACCATATTCTTGCGATACTCTTCAGCCCAATCCACAAACACTTCAACTTGCGGCGGAGTGAAAACCGCTTCCAGGCGTTGTCGGAGTTCGTTGCTTACCATATCGGCTACCTCTCAAGTCGAGATTCTACGTCGCCACGTAGCCAATCGGAAACGACGGCAAGTCGGTTTCGAGCACCAGCCGGAACGAACGTTTGGCGCGCAAAATCGCCATCACGTCGCCGAAGCTGCTGATGCGCAAGACGAGGATGATCAGGTCGTCCTCGATCCGGTTTTTACGGCTGGCCGGAACCGTTTCGTAAAAATCCATCCGGCCTATTTGTTTACCTTGCAAATAACACGTGATAGTCGCTCCTGGCTGACCACTGCCAAAAGATTCATAGGTGACCTTGTAGCTGTCAAACTTCTTCGAGATAGTCGGCATTACGGGGACCTCTTTGTAATCAGTACCGCGAACGGTAGCGAGCGTGACTACATCAATGACCGACTGATGGAGTCACGCTCGCTACCGCTCGCGGTACTGACTATTTTTTCAATTCCACCACCGTCGCGCCGGCGCCGCCTTCGTTCTGCGCCGCCGGATAGAACCTGGCGACGTGCGGGTGACCTGAGAGCAAATCGGCAATCGCGCGTTTGAGCGCGCCCATCCCCAGACCGTGAACTATGCGGATGCGGTCGTGATTGTCCAGGTAGGCCGCGTCCAGAAACTTATCCGCCGCTTCGGTTGCTTCGTTGACGGTTTTGCCGATGACGTTCAATTCGCTGCTGATTGTGGGCTGCTCCTGCAACGTAACCGAAACGCCTTTCGGCAAACCGATGGCGGCTTTGGCCGCCTTCTTCGATTCGGTCCGGCGCTCGACCAGCCGGAGGTTCTCTTTCTGCTCGCGGAACCGCAGCGCGCCGATCTGCACGACGATCTCTTCGTCGCCGACGGATTCGACCACGCCCTCCTGGTTGAGCGAAAGCACGCGCACACGGTCGCCGGTTTTGAAATCAACCGCTTCCACGCTCTCTGGCGCCGCCTCTTCGACCGAAGCTGGTTCCTCGCCGGTTGCGGCGGCTGATTGCTGGCGCATCCGGCGCGCCGCCGAACTGGCTTCGGCTTTCAACTCGACCGTTCGCTTCTCGATTTCCTTGCGGGTTTTGCGCGCAGTGGCCACGTCTTCGATCTTGGAGACTAACTGTTCGGCTTTGATCGCGAACTCCTCGATGACTTTCTGCAATTCGGCGCGGAATTGTATTTCGCGTTCGCGTTCGCGCCCTCTTTCTCTTTGGATGAATTCAAGTTCAAGCTTGGCGAATTTGTCGGCGACGACCGCACGTTCCTCTTCGAGCGCAATGACGGTCTGCCGCTGGTGGTCGAACTGCTCCTTCAACTTCCTCAGATACTCGGTCGCTTCCGCGCTGGCAGTTTTCACGCGTTCGGCGGCGCGTTCGGTAATCGCTTTGGGCAGGCCGAACCGCCGGGCGATTTCTATGCCAGATGACGATCCGGCCATCCCGGTCAGCAACCGGTAGGTCGGCTTTAATGTACGTTCATCGAACTCAACGCTGGCGTTGATTACGCCGGGCGTGTTAGTTGCGTACATTTTCAGGCCGCTGTAATGAGTCGAGACAATCACGTGAGCGCCGCGTTCACGGAAGTAATCAACCATCGCCACGCCCAGCGCCGAGCCTTCCTCCGGGTCGGTGCCAGTGCCGACCTCGTCGAGCAGCACGATCGCGGGGGCGCTGAGTTCAACGCTGATCTCGCGGATGTTTTGAATGTGGGCGGTGAAGGTCGAAAGGTTGGCCGCGATTGACTGGTGGTCGCCGATGTCCGCGTGGACCTGATCGAAGACTGGCAGATCGGCCTCCGCCGCCGGAACGTGCAAACCGGCCTGCGCCATCAGCGAAAGCAATCCGATGGTTTTCAGAACGACAGTCTTTCCACCAGCGTTCGGTCCACTGATGACCATCACGCGATGCTCAGCGTCGAGTTCGAGCGAGATTGGCACAATCGGCAGCCCCGAAGTTTTCAGATTCGCTTCGAGCAGCGGATGGCGCGCGTCTTTCAGACTCAGCCTGCCGTCGCGATTGACCTTCGGCTCAATCGCGTTCTGCGCAATCGCCAATCGCGCTTTGGCCGCGATGAAATCAATCAAGCCGGCGGCCTCGGCCATCGCCAGCAAAGCCGCGCGTTCGTCGCGCAACTCTTCGGTGATGGCGAACAGGACTTTGGTGATCTCGACCTGTTCGAGTTCGCGCAGCCGCACGAGTTCGTTGTTCAGACTGATGGTTTCGAGCGGTTCGACGAACGCTGTCTGGCCCGAAGAAGACATCCCGTGGACGACGCCCGCGACCGCGCCCCGGTTGTCGTTGCGGATCGGGATGACGTAGCGTTCGTTGCGGATGGTGACGTATTCGTCCTGCAGCGCGTGCGCCTCGCCGGCGCGTTTCAGGATGTTTTCGAGCGAGCGCTGGATTTGCCCGCGCAGCTTGGAAATCTGGAACCGGACTTCACGCAGTTCCGGGCTGGCGAAATCTTCGACCTCGCCGGTGGGCGAAATCCGCCCGCGCAGGCGTTGATAGAGCGCTCGCAGGTTCGGGATCGTCTCGGTGATTTCGTGGACGAGCGGGAACTTCTCCTGCCCGTCGCGGAAAGTCTCGCGCAAACCCATCGCCACTGAAATCAATCGCAGCAGGTTCAAAATCTCGAACGGCTCCAAATTGACGTCGGCGACGTTCAATTTGCCAAGCGCCGGACGTGGATCGGGCAGATCGTTGAGGTCCAAAGCGGTGCCTTCGCGCAGGTAGGTCACGCCTTCGCCACAGCGCCGCAACTCGCGAACGATCTCTGCCTCGTTGACCAAAATCTCCAACTCTTCGGCGAGCGTCGCGCCGAGCGGAGTGCGCGTTTGTCCTAAGAGCAGCGCTTTGAGCCTGTCGAATTCAAGAGTATTGAGGACTTGGATATGCATGGCTATTTGTCAGAGGGATATACTGCACGGGCAATCAGTCACTTCAGAAACTTCGGGATTCTAGTGACCGATTGCGGGACTGTCAAACGGATCACCGTATATTGCACGCCTCATCGCTATTTTTGTTGCGCGCGAGGGCGCCGTAAGGAGTACCTGTTCGCTGATTGAAGAGTTTGGTCATTTCCACTCGCCCTGCATCGTGAAAGCCGCCCAGAAGTAAGGCGCGGCCCACCGTTTCTGCTTCATCATCTCAAGCTGCGCCGCGCGCAACGCCGCCGCCGGACGCATCCCGTCTTTCAGCATCCCGCGATAGAATCGCTTCATCAATTCAGCGGTCGCCAGATCGTCCACCTGCCACAAACTGGCGACGACGCGCTCGGCGCCCGCGTGCATGAATCCGCGAGTCAATCCGACCAGGCCCTCGCCTTTGATCTCTTTACCCAGCGCGGTTTGACACGCGCTCAGCACGACCAGGCCGGCTGGCAATTGCAGGTTGTAGATTTCGTGCATGCGCAGGAACCCGTCTTGCGGTTTGCCGTTTTCGTCCAGGAGCGACAAGACCAGACCCGAGAGTTCGGGCTGTTCGCTGTTGAGCAGACCGTGAGTGGCGAAGTGGAGGATACGGTAACGAGCGAGTTCTCCGCCCGTTGCCACCGCGCGCTTGGCCCCGAAGCCCGTGGCTTTGAGCAGAGAGTTTTTCGGGACGAACGCCGCGATCGTTTCGACCTCTTCGCGGGAGAAGGGGAGCCGCGAAAAGCCGTCGCGCCAGGCCGACGAGTTGAAGCTCCTGACCGAACGCTTCAGTTCCGGGCTAATGGCCGGAGATGCGACCGTGGCCTCCGCCGATCTGACGCTGGCGATCAAGCCGTCGGAGGCGGCCTTCTTCTTCTTCGCCTGCGCTAGTCGAGGATCGCCTGCTTCAAAAACCGGATCGCCCAGCGCCGCCAGCGTCTTCATCGCGGCTGGTCGCTCCGCAGACTCGCGCCGGATGACGGCCAGCGCGGAGGCCGACGGCAAATGGACGACCTCGTGCTCGGCGATCAACGGCGGCGGCGATTGCGGATTGCGGATTGCGGATTGCGGATTGGCGCCCCCTCCATTCTCCGGCAGCGGCAGGGCGGCGAACGGCGTGTACTCCAACGCGCCCGAAGCGACGATGACCAACCGCTTGCCTTTCCACTCCTGCTGGAGTTTGGCGCCGATTTGGCCAAACAACATCCGGCTCATCGCCGCAGCTTCGGTTTGAAATTTTGTATCGGCTTCGGCGATGAGCGTTTGCTGCTGCGATTGGGTCAACTCTCGCTTCGGTTGGCGCGCGACGAGCAATTCGTAGACTTTGCGCGAAGCGGCTTCGATTTCAGCGCGGGGCGGAAGCTCGTAGCTGCCGAGCGAATTTCGCGTCACAACCCATAACCAACTCTGTTTTCCACCAAGCGCGAATTCGAGCAGCACTGTGTTTTCATCGAGCAATTGCCGCTGAATCTCCACGGCGGAGAGCGGTTGCGGTTGCGTCAAGGCGGCGTAACGTGGGCTGGTGGCGCGGATCTGCGCCGCGACCTCGTGGTAGCGGGAAGTGAGTTCCGAGATCTCTTTGTCGAAGGAGGCGGCTTGGGTTTCGGCGCTTTTATCCTCGAACAGGCGCGCGCGCGCCGCGGCTTTCGCGTTTATCTGCTGCTGCAAGGAGCGTTCGAGTTGCACCAAGTCCGGGGACACACCCTGGCGAATATCCGCTCCCGCTTCAGAGAGGAGATCGAGCAATCCGCGGGCGCGAGCGCGCTCGCTTGCGCCGAGCGCTGTCGCGTCATAACCCTCAGCCGGATGTTTCTGGCTCAACCGCATCAGCAAATCAATGTAGAGAGCGAAGCTGCTCTGCGCCGAGGCGAAGAATGATTCGCGCAGTTGTTGGCTAACGACGTTGGCGCGGGAAGATTCCGTGATTCCCAGGGACTCTTCGATCTGTTTGCGCGCCTCCTCCAAATTGCCGATGGAGTAATTGGCCCGGGCCAAACCGTGTAGCGCGGCCGCCTCGCGGATGCGGTCGCCGGACAAGCGGAGCAGATTCAACGCCTGGCTCAGAAAATCCAGCGCCTCTTTGTTCTCTCCCGATAACCAACTGAGATTGCCCAGCGATCCCAGCGTGGTCGCTTCACACACGCGGTTTCCCACGGCGCGGCAAAGTTTCAATCTCTCGGCGTAACTCTCCAACGCTTTTTGTCTCTCGCCCAAATTGAGATAGACATCCCCGATGAAACCAAGAGTGAGCGCCTCGATAGTTACGGCGCGATATTTCCGCGCCAGCGCCAGCGCCCGGTGGTGAAAATCGAGCGCCTGCTGCATCTGCCCCATCCTTCGATAAATGTCCCCAATTCCATTCAATGCGCTGCACTCGTTATCAATGTCGTTCAACGACGAAAAGGCTGGCAGCGCCTGTTGATAGTATTCCAGCGACCTCTGCGTTTCCCCCAGCAACCGGTAGTTCGCCCCAATGCTCATCATGGCAATCGCTTCACCATATCGGCGGGACTGGCTCGCAAAAATCTGCCTGGCCCGGTCATAAGTTTCGAGCGCCGCCTGATAATTCCCCTGATCGCTGTGGATGTGGCCGAAATTCAGCAACAGATTGGCCTCCTGATAGCTGTCACCCAACTCGTGCGCAATGCGGACCGCCTCCTGGTAATGCTTCATCGCCGTTAGCGGCTCGCCGATGCGCCGGTACCGGTTGCCGATGATGGTCAACGTTCTTAACTCGCCCCGGCGATCTCCGATCTGCCGCCAGATCGCCAGCGCCTCTTCAATCTTTGCGGTGCGAAGCCGCATTTTTTCCACCGTCTCATCTCTCGCCCGAAATACCTCCAATTCCGCGCTCTCGGCGATGATGCGGAGTTTGTCCTGCTCCGTCGCCTGATGCAGCGCCTCGATCTTCACTTCGTAACGCCCCGCCTTCGCATCGTTTCTGAGCGGTCGCAGGGTCAACCGGTAGTTTCCGGAGGCTTCGGTGATCAAGGAGATGGTCCTCTGTCCGGTTGAGGTGGGAAAGCTATAAACCCCGATCACTTTCTGGCTGTCGGGAGCAAGCAGTTCCGGTCTGATGTCAATCCCGCGCGGAGCGACGCCGATGCGTAAATACTGGCCGGCGCCGAGAATGATCTGGTAGGTGTGCGTCTGCCCGCCCGACAATTCTCTGACTATCGGCGCCTCGGCCGTCAGCGTTCGGACATCTTCGGATTGTTGCGGCGATTGAAGTATCGCCGCATCGGCGGGAACGGACGGCGAGAGCATCGCCGTTACGAACAACAGAGAACAAAGGCCAGCGCCCATCACACGCAAAGCGGTCAGGCGCGACCAAGCTGAGACCGGATGAAGCATAGGTCCTCCTTGTGATTTGCCCGGTGTTTCGATTTGCAGTGGATTTGTGACGAGCGGATTGTAAATCAAACCATCCGGGCGGGGAAATTATTCGACCGGCGCCATTGGAATTGAGGTGGAAGCAAAAGGGACAAGAAGAGCAAAAAAGGCAAAAAGGCGGTTTTTGTTTTTTTTTGCCCTTCTTGCCTTTTTTGCTTCCCTCCCGCGGCCTTCATCAGAAAACCGCTTGCCCAAGTGGAAATCGTCACTGCTGCTGCGCTTTTTCATACGCCCGCTCGACGCTCTTCTCCGCGGACTTCCCAAAGGCTTCGGGATTCAGATAAGTTCCGCGTTCGGCGACCGGCTTCATCTCTTCAACCTGGATGCGGTTCTTTTCGGCATAGGCGTCTTTGCGGACGCCGGTCAATTGCCACGAGACTTCCATCCCCGCCTGGCCCCCGGCGATCTTGAAACGATTGCCTTTGACCTTCTCGGAGACGTAGACCGGCGCGAAGCCGCCGATGCAGGTCAACTGGTAACGGAACTCGCGGTTGAGCGCCTCGAACCAATCGGGCAGCGCGACTTCAGCCGAGCCGTCTTTGCCGAGCGTGACGATGCCGTTGTAGATGTTCATCATATCGGGCGATTCGACGAACGAATGCGACAAGGTTTTGTTTTCGGGATCGAGCGGATGGTCAATCTTGAATGAGCCGCTGGCTTTCGACAGATTGCCGGCCACGTGGACCCGGCCCTGGAAATATCCCGCAAACCCGTTGGGACTTTCGGTGCGTCCGAACACGCCGTAGTTGATGCCGAAAGTATGCGAGGCGACTCCAAAGACGCCCTTGCCAAACTGGCTGGCGCTGACGCCCTGCACACCGACGGCGGTGGCGAATAGCTTGGCGCTGCTGGCCTCCCCATAAACACCCGTGCCGGTATTGCTTTCGCTTTCGCCGCGAACGCCGATGGTCTCGCCGGAAAGGTGGCGGGCGATTCCTTTTACGCCGATTCCTTCACGGCTCAAACTGGAGCCCAGCACGCCGATTCCCTCGCTCGGGTCGGGATCGGTTCCGTTTATGGGTTCATGCAGGGCCTGTCCCCAAACTCCGACCCCGATGTTGCTGTAGCTCGCGCCGTGAACGCCCCGGGTACTGCCGTATTTGTTCTCCGCGACGCCCGCCACGGCGCTCCCTGTCGTGATCGCCCGGTCGTTATTGGGATCCACGTAGGGTGAAAGCGTCGCGTGGATGGTGACGTTGGAGTTTATGGTATCGGGTTTATGGAAGACCCGGAGTTTGAAGATCGTGCTGGGCGTCGTGCCAATCGCGATCATGCCGTTCTCTTCGAGGATGATCGAATCGCCCAGGTCGGTCGCCGTCGTCCACTTCGGGATCGTGTTCACCGTGCCGCTGCCGCCCACCGCCACGGTCGCGGCTTCGGAGGATTTTGCGGCGGCGGGTTGATCCGCGCTGCCGAGATTGAACTGGCCGCGTTTGATGCGCGGCGACGCGTCGCCCGGTTCTTTGACCGTCAGCGTCCAGTCGTAGAGGCCTGCTTTCAACCCGTCGCCGAGTGGCCAGACAAGCTGGGATTGCGCGACGAGGCCGCTGTCGTGGATGAGCGCGCCGGCTTGGTTATGAACCTGCAAGCGCAGGTGCTCGACCGGACGCCGGGACACGAACCGCAACTGCCCGGCTTCGGCGGCGCCCATCGCCGGTTGGCTGCTTTGCGCCAACCCTGTCAATGAGAAGATGAAAGTGAGAAGAATCAGGAATAACGTTTTTCTGATTTGAATCGAATGCATGCTTGAACTCCTTTGATTTGATGGAATGTGATAGCCCGGGCGCTGCGGATGGAATGTCGAATGGCTGAACTTCAAACAACTGCGCGACCAAGGGGTGTCGCAACCGGCGCGAGCGGGCTGTGGTTTTATCAGCCACTTTCAACTGGCGTTTGGACAGAAAACATGTCGCAGAAATTTTTGATCGGCGCCGACGAATTGTGACTGCTGAAATCCTCCCAACGGAAGTTGGGAGATTGTTCAAGCCCAACCTACACGCACAGATCGTCCCCACAAATCCTTCCAACGGAAGTTGGGAGATTGTTCAAGCCCAGCCTTCTGCGACCGAGACTGGAAGGTTGGGCTTGAACGATCCGCCGACTTCCGTCGGCGGGATTCAAGATCATTGACCTTGGGAGTAGGCTGGGTCTGAACAATCCGCCGACTTCCGTCGGCGGGATTCTGTCCGCTTGCACAGGTCGTGATTTTTTGTGAAGTACCGGTGGGATTGTTGCGGCCAGGGATGAGTAATGCGCCGGTAGCCTGCGGGCTACCGGCGCGGCGATTTTTCCGTTGGCCAAAACACAGCAGAACATGCCAGGCAGAAAAATCTGCTTTTGGCGCCGGATAGATTACTTCCGGATTGGCCCACAGTGACGGTAGTGGTCCCAGCAGTAATCAGCGGGCGGCCCCGATTCCCACGTGGCGAGCTTCAGTGCGCAAACTTGTTCGCATCCTGATGCGCCTGGCCCGGAAGAACTTCCTGGCGAATTCGGCGGCGGCGGCCTCGTCGTACCATTTACAACTGAGGATTTCGAGGTAAACAGCCTGGCTGCCTTCCGCGAAATTGCCCGGCGCCTGCGAGGTTTCGACGAGTTGGATCATCAAGTGCCCATATATCCCAATCACCGCGCGGCCGCAGTTAAAGCCGTATGCGGTTTCGATGAGTTAAATCATCGAATACCCGCGCCCTCGCGGATCGTCGCCGAACCAGACGACCTGGGTCTCCCCAAACCTCTTGACCTCCAGCAGGTCGCACAGATCGTGGGTGAATCGTCTGAGGCAATCCTGGCTGCCGATGGTGTCCGGAGCGCAACCGTAGATGTACACGGCGGTCGAGATTCCCCACGCTCCGGCGGCTTCGTAGTCCGCTCGTCCAATTGGTCTTCGCGTAATCAACATAAGTTTCTCCTTGAATCTTTTTGCCTGGGGGCAGTCTCCCTGGCGCTCAGAAAGACAGACGCCGCCAGGGAGTCTCCACGGTCTTCGCTCCCGTTTGATCGAGGGCCGAGACGCGCCATTGCAGCCCGCCTCCGGCGACTGTGTCGCGCAACCAGGATGGCGCGCGGTAATTGAGCGTTAGAGATTGCAGTAACGCCGAAAGAACCACTTGTCCTGCCTGATCCGCAATCTCCAACTGATAGAGCGCAACGCCAGACGCCTGCGTCCAACTGAACTCGATCGGTTGTCCGGCCGCGGCCAGAGCATTCTCCGCCGGTGTGAGCAGGCGCAACTCGAGGTTGGCGCCGGGTTGTCCGCTACCTACGAAATAACTCAAACTGTTTCCGGTCGGCGTGAACAGATTGGTGAAATCCGTCTGTCCGATCAAGATCGCCAGCCGGCCTTCCAGCGCCGGCAGTGGGCGGCTCAAGGTAAGCGTGAGGGCGAAATTTGCCTGAACTTCCTTGTCGGTGAAATTGGCTGTGACGAGGAGTTCCTGCGGCGGCAATGCTCGTGATGCGCCGCTCAAACTTCGCTCCGCCGCCAGCGCCGCAATCGCCAAGGCCGTTACGAGAAAAACGAATTTCATCAAGGCGATGCTTCGTCGTAATGAATTGTTCAGCGTTTCGTAACTCATAACCATCCAGCCTCGGTGAATAATCGCTGTTCGTTTGCGTGAAGATGGATTTGAAGAAAAATCATCCACGAAGCCACATGAAGTAACGTGGGAAGCAATATGCGATGATTCGTGACCTTCAAGTAGCTTCGTGGATGCGGTTTTCAGCCGAATTACCTGCTGGCTGGTTATTAAAGGCTCTTGGTGTTGCTCTCCGTCCGTTGTTTACGGGGGTCCGCTTCAGCCGTCACCTTGACCTCAGCGACAATCGCGTTGGGTTGTTCCCCCAAGGGCAAATTCTGGCCCAGACCCAGACTCGTCGAAGCCGTGCCACTAACAGCCCCAGTAGAGGCGTTAACAGCCAAAGGAGAGACGTTCACGGTCCTCCTTATGGTGGGAGCGTTATTCCGTGTGACGGTGAAAGTAACCTCGGCTCCGGTGATCCTATAGCATGGCGGCACATTGGTGACTTGGAAGTGGGCGCTGACATTCCCCGGCGAGGCGGCTGTGCCTGCCATTGATGGAGAGTCGACCGTAAGTTTTATCGTGCAATCCGGCTTCGTTGACGTCGTCGAAGCGCAAGCGGGCGTCGAGCCGCCCGGAGCGAATCCCCAGGCGATCAGCGCAGCGATTGAAGCGAACGAGAACAATAAAAGGCTTTTGCGAAACATAATGATTCTCCTGGTTATGAGCCTACGCCCAGTTCGCCGGAGAATCTGTACTGCGAAAGTTACAGCCCCGTCTCCCTGCGCGTCGGCTGGATTAAGCTGTCAAGTACGATTGCCGAAAGAGGGCGCTCGGCCTTCTCTTCTCTTCGACCTCTACTGGCGCCGCGCGCGAAAACATGTCGCCATTATTTCGCGCGCCTCTGAATTGATTTTTGGGGAATTGTCCCAAGGATGGACGGGGATAGCCCGCCGGCTTGTGAAGAGAGACGTTACGCAGTATTCTCTTACGCAACTTTGCGTAAGAGGGAGTTGCGTAACACCGGATGACCGCCAGATTGACCAAGCGTGATAATCCATTCCATTACGGGCGCGAGTTGGGCGCGGAAGACCTCGTGGATCGGGAAGACGAGATAGCCGCCGTCATTGAAACCATCAGCCAGGGCGAAAAGCTTTTTCTGATCGGCCCGCGCCGCTACGGGAAGACTTCGATCCTGAAAGCCGCCTCCGATCAGGCGGAAGCCGCCGGGGCCGCTATTCTCCGCTTCGATGTCGAGGCTTACCCGACTCTCGACCTGCTCTCCCGCGCGATGCTCTCTGAAGCGACGGGCAAACTGACCAGCGGCCGGGGAAAAGCCGGGCAGAAGATCAAATCCTTCTTTTCCTCGCTGAAGCCCGAAGTCACCTACAGTCTGACCGAAGGAACCTGGAGCGCCAGCCTCGGCGTAGCCAACGAGATTGAAGCCGCCGGCCAGGTTCCGCTGCTGGTTGATCTGTTGAATGGCGTGGAGAAGTTGGCGGCCGAGGCCGGACGCCCGGTGGGTGTGATCCTGGATGAATTTCAGAAAGTCATCGAGATCGGAGGCCGCGCCGCCGAAGGCCAGATGCGTGCGGCCATTCAGCGACACAAGCACGTCGGCTACGTCTTCGCCGGGTCGAAGACCCGCCTCCTGACCGAGATGACCAGTGACGCCTCACGTCCGTTTTACCGGCTGGGCGCGCGTCGCTACATCGGCCCGGTACCGCGCCGTCAATTCGCCGATTTCCTGCTCCGGCGCTTTGAGCAATCCGGAATCGCCGCCTCGGAAGCGGAGGTGGATTTGATCCTCGACCTGGCCGAAGAAGTGCCCTACAACGTTCAGATGCTGGCGCACTTCTGCTGGAACAAACTTCAAAGCTCCGGGCAAACGAAACTGAGCGCCAGGCTGATCGAGCAGCAGCGCGAGCTGATCATCCGGCAGGACGACCCGTTCTATTCGAAACTCTGGAACCAGCTTTCGCCGAACCAGCAGAAGGCGCTGCTGGCGGTGATCAAGGAGAAAGGGGTTGGCCTGCTCGCCAAGCGCGTGGTGCGGGAGAGTGGGATGGCCACTTCAACGCTCCAACGGGCGACGCGCTCGCTGGTCGAACGAGACATCCTGCGCGAGGATGAGGTCGAGGGAACTGTCCGCTACCGCTTTGAAGACCCGTTCTTCGCCGGCTGGATCGCGCTCATTCTGTCGCTCAAGCCTTAGCGCGCCCGGTTTACTTCCACTCACCCTGGATGTGTAATATTGCGATCCGCGAGGTGGGATATGAGCAGCGCTATACCTAAGTGGAGTCTGACTCAGGAAGCGTTCGATCGCTTCCTGGCTTCTCTCGACGCCAACCGCGAGCGCGCCGGCGAGCTGTACGAACGATTGCGAGGCAAGCTGGTCAGCTACTTTGAATGCCGCGACTGCCCCTACCCCGAAGAGCACGCCGACGAAACGATCAACCGCGTGGCGCGGAAACTGGAATCGGGCGAGGCGATCCGCGAGCCTGCCACTTACGTTTATGGCGTGGCGCGACTGCTACTGCTCGAAATCCTCAAAGAACGCGCGAAGCGGCAATCGGCCATCGAGCAACTATCCCGCGCCCAACCGGATTCGACAGCAGAAGATGACGAGGATCGGCGGCTGGAGTGCTTCAAGAGTTGTCTGGAGCGCCTGGACGCGGAAGACCGCCTGCTGATCACGCAGTATTACGAAGGCGAGCGGCGCGCGAAGATCGAGAACCGGACGCGGCTGGCCGAGCGCCTGGCGATTTCGCAAACGGCGCTGCGCATTCGGGCGTACCGGCTGAGAACCACGCTCGAAAAATGCGTCAACAAATGCCTCGGAAAAAAGAGTTGAAACAAAACCGCGTCTTTTGCCAGTAGCGGGTAAAAGGACTACTCACAATGAACCGAACGGTTGAGGAACAATTGCTGCTGAACTATCTGCTCGGCGATTTGCCCGACGAGGAACGGGAGCGCGTCGAAGAGCGGATGTTCGCCGACGATGAGTTCTACGAGCAGATCGAGGCGATGAAGGCCGAACTGGCCGACGATTACGCGCGCGGCGAACTGAACTCGCGAGAGCGCGCGCGGTATGAAAGCCGTTTTCTGACTTCGACCAACGGACATGAACGTCTCGCGTTTGCCCGGACGATGACCAGAGCCTTTGACGAAGCGACCGCGACCGCGAGTGAGAAGAGATCGTGGCGTGATTCCGTCCTGGCGTTTTTCAGCTTGCGCTCGCCAGCGCTGCAATTTTCGCTGGCGGCGGCGCTGCTGCTGCTGGCCCTTGGCGGCGGCTGGTTGCTCTGGCAGAACCGGAACCTGCGGTCACAACTCGCGCAGGCGCAGACGGAGCAATCGCAATTGCAACGGCAGGCGGAACTCGCAACCGAACAACAACGGGCGCGCGGCGCTGAACTGGCCGCCGCGCTGGATCGGGAACGCGCCGAACGCGAGAAGCTTCAACAAGAACTGGATCAGGCGCGCGCCCAGCAACCGTCATCCGCAACTCCCTCCTTCGTCTCCTTCCTGCTTTCGCCCGGTCTCATTCGAGGCCGGGACGAGCCGGAGAAATTGAACATCCCATCCACAGCCCGCCAAATCCGCTTGCGGCTCGACACCGGCGGCGACGACGACTATCGCAGCTTCCGCGCCGAACTGCGCACGATGCGCGGCGCTTCGATCCTGAGCCGGGGCGGCTTATCCAAACGAGCGACGGCTTCCGGCAGCGTCGTCCCGCTGACCGTGGCCGCCGATGCGCTCTCGCCCGGAGAGTACGAACTGACGCTCAAAGGCGTCACTCGTCGCGGCGATGAACGAGAGATCGGGTATTACTACTTCCGTATGAACAAGGAGGCGCCGTGAAGAAAGTACGCCTTGCCGCATTGTTCAGCGTATTGCTGCTGTGTCGTTATTTTGACGACCTCGCCCCCGGTGTTCTCAACGCCTCAGCCCAGGGCGCGCAAGAGATGGGCGCGCTGTCCAAAGACGCTCCGGTCGAACGAGAGATTGCCGGCGGCCAGGCGCACAGCTACCGCCTGACGCTCGCGCCGGAGCAGTTTCTGAGCGTGGTGGTCGAAGCCAAAAACGCAGATACGTTTGCCACAGTCTATGCGCCGGACGGAAGGCCGATCCTCGAAGCGCGCAATCTGTTCGACACCGCCAAACCTGAACGAGTCTTCCTGATCGCCGAGAGCCAGGGCGATTACCGGATCGAAGTGCGCGCGCTGGGGCCAGAGACCGAGCGTGGCCGTTATGTGATCAGGATCGAGCAGTGGCGGATCGCCACGTCGCGCGACAGAGACCTGGTCGTCGCGGCGCGAGCTTTCGCCGAAGCTGAAACGCTGCACGCCAAAAGAACAGCCGAGGCGATGCGCGCGGCGTCCGCCAAATACGAAGAAGCGCTCCCGCTCTTTCGCGCGGCGGATGACCGGCTGGGAGAAGCCGACACGCTCCACAATCTCGCCAACATCCACTTCTCGCTCGGCAATCCGGCCAAAGCGATCGAACACCTCAACGCCGCGCTGCCGCTTTACCGGTCGTTGAATGATCGCCATTCGGAGGCCGTCGCGCTGCAGGGGATTGGGCTGATGAGCAACCTGCTGGGCGATTGGCGCAAATCGCTCGAATGTTACGAACAGGCGCTCACGCTTCAGCGCGCGGACGGTGATCGCTGGGGCGAGGCGGGCACGCTCAACAACCTCGGCGAGACTCACCGTTTGCTGGGCGAATATGAACGAGCGCGGGAATTTTACGACCGTTCGCTCGCGTTGCGGCGCGAGACAAAGGATGCGCGTGGCGAAGCAGCGACGCTCAACAACGCGGGGTTGGCTCTGGCCGAGCAGGGCGATCTCCCAAAAGCGATGGAACATTTCCATCAGGCTCTGCCGCTGCGCCGCGCGACAGGAGACGCGGCGGGAGAAGGCTCGACGCTCGGCAACCTCTGCTTCGTCCATCATTTGCTCGGCGATTCGCCGAAAGCGCTGGATCATTGCCTCCAATCGCTCGCCCTCCGCCGGAAGGTCAACGACCGGCGGGGCGAGGCCGCGACGAGGCTGTTGATCGGAACCATTCAAATCGGCGCCGGATCAAAAGATGAAGCGCGCGAGAATTTCCAGCAGGCGCTCGCGCTCAGCCGCGCCGCAGGCGACCGTCACGTCGAAGCCGCCGTCTTGAAAGCCATCGCCGGTCTGGAACGCGACGCGGGCAATTTGAACGAAGCGCGCCGGCAGGTCGAGGCGGCGATTGAGATCGTCGAATCGCTGCGCTCGGCAGTCGCCGGTCAGGAACTGCGCGCCTCGCTTTTTGTGAAGAAGCAGGATTATTACGCCTTCAACGTTGACCTGCTGATGCGGTTGCACGAGCGGCGTCCGGACGCGGGCTGGGCGGCGGCGGCTTTCCGGGTCAGCGAACGCGCTCGGGCGCGCGGCTTGCTGGAAATCCTGACCGAAGCGCGCGCGGACATCCGCCAGGGCGTTGACCCATCGCTGGCCGAGCGCGAACGCCGGTTGCAGCAACAGCTCAACGCCAAAGACGTTTTTCGCCGGCGATTGCTCGGCGCCCGCCATACCGAGCAACAGAAAACGGCGGTGGAGAAAGAGCTGGCGTCGCTGCTCGGTGAATACCGGGAATTGAAAGCGCAAATCCGCGCGCGCAATCCGCGCTACGCCGCGCTGACCGAACCGCAGCCGCTCGGTCTGGAAGAGATTCAGCGCCAGCTTGACGAGAACACGCTGCTGCTCGAATACGCGCTGAGCGAAGAGAAGAGTTTCCTCTGGGCGGTCGGCGCCGATTCGATGGCCAGCCACGAATTGCCCAAACGCGCGGAGATCGAAGCGGCGGCGCGGCAGGTTTACGAACTGCTGACCGCGCGCAACCAGCGGGTAAGCGGAGATACTACGAAGCAGCGGCGGTCGCGCGTCGCCAAAGCCGATGCGGAATTCCCCCGCGCGGCCTCCGCGCTAAGCCGGATGCTGCTCGCTCCGGTCGCCACGAAGTTGAAGTCCCAGCGCCTGGTCATCGTCAGCGACGGCGCGCTCCAATACATCCCTTTCCACGCGCTCCCGGTTCCCGTCGTTGATGGCGGAAGCGCCCGGCAGTCGCCGGCCAACTTCCAGCCTTTGATCGCCGGACGCGAGGTGGTTTCATTACCATCAGCTTCGGTGATTTCCGCTCTGCGGCAAGACGCGGCGGACCGGCGCCGCGCCGACAAGCTGATCGCCGTGCTGGCCGACCCCGTCTTCGAGAAAGACGATCCGCGAGTGAAGCCCGAAGCGGGTGATCAACTGACGCGGGACGCCAGACCGTCTTCATCTTCCGAACCTGCCGGTCTCAACGCCGAGGTCGAGCGAGCCGCGAGCGAGACCGGCGTGAATCGCTTCCTCCGCTTGCGCTTCACGCGGCAGGAGGCCGAAGCCATCACCGCTCTGGCGCCGGCGGCGAGGCGGATGAGCGCGCTCGATTTCACCGCCAGCCGCGCAACGCTCGGAAACCCGGACCTCGCCAACTACCGCATCCTGCATTTCGCTACCCACGGTCTGATCAACAGCCGCCATCCCGAACTCTCCGGCGTCGTGCTTTCGCTGGTTGACGAGCGAGGCCAGCCGCAGGACGGCTTTCTGCGCTTGCACGAAATCTACAACCTGAAGCTCAACGCCGATCTGGTGGTCTTGAGCGCCTGCCAGACCGCGCTCGGCAAAGAGATCAAAGGCGAGGGCCTCGTCGGATTGACGCGGGGATTTATGTACGCCGGCGCAAAACGAGTGATGGCCAGTTTGTGGAGCGTCGAAGACCGCGCGACCGCCGAGTTGATGAAACGCTTCTACGCCGGGATGCTCGGTCAAAACCAGTCGGCGGCGACGGCTCTGCGCGCGGCGCAGTTGCAGATGTCGAAGGACAAACGATGGACCGCGCCTTATTTCTGGGCCGCCTTCACGCTTCAGGGCGAATGGAAATGAAATCAGGTTGGTCTGCGCAGGCTTCAGTAACCGTTCAATGGCGGTGCAAGCTTCTATCAGAGTAGCGCAACCTGCCGAGGTTGCGCGGTTCTCACTATCGGTCCTTGGCGGGAACCGCGCAACCTCGGCAGGTTGCGCTACTCTGGGCTGTGCAGTCAGTCATGATCGAAGCGGTCTTTCTGGAAAGTGTCCTGACATCAGTCCGACAATGGGAAAGATTGACTGGCGGGTGGCAGAGGTAACACGCCTTATCCTTGGCTAACGAGAGCTTGGTTCAACCGCCGGGCCAGCGTTTCGCGTGATGGCTTGCCAAGAAAAGCGCCTGTGACGGCGTTCAGGTAAACATCCGCGACCAGCGCAGCCAGCGGTTGACTGGCGGTGCTGAACCAGACGGCGACGTGCCAGGCAAAACTTTCTCTGACAAAAGAAACCTCGGCAGGATAGAGCGCATCGCCGATTTCCGTGCGCAACCAGCGTCCGACCATCCGGCGCGCCGACTCGGCGTCGGGCAGAGCCAGTGGCGGGGCTTGTGCGACCTCAGTTTGCGCTGCCATATTTAAGTTTTCCATTTGCAATGCTCCACAACAGGATAGATAGTTGGGTTCGGGTGGGGCGCCCGAACCTGATTCAAGACCTTCTTGGCATCCGATCCGCATCCAGCCAGCGGCAGCCAATCGCAATCATACTTTGATCGCTACGGCCCAAACAATGCGTTGTCGCCATCTGAACCAGGGGAAAATCGTCTGGCAGATTCCGCTCTTTGGCAGAGCATCGAAAATGCCCTGTGTGTTATGGAAGCGGAACGAGGAGCGTAGATAGAGGCTACGACGTAACCAAAGTCTGTTACAACAAGGCGTCGCAGCCCAGCCGCAACGCTTCGAGCGGGATTGAGCCGCCGCCAGCAAAGGGATCAACCACCAGCGGTGTCTCGTCGTGCGCGGCTCAGGCCAACCCGCGCGAGACTTCCAGATAGGTTTGATTGGAAGACAAGTCAATGGGTCTTGGCAGACTGCCACTGGCGTACTAGAATGGCATCAATCCGGTACCACCGGAGGTGGATGGCGAATGCCATCGAGGCCCGCAAGGGCCTTTTATTTTTGGTAAACACTAAATAAATTTCTTCCCGATCCCGGCCACGCGCCCGCCAAGCTGATTATATTTCCCTTGCAGGACCTCGATTACTTGGGTGGAGAAAGGTGTCAGAACTTTCTCTAACAGGCCATTTTCGTTCAGAATTTCATCCCGACAGGAATGGGCGATCAGGTCGGCAAGCTGTAAACCGGCGATGTTATTCGTCTTTGCTTTGACTTTCAGTTGTTTACTGGTAAGCGTCAACCGAAACAAATCTGGGGCGACATAATCCGTGCCTCGCTCCCACAAGCGCGTGAAAGAATCCTTGAGACGGCGATCTTCTCTCCCACCTCTCGATTCCGCCATTACATCTCCCTGGCTGCCTCTGCGTTGAAGTAAAAAGGCGTAGCGCTCAAGCATCACAGCCAAGCAGTAATGATAAGGGTCATAACGCCAGACGGTATAAGTCTCTTTATGCTTCTTTTTGTCGAGGCAAACAGAGATGACAGCGTATTGCCAGGATTCCAGCAAGGTCAGAAGCTGATGATCGAATTGTTTTCTGATCGAAGCATCCCGCAAAGGCTCAAAAGGATGGTTGGCCTGAATCAGTTCTCTACGATGCAGGATCACCGGCTCATCGGGATGAGAGCGAAAGAAGCTGCGTTTGAGCGCTTCCATTTGCGGGTGAATCACTTGCTCAACATGTCCAAGTTCAACAATGACGCCGGTGAGACTCAGGAAACGATGATTCGGGTCATCCGAGCTATCCAGATCAGCATTCCCAACCTCGTCCACGTACATTCGATATTTCATACCAGTCACCTTTACCTGACAGATTCCAGCAGGGGAGTTCGGCGACGTAAGAAACCCCATCTTTTGTCGCTGGGAAGATAGGAGCATGTGTTCGCGCCTAACGGAAGGCGAGGGCGGAGTTTATCAAACCCCCTTGCAGATCGGCACGCAATTTTTGCAACCGGCCGCCGGATAAGATCGGACAGAATGGGATATGAAGCGGCTGGGCGCGCAAAAAGCGAGCGTGGACCATCAGTCGGGCATTGATGAATCCACGCTCGCTACCGCTCGCGGTACTGATTTTTTCATGAAACGTTTTTGAAATCTCCGCCAGTTCAGGGCGCAAGGCAAAGTGACCGGCAGCAATGACGGTTGGAATTGATAACTCAAACAGCCTCAGGAGGGCGGAAACGATTATGATGAACAGAACGATCAGACATTTTCTCGCAGCGATTTTCTTCAGCTTACTTTCACTCGCGCCGATGGTGGCGCGCGCCGGAGAAGAAGGCGTCGTGCGCTACGGCCTCACGCCTCAGCAATTGCAGAGCGACTTCTTTGACGGTTATGGCGACAACGGTTATCGCCCGGTTCGTTTGACCGGCTATCGCTCCGGCGATTCGACGCGGTATTTCACGCAATGGGTTCAAAACACGGACAATCGTCAGTGGAGAGGTTTTTTCGGCAAGACCCATACTGAGTTCCAGAACCTCGCCAGTTCTTACCGGAATCAGGGCTATTACCCGATTGATGTGAGCGGGTACGTCACGCCGAATGGAGTGCGTTTCGCTGCGCTCTGGGAAAGGAACCTCAATGTCATCCAGTGGCAGATGTTCTCGAACTACCAACGCAGTTTGATGCAGATGCTGGTCGACACCATCGGCCAGAATGGGTGGGTTCCACACCGCGTCGAAGCTTACGCGAGCGGCGCCGAGTCAATCTACGTCTCGATCTGGTATTACCAGCCCGGGGTCGGCTATCGCATGCACAACAAGATGACTCGCGAGCAATACGACGAGCATCTGAACGAGTATAAGGATGAGGGCTATCTGCCGGTTCACCTTGACGCGCACACGGTTGTTGGCGAGGTCTTCTATTCGGGTATCTGGAAGCAGAAAAGCACCGGCTGCCGCATCGGCGCCAACCGCAACTGGCGCGTCTTCCAACGCTATTACAACAACAACTGGGCGGATGGTTATTTCATCGACAACTTCTACGCGGCGGAGACCCCGAACGGCATCCGTTACGGCGGCATCTGGTTTTACGATGGCGCGCCGGTCATCAATGAAAACTCTTCTTTGAAACTGCGTTTGCGGAAAGAAGTGGACAGCGCTCCGGCTCGCGGCGGCGCGGCCGTGCTGAACCTGGCGACGGGGGAGGAGATCACGATTCACGGCGATCAGGAGTTCGCCATCGCCAGCACGAGCAAGATCGGAATCCTGTATGCGCTGCTCAAGGAGATCGACCTCGGAAATAAATCGTGGGCCGTGTGGATCAACGCAGGAGGTCAATACGGGACTAATCAGGGCGACTACATGCAAGCGAATCAAGAGTACACCGCCGGAGAGTTGGCGCAGTTCATGATCCGCCGCAGCAACAATTGGGCGACGAACCGGTTGATTGACTACATCGGCAGGAGCGTGATCAACCAGCATCTGGACAATCTCGGCCTCGACGTGACGCGCATTGACCGCTATATGACCGGCCCCGGCGGGCCGAGCGCGCACGGCAACGCCAACGTGTCCGAAGACCGCGCCGAAGGATGGGAGAACCTCTCAACCCCGCGCGAGATGGTGACGCTGCTCAAGAAAGTGTTGCAGGACAACGTGCTCAGCAACACTTCGGAAACCCGTTTCTGGAACACGCTGAAGATGGATAGCGATAACGACGGCGTCAACGGGAAGAATTACATCGCGGCGCAGGTCACGCCGATGTTCGATCCGCGCGTGAACGTTTATAACAAACCTGGCAGCTTGACCGGGATTCGCTATGTCAAAGCAGACGCCGGTCGTCTCAGCCCACCCATTTTTCGTGGTGGTTTCACAAAAGGGCCGGAGGTTTTGATCGCCATCTTCATGGACGATATCTCGGATGATCCGGACGTGATGGATGAAGCTTCGGATGAAGCGATCGCCAAAGCGGTCACAGCCATCAGGAACGTCGCCAAGGAAGTAGCGAATCAGTACTACCAGTAACGGGCGTTTCCGGCGCAATGCCAGGCGCGCGAGCCAGCGGCCAGCTCATTCTGACGACCGCTGGCTCGCGCGCTGATCGCTACTTCCACTCGCCCTGGATCACGAATCCCGCCCAGTAATAAGGCGACGACCAGCGCCTCTGCTTCGACATCTCGATCTGCGCCGCGCGCAAGGCCGCTGCTGGCCGCAGATTTTCTTTCAACATCCCGCGATAGAAAGACTGCATCAGTTGCGCCGTCGCTTGATCGTCCACCTGCCAGAGGCTGGCGACGACGCGCTCGGCGCCGGCGTGCATAAATCCGCGCGTCAATCCGACGAGTCCCTCGCCTTTGATCTCTTTGCCGAGCGCGGTCTGGCAGGCGCTCAAGACCACCAGGTCGGCGGGCAATTGCAGGTTGAAGAGTTCGTGCATCCGCAGGAATCCGTCCTGCGACTTCCCGTTTTCATCCACGAGCGAGAGTACGAGACCCGAAAGTTCGGGATTTTCGCTGTTGATCAAACCGTGCGTGGCGAAATGGACGATGCGATAGCGGCCAAGTTCGCCGCTTGCGGCAAGCTGACGGTTAGCCGCAAAGCCTGTGGCTTTGAGCGTCGAACTCCTGGGCGCCAGCCTCGTGATGAAGTCGGCTTCTTCGCTGGAAAACACCAGGCGTCCGAAGCCATCGCGTTGGAAGCTCCGAACCGAACGCGCCAGTTCCGAAGGCAAGACGGAAGCGGCGGATGCAGGTTCGGCCGATCGGACGCTGGCGATCAAGCCACTGACCGAAGCCTTCTTCTTCGCCATCGCCAGCCGGGGATCGCTGGTTTCAAACACCGGATCGGCCAGCACAGCCAGCGCCTTTGCCGCCGCCGGTCGCCCTGTTCTCTCGCGGCGAATCAGGGCGAGCACTGAGGCTGACGGAAGATTCACGACTTCGTGGTTCGTGATCAACGGCTGGTTGGCCATTCCAGCAGGCAACGGCAAGGCAGCGAACGGCACGTATTCCAGCGCGCCTGCGGCGACGACGGCCAATCGCTTGCCTTTCCATTCCTGCTGCAATTGCGCGGAGATGGGGCCGAGCAGCATCCGGCTCAAGCCGGCGGTTTTGGTTTGGAGTTTGGCGTCGGCTTCAGCGATCCGCCTCAGTTGCTCAGCTTCACTCAGGTCTTTCTTCGGCTGGCGCGCGGTCAGCAATTCGTAGACGTTGCGCGCCGCCAAGTTGATTTCGGCGCGCGGTGGAAGCTTGAAGCTGCTGATTGAATCTCGCGTGACGGCCCAGAGCCAGCTCTGCGTTTCGCCAATCGCGAATTCGATCAGGATGGTGTTGTCGTCGAGTAGCTGTTGAACTTCTGTGGCAGAGAGCGGTTGCGGCTGGACTAGCGCGGCGTAGCGAGGGCTGGCTGCCCGAATCCTGGCTTCGATCTGTTGCAACTGCGCGGTCAAGTCCTCAATCTCTTTGGCCAGCGAGGCTCGCGCCGCCTCGTTCGCGGGCAGGCTGAACAATCTGGTTTGTTCTTCCCCTTTTGTATTGAGTTGCTTGCGAATACTTTTTTCAGCCGCCAGCAGCGAAGGATCGGCTCCCTGGCGAATATCGGCCTGGGCCTCGGCCAGCAAATCCAACAGGCTTCGCGCCCGCGCCCGCTCACTGTTTTGGAAAGCGATTCTCTCGTAACTGCGCGCGGGTTCCGAGAGATGCATCTCCATCAGCAAGTCCGTATAGGCTTCATAGATGAACTGTTTCGTCGCCAGGTAACTTGAGCGGGATTGTTGACTATTCGTTCTGGACCTGACGGATTCGGCCAGCTCGATGGCTTCTTCAAGTTGTTTTCGCGCCAGGGCCAGGTCGCCGCGTTTTCGCTGAAGTCCGGCGAGCGCGTGAAGCGTCTTCGATTCGGAATCGGGATTCCCGGACAGGCGTTGAAGCGCCAGCGCTTCCTCGTAAACCGCAATCGCCTTCGACAGATCGCCGAGTTTGTCGTGCGCAAGCCCGATTCCAGTCAACGTCCCAGCGATCCAAACGCGATTGCCGTTTTTCCGGTGGAGCGCCAGGGCCTGATCGAAGAAATCAAGCGCCTTACTATTTTCATCCAATGAGAGATACGCTCTGCCGATCGTGGATAAATCGTGCGCCTCGTTATAGGTGTTGCCAGCAGAGCGGTCTAATTCAAGCGCCTGATTGAGATAACCCAACGCTTCCCGAGGCTTTCCCGATGTCAGATGGTAGACCCCGATGTTATGCAGTGTGACTGCGATTTGTCGTTTGTCATTCACCTCTCGGCTGGCGGCCAGCGATAACTGCGCGTATTCGATGGCTTTGGACGGTTCGCCGAGTTGGTGATGGAGATTAGCGATGTTGCTTAAGGCGATTGATTCACTTTCGCGCTGGTGGAGTTCGCGGAATATTTGTAACGCCTTCAGGTTGTGCTCTAGCGCCAAATGAAGCTCTCCCAGAGCGCGATAAACCTGGCCCATGCTATCAAGCGTTTTGCCTTCGCCCCAGCGATCCTTATTCGAGCGTCTCAACGGAAGAGATTGCCGGTAATACCGCAACGCTTCTCGCGGATCTCCCAGCCTTTGATAGAGAAAGCCCAGGTTATGCAGGTCGACGGCGTTAAAACCTTCATCGCCTGCGGTCAACGCCAGCGCACGTTCAAAAGCTTCTCGCGCCCGGGCCATTTCGTTAAAGGGAAGATAGAGCGCCCCGAGCTTGCAAAGAACCTCCCGCTCTTTGCGTTTGTTTCCAAGCGTTCGCCAAACGGCCAGCGATTCCTCAAATTTCGCTGCGACGTTATGCAGTTCACTTCGGTTCCGCGTTGAGGTGACTCGGTCGGACCATTGCCGCGCTTCCCGAAAGATCGTGTCAGCTCGCACCCAAGACCGGTCGGTTTCCAGAGCCAGGCGAGGCTCCTCGGCTTTGATCACATAACTTCCAATCTCTGCGCTCCCCTTTAAGGCAACGACATCCAATCGGTAGGCGCCGGCTGTTTCCGCGATCAAAACAATCTGTTCCGCGCCTTGAACCCCCAATAATTTATCTTCCTCGAACAGAGCTGTCCCGGCGTGATCCCTTACCTTGACAGCCACATCCACGCCTTTTTGTTCGACCGTCGCCTCGAGAAACTGTCCTGCCTCCAACCGGATTTGATAGTAGTGAGTTCTCCCACTGGAAATTTCCCGCTCGACAGACGCGCCAGGCGTCAGCGTTGACGCCTCGTTTTGCCGGGATGAGATCGCGGAAGCAGGGAAGAAGTAGACGCCCGCTGTGAAAATCGAAACCAGCGCAAGAGCAACGAGCCGGCGCCAGGACACGAAAGATCGTTTGGCAAGCACAAGCTTTGTCATACCGAGTTCCTCCTACTGGCCAGAGCGAGGTTATTCGCGGATCACGCGGAACGAATACTGATTGATCTCCTGAGTTTCACCCGCCCGATTAGTGGCCGACAGCGTCAGGATGTAATCGTTAAAGGGAAGTTTGCCGGCCGGAACATTGACGATCACTTTGCCGGTGCGCGGTTTGAGTTGCGGCTGGCTCCAGGCCGGTTGGCCCCCGACCGGTCGGATGCTGGCCTGGAAGCTTTGCCAATCGCCTGGCCCAACCTTCAATTGCAATTGCACCTGATCAGCGTCCGGCGATACTTCGAGTGACTGTCCGGCGCTCCCGCGCACGGTACCGAGGGGCGAAAGCACGAAGGAGAAGACCTTCAAAACGGACTGCGGCGCCGGACTTTGAATGGGACGCGCTTGGGTTTGCTCTCTTCGCAATTGTTCGAGTTCCGCCGAGAGTTGATCGCGCTCGGATTGGCCGGACGCGATCTGGCGGGCGAAGTCCTGCTCACGGTTTTGCCGCGCGGCGTTCTCGGTTTGAAGGTTGGCGAGTTCGCTGCGCATCCGCGTTCGTTCAACCAGCAGCCAGGCGCCGCCCGCCATCAGCAACAGCATTCCCGCCACCAGCGCCAACTGCCAGGCGGGCGCAAGCTGTCGCCATTCGATCAGTCTCTGCCAGAAAGAAGGGCGGATTTCTGGCGCGCTGTGGCTTTGCGCAAATTCATCGGCGGCGGCGATGAGGCTTCGGGCCGTCGCCACGCGTTGGCGATGAACCGGCGAGGCCAGGTAATGCGCTTCGAAGCGGGCGCGATCGGCGGAGTTGAGCCGGCCGCGAACATACTGGTCAACCAGCCGGTTCTCGCTCTCGCATATCCGCTCGAAGGTTTCGCTGTCGGCGAAATACCGCTCTTCGAGCGCGGCCTGTTCCGATTCCGGCAGGTCGCCAAGCAAATAGCGATCGATCAAGTTTTCCTGAGTGTCATTCCTCATCGTTCCGGGCGATTTGTGGGGTGGTTATTTCGGCGAACCGGCGTTCGGAATGAACGCCGCGCCAACTATGACTGGCGCCAACCACCAATCCATGTCGGTCAATCCGAAAATTTCTTCCCTCCCGGCGCAATTTTGTGGTGGCATTGTTCGACGCATCGTTCCAGGCGGTCGCGAATCCGCTGGACACGGCTGCGCAGGGCATTGAGCGGGATTCCCAAACGATCCGCCATCGCCTGCCGGTTGTTGATCTTTTCGCGTCGTTCATCCTGATAATAGAGCAGGATCAGTTGGCGGCTTTCCGGCGGGAGTTCGCGCAGGCAGTGGTTGAAACAACGCCGTTGTTCATCATCTTCTTCTTCGTCATCGGATACAGGCGCGGCGATGTCGGGCGCTTCGTCCAGGCCGACGCGCCGGTGTTCGGGCCGCTTCAGCGTTTCGAGAAAGACCAGGCGCGCCACGCCGAGGCAATAGGTTACAACGTCGCGCAACACATCGCCGCCGTCGAGCTTGCGGATGACGCGATTGATCGTCTCGTCGGCGCACTCTTCGGGGAAATGCGCTCCGCGCCAATCGAAGAATTTGATCAGTGTCAGGCGCAGATTTTCGTACTTCTCGCCAGCGCAATCGGGATTAGGATCGAGACAGGCCAGAAATTTGGCAAAGGCCTCCCTGGTCAGTGTCCATGCGGATCTGGGGTCGAATTTGGGAACTGAAGCTTGATCCATAAAATCGGCTTCGCAAAGTGAAGCGTTGTTGTATAATGCGCGCCGGTCGAGAGCTTTAGGGCGCGATAGCCGTTGCGAGACAGAAGAAATGCATTACTCCTCTGTGGCCATCGTCGCCGATCCGGCGATTCCCTTTTCGTCAGGTTTCGATTCACCCCCTGAAAAAATCGGTCAACACGTTTTGAAGAAGGAGGAATATGAAGACTCGTATTTTCGCTTCATTGATTTTTCTTGTCTGCGTCGTATTCTTGACGGCCTGTCCCAAACAAACCACCATCAACCAACTCAACGGCGACCCGGCGCGTTACCGCGGGAAAGAAGTTCTGCTGGTCGGCACCGTGACGAACAGCTTCGGCGCGTTGGGGCAAGGAGCTTATGAGTTGAACGACGAGACTGGAAAAATCTGGGTGGTCACGCAGCGCGGCGTGCCCTCGAAAGGCGCGCGCGTCGGCGCTGTCGGCAAGTACATCAACGGCGTCAACTGGGGTGGGCGCAATTTCGGCAGCGCCTTGCAAGAAACCGACCGGAAGGTCCGTTAGCAAAACTGCCGGAATCAACAATCGAAAGGCAGCAGGTAGGAAATCTTCACCGGATTTCTGTCTGCTGCCTTTCGTTTTTATCGGAGATGACTAAGCGGCTGCCGCCGCCGACTTGGGTCGTCCGTGAATCTTGATCGTGTCGTAATCTTCGGCCTCGACGGTGAATTCGTAATCACGGGCCGGTTTGTACTTGCCAATCATCTCGTTGAATTTGACGACCATCGGCTCGACAAAATCTTGCATCCAGGCGGCCTCGGCGACCGCCTTGTGCTGTATGTGCGCGACTTCGTCCTTGCTGATGCCGACGTGGTGAAGCAGCCTCAACGGCAAGTTCTTCGCTTCCATCATCCCGGTGTCAACGCAGTACGCTTCTTTGCGGGATTCGAGATCCAGGAGTTGCTGATAAAAATTTTCGTTGTCGTTGAAAGTCAGGCATTGTTCCATTGTCTGTCCTCCGTATCTGCACTCGACGTGCCGTCCCATGTTTGTTCGAGTTTGCGCGCCGCGTGACGCGCCGCTCGTTTGCTCGATTGTGGATGAAGGCGAACTCACGCCGACCCCATCCGCTAAACCATCAATGACAAAACGCGCCCAACTGCTCTGCGGACGCGTCAGTTACGAAAGAACCTGGGGGGAAGAAGATTTGAATAATGCCGTGTGAAAACGAAATTGAAGCTAAGCGAAAGTAATCCAGACTCGGAGCAAATGTCAACGCTGATCCACAGCGGATTTGCGAGAAAGATTGGCGAAACTAATTGCCAAAACAACCAGGCTCAAAATCGCGCAACCGATGGCGAACCAATCGCCGTGACGCGTGTAAAAAGTCCGCTCGCGTCGCGCTTGCGCCTGCCACACTTGCGACCCAGCCTGGAACATCGGCAAAGGATCAACCACGCGGCCATCGGCGGCGCCCAGCGCGCTGATCCCGGAGTTGGTCACACGCAGCAGATCGCGGTCGTTCTCAATCGCGCGCATCATCGCGTGCATCAGGTGTTGCCTCGCCCCGGCGGTGTTTCCGAACCACGCGTCGTTCGAGACATTGACCAACAGCGTCGCTCCATTCTGAACGAATCGCCGCACCAGATTGGGATACGCCGCCTCGTAACAGATGAAGCTACCCACGCGGACGTAATTGGTCGTGCGTTCGATGGCGGCCTCCGGCGCGTTATCGTTGCCCGCGATGATCGCCTCTCGCTGGGTCTCCAGCTTCAGCAGATTGACCACTGCTTCATTGCCCGGGGTGAAATCGCCGACGATGGCTGGAACGAAACGTCCCAGCACGCTGCGCCACGGCACGTATTCGCCGAACGGAACCAGGCGAATCTTGTCGTACCGCCGCAACGGCGCCGGTTGAGTGGCGGGAGAAGGCGGCCACGGGCTGATCGTGTGAACGCTGTTGAAATAACGCTGATCGTCGCGTGCGGCTGTGCTGACGATCAGATAGCTGCCGGTTTCGCGAGCCAGCGTATCGAGCCTTTCCCGAACCACCGGATCGCTCTCGTAAAAGAGCGTGAGCGGCGATTCGGCCCAGATCACGATGTCCACTCTTTTGTCCGGCGAGCGATTGATCGCCTCTTTTGTGAGCCTGACGTTGTTTTCCAGATCGCGCACAGTTTCCGACGAATCGGGCGGGAGGTTTGGCTGCACGCCGGCGGCTGTGACAGTCACGCCAGGCTGCCGTGTCGGCGGCGACTGCAAAAAAGCGATGGCCGCGATCAGCAGCAAAATCGCCGCGACTCGCGCGACCGCCGGCTGCTTGATTTTGAGCGACAAAACGATCAACGCGCTGGCCGCGACGATCTCTGCGCTGACCAGATAAACGCCGCCGTATTGCGCCAGTCTGGCGATCCTGAAATGCCAGACTTGGGAAACGCCCAGCGCGTTCCACGTCACGCCCGTGAGGAGCGGCCTCAACCATTCGGTCGCCACCCAAACGACGGGCGCCAGCGCAATCGCCCACCAGCCGAACTTCCCCGTAAGCCGCGCCATCGCCGCCGCAAAGAGAGCCGGAAAGATCGCCAGGATCGCGGCGAACAGCAACGCCACGGCGTAGGCGAGGAGGGTGAGCATCTGGCCGAAATGCGTCATCGAGTGCGCGATCCAGTTTTCGGCGAAGAACGTGAACTCGATCCCGGCCAGCCAACCCAGCCAGAACGCGCGCCTCACGGTCACTCCGCGCGCAATTACGAACAGCAACGGCGCCAGCGCCACCCACGCCAACGAGCTGTATTCAAAAGGCGGAAAAGAGAGGATCAGCAGAAAGGCTGAAAGGACGGCCATCGCCGATTGACGCAATAAACTTTCAGGCGCGAACGAGAGACGGGCGAGCAAGGGGGGCATGGTCATCTGCGTTATTGCTCCCTCGCTTTGGAAGCTGGATCGGGAGCGGGACTGGAAGTAGTTTCCGCCGGGGACTGCCGGCCTTGATTGCAATCGCCGGTTCCAGGCGGGCAATCCTGGGCTATCCTGACCAGGTTGTAGCCGGAATTATGCAAATCGTTGGTCAAGGTTTCGGCGTCGGACCGTTTCACCAGCGGCCCGACTTTTAGCAGATAGCCCTGACCGGCCGGCGCAGATTCGATCACGGTGGGCACGCCGCGCTGCTCCTGCAACGCCGCGCTCAACTGTTGCGCCGCCGCATAGGTTTGCAAACCGAGCACGCGCACGGTGAACCCATTGCCGTTCTTCGCCACTTCCATCGCTCCGGCGGGCGTCGAGACATAAGTGACGAGGATGCCTGAAGCGAAATAGAGCGAACACATCAGCGCGATGCCGAAGAAGATGGCCAGCGCCTGTTTGTCTCTGGTCGTAAGGTAACTCAACGCTTTGATCATATGTTTGTGATTCGTGATGTTTCGATTGGCGGGCGCATTCTAGCACGATTTCCATTAGCAATTGCAGCCTTGATTGGTCCCTCAGGCGCCTGCTTGCCAGCAGATCATCCGCCTGCTTATGATGCTGATGCGGTACGGGGAGCGTCAGCGACCTGGGTCTCCATCAATGCGCGCATTGATGGAGACCCAGGTCGCTGACGCTCAATGAGATTAAGGCAAGGAATTTGCGTCAGCGGTGTGGGGCAGGTTTCCAACCTGCCCCACACCGCGCTCGCGGCTGGTTTAGTCGTTCGCCGGGTTGTGGGGCAGGTTGGAAACCT
>Ga0187892_10001927_pt1 | contig 44628 bp, 49 predicted proteins | sample MA1701073metaG_FD_139345 | JGI IMG/M metagenome (GOLD analysis project Ga0187892, IMG submission 139345) | Bio-ooze microbial communities from a basaltic lava cave in the Kipuka Kanohina Cave System on the Island of Hawaii, USA - MA170107-3 metaG ... | reverse complement strand
GCCGGGTGGGGTGGGGGCTCTCCCCGCGGGACCGTGCGCTCGCGCGGATCGCCGAAGCCGACCACCATCGATCTCGTGGCCCCATGTGAGCGCGGCGACGCTCCGCGACACAGCGTGTCCCGCAGGGAGAGCCCCCACCCCGCCCGGCGCTTTGTCGGCTTATTTCTGACTCGGGACACTAGTAAGTCGCGCGGCCGCCAGACAGGTCCCAGACCGCTCCAGTCGAGAACGTGCACTCGTCCGACACGAGCCAGGCGACCAGAGCCGCGACCTCCTCGGGGGTCCCGACCCGACCCATCGGGATCTTGGAGATCAGGTAGTCGACGGTCTCCTTCGTCATCTGCTTCAGGATCTCCGTCGCGACGACCGCCGGTGCGATCGCATGCACCAGGATGCCGCGCGTGGCGACTTCCTTGGCGAGCGCCTTGGTGAGGCCGATGACGCCCGCTTTCGCCGCCGAGTAGGGGACCAAGGTCGGGTTCCCTTCCTTGCCCGCGATCGAGGCGATGTTGATGATCCGCCCGCGGCCGACCGGCAGCATGACGCGCACAGCCGCGCGCGAGACCAGGAACACGCCGGTCAGATCGCACGCGATGACACCGTGCCAGTCCTCGTCGGTCAGCTCCCACGTGGGGACCGAGCGGCCGGTGATGCCCGCATTGTTGACGACGATGTCGAGACGGCCCCACCGCTCGATGGGACCCTTCACGGCTGCCTCGACCTCCGCCGTCCGCGTAACGTCGGCGGCAATGGGCATCGCGTCCGGACCCAGCCGCTTGGCCGCGGCCTCGGCCGCGGGGCCATCGACGTCGAGGACGGCGATGCGCGCGCCCTCGCTCGCCAGGCGCATGGCGATGGCGAGCCCGATACCCCGGGCCCCTCCGGTGACGAGCGCGGTGCGACCAGCCAGCGGCATGTGGGCCCCCTCACGACCGGGCCGCCCTGACGCGCAGCCCGTCACGGTTCTCCCCCTCCCGCAGTGGAGACGCAGTGGAGGGGGGGCACGATGAACGCCGCGGCTATTCTAGACCATCAAAGAGCGCCTCGACGGCGATCAATCTTGCGCGACCGTGCGGACGTCTCGGATGATCTTTGGCGACGGCGCGGCCGCCCTCAAAGCGCCGGGCGGGGTGGGGGCTCTCTCCGCGGGACCGTGCGCTCGCGCGGATCGCCGAAGCCGACCACCATCGATCTCGTGGCCCGTTTGAGTGCGGCGACGCTCTGCGACACAGCGTGTCCCGCGGGGAGAGCCCCCACCCCGCCCGGCGCTTTGTCGGCCAGCGCGGCCAGGAGCACGCGGTGATCCCGGGAGCCCGGCACGACAGCCGCCCGGTCCGTCTTTCGCGGCCTTAGCCGCCACCCCGGTAGTTCGGGAAGAACAGCTGCTCGCCGCCGATCTTGTAATCGCTGATCGCCTGCTGGCCCTCGGGCGAAACGACCCAGTCGATGAACGCGTTGCCGAGGTCCTTCTTGATGTGCGGGTGCCGGTCGGGGTTGACCAGCATGATCCCGTACTGATTGAAAAGCTTCGGGTCGCCCTCGACCAGGATGGCGAGGTCGCCGCGGTTCTTGAACGAGAGCCACGTCCCGCGGTCGGCCAGGATGTAGGCACCCATTGACGAGGCGATGTTCAGCGCCGGCCCCATTCCCGAGCCAGTCTCCCGGTACCACGGGCCCTTCTGCGCCGCGATGTCGACGCCCGCTGCTTTCCAGTACCGCAGCTCCGCGGCGTGCGTCCCGCTCCGGTCCCCACGCGAGACGAACGCCGCCCGGGCGGCCGCGACCAGCCGCAGCGCGGCCAGCACGTCCCGGCCGCCGGCGATCCGCGCCGGGTCAGCTCTGGGGCCGACGATAACGAAGTCGTTGTACATGAACGGCCTGTGGTTGACGCCGTGTCCCTCTTCGACGAACGTCCGCTCGGCGGCCGGGTCGTGCACGAGCACGACATCGGCGTCGCCGCGGCGGCCCACGTCGAGTGCCTGGCCGGTACCAAGGGCGACGACGCGGGCCTGGATGCCCGTCTTCCGCTCGAAGATCGGCAGCAGGTGGCGGAACAGGCCCGACTGCTCGGTCGAGGTCGTCGAGGCAACGATAATGAACTTCTCCTGGGCGGCGAGCGGCGCCGGCGCCAGCATTCCGGCAGCCACCGCCGCCATGAGCAGAACACGACGGGTCACGTCCACGGCAGCTCTCCTTTGAGAAACGCCTCGGCTTCCGCCGAAGCCGGTCGAGTGAAGAACCGGTCCACCGGCGCGCGCTCGACGAGACGCCCCTGGTGCAGGAGCACAATCTCGTCCCCCAGGCGGCGCGCCTGTCCCAGGTTGTGGGTGACCATCACCACCTTGGTACCAGCGTCGTGAATCGCCTGGATGATGCGCTCGACCTCTGCCCGCGCACTGGGATCCAGGCTCGCGGTTGGCTCGTCGAGGAACATGACCTCCGGCCGCATGGCCCAGGCCCGCGCAAGCGCGAGCCGTTGCTGCTCGCCGGCGGAGAGCACGCGCGCCGACCGGCCGGCCAGAGCCGCGAGCCCGACGCTGTCGAGGGCCGCTCGCGCCGCGCGTACGCGCTCGGCGCGGGGCACGCCGGCGAGCTTCAACCCGTACACGACGTTCGCCAGCGCGGACCGCCGCAGCAGCACCGGGCGCTGGAAGACCATCGCCTGCCGGCGCCGCCCGGGCCGCTCGCGGTCCGCCCATTCCAGCCGTCCCGACGTCGGTTCCAGCAAGCCATGGCACAGGCGCAGGAGCACGCTCTTGCCGGCGCCGTTGGGCCCGAGGACGATCGTGCGCGACCCGGGCTCGATCCGGAACGAGAGCCGATCGATGATCGCCCGGCCGCCAACGACGAACGACACCTCGGCGAGGCGGAGCGGGAGGATCGAGGTCGGCGCGCGCACCGCGCCCTCAGCCATAGCGGTGCTGCGCCATCTCCTTGAGCGCGTACGCCCCCGCGTTCAGCAGCAGCACCAGCGTCAGGAGGATCAGGCCGAGGCCGAGTGCCAGAGCCAGGTCCCCCTTGCTGGTCTCCAGGGCGATGGCCGTCGTCATGACGCGCGTCACGCCGGCGATGTTGCCGCCGACGATCATCACCGCGCCGACCTCCGCGGACGCCCGCCCGAGCCCGGCGAGCACGGCGGTGATGAGCGAGAACCGAATGTCCCACACCAGCGTCAACGCCGCCGTGAAGCCGCGTGCTCCCAGCGAGTGGAGCTGCTCCTGATACTCGCGCCACGCGTCCTCGACCGTTTGCCGGGTCAGCGCGGCGATGATCGGCAGGATCAAGATCGTCTGGGCGATGACCATGGCCGCCGGCGTGAACAGCAGCCCGAGCGATCCGAGCGGGCCCGCCCGCGAAAGCAGCAGGTATACGATGAGGCCGACGACCACGGGCGGCAAGCCCATCAGCGCGTTGAGCAGCACGACGATCACCCGCCGGCCCCGGAACTGCATCACGGCGATAGCGGCGCCCGACGGCAGGGCCAGCACAGTCGCGATCGCCACCGCGCTCAGGCTGACCTCGAGGCTGAGCGCGACGATCTCGAGCAGCGACGCGTCCAGCCCAACGATCAGTCCGAGCGCATCGTGGAGCGCGCGTGGGATCACGTCGATGACGGTGCGCTCTCGACCCGTCCCGGTTTCCACCGAACCGGGGACGGGTCTGATCTCCCGGTGCGGGCGTGGTCGGACATCGCCTCGGATGGTATCGCACGCCGTCGCCGCGCCAAGCCAGTCGCCTCGGCCGGCACGGGCCTCTCGCACCGTCGCCTCGAAGGGGTACAGGATGTCAACGTTGGCGTCGGGTCATGGGGCCAACCGGGAACCGCGCTCGCGGGGGGGTATCCCCGTGTTTCCTCGGCGCGGCTCGAAGCCGCGGCCGCCCAGGGTTCCGTTTCCTTCGATTCCCAGATCGGGCCGAGGCCCCGTGGCATACGGCGGCGCTCGACAGGGCGCTGCTTGAACGGTCAGCCGAGCTGGACCGGCACTGGCGGAATCAGCAGGACGAGCAGGATGAGACAGAACCCGCCCAGGATTCGGCGTCTCCCCGAGAGCGGCGTGACATCGTCGAGCGGCGGCTGATGGCGGAAGCCGATGAGGAACAGCAGCAGGAGGGCCCACACGATCCAGCTCGGCGCGCGGGTGATGGCGCCCAGGACGAGAAGGGCTCCGAAGGTCAAGCGCCCGACGAGATGGTGCGACGGGCCGAACAGCGCGTAGGCGATGCGCCCTCCGTCGAGCTGTCCGACGGGGAACAGATTCAGCGCGGTGACGAACAGCCCGACCCACCCCGCCATCGCCACCGGATGGACGAGGACATCCGAGCCCTCGGGAATCGGACCGAACTGCAGGTAAACCAGAAAGCGCATCAGGAGCGAGTCGCCGAACCGCAGGTAGTGGCCCGCCGGAAGCGCCGCCACCGTCGACCAGTGGAGCCCGACGAGCAGGGCGGGAAGCGTGACGACGAGGCCCGCGATGGGGCCAGCGACCGCGATGTCGAACAGCGAATTCCGGTCGCGGGCCGGGGATCCCATCCGGATGACGGCGCCGAGCGTGCCGAACAGGAACGGAGGGGGGACGGGGATGAAATACGGCAAGCTCACCACCGCCTTGTAGTGGCGCGCCGTGAAGTAGTGGCCAAACTCGTGCGTCCCCAGGATGGCCATCAGGGTGGCGGCAAAGGGGACACCGGCCAGCAGATGCCACGGCTCCGTGATCGGATCGAACGCGAGGAAGGCGCCGGAGCCCGCCACGATCGTCGACAGACACGTGAGGACAAACAGCACCACGTTCAGACGGATCGACGCCGGCGCCACCGCCTCGGCCAGGGGCAGCGCGCGCACCGCCAGCTGGCCCCCGTCGCGCGTGAGGAACGGCGTGTAGCCGAGCGGCTTGAAGCGATCGAGCAGAAGGCTCAGGGCCCGCTCGCTCGACACGAGGAGATCGCCCCGGAACACAACCCCGCCGTGCGCGGCCTGCTGGTCGCGGACACGCATCACGTCCTCGACGTTCCGGCGCAGCCGGTCCTCCATCACGTCGAAGTCGGTGCCGGCAAGGGCCGCTGGTTGCGGTCGACGGCGAAGCGGCAACCAGCGCATGCCCGCAGCCTACCATAGGGCCAGCCCGGCAACCACGCGCGACCGCCGGCGCGATCCTATCCTGGAGGAGGTTCGGAGGGGGCCCTCGAGGCTCCCTCCGCTGCGTTAGCCGTGATACTTGCGGAATACGAGGGTAGCGTTCGTTCCGCCGAACCCGAAGGCATTCGATAGCGCGACCTCGACCTCCTGCTTGCGCGCCTGATTCGGCACGTAATCGAGGTCGCAGTCGGGATCGGGCGTCTCGTAGTTGATGGTGGGGGGGATGACCCCGTGGTGCGCGGCCAGGACGCTCGCGATCGCCTCCACGCCGCCGGCCGCGCCCAGGAGATGGCCGGTCATCGACTTGGTCGACGACACCGCGAGCTGCCGGGCATGATCGCCAAAGACCCGCTTGATCGCCAGCGTCTCGAACTTGTCGTTGTACGGCGTGGAGGTCCCGTGCGCGTTGATGTACTGGACGTCCGCGGGCGCGATCGCCGCCTCCTGGAGCGCCGCCGCCATGACCCGGGCGGCGCCGTCGCCCTCGGGATCCGGCGCCGTCAGGTGATGGGCGTCGCCGGTCATCGCGTAGCCGACGACCTCCGCGTAGACGCGCGCGTCCCGCCGGAGGGCGTGCTCGAGCGACTCCAGCACGATGATCCCGGCGCCCTCGCCGCAGACGAACCCGTCCCGGTCGAGATCGAACGGACGCGACGCGCGCGTGGGCTCGTCGTTCCGGGTCGACATGGCCTTCATGGCGCAGAAGCCGGCGAAGCAGAGGTCGACGATGATCGCCTCGGCGCCGCCGGCAATCATCACGTCGGCGTGGTCCTGCTGGATCAGGCGAGCCGCGTCGCCGATCGCGTGGTTGCCCGTCGCGCACGCGGTGACCACCGCGGAGTTCGGCCCCTTGGCTCCGAACCGCATCGAGATCAGTCCCGACGCCATGTTGATGATCAGCATCGGGATGAAGAACGGCGAGACGCGATCGGCACCCTTGGTCACCAGGACCTTTTGCGTTTCCAGGAGCGTGGTGATGCCGCCGATGCCGGAACCGACGAGCACGCCAAAGCGGGTGCGGTCGACCGTCCCGACGTCGAGCCCCGCATCGGCCACCGCCATCACGGCGCCGGCGACTGCGTACTGGAGGAACGGATCGAGGCGGCGAGCTTCTTTCCTGTCGACGTAGGCCAGCGGATCGAACCCCCGCACCTCCCCGGCGATCCGGGTCGGGTAGCCGGTGGCATCGAACTTGGTGACCGGCCCGATGCCGGACCGGCCCTGCTGCAGGGCCGCCCAGAGCTCCTCAACGGTGTTGCCGACCGGCGTCACCGCACCGAGCCCGGTGACGACCACGCGCCGCCTGGTCACCCGCGCCGTCCTTTACTGGTTGTCCTTGATGTACTGGATCGCGTCCCCCACCGTCGAGATCTTCTCAGCGTCCTCGTCGGGGATCTCGATGTCGAACTCCTCCTCGAACGCCATGACGAGCTCGACGGTGTCCAGAGAGTCCGCGCCGAGATCCTCGATGAACTTGGCGTTCGGATTCACCTCTTCCTCGTCGACTCCAAGTTGCTCGCAGATGATCTCTTTGACCCGTTCCTCGATCGGCTTCGCCACGACGCGTCACCTCCCGTGAGTGAATGTACAGCCCCGTGGATCGCTCACATGTAGAGCCCGCCATTGACGTGAAAAACCTGTCCGGTCACATAGGCGGCTCCGTCACCGGCGAGGAATCGTACCATCTCCGCCACGTCGCGTGCCCTGCCAATCCGTTTGAGCGGCACCTGCGCCACCAGCCCGTCGCGCGCGTCGGCCGGCATCGCGGTGACCAGGTCGGTGTCGATCAGGCCCGGAGCTACCGCGTTCACCAGGATGCCCCAGTGGGCCAGCTCTCGCGCCGCCGCCTTCGTCAGCCCGATCAGCCCCGCCTTGGCGGCCGAATAATTGACCTGGCCCGCGTTACCCATGGCGCCCGCGGCCGACGCGATGTTGATGATGCGGCCGCCCTTCTGGCGAACCATCGCCTTCGAGACAGCCCGCGTGACGAGGAATACCCCGCGCAGGTTCACCTGCATCACCTCGTCCCAGTCCGCGTCCTTCATGCGCACCAGCAGCGTGTCCCGCGTGATACCGGCGTTGTTGACGAGCACGTCGATCCGGTGGTATCGCTCGCGTGCGGCGTCCACGAGCCGCTCGGCGTCCTCCCGGCTCGCCGCGTCGGCGACCAGCCCGAGGGCGTCGCCGCCGATCTGCTCGATCTCCCGAGTGACCGCCGCCAGGCGCTCTGGGTCACGGCCCGACAGGACGACCGCCGCTCCCTCCTCGGCGAGGAGGAGCGCGGTGGCGCGACCGATTCCGCGGCTCCCGCCGGTCACGATGGCCACGCGTCCGGCCAGCGCCTTCTGCCCCGTCATGCGCGCCCGAGGCCGCTCAGCGCCCGATCAAGGTCCGCCGGCGACTCGATGGTAAACCCTCGGCCGCCCTCGACGATCCGCTTGAGCAGGCCCGTGAGGACTCGTCCGGAGCCGACCTCCATGAACTCGACCGCGCCGTCCCGCGCGAGCCGAGCGACACAGTCGGTCCAGCGCACGGGGTTCGCCACTTGTTCGATCAACGCGTGCGCGACCTCGGCGCCGCTCCGCGACACTTGGGCGTCTACGTTGCGTACCACCGGAATCACCGGGTCCTCGACGACGATCGCGCGAAGCTCGCGGGCCAAGCCCTCCGCGGCCGGGCGCATGAGCGCGCAGTGGAACGGGGCGCTCACCGGCAGCGTGACGCTCTTTCGGCCGCCGCGCTCCGCGGCGAGGGCCAGCGCGCGCTCCACCGCCCCGCGGTGTCCCGCGATGACGATCTGGGCCGGGGAGTTGATGTTCGCGACGCTCACGACCTCGTCGCCCGCCGCGTCCGCGCAGAGCGCCTCGACGGTGGGCAGGTCGAGCCCAAGCACTGCGGCCATCGCGCCCAGCCCCGGGGGGACCGCCGCCTGCATCAGCTCACCGCGCCGGCGGACGAGCATCACCGCGTCGGCGAAGCGCAGGGCGCGGGCCACGACCAGAGCCGAGTACTCTCCGAGGCTGTGCCCCGCGGCCACGGCCGGCACGAGCCCCCGCTCCGCGCACGCGGCCGCGGCGGCGACGCTGGCGGTGAGCACGGCCGGCTGCGTGTTCGCCGTCAGCTCGAGCTCTGCCTCGGGCCCCTCGAACGACAGCCGCGCCAGGTCGAAGCCAAGGGCGTCGTTGGCTTCCTCGTAGATCGCCTTCGCCGCGCCGGAGCCCTGCGCGAACGCGCGGCCCATACCGACGGCCTGCGATCCCTGGCCAGGGAACAGAAACGCGATGGACATTAGATGGGCGCGGGCACCCGGGCTTGGTTTCGGATCCCGGGCTGCGGCTCGCCGGCGGCTCGCCTCGCACGTCTCGGAATCCCGGGCTGCGGCTCGCCGGCGGCTCGCCTCGCACGTCCATGCCCGCGCCCCTGTGCCTCCTCGCCGTTGTCGGCGCCGCCGCGCCGATCCCGACCGGTATCGGGCGCGGGCACCCGGGCTGGCGCTACCACCGAACCAGGGCAGCGCCCCACGTGAAGCCGCCGCCGAACGCCGCCAGCAGGAGCAGGTCCCCGGGCTTGATGCGGCCGAGCGACCACGCCTCCTCGAGCGCGACGTAGACGGACGCGGCCCCCGTGTTGCCGTAACGGTCCACGTTGACGATCACCTTCTCGATCGGCAGGCCGAGCCGCTTGGCCGCCGCCTCGATGATCCGCAGATTGGCCTGGTGAGGAACGAAGAGGTCGACGTCCTCGACCCGCAGGCCGTTGTTCGCCAGGAGTACGTTCGTGGACTCCTCGAACATCCGGACGGCGACCTTGAACACCTCGTTGCCCTTCATCTTGGCGTAGTGCATCCGCGCCTCCACCGTCTCGCGGGTCGCCGGATGTCGGCTGCCGCCGCCCGGCTGGTAGAGGTATTCCCAGTACCGACCGTCGGAGTAGAGATCGGCGTCGATGATGCCCGCGTCGCCGTCTGACGCCTGGAGAACGACGGCGCCGGCCGCGTCGGCCAGCAGGATGCACGTGCCCCGGTCCGTCCAGTCGGTGATGCGCGACAGCACCTCGGTTCCGATCGCCAGCACGGTCCGGTACTTTCCGGTCTGGACGAACTGAGCGCCCATGAAAAGGCTGTAGATGGAGCCCGTGCAAGCCGCCTTCAGGTCCACCGAACCCGCGCGCCCGGTGCCGAGCTTGTGCTGGATGAAGTTGGCGGCCGAGGGGAAGTTCATGTCGGGGCTCGTCGTCCCCACGACGATGAACTCGACGTCCTCGGGGACCAGGTTGGCCCGTTCGAGGGCCTGCTGGGCGGCCCGCACGCCCAGATCCGAGGCCGCCTCGGTGTCGTCGGCGATGTGCCGCTCGCGAACCCCTGTGCGCTGGACGATCCACTCGTCGGACGTCTCCACCATCCGCTCGAGATCCGCGTTGGTGCGCACGTGCTTCGGCGCGTAGGCCCCGACGCTGACGATCCGTGCCCGCTTCATTCGCGGCCTCCCTCGCGTCCCTCCCGCGCCACCTCGGCTTCCACCGCGGCCGTGATGTGCTGGTTCACATTGGCGGTGGCCCATTCCCGGGCAACGCGGACGGCGTTCTTGATCGCCTTCACCGGCGAGGCGCCGTGACAGACGATCGCGGCTCCGTTGATGCCGAGGAGCGGCGCGCCGCCCATCTCGGTGTAGTCGACCCGGCGCTTGAACCGCTCGAACGCCGGCATCGAGAGCGCCGCCCCCAGTCGCGATCGAGCATCGCGGGCCAGCTCCTCCTTGATCATGGAGGTGATCATCTCCGCGAGGCTTTCCGAGATCTTCAGGGCGACGTTGCCCGTGAATCCATCCGTGACGACGACGTCGCAGCGGCCGTTGTAGATGTCCCGTCCCTCGACGTTGCCGATGAAGTTCAGCGACGATTCCTTCAGCGCCTCGTACGCGTCCTTCGTGAGGTCGTTCCCCTTGCCCTCTTCCTCGCCGACGGACAGGAGCCCCACCCGCGGGCTGCCGTAGCCCAGAATGTCCCGCGCGTAGGCATGCCCCATCACCGCGAACTGCAGCAGGTGCCTGGGCTTCGGATCGACGTTGGCGCCGGCGTCGAGCAGGACGGTGAATCCCCGGAGATTCGGCAGGACCGCCGCAATCGCCGGCCGATCGATACCGGGCAGGACGCCCACGACGAACATGCAGATGGCCAGGGCGGCGCCGGTATTGCCCGCCGATACGATCGCGCTGGCGTGGCCATCCCGGAGCAGCTCCGCGGCCACCCGGAGCGACGAGTCTCGCTTCCGGCGCAGGGCGTGGGACGGCGACTCTGCCATGCCGACCACCTGCGATGAATGACGCATCTCGATGTCCAACCGCTGGGCTCGACACCGGATGACCTCGCGCTCGATCGCCGACCGGTCCCCAACCAGGATGACGGATGCACCGTACTCCCGGACCGACGCGACTGCCCCCTCGACGATGACGGCGGGGCCGTAATCCCCGCCCATCGCATCAACCGCTATTTTCAAGCGCCTTCGACCGCGACGATCTCCCGGCCCTTGTAGTAGCCGCAGTGTGGGCACACCCGGTGGGGCAGCTTGGCTTCACGGCACTGCGGGCACACGGACCGGGGCGGCGCGGCAAGCTTGTAGTGGGTCCGGCGCTTTCGCCCGCGGGTCTTGGAGTGCCGTCGTTTTGGCAGAGGCATGCGTTGGCTCCTAGCGAGCGGCCCTCCCACCGATACGGGGTCCCGGCCGGCGGCCATGGGTCGGCACCGCTCCCACCGGTTGGAAGACGCTCATCAGGTCAGTCGAGCAGCGAGATCCTTCAGGACCGCAAAGCGGGAATCCGGCGCCCGGTCGCCGCAGTGGCACTCGACCAGGTTCTGGTTTCCGCCACACACCGAGCAGAGACCCCGACAATCCGCACGGCAGAGCGGCTTCATCGGGAGGGCCAGCGTGGCTTCCGTCTCTACCAGGACCACCAGGTTCAGCGAGTCGTTCGAGTAGAAGTCGAGATCGAGGTCGTCCGCCGCCAGCTCGACCTCGTCGCGACGGTTCTGCGGCCGCGGCACGAAACGGCTGTCGATCTGGGACTCGACGCGGACAACGAACTGCTCGAGACAGCGGCCGCACGTCTGCGGGACGCGCCCGGCGACCCGGCCCCGAACCAAGACGTCCACCCCATCCCGCTCGATGAACAGTGACAGCTCATCGAGGTCCCAGGTGCTGTCCGAAAAGGGGGCCGGGAGGGACTGAGGCCCCTCGATCGACAGCCCTTCGGCCGGGATCTCCGAGACCTGAATGATCATCTCTCGTTGTCCTGGCAGCCGCGACGACATAGTCTCGCGACACGATCACCGCGCCCACGACGCCGCGGAGCGGCGCTCGAACGCCGGGCCATGCTCCAGAGCATGATGGCTAACCTACCGACAAACAAAGATTTTTCTAAAACCGGGCCAGTATATCGGCCGCCCCAGGCAAAGTCAAGGCATTTGGGGCGCCGGCGACGCGTGATACCCTTGCCGCGAAGAGAGGATAGAGGGATATATGTCGAACGTGCTCAAGACCGGGATCCTGCTGGGAGTCCTGACCGCGCTCTTTATCGTCATCGGCGGCGCCGTCGGTGGACAGAACGGGATGGTGGTCGCCTTCCTCATCGCGGTCGCCATGAATGCCGTCAGCTACTGGTTCTCGGACCAGATCGTCTTGCGAATGTACCGGGCCCAGCCGATCTCGGAGTCGCAGGCACCCGCCGTGTACGCGATCGTGCGCCGGCTGGCAACGCGCGCGCAGATCCCGATGCCGCGCATCTACCTCATCCCGAGCGAGACGCCCAACGCGTTCGCGACGGGACGTAACCCGTCACACGCCGCCGTAGCCGTGACCGAGGGCATCCTCCGGGTCCTGAACGACGAGGAGCTCGAAGGTGTTCTCGCCCACGAGCTCTCGCACGTGAAGAACCGCGACATCCTCATCTCGACCGTCGCCGCGACGCTCGCCGGTGCCATCACGTATCTCGCGCACATGCTGCAGTGGGGCGCGCTCTTCGGTGGCCGACACGGGGACGACGAAGGCCGCGGGCACCCGCTCTCGGCCTTGGTGCTCGCCATCGTCGCGCCCCTGGCCGCCATGCTGGTCCAGGCCGCCGTCTCTCGCTCACGCGAGTTCCAGGCCGATGCCACGGGGGCGAGGCTGGCGGGGCGGTCGGCGGGCCTGGCCTCGGCGCTCCGCAAGCTCGAGATCGCCTCGCACGCCTCTCACCTGCCGGCGAGCCCCGCCACCGCCCACTTGTTCATCGTCAACCCACTCAGCGGGCTAACGTTCCAGCGGCTCTTCTCGACCCATCCGCCCACCGCGGACCGGATCGCTCGCCTGAACGCGGTGCGAATGTAGGTCCGAGGGGGCTTCTACGCCCCCCCGAAGCCTTCCTCACCGACTGCGCCGGCCTCGGCTCGCCTCCCGCTGCGCCGCGCACGTTTCGGATTCCGGGGCTTGGCTCGCCTCCGGCTGCGCCGCGCGCGTTCCGGATTCCGGGGCTTGGCTCGCCTGCGGCTGCGCCGCGCACGTTTCGGATTCCGGGGCTTGGCTCGCCTGCGGCTGCGCCGCGCACGTTTCGGATTCCGGGGCTTGGCTCGCCTTCGGCTGCGCCGCGCACGTTTCGGATTCCGGGGCTTGGCTCGCCTTCGGCTGCGCCGCGCACTTCCATTGACCGGTCGGTGAGGGCGCGGGACAATGAGCCGCGCAATGACCGACGAGCCCGTCATCCGCGTCGTCGATCTCCGCAAGGTCCTGGGATCGACCGTCGTGCTCGATGCCGTCAACCTGGAAGTGCGCGCCGGGGAAGCCGTCGCTATTCTGGGCGCGAACGGCGCCGGCAAGACAACCCTGCTCAGGATCCTCGCCACGCTGTGTCGTCCGACGCGAGGGAGCGCGATCGTGGCCGGATTCGACTCGGCTCGCGACCCCGCCCGAGTGCGCGCGCAGGTGGGATTCGTGGGGCACGGCACGCTGGTGTACGACGGGCTCACGGCGCTCGAGAACCTCCGGTTCTGGAGCGTGCTCGCCGGGCTCTCGGTCGACGCCACCAGGCTCCGCGCTGTGCTCGCCATGGTAGATCTCGACGGCGTGGCCGAGGATCGCGCGCGGAGCTTCTCCGCCGGCATGAAACGCCGTCTGGCGCTGGCCCGGGCACTCGTAGGGACCCCCCGGATCCTCTTGCTCGACGAGCCCTTCGCCTCGCTCGACCAGCGGGCCAGCAAGTGGCTGGAGAACCACCTCCAGGAGTTCAAGAGCGGTGGCGGCACGGTCGTCCTCGTCACCCACAGCTTCGGGCGTGGTCTCGACGTGGCTGACCGGATCGCGATCCTGTCCGGCGGACGGGTCGCCGCGGATGTACCGAGGGCCCACCTGAGCGGGGACGACGTGGGACGCCTGTACGCGCTTCACACGGAGGACGCGCCGTGACCTACGTACGGCGCGCCTGGATCGTCCTCTGGAAGGACGTGCTGATCGAGGGCCGATCCAAGGAGACCCTCAACGCCCTCGTGTTCTTCGCGCTCCTTCTGCTGTTCCTCTTCGAATTCGCCCTGGGTGGGGACCGCGAGCGCCTCGCCGCGGCGCTGCCGGGCCTCCTCTGGCTCGGTTTCGTGCTGAGCGGGCTGCTCGGGCTCGGCCGGACGTTCCTCATCGAGCGTGAGAACGACTGCTGGGACGGGCTGCTGCTGGCGCCCGGCGACAAGTCGGCGATCTATCTCGGCAAGCTCGCCGGGAACCTGCTGCTGATGGGTGTGGTCGAGGCGCTGGTGCTCGCGCTGTTCACGCTCTTCTACAACGTCGACCTCGAGGGCGCCCTGCCGAGCCTCGCTCTGGTCATCGGGCTCGGCACGCTCGGGTTTGCGGCCGTCGGCACGCTGTTCGCCGCGATGACGGCGCACGTCCGCGCCCGCGAGCTGCTTTTCCCGGTCCTCTTCCTGCCCGTGCTGGTTCCCCTCCTGCTCGGTGCGGTCCGCGCCACCGAGGCCGTGCTGCGCGGCGATTCGCTCGGCTCGGTCGCGCACTGGCTCCGGCTGCTGGCGGCGGCGGACGTCATCTACGTCGCGGTGGGGGTCCTCACGTTCGACGTCCTCCTCGAGGGCTGATTCAGGTGATTCGACTCCTCGGCTGGCTGTCGGCCCTGAGCCTCGTCACGGGGCTCATCATGGGCTTCGGAGTCGCGCCCCGGGAGCTGACGCAGGGTAACGTGCAGCGCATCATGTACCTGCACGTCCCGACCGCCTGGGTCGCCTACCTGGCCTTCGGTGTCGTCTTCGTCGCCTCGATCTGGTATCTCTGGAATCGGGCCGCCCGCGCCGACCAGCTCGCCCATGCGTCGGCGGAGGTGGGCGTCGTGTTCACCGGCCTGACCATCGCCGCGGGATCGATCTGGGGCAAGCCGACCTGGGGCACCTGGTGGACCTGGGACGCCCGCCTGACCTCGGTGACGATCCTCTTCGTCATGTATGTCGGATACCTCCTGCTGCGCGGGATGATCGACGACCGGGAGCGCGCGGCCCGGTACTGCGCCGTGCTCGGCATCGTCGGGGCGCTGGATCTTCCACTCGTGCACTTCTCGGTGTACTGGTGGCGCACGCTGCATCAGCCGCCGTCGGTGCTGAAGCCGGGGGCGCCGACCATGGCGCCCGTCATCCTGGCCGCGCTGCTCGCCAACGTCGCCGCGTTCACGATCCTGTACGCGTACTTCGTCGCGAAGCGAGTCCACACCCTCCGGCGGGAGCACGAGCTACTGGCCTGATGCCAGACAACTGGACCTTCGTCGTCGCGGCCTACCTCCTGGCGTTCCTCGTGCTCGGCGCATACTGGCGCCGCCTCGTGCGGCGTGACCGCCAGCTCCGGACGCGGGAGTCGCGCCGAAACGCGCCGGCCCACTCGTGACGCCACGCCCGATCGTCCCCGCCCGCGCAGCGGCCGCCGCCTCGGAGCCCGCCACCGGTTCCCTCGCCATCCCGGGCGCAGCCCGGCCCGCGGCGCCGACTGCGAGAAGCTGGGCATGGGCACATACCTCGGCGTCGCCGCCGGCAGCGGCGCGTGTCGGACGGCGCCCGCATGGTCACCGCGGCGCGCCGCCGAGGACCCTGTGAACCCTCGACTCAAGTTCATCGGCGGGGGCGCGGCGATCGCGCTGGCCCTCGGCTATATGATCTATGCGGGCGTCACCCAGTCCGCGGTGTACTTCATCACCCCGTCGGAGCTGCAGGCCGCGCCGATCCCTGGCAAGGCCTATCGACTCGGCGGGATGGTGGCCGCCGGGTCCCTCCGCTGGGACGCGCCGGCGGTCGAGCTGAGCTTCCGGCTGACCGACGGGAAAGGGAGTATTCCGGTGCGTCACCGGGGAACGCCGCCCGATCTCTTCGGGGAGGGGCGCGGCGCGGTCGTCGAAGGAAGCTGGACGCCAGAGGGATATTTCAAGGCCACGCTCATCATGGCCAAGCATTCTGAGGAATACCGGGCGCCGCACGGCGAGACGCCCCCGTCCCGGTACCAGAACTTGATCAAGACCCTCGAGAAAGACACCCGCGCTCCATGACCCCGGAGCTCGGCAGCGCGGTGCTCTGGGTGGCGGCCGCCCTCGCCCTCTACGGGGCCGGCGCCGCGGCCAGCGGAGCGGCGACCGGTCGGGTCGCGCTGATCGCATCCGCCCAGCACGCGGCCCTCGCGGTCTTCGCGCTGGTCACGACCGCGTTCCTTCTGCTCGTCTACGCGTTCCTCACGTTCGATTTTTCGGTGCTGTACGTCGCCCGGCAGACCAACCTGAACACGCCCTTCTACTTCCGCATCACGGGTGTGTGGGGAGCGCTGGAGGGCTCGATCGTCCTCTGGAGCTGGATGCTCGCGCTGTACACGCTCATCCTCGTCATCCGGCATCGTAGCCAGCGCGATCTCTACCCGTGGGCGCTGTCGGTCATGCTCGGCATTCTCTGCTTCTTCCTGCTCGTGATGACCATCCCCGCGCCGCCGTTCGAGCGGCTCACACCGGTGCCCGCCGACGGGCGCGGCCTGAACCCCCTCCTCGAGGACACCGGGATGATCACGCACCCGGTGGCGTTGTACCTCGGCTTCACGGGCTTCACGGTCCCGTTCGCCTTCGCCCTGGCGGCGCTGATCGCCGGCCGGGTGGGCGATACGTGGATCACGGTCACGCGCCGCTGGACGATCGTCGCCTGGTACTTCCTGTCGCTGGGGCTGCTCATCGGCGGCTGGTGGAGCTATCACGTCCTCGGCTGGGGCGGCTATTGGGCCTGGGACCCGGTCGAGAACGCGGCCGTCATGCCGTGGCTGACCGGGACCGCGTTTCTGCACTCGGTGATGATCCAGGAGCGCCGCCGCATGCTGAAGCTGTGGAACATCTCCCTCGTGCTCCTCACCTTCGGGCTCACGATCTTCGGGACGTTCCTGACGCGCTCGGGCGTCATCGCCTCCGTGCACTCGTTCACCCAGGGGTCCATCGGCGTCTTCTTCCTGGCCTTTCTGGCCCTCGTGCTGCTGACCGGATTCGGGCTCCTCGCCTGGCGGTGGCCACTGCTGCGCGCTGACGGCGAGCTCGACTCGGTGCTGTCGCGCGAGTCGGCGTTCCTGCTCAACAACGTGTTCCTGGTCGCCATTGCATTCACGGTGTTCTTCGGCACGGTCTTCCCGCTGCTGAGCGAGGCGGCCCGGGGCGTGAAGATCAGCGTGGGCGCGCCGTTCTTCAACCGGGTCAACGTCCCCCTCTTCCTGGCCTTGATCTTCATGATGGGCGTCGGGCCGCTCATCGCGTGGCGCCGGGCCTCCGTCGACAACCTGAAGCGCAACTTCCTGTGGCCCGTGCTGGCGGGGATCGCCGCCGCCGCCTTCCTGACCGCGCTGGGCGTGCGGTCGACGCTGGCGGTGCTGGCGCTCGCCTTCACGGCCTTCACCGGCGGCACCATCGCGCTCGACGTCTGGCGCGCAACCCGGGCGCGAGCCCGGACGGGCCTGGCGCTGGTCCCCGCCGTGACCTCGCTGGTGCTCCGCCACAACCGGCGCTACGGTGGCTTCACGATCCACCTGGGCATCCTCGTCATCGCGGTCGGGGTCACGGGCTCCCAGGCATGGTCCCGTCAGACGGAGATGACGCTCCGGCGCGGTGAGTCCGTCGAGCTGGCGGGCTACCAGGTCCGGTTCGACGGCCTCGCCGCCACCCGCGAGGGCACGCACGACAAGGTGATGGGCACGTTCACGGTCGTGGGGCGGCGCGGCCAGACGACGGTCATGCACCCGTCCAAGAAGTTCTACCCGCAGGAGCAGTCGCCAATCGCCGGCGTTGACTACCGGATCGGCCTGAAGGAAGACCTCTACCTCGTCCTCGGCGACTTCGCGCGCGACGGCTCGCAGGCCACGGTCAAGGCGCAGGTCAACCGCCTCGTGAGCTGGATCTGGATCGGCGGCGGCATTCTCACCCTCGGCGCGCTCCTCGCCATCCTTCCCAGCCGAAAGTAAGCGGCATGTGGAAGTGGCTGATCCCGCTCTCCGTCGTCCCGGTCGTGGGGCTGTTGGCCTACGGCTTCCGCACCGATCCCCGGGCAATCCCCTCGCCCCTGGTGGGCCGTCCAGCCGCGGACTTCGCGCTCCGGACGTTCGACGGCAACGCTGTCCGACTCCGTGAGCACCGCGGGAAAGTCGTCGTCATCAACTTCTGGGCCTCCTGGTGCCATCCGGCGTGCTACGACGAAGCCCCCGCGCTCGAGCGATCCTGGCGGGCCTATCGCGACCGCGAGGTGGTGGTGATCGGGGTAGCCATCCAGGACAGGGACGACGCCTCCCGGAAGTTCATATCCGACTTCAGCCTGTCGTTCCCGAACGCGCCGGACCCCGGCGGACGGGTGTCGGTCGAGTACGGCGTCTATGGCGTGCCCGAGACCTACTTCATCGACCGGCAGGGCCGCATCCGCCTCAAGCACGCGGGGGCCGTCAGCGACGATCTCTTCAAGCGCCAGGTTGAGCAGCTCCTTGAGGAAGCCGCGTGAAGAGCTACCGGCGTCGGTTGAGCGCTATTCTCGGCCTCGGCTGGCTCCTCGCCGCGCTTGGGCCACCCCTCATCGGGGTCCCCGCGGGGGCGTCCTGGGCCGCGAGGCCTCTAGTCAGGGTCGCCGCCGCGGCAGAGCCGCCGGGCGAGACGGCTCTTTCGCCGTCGCTCCCGGAGGGCCGCAGCGCCGCCACCCGCGTCCCGGAAGCGATCGTCCACGAGGTGGCATCACAGCTCCGCTGCGTCGTCTGCCAGAACCTCTCGGTCGCCGACTCCCCGTCAGAGATGGCGAACCAGATGCGAGAGATCGTCCGGCAGCGGCTCGCCGCCGGCGAGACTCCAGAGCAGGTGATCCGGTACTTCGTCGATCGCTACGGCGAGTGGATTCTGCTCTCGCCGGCGCCGCACGGGCTCAACCTCCTCGTCTGGATCGCGCCCGCCCTCGCAGTCCTGGTCGGCCTCGCGATCGTCGCCTCGCTGATCCGCCGCTGGACGCGGCCCGCGCACCCGGCGCCGGCGCAACCGGTCGACGCCGCCCTCCGGGAACGCGTCCGCCAGGAACTGGGACAGCGTCGGTGATGGCCTTCGCGGTCGCGACCGCGGTGTTCGCGCTTCTGGGCGCGCTGTTTGTCGCGTGGCCCTTCTGGCGGCGCGGGGCAGCCGCCGCGAACCTGCTCCCCTTGCCGCCGGACCCGCGCGCGCAATTCCTCGAGGAGAAGGAGACGCTCTACCGCGCGCTCCGTGAGCTCGACTTCGAGCACGAAGCCGGCCACCTGTCCGCCGACGATTACGCGTCGCTCCGGGAGCGATACGAGACGCGCGCCGCGCACGTGCTGGGCGAGCTCGACACACTCGCGGCCGGCGCGACGAGCCCGCCCCCCGCGCCGCTGCCCGAACCGTCAGCCCGGCCGCCGTGGACTCGGCGGCCGGGCACGGTCGCGGTCAGCGGGGTCGCGCTCCTTGTCTTCGGGATCATGCTGGGTCTGGGCATCGCCCGGCACTCGGAGCCCGATCCATCGGCTGGCGGCTCAATGGGAAGCGCTACCGGACTTGGGCTGGCTGCGGTGCCCGGCAACCCGGTTCCGAGCGCGGCCAATGCGCCCAGGGGCCCTCTGACGCCGGAGATGCTGCAAGGCATGCTCGGAGCCGCCCGGGCGAGCCTGCAAGCCGGGCGGTACGGCGAGGCGATCGCCGCCTACCAGGCGGTGCTCAAGCGGGACGCGCGGAACGTCGACGCGCTCACCCACCTCGGGCTGATCGTGGCGATCGGTGGCCACGCCGACGCCGCCCTCGAAACCCTGGACCGGGCGCTGGCCATCGATCCCAACTACCCCCCGGCGCTGCTCTACCGAGGCCAAGTCCTCTACGAGGTCAAGCGCGACTACGCCGGGGCCGCCAAGGCCTGGGAGAAGTTCATGGGGGTCGTCCCGAGCGGGGAGGAGCACGACCGCGTCGCGGCTCTGGTCAAGGAGGCCCGCCTCCGGTCGAAGACGCCGTGAGCCCCGCGGCGGATGCGGCGCGGCGGATCGAGGAGCTGCGCGAGCAGATCCGGCAGCACGACCACCGGTATTACGTGCTCGCCCGGCCCGAGCTGGCGGATGTGGAGTACGACGCCCTGGTCCGCGAGCTCCGCGCCCTCGAGGCCGAGTTCCCGGACCTCGTCACGCCCGATAGCCCCACCCAGCGCGTCGCGGGTCAAGCGGTCGCGGCGTTCGCGCCCGTCGAGCATCGCGCGGCAATGCTCTCCCTCGACAATGCCACTTCCCCGGCGGACCTCCGGGAGTTCGGGGCGCGGCTCGAGCGCCAGCTCCCCGGCACGCGCGTCGCATTCGTGTGCGAGCCCAAGATCGACGGCCTGGGAGTGGCCCTGCTCTACCGGCAAGGCCGCCTCGTTCGGGGGGCGACCCGGGGCGACGGCCGGCTCGGCGAGGACATCACGCCGAACCTCCGAACGATCCCCAGTATTCCGGCGGCCCTCCGGGGTCCCCTCGCGAGTCTCGCCGAGCTCGAGGTACGCGGCGAGGTCTTCATGCCTCGCGAACGCTTTGTCGAGCTGAATCGCCGGCTGGAGGATCGCGGCGAGCCGACCTTCGCCAACCCGCGGAACGCCGCCGCGGGCGCGGTCCGGCAAAAGGATCCCGAGGTGACCGCGCGCCGCCCCCTCGATATCCGCGTCTACCATCTGAGCCATGCGGCGCCGGGGCCGGCGGGCAGGCTCACCCTCGACACCCATTGGGACGTGCTCCAGACGCTTCAGGAGGCGGGCTTCCCCACGAGCGGCCGGACGGCGCGGTGTCCGGACCTCGCGGCGGTGCAGGCGTACTGCGAGGCGCTCGAAGCCGCGCGCGACACACTGGCGTATGACGCCGACGGCGCGGTGGTGAAGGTGGACGCACTCGAGCAGCAGCGGCGGCTCGGCGCCACCGCCCATCATCCCCGCTGGGCGATCGCCTTCAAGTTCGCGGCGCGCCAGGCGACGACGGTGATCCGCTCGCTGAGCGTCAACGTCGGCAAGAGCGGGATGCTCACCCCGGGCGCCGAGCTCGAGCCCGTCCCGCTCGGCGGCGTCGTGATCCGGCGCGTGAGCCTCCACAACGAGGATGAGATCCGCCGGAAGGACATCAGGGTAGGCGATACCGTCCTGATCGAGCGGGCCGGCGACGTCATCCCCTACGTCGTGCAGGTGATCACCGCGCACCGCCCGGCGGACGCGGCGCCCTTTGTCTTTCCCGACCACTGCCCGGCGTGCGGCGGCCAGGCCGTCCGGCTTCCGGGAGAGGCCTACTGGCGCTGCACCAACAGCGGGTGTCCCGCCCAGCTCAGGGAGCGCCTGCTCCACTTCGGCTCGCGGCGCGCCATGGACATCGAGCACCTGGGCGAGCACGTCGTGGAGCAGATCGTCGACCGCGGCCTGGTACGCGACTTTGCCGACCTGTACCACTTGCGGATCGACGACGTCGCGGCGCTCCCGCGGCTCGCCACGAAGTCGGCGCAGAACCTGATCGACGCCATCGCGGCGTCGCGCAGCCGCGGGCTGGCCCGGCTCCTGAACGCGCTCGGCATCCGGCTCGTCGGCGAGCGCGCGGGCGCACTCCTCACGCGGCGGTTCGGCCGCATGGCCGCGCTCATGGACGCGAACGAGGCCGACATCGGCGTGATCCATGGCGTCGGCCCACAGATCGCGCGATCGGTGGCCGCGTTCTTCGCCGAGCCGGCCAATCGCGCCGTCGTCGAGCGCCTCCGCGCCGCCGGGGTCGTGATGGCGGAGCCGACTGACCCCTCATCGGGCGCGCGGCCGCTCCAGGGGAAGACCTTCGTTCTCACGGGCACCCTGGCGGTGATGTCACGCGATGCGGCGCGGGAGGCGATCGAGCGCCTGGGCGGGCAGGTCGTGGGATCGGTCTCACGCAAGACGGACGCCGTGGTCGTCGGCGAAAACCCGGGCGCCAAGGCGCTCGATGCCAAGCGTCTTGGGATCCCGACGCTCGACGAGGGCGAGTTCCTCCAGATGCTCGAGTCGGAGGGATCGGTGGCGCTCCCGCCCAAATTGTCGCCCGGCACATAGGTGCGCGCCAGAGTCCGCAGCGTCGGTCGATCCCGCGAGCGGTGGGCACGCGTATAATCAGGGCGGCTCGCGAACCGATGAGAATTGATCTCCCACTGCGATTGATGCCGAGCGCGACCGGCGCCGCGCGCTCGGCAACTGCCTGGAGGCTGCGCCCTCCGCACTTCTCATACACCCTCGCATACCTCCTTCCAGTCCCGGTGAGGTTCGGACCCCTGATGATCACAGGCACTCACTTCCGGGTAGGCTCCACCGTGAACCTGGGGGCCGGAATCACCTCTGGCGGTAGCAAGCGCCGCGTCCGTAGCGGTGGGGGACGAGGGCACACGCTCTCGCCGCGGATCGAGCGTCGCGGGCGGATGGGCTGGCTGCGGATCATCGTGTCAGGTGGGCTGCTGGCGGTCGCGGCGGGGCCCTCCCCTGCCGCCGGGGCAGGGCCCGAGACGGTCGACGAGGCCGTCACCATCCTTCGCGAGTCACCGGATCCGAAAGCCAGGGGCAGCGCGGTCACGGTCCTCGCGGAGACGGGTGGCATGGAGCACCTGCCGCACCTCGTGCGCGCGCTTCGCGATGGGGACGCCGACGTCCGCTCGCTCGCCGAGGAGGCGCTGTGGCGAGTCTGGAGCCGCTCGGGTGATCCCGTGGTCGATCGCCTCTTCGCCGAGGGCATCGACCAGATGCGCGAGCGCCAGCTCGTCGAGGCGGCCGACACCTTCAGCCGCATCATCGAACGACGACCGGATTTCGCCGAGGGCTGGAACAAGCGGGCGACTGTGTACTACTGGCTCGGCGAGTACGAGAAGTCGCTGGCGGATTGCGACGAAGTGATGAAGCGCAATCCGCACCACTTCGGCGCGCTCAGCGGCTACGGCATGATCTACATCCAGCTTGACCGGCTGGAGCGGGCAATCGAGTACTTCGAGCGCGCGCTCGCGATCAACCCCAACCTTGGCCAGGTCGAGGCGACGATCGAGTCGCTCCGGCGGAGTCTGCGATCGCGTGGCCGGGAGACGACGTGATGGGAACGCTCGAGCGGATCTCCTGTCCGGCCTGCCAGATCGACGTCGATCCAACCGCGCCGCCCGCCCCCTGTCCGCGCTGCCAGGGCGTCCTGGAAGCCCACGTCGACCTCGGCGGGGTGCAGGGTCCGCTCGCCGACGAGATCCGGCGGCGCCCGCGGGGCCTCTGGCGGTGGCGCGAGTTCCTTCCGGTCCAGGACGCCGACGCCATCGTGTCACTCGGCGAGGGCGATACCCCGCTCATCCACGCTCGCCGGCTCGGCGCCGAGCTCGGGCTGGAGCGCCTGTACGTGAAGAACGACACCCTGCTGCCCACCGGCTCGCTGAAGGACCGGTCCGTGACGGTGGCGATGTCGCACGCTCGGGCGGTGAAAGCCTCGGCGGTCGCCGTGTCGTCGACCGGCAACCATGCCGCCTCGGTGGCCGCCTACGCCGCAGCCGCCGGCCTTCAGGCGGTGGTCATGATGCCGGGCGTCACGGCACCGGGCAAGGTCATCCAGGCTCGCGCCTCGGGCGCCACGGTGGTACTGGTCACCGCGTCGTTCGAGCAGACGGCAGACCTCTTTCGGCAGGCCCTGCGCGCGTTCGGCTGGTACCCCTGCGCATCGACGAACCCCTGGCGAAACGAGGGAAAGAAGACCTACGCCTTCGAGGTGTGGGAAGCGCTCGGGGGCGAGGTGCCGGCCTGGATGATCCACCCGATCGCCGGCGGGCTCGGGGTGACCGCCACCTGGAAGGGATGGAGCGAGCTGAACCGGCTCGGCTGGGCGCGCGGGATGCCGCGATTGGTGGCCGCGCAGGCGGCCGCAGCCGCGCCGATCGTCCGGGCGTGGATCGCGGGGCTGGCGGAGCCTGTCAGACTCTCACCCGAGCCGACGGTCGCCGAGTCGATCGCCGTCGGAGCGCCCTCGCTCGGTGGCCGGGCCCTGCGGGCGCTGAGGGCAACGGATGGCCTGGGAGTCGCCTGCTCGGATGACGAGATCCTGGCGGCCCAGTCGCTGCTCGCCCGCCTCGACGGTGTCTTCTGTGAGCCGTCGGCCGCCACCTCGATCGCCGCGGCGCGGGTTCTGCGGCGCGCCGGACGCATCCGGCCGCCCGACCTCGTGGTCTGCACCGTGACCGGCCACGGGCTCAAGCAGATCGACGCGGCCGCCGCCCACGCCTCGTCGCCGATCACCGTCGGTCCGTCGCTCTCCGAGCTCGAACGACACCTGAGGACGCTTTCGTGATCGACGCCCTCCACCTACAACGCACCCCGGAGCTCGCGGGGCGAGCGAGCCGCGAGGCGGTTTGAAGCAGTCTTATCTCGGGGGGAGGTTCGGAAGGGGGACGGAGCCCCCCTCCGAGAGCACCCGGCCGGCCCTGGGGAGCGGAAGGACCACCGTGAGCCGGCTCCCCGTCCCCGGCTCGCTCTCCACCTCGATCGTTCCGCCGTGGGCCTGGACAATGCCCAGGCTGACGGAAAGGCCCAGACCGGTCCCCTTGACCGCGGGCTTGGTCGTGAAGAAGGGGTCGAAGATCTTCGACCGGTTCGCCTCGGGGATTCCCGTCCCGGTGTCGGCGAACTCGATCCGGATCGTGTCGCCCATCTGACTCACGCTCACGGTCAGCGTTCCGCCGTAGGCCATAGCGTCGAGCGCGTTCGTGATCAGGTTCAGGAACACCTGCTTGCATTGCGGCACGTCGATCTCGACGAGGGGGATCTTCTCGGCGAAGCGCTCGACGATCTTGCAGTTCGACAGCATCGCGTGCCGCTGGATCAAGGCCAGGGTGTCCCGCACCGCTTGCCGGACGTCCACCGGCTCCTTCGCGAAGTCGCGCTGGCGCGAGAAGTCCAGCAGCGCGCGCACGATCTCGCGGATCCGCAGCGACTCCGTCTGGATCAGCTTGAGGGTCTCCTTGCGTGGCGAAGCTGCCGGCGTCTCGTCGTAGAGGAGGGTCGTGTACCCCAGGATGCTCGTCATCGGGTTATTGATCTCGTGGGCGACGTTGGCGGCCAGCTCGCCGATCGCCGCGAGCTTCGCCGACTGCACGAGCTGGGCTTCCGTGTTGCGAAGCTCGCGCATCTGCCGCTGGAGCCCCTCGTAGAGCCGCGCGTTTTCCGCCGCAACCGCCACCTGGCTCGCGACGATCCTCAGGACTTGCTCCGCTTCCTCGGGAGGCATGCCGGGGCTGGCCAGGCGCGCGCGCATGCGGCCTGTGATCCGGCCCCGGATCGACAGCGGAACCTCGATAATCCCATCGGGGCCCACTCGATCGCCCGGCCAGGCGCCGATCACCGGCGGCTGGGCCTGGGCTCCATCGGTGCCGGCATACGTGAGCGACACCTCGATCTCACCGAAGCCGAGCGACTTGGCCAGGCCCGGCACCACCTCGCTCGCCAACACCTGGAGATTCAGCTGCGAGGTGATCAGCTCCCCGATGTGGTGCAGCGTCTCGAGCTGCGAGCTCCGCGCCGTGAGCCCGCGGTTCACCCGTTCCAGTTCCTGAATCTTCCGGAGCAGATTCTGGACGAGCCCCCGATTCAGCTCGCGCAGATACTGCGTCTGCTCGCCGGGCTCGACGTACTCGCGCTTGCCCCGGAGGAACTCCTCGATCTGCTGCGGGAACCGGTCGACGTCGATGGGCTTGGCGATGTAGCCGTTGCAGCCCGCGGTGAGAATCCGCTCGCGGTCGCCCGCGTTCGTGTAGGCCGTCAGCGCAACGATCAGGGAGGACTGGAGGGTCGGAAACGCGCGCATGGCCGCCGCCGCCTCGTACCCGTCGAGCCTCGGCATGTTGATGTCGAGCAGGATCAGGTCCGGATGCTCGAGGACGGCCAGCTCGATGCCCTCCAGCCCGTCGGCGGCATCGAGGACCTGATAGCCCGCGCCGACCAGGATCCGGCGGACGAGCCGGCGATTGTCCGGGTTGTCCTCGACGTGAAGGATCTGGACCGGATCAGCCATGCGGCACCGCGGCCGGCTCCAGGGGCAGGGTGAACCAGAAGGTCGAGCCGCGTCCGGGCCGGCTCTCCATCCAGATCTTGCCGCCGTGCAGCTCCACGAAGGTCTTCGAGATGGCCAGGCCGAGCCCCGTTCCGCCCAGGGGCAGGTGCACGCGGCCGCCGTTGAGCTGCTGGAACGCTTGGAAGAGCTTGGGCTGGTCCTCCTCCCGGATGCCGATTCCCGTGTCCCGGACGCTCACGATCAAGGCGTGCTCCTGCACGCCCACGCGGACCGTCACCTCGCCCTCCGGAGTGAACTTGACGGCGTTGGACAGCAGGTTCAGCAGGACCTGCCGGAACTTCGTCCGGTCGACCGGGATCGGCGGAAGGCCGGGCTGGACCTCCTGATACAGTAACACCCGCCGGCCGCGGATCAGCGACTCTGCCGTTCGCACGCACTCGGTGACGATCGGCTCGACCTCGACCAGCTCGACGCTGAGCTCGACCCGCTCCGACTCGATCTTGGCAAAGTCGAGCACGTCGTTGATGAGATGGAGCAGGTGCACCCCGTTGGAGTGAATCGCGGCAACATCTGCCTGCTCATCGGGGGACAGCGCGCTGCCCACGTTCTTCAGCAGCATCTTCGAGAAGCCGATGATCGAGTTCAGCGGCGTGCGGAGCTCGTGGGAGAACTGGGCGAGGAAGCGCGAGCGATGGCGGTCGGCCTCGATGAGCTGCTCGTTCGACCGCTTGACCTCCTCGTGCAGCCGGCTCGCCTGCAGCGCGATGGTGGCGTGCCCGGCCAGCATCTCGAGGAGCTCGAGCTCCTGCGCGTCGAATACCTCGCCCGAGAGCTTCTCACCCAGGGCCAGGACCCCGAGCAGCTCCCCTTCGCTCTGGAGAGGAATGAAGACCGCGACGTGCATGGCCGCGAAGTCCCGAGCGCTGCCCGCCAGCGCCTCGGCCATACCGCGCCGGAACTGGATCTCTTCGGTGACCAGCACTTGCCGGTGCTCGGAGAGCCAGCGCACCAGCCCGTGCGACTCCGGCAGCGGGTGCCATGCGTACTCCACCACGCCCGAGGACACCACCTGCTGCACGCGGTACTCTCGCGACTCGGGCGAATAGAGATACAGAACCCCGTTGGTCAGCGGGATGCGGGTGACCAGGGTCTGCACCAGTGTGTCGGCGAGCCGGCTCACATCCAGGAACGAGCCCATGCGCCCCCGGATGTCGGCCAAGATCTCCTGAAGACCGTACCGCTTGCGGAAGATCAGCCGATCGAGCCATCGCTGGACCGAGCGGGTGAGGGGCGTCAGGAGGACGGCGAGCAGGAACGCCAGGACCAGGTCGCCGCTCAGGGAGATCGGGTCGGGCACGCGCCAGCGCGACTCGACAACGGTCGCCATGCCCATGACGAGCGGGAAAAGACCCGCCGCCAGTCCGCCATAGATCGCGACCCGCTTGGCGATGACGCCAACGTCGAGCAGTCGATAGCGAACCACGGCGACCCCCAGCAGGAGGGCGAACGCGGCGTTGGCGGGGATGCCGGCCGGATAGACCTGCTCGAGCGGCGCCACGATGGCGCGGGCGAAGTCGACGTAGCCGCCGAGCAGGCTGATCACCGTCCCCCAGAGAATGAGCTTCACGCGATTGCGCCGGAAGCTCGACGGGATCGCCCGGTAGGCCCGGACGAGTTGGGTCACCCCCAGCAGCATCAGGATCTGCATGTGGACGAGAAACCACCCGTACACGGGGCCGCCGACCGGCGCGTACCCCCACGGTGTCATCTTGACCCCCGCCACGAAGGCGGGGGTCAAGTTTGCGACCATGAAGGCGACCGTGAGCACGTACGCGGCGATGAGCACGCGGCGCCACTGCTCGGTCACGCCCAGGAACAGCAGCACGAAGTGGTAGTACAACGTGGGCACCGGAATGAGGCCGACGAAAACGACATGCTCCCAGAACAGCGCCCGCGAGGCGTCAACGCTGTCCCGGAGCATGAAGACGCCGACGTTCCAGATGGCGAGGCCGGCCAGAAAGCACGCAAACGTCCGGTTGATCCGGCTGCTGGAGTCGCGATACAGAACGAGCCCGAGGAGCGTGAGATTCAGCGCCAGGGTGACGAGTGGGACGAGCTGGTGAATCGTCACGGCTCGCCGTCGGGGCTGAAGAGGGTTACGTTGTGCCTTCGCCGCTGCTCGTCCATCTCGTCCTTGAGGATGCCGAAGACGAGGACGTCCCAGTATCGCCCTTCGTGAAAGCAGGCCTGGCGCAGCGCCCCCTCGAGCCTGAACCCGTTGCGCAGCAGGGCATTACGACTGAGCTGGTTGTACGCGTACGCCTTGGCTTCGACGCGCCGGATCCCAAGCTTCTCAACCGCGTAGAGCGTGATCAGTCGGCTCGCCTCGACGCCCCAGCCCTTCCGGAGCGAGCGCGAATCGCAGACGACCGTCTCGAGGAACGCATAGCCGTGGAGGAGATTGATGTTGTAGAGCCGGACGAACCCGACCGGATCGCCGGGCCCCACGAGGGGTACGATCAGCGCGTTGAGCTGACTGCCGTCTCGCTGCATGAGGTCGAGGAACAGGTCATTCCGGCGATGGTAGAGATGCTTGTACTGGTAGAGTAGCTCACTGCCGACCATCGCCTCCACGAACTCACTGTCGGCCCATGCAGAAAGGTGACGCATGTCCGCGCGAGTCAACGTCCGCAGTCGCACTCGCTTCCCCTGAGCGATGACCCGCGGGACGACGACCGACCCGAGCACCGGCGCGGCGATACTCACCGAAAGGGATCCTTCGCCGCCGGGGTCATTGGTCAGACTAGCACGGGCGTGAGTACAGACTCATGTTATTCGCCAGCCGTTCGGCCCCGGCCGGCCCCCGGCGGGGTCGTCCGCCCTCGAAGACGCTCCCGATCCGAACCGCCGCTTCCGCCATGGATCGGCGATGCCCGCTCGACTCGCCGCGAGCCGCGAGGCTAGAAGAAGTCGATGTCGAAGCGCACCGTCGGGAACCCGAGAGCGAGCTCGCTGGGCAAGACATCAATGCACTGTCCGTTCGGCACACCACCGTCCGTCGCCAAATACTTGATGTCCGCACCCCAGAGCATCGGATTGGGACTGGAGCCCGGGCAGAGGAGGTCACGAAGCCGAACTCCTTCCACCAGCTGGCTGCCGTCGAAGGGAAGGCGGAACGTCGCTCGGAACCGGAGGGTCTGGCCGCGCTCCAGCGACATCCTGCCCTCGACGAGCCCGAATGGGAGCTGGTGGAGGATGGCGGGCGAGAAGTCCATCTCGCCCGTGAACTGGCCCCTGGTAACGATAAGCTCGGGGCCGTCGATGAAGTTGTCCCCCTGGATGACGATCGTAAACCGTCCGTGCAACATTCCCTTGCCCGTGACCAGGCTCACCACGTCCGATCCGGTCGCGTTGATCGTGCACCGGGTACTGTCGTCCTGGAGCGCCGCCACCGCGGCGGGTGTGGTCGCGATTGCCGCCGAGCAGAGCGGGGTCTTGGGCTGGGCGAACCCCATCAGCTGCGATGTCGCCACTCGCTGGAGATTCGATCCGCGGCCAACCACCTTCATGCTCTCGGTCAGCTCGTACAGCTTGACGCCCTGGGCCGCCGCCGACCCACTCGATAGCCCGATGCTGAGCCACACCACGGCCATTCCGGCTCCTCGTCCGATCATCGTCTTCTCCTCATTGGTCCGTGTTCGGGGGGCACTTTACCCGTCGCGCCGGGCCCAGGCCAGCACGCTGACGTCCGCGAGGAACGACTGCCGGACTTCCAGCACCTGGAATCCAGCCCTCGTCACCATCGCCTGCAGCTCGCTCGGCCCGGTGAAGTGCGGCTCGTAGTCGCGCAGGCATTCGAACATGGCCGTCGGCACGAGCCACCGCAACGCGCGGATCGCGCGCCCGACTCCCTCGCGCGCCCGGACCAGACGAAACGTCGACCTCACTGTCGTCGGGCGCGCGTAGTTGAGCACGAGCGCGTGGGCTCCGCGGCGGAGCGAGCGCCGGGTCGCCTCGAGCACCCGCTCGGGGAACGGGTGCCAGTAGAGCGTGTGCAGACTGACCGCGAAATCGAACGTCTCGGGCCACGGGATTGGATCCCGGCCGATGTCGAGGCACCCAAAATCAACGTTCGACACGCCGCGGGCGCGCCGCTTGTCCTTCGCGACGTCGATCAAGCGCGGGACGGGATCGATCGCCACCACCGAGTAGCCAGCCTTCGCGAGTTTGAAGGCCAGGGTGCCGATGCCCGCTGCGACATCGAGAACGCGAGCCGGGCCCGGGCCCGGACGACGGGCGACGGAGCGGGCGGCATACGACGCCACCTCGTCCAGGAGCGACTGGTAGGGCGGGAACGTCGACACGACCGCGTCGTATGCGAGCCCGTAGCCCAGCGCGACTCCGCGCTGGACGCCGCGCCGAAGCCATCCGGTCAGGGGCGACTCGATCATCTGGGAATGCATCCGATCCGCATCGACACGCCGAGCGGGGCTGCATTCCGGATGCCACGGTCAGATGGAGGTTTCGCCGAGTGTTATAGGTGTTGCCGTGCCACAGAGGATGACACTTTTTGTTTCGACGTGCCGGAGCGGCACAAAGGGTCAGCCGAGCGCGGCAGTAATCGTCTGGCTGAGCTCGTCTGGCGTGAAGGGCTTCACGAGGATCCCATTGACGCCGCCGTCGATCGCCTCGCCAACGACCTCGCGTGTTCCGTGACCGGTGATCAGCACGATCCGCAGGCCGCGGTAGAGGGTGCGCGCACGCCGAATGACCTCGAATCCGTTGAGCCCCGGCATCTTGTAGTCAACGACGAGCAAGTCGACCGGCCCCTGGGCGATCAGCGCCAGCGCTTGCTCACCGTCGGTCACGCCAGACACCTCGTGGCCGATCCGCTCCAGCACCTTGATGCAGAGCTGAACGATCGCCGGCTCGTCGTCCACAACCAGGATCTGCATGGCTTCGTGCCCTACGAGGCGCTCCTGGACGCCGCCCGCTGCCCGTACAGCCGGAGGAGCCCGGCACCGGCCGAGGCGAGCCAGCCGCGAGTCGACTCGTACCCGTAGCGCAGCGCCGCCCGGCTGGCCTCGAAGCCCATCGACGGGCCGAACAGGGGGGAGCTCGAGTCGGTCGGCTGGATGAGAAAGAACGCGGTCTTCGGATGCCGCACCATGGTCCTGTCGAGGTTCTGCCGGAGGAGGTTCTGGCTGTAGATGCGGTTCGTCTGCTCCATGATGAAGTAGAGACCGCGTTGCCGCATCGGTCGGCTGCCGGGCTCGGTCGACGCCGGCACCAGTGGGTTGACGACGATGACCACGTCGGCGCCGGCCGCCGCGGCCAGATCGGCATGGCCGCTCCATCCGACCCCGCCGTCGACGTAATCGCGCCCGCGGATCGCGAACGGCTCGAAGAATCCGGGGATCGCGGACGACGCCGCGATGGCGTGGGAGATCGGCACGTCGATCAGCTTGCCGGCGCCGAAGACGACCCGCTCGGTCGTGTCGAGATCGATCGCCGGGATGAGCAGTGGCCGCCGGAGCGCCGCGAACGAGTTGGTCAGGCCACGCGCCTCGAACATGGCGCGCATGTGCTGCTCCAGCTGCGTCAGCGAGAAGAATCCGACGGGGAAGTCCCGCTCGGCCCGGGCCAGCATGTCGGGAATCGACGTGCGGAACCCGGCCGTTGCGTGCTTGCCGAGCGCCCACAGGAATCGCGCGAACTGCATGAAGGCCCGGCGGAACGCGCGGCTCGAGTAGACTGCCGACCGGGTGAAGTTCAGAGGATCAGCTCGATCCTCGTCGAGGATTTGGTAGAGCTCAGAGGGCTGGATGCCGTTCGCCAGAACCGACGCCACCACCGAGCCGGCGCTGCAGCCGACATAGACGTCAATCTCGTGTCCGGCGGGGCGAAACACCTCTTCCTCCAGCGCCGCCACCACGCCGACTTCGTACATGCCGCCGATGACTCCACCACCACCGAGGACGAGTGCCAACCGCGGGCGCGCGCCCCGGTCCCAGAGCCGCCGGATCGTCCACACCGGCTCGAGCTTTACCGAGCAGAGACTGTTCTGGTCAACGGTCGGCTCTCGAACGCAGAATAGCCGAAGCGGGCGAATGACACAATTTTCGCGTGTGCGGGCGGGCGGACCTCGATGCTGGTCCTGCCTGCTTCCGTGCTCGCGGCGCGCCCGGCGTGGACGTCCTGCTGCTCGCCGCGACCGGCTCGACCTGACGCTGGCCAGGCCCGCTGGCGAGGGAGAGGGTCTCCGGTTCGGTCTCCGCTTCCTCGCGCGGCCGCGGCGAAGCAGAGCCCGGCCGCCGTCGGATCGGCCCAGCCCGCGTCCTGGCTGCGCTCCCGAGACGCTCCGGCCGGCCGGCGTCCCCGGCAGGTCGTGAGCGATGTCCTCACGCGGTCCACCGCAGTCGCTCGCTGACGTCGGCGAACGACGGCAGCGAGGGCCGGGCGCCCCGCTTGGTGCAGGCCAGCCCGGCCGCGACGGCGGCGAAGTCGAGCGCCTCGCGGAAATCGATCTGCCGGGCAAGCGCGACTCCGAGCGCCGCGCTGAACGCGTCGCCAGCCGCCGTGGTGTCGACGGCGTCCACGCGCCCGGAAGCCGGTCGACGGCCACCGTGAAATCGACGTTCGCGGAGCCGACTACGAGGACACGCGGCGGCACAGTCGCTCCAGGAACCACGAGATGAACCGGACGGCATCGACATCCAGCGCGACCCGGCAGTTCGGCGGTCCCCCGATGCGTGTCGTCTCGCCGCCGGGCCCGACGCGCAGGCGAAGCGGCTCGAGGCGCACGAACGACGGATCGAGTGCGACGCCGACCGCCACCGGATCGTGCAGCTCGATGCCGGGGCGGCCCTGTGCCTCCTCCCGCAGAAGCGCCTGACGCGTGATGCCGGACACCAGCGTCGCGATCGGCGGCGGGGCGCCGGCGAGGGCCTCGGCGAGCGCCCGCGGCCGGAGGACGACGCGACGGGTCACGTCGAGCGGGACGATATCGACGGGCAGTCCGGCCGCCAGGACCCGCTCGGCAGCCTCCGGATCGACGTGGAGGTTGAACTCGGCTCCCGGGGTGACGTTCCCCGGCACCTCGACCGCTCCACCCATGACGACCAGACGGCCGATGCCCGCCAGGGCCTCGCGATCCCGCTCGAGCGCGACGGCCACGTTCGTGAGCGGGCCGATCGCTACGAGCGTCAGCATCCTACGGAGGGTCCGTGCAATCTGAATGATGGCCTCGGGAGCTTCGCAGCCGAGCGGGGCCGTGGCCACGACGCGGGCGGTTCCGCCGAGGCCGTCAGCGCCGTGGTAGTGGGCGGCCGTCACCAGATCGCGCGCGACCGGCCGGGCTGCCCCGGGCACGACGCGCGGCGGGGTCGCCAGGTCCGCGACGGCGATGACCCGGTGGGCGTTCGCGGTGGCGAGCGGAAGCTCCACGTTCCCCGCGACCGTGGTCACGGCCTCGACCGAGCACCCGGGCGTGCCGAAGGCCAGGAGCAGCGCGAGCGCGTCGTCGATCCCGGGATCGGTGTCGATCACCAGCCGCGTCATGGTACCGTAACGCTGCAGTAAACCTCGTGCCACAGGGAGGTATGCCCGTGAACATCCTCATCACGTACTGCGGTGAGTGAAACTATTTGCCCCAGGCCTCCAGTTTGCAGGCCGCCATCACCGAGAAGTACGGGATCACCGCCGACCTGAAGGAAGGATTCGGCGGGATCTTCGAGGTCGCGATCGAGGGGAAGACGGTGTACTCGAACCAGACGACCTACCGGTTCCCCACGAACGAGGAGATCTTCGAGAAGATCGACGCCGCTAGACGCTAGCACAGCTTTGCTCGAGCTCCTCGACGAACCGGGGATGGGCCACGGCGATCAGGGCCGCGGCCCGCGCCCGCTCGCCGAGCCCCCGGAGCCGCACCGCGCCGTGCTCCGTCACGACCCAATCCACGAGATACCGGGGGGTGGTGACGGCCGCGCCGGCGCTGAGTCGCGACACGATCCGTGACACCGAGCCACCGCGGCCGGTGGATGGCAGCGCGATGATCGAGACACCGCCGGGCGCGAGCGACGCGCCCAGCACGAAGTCGAACTGGCCGCCGATACCGGCGACCGGGCTCCCGCCGAGGCTCTCTGCCGTCACCTGACCCGTCACGTCCACCTCGAGCGCGGAGTTGATCGACACGAACCGGTCGAGCCGGGCCACGACGCCCGGATCATGGAGCGTGTCCGACGAGACCATCGTGATGGCCGGGTTGTCATGGGCGAAGTCGAACACGCGCCGGGTGCCCATGATCTCTCCGATGTCCATCCGCCCCCGCCCGGCCGCCGACCCGGCGGCGAGGGCCCCGCGCTCGGACAGCGTCACCGCCGCGTCCACCAGCAACGAGTAGAGCGACAGGTCGCGCTTGCCGTCGAGGGCCGCGAGCACGGCCTGGGGGATCACGCCGATCCCGACCTGCACCGTGGCTCCGTCCGGTACCAGCTCGGCGACTCGACGGCCGATCGCGCGCTCGACCTCGCTCACCTGGGGCGGCGGATACTCGCGCAGCTCCTCGCTGACCTCGGCCCACGCGTCAATCTGCGACGCGTGGAGGAACGCGTTGCCGAGGGTGCGCGGCATGCGTGGGTTGACCTGGGCCAGGACCAGCGGTGCCCGGAGCGCCGCCGGCCGCGTCACACTCACCGAGACGCCGAGGCTGAGGTATCCGCGGGCGTCCGGCGGAGACACGTGAACCACGACGCAGTCGGGCGGCCAGGCGCCGCCGGCGGCGATGACGGTGACGACGTCGAAGTACCGGACCGGGACGTAGTCGACCTGGCCGCGGGCGCGGGCCTCGCGCAAGCGCGGGGACATGTGCCACGTCACGAAGGTGATCTTGCCGGCGAGGTCGGCCCGGCAGAACGGGTATTCGCCGAGATGAAGCCCACCCATCAGCGTGAGCGGGGCGAGACGGTCCGCCTGCCGGCAGATCTCGGCGACCAGGCTCACGGGCTCGCCGCAGCCCGGAGGGAGAAGCACCTTCATGCCTGGCCGCAGGCGTCCGACGAGGTCCGCGAGTGAGGCCCGGTCGAACGAGCGCATGGTAAGAGCGGCGCAGTATAGGCGACGCGCACGGTGGCTGGCAAGCCGCCCGACCCGCGGAATCCTTGACGGCCACCGCCGGCGGTTTCTACACTGTCGGCCGTGACCCGGCGGCTCGCTCTCCACGGCATGATCGCGCTCGCCCTGGCCGGTGCCGGCGCGACGCTGGCCGCCGCCGAGCACCAGCCCCAGTATCGCTACGTCGTGCTCGGGTACGTGACCGACGCCAAGGGCCACCCGCTCCGGGGACAGCCGGTGAAGCTGGTTCGCAACAAGACCGGATTCTCCTACCGCGGCGAGACCGATGCGACCGGCTTCTACGTGATCGTGGGCCGCCTCGGGGACGAGAGCGCCGGCGAGCGCCTCACCCTCACGGTCGGGCGCGTGGTCACCGAGCTCGGCGCGCGCTTCGATCCGCGGAACCACTCGACCGAGCGCGGGACCCGCATCGACATCGTCGCGGACCGGGCGGTCGACCGTCCCGCGTGGTTTCCGTCGTCGCTCAAGCGGTTCCTGAGCTCACGGTGATGTGAAGCCGGAGCCGGCCTGGAGGCGCCATATGAAAGCCTACGTGCTGATCGAGACGACCGCCGGCAAGGCGAAGTCCATCAAGAAGACCCTCGCGAAGCTCAAGGGCGACGGAACACACATCGTCGCCCTCGACGCCGTCACCGGCCCCTACGATTTCATCGCGGTCGTCGAGGGACCGAGCCTCGACGCGATCGGCCGGCTCGTCACCGAGTCACTGGGGGCGATCGACGGGGTCACGCGGACGACGACCTGCATCGTGGTGGCCATCGGGTGACGCGGTGACTCGATAGGTGCCGGCACCGGTCATCGCGTGAGCCCGCGCTCGATCCTCGTCTATCATCCGGACGAGGTCGACGCGTATGCGCAGCTGGTGAGGCCGCCACGCGGATGGACAGTGGCCCGGGCCGGGGCCCCGGACGAGGCCGCCCGGTTCATCGAGGGCGCCGAGATCCTGTACGCCTGGGGTCTTCCGCCCTTCCTGCTGTCGTCGGCCGCGCGGCTCCGCTGGATCCAGGTCATGGGAGCCGGCGTCGACCGCGTGCTCGTCCCGGAGCTTCCGCCCCGGGTCCGCGTGACCCGCGCACCGATCTTCGGCGACTGGATGGCCGAGTACGTCGTCGGCTGGTGCACCTGGATGACCCAGCGGATCGAGCTGTACCGGCAGGCGCAGCGGCAGCACCGCTGGACATCAGTGCCACCAGAGAGGCTCCGCGGCAAGACCCTCGTGCTCGTCGGCCTCGGGCAGATCGGCCGTGCCGTCGCGCGCGCGACGGCGCAGCTCGGGATGCGCGTCGTCGGTGTCGGCCGGCACGTCCGGCGCGTCCCGCACGTCGAGATGGTCTATCCGGTCGCCGGCTTGCGGCGCGCGCTCGCCCAGGCCGACGTTGTGGTCCTGGCGCTTCCCCTCACCCCGGACACGCGCGGACTGATCGGCCACGCCGAGCTTGGCGCGATGCGGGCAGGGGCCTGGCTCATCAATATCGCCCGGGGCGCGATCGTGGACGAGGTCGCGTTGGTCCGGACGCTCCGCGCCAAGCGCATCGCCGGGGCCATCCTCGACGTCTTCGCCACCGAGCCGCTCCCGGCCGATCACCCGCTCTGGGATCTGCCGAATGCCGTGGTGACGCCCCACATCTCCGGGCCCAGCCTTCCGGCCGAAATCGCGCCCATCTTCGAGGAGAACCTGCGACGGTACTGCGCCGGGCGCCAGCTCCTTCACCGGGTGGAACGGACGCGAGGATACTGACGGGAGGAGAGTCGATCGATTACTGCGAGGTCGACGTCATGCGGGTGGTGTCGACTTCCACATACGTGTACCACCACCTCTCGTACACGTGCACCTGCGTCGCGGTGCCCGGCTTCTCGTACACCTGGATCGCCCCCTTCTTGCCGCTCTTGGTGCTGCTGACGTGCCGCCAGCCGTTGGCCTCGAGCGTCGACCGCATCGCTTCGGCAAGGCTCTCGGGCTCGAGTCGGCCTCGATACACCAGGCGGACCGCCTTGACCGTCGGCGACTCGATCACCGTGGACAACTCGGGCTGGTACGTGAGACCCTTCGGCAGCGGAATGTCCTCGAACTCGGTCCGGGGAAGCGGGCGACTCGAGGCGCAGCCGAGGACCGCGAGCGCGAGGAGCGAGAGCGTCGCGGCCCGCCGGATGATCATGGCGCGATCGTATCAGGGCCGCGAGTACGCGCCCAAGAGAATTCTCGGTGCGCTCGGACGCGCCCAGGAGAACCCTACCCTCCTTCGAGCTTCCAGCCGCCGGCACGTGGGCGTGGGCCACGCTCCAACCGCGGCCCCGGTGACCACGCCGTTGCTCCGAAAGGGTCCCGGTCGTCGTGGCGATGCTCGCGGCGTGACACCCCTGCCGCGCGAATTCTACCAGCGGCCCACCGTCACGGTGGCGCGGGAGCTCCTGGGCTGTGTGCTGAGATCGAGCCGACGCCGCGTCCAGACGGAAGGACGCATCGTCGAGACCGAAGCATACCTCGGTCCGGAGGATGGAGCGTCGCACGCCGCTACCCGTGCCGCCGCAGCCCGGGACCGCTTTTACGGGAATGGAGGGCACGCCTACGTGTTCCGCGTCTACGGGATCCACCTCTGTCTCAACGCCATCACCGGGCACCGCGGCGAGCCCGGATGCGTGTTGATCCGGGCGGTCGAGCCCACGGTCGGCCGGGACTCCATGGCACGACGACGCGGCATCGCAGCGACTTCAACCGAGCTGGCGAACGGTCCTGGCAAGCTCAGCGAGGCGTTCGCCATCTCGCTGGCGCACGACGGCGCGGATCTGACTCACGGGTCACTGGTCATCGGGGCCGCTGACGCGCCGCGGACTTTCGCGGTCGGCGTCGGTCCCCGCATCGGGATCTCGCGCGCCAAGACCGAGCCACTTCGGTTCTGGATCATGGACAACCCGCACGTCTCGGTTTCTCGGCGGTGGGCATCTCTCCTTCCGATTCAGCCTCGAGCGACTCGAACAACAAATCGTGTCACCCCGTGAAAATCTGGCATGAAAAAGTTGACACTCGTCCGAACCCATCGCTATAGTGGCAAAAACTGAGGTGGGCCCGCCGTGTTAAACACTTCTGGTTCGACTACCGGGATCCTCGAGCTCGTTACCAACGCCGGCCCCGTCGCCAAGTTCGTCCTCGCGCTCCTGGCGCTGTTCTCGGTCATCTGTTGGGCGCTCATCATCGAAAAGGCCTGGCAGCTGGGTCGGGTTCGCCGGCAGACCGAGAGCTTCCTCAAGACCTTCCGGGAGGGTCGGAGCTTCGCGCTCATCCACAAGGAGGCGCGGAAGCTGCGGGAGAGCCCGCTCGCGCAGCTCTTCATTGCCGGCCACCAGGAAATCTCGGGTATTCCCGAGGTCGCCGACCACCTGCTGGACGACTCCGAGGACGGCATCAGCCCGGAGCGGCTCGAGGCGGTCAACCGCGCCATGCGCCGGACCGCGACGAAGGAGGTCGCGCGACTCGAGCGATACCTGCCCTTCCTGGCCACGACCGCGAGCGCGTGCCCGTTCATCGGGCTGTTCGGGACCGTCTGGGGCATCATGGCGTCCTTCCAGGGTATTGGCACGCAGGGGTCGGCCAGTCTCGCCGTCGTCGCCCCGGGCATCTCGGAGGCCCTGGTCGCAACCGCGGCCGGACTCGGGGCCGCGATCCCGGCGGTCGTCGGCTACAACTTCTTCGTCAACCGCGTCAAGCACTGGGCCAACGAGATGGAGGCGTTCACCCTCGATCTGCTGAACCTCTTCGGGCGCCCGACGCCCAAGTCAGCGCGCGCGGCGAAAGATGGCGTTTAACCTCGGCGCGCCCGAGGGCGGACCCCGTCGCGTCGGGTCCTCGCTCGCAGAGATCAATATCATCCCGCTCGTCGACGTCGTCCTCGTTCTCTTGCTCATCTTCATGCTCACGGCTCCGATGATGTATCGCGGGATCGACGTCAACCTCCCGAAGGCGGCATCCCGACCGACCGCCGTCGAGGAGCGGATGGTGCTGACGGTCACGCGGGACCAGACCCTCTATCTCAACGACAAGCCAGTGACGATGTCGGCGCTCGATTCGACGCTCCGCCACGTCTTCAGCGCGCGCACGGACAAGACCCTCTACCTGAAGGCGGACGCCGGGCTGGCGTACGGACTCGTCATCGAAACCATGGACCGCGTGAGGCGCGCTGGGATCGAGAAGCTCGGGATGGTCACCGAGCCGGCGCGAGAACGGTAATCGCGATCACGGCCGTCAACGCCCGTCTGCGCTATCGGCCCATCGAGGGTCTCACTCTCGAGCGGGCCCGAGTTCCGGCCCGTGGGCTGATCATCTCCTCGCTGGGACACCTGGCCGCCGTGGCGACGCTGATCGCGGCCGTCCTCTGGGGCCCGGGGGAACCGAAGGTCTACGTCGTCAACCTCGTCCCGAGCATTGCCGCGGTCGGCACCCAGCAGGGCCGGGCCAGCACGACTCGCGCTTCCAGGCCGGAGCCGGCCCAGCGCCAGGAGCCGGCCCAGCGCCAGGAGCCGACCCGGCGCGACGAGCCAACCCCGCGCCAGGAGCCCACCCCACGCATCGCTCGGCCTGCTGAACCCCCACGCCCGGAACCAAGCCGGCCGAGCCCTTCCGCGGTCGAGGAGGCGCCCCGCATCCCAGCGCCACCCGAGCCTGCCCGGGCCGTGCCGCCCGCCGCGCCGGCGGTCCGCGAGACGGTCGCGGCCCTTCCCGACAAGCTCTTCTCCCGCCCCGTCACCCGGCCCGCTCCCGCGCCGACCCCACCCCCACTGCCGTCGCGACCGACACTGCCCACGGCGCCGCTCCCCGTCCACAAGCTTCCCGTGAGAGATGATGGCGACGCGCCGCCACCGCGGCCCCGCCTCCCCCAGTCCCCGCCCGCGCGCGAGCCGATTGCCGAACCGACTCCGAGGCCGCCTGTGAGAGTCGTGGCGCGGGAGCAACCGCCCGAGCTGCCCCGTCGGGCCCAGGCCTTCCCGACGCAGCCGCCGGCCGATTTTGCTCGCCGGTCACCGTCGAGTCCGCTGACACCGCCCGATCCACGCCTGGCCCCTCCGCCTCCTGCACCGCCTGACCCGCTGGGTCGACTGGGGGCCCTGCCGAGAGCCGGACAGAAGGAGCTGCCCACGCTGTCGACGCAGGTGGCGAGCGTTGCGCCTCCACCACCCCTGGCGGCTCCCGTCCCAAGAAGCGCTCCCGCGCCGGCCCCGACCCCCGTCACGGCGCCGGCCCCGGCGAGCGCCGCCGCCGTCCCGCCCGCACTCGGGCAGCCGACGGGCTCGACTCAGGGGAAGGGCGCAATCAGCATGAGCGCGTCCGATTTCCCGTTCATGTGGTACCTGCAGACGATCCAGCGGAAGGTCAACGAGAAATGGGCCCCGCCCGCGCGGGCCGCCGAGACGAACGCGGTCGTGGTGTTCGAGATCGGTCGGGACGGCCACCTCAAGAATCCGGCGGTCGAGCGAAGCTCAGGCGACACGCTCTTTGACCAGGCCGCCTTGCGGGCCATCGTGGATGCGCACCCGTTCCCGCCGCTGCCGGAAGAGTTCAAGCAACCGGCGTTGAAGATCCATTTGGGGTTCAACTTGTCGACAGATCGAGGATAGCAGTGGTGAGACACCGCCTTGTCGCGCTCAGCCTCCTCCTCGTGGGTTGCCTCGGTGCCGCCCTCATCCTGTCCGGGTCACCGGTGAGCCACGCTCAGGGCCCCTCCGAGGTGTGGCTCAACGTCCAGCGGGGCGGCGCGACCAAGCTGAACATCGCCGTCCCGGTCTTCACGGTTGCTTCCGGCGGTGACGGGACCACCGGCAAGACGCTGGCCGACGTCACCGCGAAGGATCTGTCGTTCACGGGGCTCTTCAGCGTTGTAGCCGGCACCTCCCCGCTGCCGCTCAATGACCCGGAGGGCGCCAAGAAGCTCCTGGCGGAGTTCGCCACGGCCGGGGCGCACGCCGCCCTGGCCGGCATCTACACGCAGCGAGGCGACCGGGCGGATGGCGAGATGCGACTCTATGACCTCACCAGCCCCGAGCAGCGGGTGATCGCTCGCAAGACGTTCGAGATGCCGGTGGCTCAGTCTCGCCGGCTCGCCCACAAGATCGCCGACGAGGTCGTGCTCCAGTTCACGGGCGAGCTGGGCTCCGCCGACACCCGGATCGCGTTCGTGCGGGGCCGGCCGGGCAGCAAGGAGATCTACGCCGTCGACTACGACGGCGCCGGGCCGACGTCGCTGACGTCGAACGGATCGATCAACCTATCTCCCGTCTGGAACCCCGACGCCCGCTCACTGGCTTTCACGTCGTACATGAAAGGGTATCCGGACCTCTATCGCATCTTCGTCGACCGGCGTCCGGTCCAGACCCTCGCGTCGTTCGTCGGCATCAACTCGTCGCCCGGGTGGAGCCCGGACGGCCGCAGCCTGGCCCTGACGCTCTCCAAGGACGGAAATGCCGAGATCTACGTGCTCAACGTCGCCACCGGCGCGATCCGGCGGCTGACGCGGCACATCGGGATCGATTCCGAGCCGACATGGTCACCGACCGGTCGGCAGATCGCGTTCGTTTCTGACCGGCAGGGTGAGCCCCATATCTACGTCATGGACGACGAGGGCACCAACGTCCGGCAGATCACTCGAGGCGGATTCCAGACGCAGCCGAGGTGGTCACCGAAGGGCGACCTGATCGCCTTTACCACGCGCCGCGGCGGCGTACACTCGATCTGGATTGTTGCCGCCGATGGGTCCAACCAGCGACGACTCGACACGGGCTCAGGTGATGCCGAGAGTGCCTCGTGGTCGCCGGACAGTCGGCACCTCGCATTTCAGATGAACCGCACCGGAGCCTGGCAGGTGTATACGATGCACGCCGACGGATCGGACCAACGTCAGGTGGCAGGGCCGGACGCAACCAGTCCTTCATGGTCCCCTCGCTTACCGTGACAGGCTCGGTAACCGGCAGGGGAGTGTCCGCGACACGGGACGCCCAGGACGTGGCACGCCCAGACGTGGGACGCCCAAAGGAGAAGGCATGACGACACGCAGCCTACGCACCGTCGTTCCTTGTGCACTGCTCGTCTCCCTCACCGTGCTCATCGGCTGTGCGAAAAAACCCGCCATGACACAGGCGACTGCTCCTCCACCGCTTGGGCCGGCCGCCAGCGGGATGAGCGCCGGCACCGGTCTGGCCGGAGAGAGTTCGGTCCACGCCGGGACCTCGGACGGTTCGGCCTTGGCTGGGGCCGGTCAGACGGCTGGCGCCGGCCAGGCGGCTGGTGCGGGCCGGTCGGGCGGCAACGCTTCAGGCGCTGACAAAGACGCCGCCGGCAAGAGCGGCGCCACCGCTGGGGAGGGGGCAGCCGGAACAGGGGCGACCGCCGCCTCGGGCAGCCAGGGGGCGGGCGCTGGTGCCTCGCAGAGCGGCGGGGGCGATGTGACTCACCGAGCGGAAGGGGGCGCTCAGGGCGGCGCACGTGGCGCCGACAGCAGCGGCGCCGCGGGACAGGGCGACTCGAGCAGCTCAGGCCGCGCCGGTGCGGGCGGGGCGACAGGCGAGACAGCCATCGCGGCGATTCCGGGTGGCGGCGGAAGCAGCCAGACTGGGTCGGGTGGCGCCGCCGGAGGAACCACCCCCCTCGGTCAGCCCGGTGCGGGCGGTGCGGGCGGCGCAGGAGAGGCCGGCGGCACCGGAGGAGACACGGCCGGTCAGATGGTGGCGGCGGTGACGCGCTTCGAGCCGAACGAGTTCGTCGCGGTTCCCGAGCTGCGGGACGTCTTCTTCGAGCTCGACCGCTACGACGTCCGCCCGGAGGATGCGCGGCTCCTCGAGGCCAACGCGGAGTGGCTCAAGGCAAACCGCGGTCACCTGCTGCTGATCGAGGGCCACTGCGACGAGCGGGGCACCAACGAGCACAACGTCGCGCTTGGCGAGCATCGGGCCAAGTCGGCGATGAACTATCTGATCTCCCAGGGGGTCGAGGTGAGCCGGATCACCATCATCAGCTACGGCGAGGAGCGGCCGGCGTGCTCGGGCAAGAGCGAGTCCTGCTGGGCGCAGAATCGCCGGGCCCACTTTCTGGTCAAGGCTCGGTAGTGATGCGACACGAGAGGGCCGCACTCCGGACCCGCCTCGGGTGGGCCGGAGTGTCGCTGCTTCTAGTGGCTGGCTGTGCCCCGATGTACGAGGCGACGGGGACGGCCAGCCAGGGCGAGGTGGGTCAGCTTCGGTCAGAGATCAACAATCTCAAGCTCGCCTCGCAGCGCACCCGCACCGAGGCCGAGGCCGCGGCCGGTCGCCTCCTGGAGCAGCGCTTCCGGCAGTACTCCACCGAGACCAACAAGCAGCTCGCGGCCCTCACCGCCCGGATCGACACACTCTCGACCGAGGTGACCGTCCTGGCGTCCCGAACAAAGGATCTGGCTCAGCGGCTCGATACGGCGAGCAAGTCGACCGTCACGCGCCCCTCGCCCGCTCCCTCCCCCTCGCCGGCTGCGGCACCGCCAGCTCCCGCTCGAGTCGCCCCCACGCCGCCCTCGAGCGCAGCCGTCACCACCCCTCCCCCCGTGTCGCCTCCCGCTGCATCGCCGGCCGCTGTGTCGCCGGCGCCGCCCTCGCAGCGCCCGGCCACGGGAACGCTCCATCCAGAAGACGTCTACCAGGCCGCATACATCGACTTCAGCAAGGGCAACTACGCGCTGGCGATTCCGGCCTTCCGGGAGTTCCTGCGTCGCTACTCGGAGCACAAGCTCGCGGACAGCGCGCAGTACTGGATCGGGGAGTCACATCTGGCGGTGGCTCACGGGCTGGCCAATGGCAGCGGCCAGCCTGAGAAGGTCATGCAGGAGCTGGAGCAGGCCGTTCGAGAGTTCAGGAAGGTGATCGCGAACTATCCGCGAGGAGACAAGGTCCCCACCGCTCTGTACAAGGAAGCGCTCGTGCTCGTCGAGCTGAACCAGGTCGGCGTTGCTCAGCAGCGACTTCAGTATCTGATCGACAACTTCCCGCGTGCCGAGGAGGTCCCGCTCGCCAGGGACCGGCTGGCCGCTCTCAAGGACAAGTAGGCGTCAGATTGCACCGCCGGTCCCTCCGTCCGGATCGAAGACCCAGATCACCGTCATGTCACTCTCCGACGGCGAGTACACCATGACCCCATCGGGATATTCCGTGTCGGCCAGTTCCACGAGATGACCCCGGTCCGGTATCACCGGCGACTCGGATAGGCTCCAGAGGCCGACGGCGAGCAACCCGGCCGTGACTGCCCCCGTCGCCCCCGCCAGCGCCACGCGGCGTCTGGACAGGATGGGCCCCGTACGGACCGGAACCCGACCTGACTGCCTCGCCTCGACGCCCCTCAGGATCCCGGGCCAGAATCCCGTCCAGTCAGGCTCCGCTATCACGCTCGGGGCGCCGAGCATCGCGCGCAGCCGAGTCAGCTGATCGGCTCGGTTGCGGCAGTCATTGCACCGGTCCAGGTGGCGGGACACCGTCCGCGCCTGAGCCTCACCGAGCTCGCGATCGAGGAACGCACCTATCCGTCTTCGTTTCAGGAGGCAGCTCAGCACGCTCGTTGGACGGACACCCCCTCCGCTTCTATTCTCGGGACGCGCGAAACGCTCGGGTAGGCCCATGATACAGGAGCGCGACTGCCGCGTGCGGGGTCACAGCGTGATGCTGGAGGGGCGCCTGTCGACCCCCGCTGCGCCAGCCCTGACATGCGGCCACACTTGACACCGCGGGTCACGTATGCGATTAAAGAGGCGTGTGGCTCTTCGGCCGGTGGTTCGGACCGGACGTGGTGCAACGTGTCGCGGCCACGGTGGCCGAGGAG
>Ga0187892_10001926_pt1 | contig 44641 bp, 38 predicted proteins | sample MA1701073metaG_FD_139345 | JGI IMG/M metagenome (GOLD analysis project Ga0187892, IMG submission 139345) | Bio-ooze microbial communities from a basaltic lava cave in the Kipuka Kanohina Cave System on the Island of Hawaii, USA - MA170107-3 metaG ... | reverse complement strand
CGCCGTGAGCCGCGTGCTCCTCAACCTCACGAGCAACGCCCTCAAGTTCACCGCGGAAGGCTTCGTCGAGATCGTCGCCCAGGCGCAGGGGATGACCGACGTCGAGTTCTCCGTGCGTGACACCGGTCCCGGCATCGGCCCCGAGGCGCTGGCTAGCTTGTACCAGCCGTTCCGCCGCTCCCACCGCGAGAGCGGCTACGCCCTCTCGGGCACGGGGCTGGGCCTCGCGATCTGTCGCCGACTGGTCGAGGCGATGGGCGGGAAGCTCGAAGTCGAGACCAAGCCCGGATGGGGGACACGGTTTCACTTCGGGTTGCACCTGCCGGCGGCGAATATCTTCTAGCTCACAGACCGCTGAGGACGAACAGCGCCGCCACGAGCACGCCGGCCAGGCGTGTCACCCAATCTCTGGCTGCGTAGGCCAGTGGATCCTCCAGCATGAAGCCTCGGAACGTAGACAGCCAGAGCCGCATCTGCCAAAACAGCATCACGGGCGACACCAACCAGAGCGCCATGGATCCGGCGCTGCGCGTAGCTCCCGCGGTATGAGCCTGTGCGTACAGCGCCAGGACCAACGCAGACGTCACACTAGCGCCCATACCGAGGAACTCAAGGAACCGAGCGTCGTCCGGCTGATAGGGACGTCGCCGCGATGCTCCAGCCGCCGCGCCTCGCGCCCGCAGCTCGGCCACCCGCTTCATCGCGCCCAATGACAAAAATAGGAATCCACTGAAGGCCAGGAGCCATTCCGACACGAGATGGCCCGAGGCCTGGCCGCCGGCAATCACCCGCACCGTGTACAGGCCGCCGAGCGCGAAGACGTCCACTATCGCGAGCGTCTTGAGCACCGTGGAGTAAAGAATGGTCCCGACCAGGTAGGCCAGCCCGACGAGCGGAGCACCCGCCAGCCAGGCGAGACCCATACCTGTGATCGAGAGTGATGCCGCGAGCAGCAGCGCGAGGAGGACGCTCACCTCCCCTGCCGCGATCGGCCGACGCCTTTTGACTGCGTGGGCTCGATCGGAGGACAGGTCTGCGAGGTCGTTGATGGGATAGGCCGATGACGCGAGGGCACAGAACGCCAGGAACACCGCAACGGACGCACGCCAACCGGCCGTGTCACCGAACGCCCGGGCGGTGACGATGGGGACGAACACCAGCACGTTCTTCAACCACTGGTGGGGCCGCAACGCCTTGATCAGGGACCGCAGTATCTGGTGACGCTCGCGGGGAAACGCGCGCTCGACCGGGACCGCCTGCGCGGCGGCGCGGGCGAGTGCGGGTTGGGCACCGACCAAGATCGCGCTGGCCGCCCGTTTCCACACCCACATGTCGGAGGCGTCGTTGCCTACGTAGGCGAAGCCCCGCTCGCCAAACCGATCCACCAAGCGCTGCGCCTTGATTCCACCCTTCAGGTTGATACGCGCGTCCGACGCAACCACCTCGTCGAAGATGCCGAGGTGGCGCGCCACCGCTCGGGCAAGCGCCTCGTTCGCCCCGGTCACCAGCACGAGGCGGCGACCCGCGGACCTCTCCTCGAGTAGCCATTGCAATAGGCCGTCGTGGTAGGGCAGGCGCTCCGCGGAGAAGGGCACGGCATCGGCGAGGTACTGCTTGACAGCCGCCCGCCCCCACCAAATGCTGCGTGCCATGCCGAGGACGTGCGCCCAGGAGCCGAGGGCGTGGAGCGCCTGTTCGTGCAAGGTGTCGACCGGCGAAAGCGTGCCGTCGAGATCGACGCACAAGGGCGTGCGCTTCCCCAGCGGCGGTCCACGGACCAGCATGCCCCTTTCCTGCGGCGTCGCCGCGTTCACGGATTCGCCCCCAGGGAGTCGGCGACGAACCCAACCCGTTTCACGATTGTGATCGCCCTTGTCAGGAGCAACCAGTTGTTGATGCCACCTACCAGGATGAGAACGCCAACCAGACTGAGCGTCACCCCCCGAAATCGCGTGAGAGCCCCTATCGCTACGACCGCCAAGAGTAGTGGCAGATAATGGAGGGAGTAGAGGAACGTCTCTCTCCCATACACCAGGTGCAGCGTGAGCTGCAGGATCACCGCGACCGCGACCGTGGTGCGCAACACAATGTGCTCCCGGACCGTGACGATTCCATAGACGCCAATCGCTAGCAATGCCATCCACACGGCTACCGCGATCACGCCCCAGGGTGTCCCTGAGCCCGGTGACGAGGCTTGGGTCGTCATGCCATACCACAACGGCGCACCCGTGCTTTGCACGTGAATGGCAGGCATGACCATGGTGTGACATAGGAAGGAGCCGAGTACAGCGATGGGGCCGCGGGCGTCAGGGTGCCACACGAACGCTCGATCGAGCGGGTCGAGCGTGAAGGCAAGGAAGAACTCGCTGCTGGGAATGAACAGCTTTTGCACACCCCAGAACACGCACACCATGACGAACGCGTTGACGGTGGACTGAAGTGCCCTGCGCCACGCCTGCTTCGCGAACGTCACGAGGATGCCCACCATCCAGTTGGTGACTGTGATGCTCAACGTGAGGGCACTGACGATCACGTATTGGGCGCTCGATGCAATTCGGTCGTTTCGCACCGCTGCCAGACAGAGCGCGGTGACGATCGTGGCCGAGCCCCAGCTGTAAACTTCGGGTACGACGAGCCAGAACATCGCCGATGCACTGGTGAGGGCTAGCAGGCACAGCAGCACAGCGTCGAAGTGACGACCGGTGATCAATCGCAGCAGAGCGAAGATCAAGACCGACCACGCTGAAGCCACCAAGGCGGGGAGGATCCAAATGCGTGCGGCGCGCTCGGTCCCTAGGCGCTTCAATGGGTACACCAGTGCGTACGCTGCGGACCGATACAGCGGATGCTTCACTGTGAACAGTGGCTTCGCCGCGTATCGGTCCTCGCTCATTAACACAATCTTGGCAGGATCGCCATCGAACCAGAGATTCTGCGTGTTGAGAAGGACACCACCGGTCCCACTCACGCCGTACTCGAACAAGATCGGATCGAGCTGCTGCGCGATCCGATAGCACCCGACGAACCCGAAGCCGGCCAGGACGGCTCCGATCAGAATGTCCCGCGAGAATGGCCGCAGCTTACTCAACCGCCCCCGCAGGGAGATCCGGATCCTGCCGGCCGCGCTCCAAGCGGCCGACGATCGAAGTGATTTCACGATCAGAGTGGACATCGGTTTCCCATCCACCTGCTCCGCTGGGTCACAACCCCAATGCGAACGACCCGTCCGTTACGCCGGCCACACCATCATATCCTCAGTCATTTCGGCGATCCACCCTGCAAGCTGCTGCATGTCTGGCGCGTCCAGCCACTCTTGCCGGGTCCGGCAATGAATGGTGAGCTTGGGCGTGGCCTTGCCATCTCGCGCATAGTCCAGTGAAACGCTCGACAGCGGCAGTGGCCGGCAAAACAGTACGCCATACGCGTACCGCTCGGCACGCTCGACCTGTTCCGGCGACAGCCGTGGAGCGGTCTCCAAGGTCGCCAGCTTCGCGAGGTACTCCTCGCGCGTCGACGAGTCGAGCGTGAAACCCCGGCGATCGTAGCGCCCCGTCCCCGCCGTCACGACCGGTATCCCGAACAGCGCCGCCTCCATCCCGACCGTGCCGCGCACCGTCACGACGTAATCGGCGATCTCAAAGAGGGAATAGGTGCTGAGCTCGGTGTCGGGGGGGACCAGCTTGACGTGCGCCGGAAGGTGGCCGAACGCCGCTTCGATCGCTCTCACTTCGGCGGGCTTCCCGGGATCGTTCCATTGCCTGGCCTTCACGAGATGCGCCGGGTGCAGCTTCACGACCCACTGGAGCCGGGGATTGGCGGCCGCCGCCCGAATCGTCTCCACCAACCACTGCGTATAGTCGTCAAATAGGTCCTCCCCGAAGAAGAACGACCCGTCCCACAGGATATGAGGGAAGACGACCGCGACTTTCTTGTCGCACGACAGCCCCACCTTGTGCCGCGTCGTCTCGCGCGAGAGGATCGCCTTACCGAATTGCGTGCCCACGACGCTGAACCAGTCCTGGGCGTCGTAACACTGGAACAGCTCATCCCGCACTCGGCGGCCATACTCGGGGCTCCACGGCATGGCGCAGAGCTGCCGCCAAGTCGCGGCGGACGGAGTGAGGGGATGATCTCGCTGGTTGCCACGGTGATAGCGTTTCAGCACCAGGCGATCACTCTTGTAGCCCAGATTCCAGACCAGCACCTCGATCCCTTTTTGGATCGCGAGGTCAAAAACCTCACCCTGGCCCGAGTAACCGCGATCGAGGAATACGGCGCAGTTGGGTTTCAGCTCTTCCAACAGCCGAGCGGCCGCCCGGGCGGTGCGCACGCTCGACTCGAGCGTCCCCCGCAGCCTCGCCTGAACGGACGGGTCCGCGAAATCGAGTTGTCCCACCTTGAGGGCACGCAGCGCCGAAGCGATCACGAAACGGCCCACGTGCACGCCATCGTACTCGAGGCCCAGCCAGTCCTGTAGTCCGGCGAGCCGAGCGAGTTGCTGATCCACCCATTGACCATCTCCGTCCACGCCGAAGTCCCACGGCGTGAAACCCGTCCGGTTGCCGGCGAGCCAGTCGTAGCGCAGAAAGCCGTACTCGCGGTTGCCGAAGACGATCGTCTCGAACCCAGCCATCTGCAGGGCTTTCATCACGACCGCCTCGATCTTGGCGTAGGGGAGGCTGATGTTCCGGACGATCAAGGCGGTCTTCGGCGCGCACCCTCGTGGCCGGAGGTCGTGACGCAGTCCCAGGCCCCCCTCCTGCTGGCAGAATCGCCGGAACGCGGCCCGGGCCTCTCGGTCGCTGGCGCGGTACCTCGAGCTCCCCAGAAGGTGCCGCCAGTGCCTGAGCGTTTGATACGCCCTGGTGCGCCGCAACGCGGTCATCATGGACGCGCGTTAATAGGCGCGATCGGCGAGGGAGCGAGCATGAGCTCCGCGACGCGCAGATCCAGGGGGGTGTCGATGTTCACGGAGCGCTGGGCGGGCATGACGTACGCCAGGGTCTTGGTGCCCCAGAACGAGTCCTTCTCCAACAGCACGGCGCGGCGCGCGCAGTACACGGCCCCGTTGAGGAAGTACGCGGCAGGCAGCTCCTGGCGGCGCAGCGTCTCCCGCCAGCGATCGGGCAGCAGCGGCTGCGCCACGCCAGCGTTCACGACCATCATCTTGAGAGGATGGGGTTCTTCGACCTGGGTGAGACTGACGACCGCATCGGCATCTGAGCCCTCGAGCAGCTGAATCGCCGCGTCGATGTCGGCCGACGTCCGCAGCGGAGACGTTGGCTGGAGCAAGCACACCGCATCGTAGGCCCGGCGCTCTTGGCCCTCCGCAAACACGAGGGCGTGCTTGGCGACCGCCGAGGACCCGGCGTGGTCGGTGGCCAGCTCCACCGGTCGGAGGAATGGGACCTCCAGACCGAGCGATCGGCCGACCGTGGCGACCTCCTCGTCCTCGGTCGAGAGGACGGTGCGTGTCAACCGCGTGCTGCCCTGCGCCGCGCGGGCGGTGAAGTACAACAACGGCTTCCCCGCCACCGGCGCCAGGTTCTTGCGCGGTATCCCCTTCGAGCCGCCGCGCGCCGGAATCACGCCGAGAACTCTCACGGCGCGAACGTCGAGCCGCAGCCCCAGGGTGCCACGTCGGGCGGCCTCAGAGCTTCTGCCCCGCCCCGTCGCGTACGTAGTACAGGCGTTTCTGAACATACGGCGTGAGGCGCGCGAGACCATCGGCGATCCTGCCCGCGACGTGGCCGTCTCCGTACAGGTCGCTTGGCGGCTGCCGGCCGCGCGCCAGCTGCGTGCAGATGGCTGGCGTGACCTCGGAAGCCAGGGGCGCGGCCCACAACACGTGCTCCACCACCTCGCGCCCCTTCTGGCGGTTGCCGACCAGTACGACCGGCGTGCCGAAGTAGCTGGCATCCCGAACGAAACTGCTCGAGTTGCCGACAGCGCACGCGGCGCTGGCCAGCACCTTCATGTAGACCTCGGGATCGAGGTTCGTCAGCACGCGCAACCACGCCGGCTGGCGCCGGTCGCGAAACACCCGGATCGCCTTGCTGATGTGATCGGCGCCGGCATCGATGTTGGGCCACAGCAGTAGCGCCTGCATGGCGAGCGCGTCCAGCGCCTGCAACAGCTCCTCCATTTGGTGCCGCTCACCGCCAAACTCCGTGGTCGTCGGATGGAATACGACGATGAGAAAGGGTTGCTGGACGTCGATCCTTGCGCCACTTCCAGTGCCATTCACCATGTCGGGCACGATCGTACGATCGAGCTGCCGCGCGATGTCGCTGCCGGGGCATCCCACGGTCAGGATGGTATCCGGGTCCTCCCCCATCCGAACCAGGTAGTCCGCGGATCGTCGGGTGCTGGGAAAGTGAAAGTGGGCGAACTTGGTGATCGCGTGCCGCGCGCTTTCATCGATCGAGCCCGAGACCTCACCCCCCTGCACGTGCGCCACGCAGATGTTCATGTAGGCCGCGGCGATGACCGCCGCCAGCGCTTCGTAGCGGTCGCCCACCACCAGCACGATATCGGGCTTGAGGCGCTGAAACTCCGCGCCGAATTCGATCACCCCGAAGCCCACCGACTTCGCCATCGTTCCCGGGGTCGAGCCCTCCAGCTCGACGTAGACCTCGCCGTCCACGTCGAACCCGTCCTTCCGCACCACCGCGACGGGCTGGTGGAAGCGCTCCAGCACCATGGTTCCAGACGCAACGACCTGAAGCTCGAGCTTGGGATGGCTTCTGATGGCGTCCATCACGGGCTTCAGCCGGCCGTAGTTGGCCCGGTCCACCAGCACGACGCAGACCCTGCGGCGCGCGGTGTTCATCGCGGACATGGCAGGATCACGAGAGCCACGAGGTGGTTCACAGGAGATCCGTTTCGTGAAGCACCTGCTGGGCCGCGATGGGACGCCGCAAGGTGCGGCCGACGACGCGCTGGAGGTGCGCCGCCGGGATTCCCGTTCCTGGCTTCTTGACTGCCAGGTCCTGCTCCCGGAGCACCGTGCCGGCCGCCAGGTCGGTGCGCGCCACGACGCTCTTCATGAACAGCGCGCGTAACGGCTGCATCTCCGGAGCGACCAGATCCTTGTCCACGGGATGGTCGATCATGCGCTGGATGAAGCGGACGCCGTCCACCAGCTGCCGCAGCTCCGCGGTGGTGATGGACACAGGTACATCCGGTCCGAACATCTCGCGACTCAAGGTGACATGAACTTCGAGGTATACGATCCCCCACGTGGCGGCCGCCAGGCCTGGATAAATCGTGCCGGAGTGATCCGATAACCCAACATCGCAGCCGTAGCGCTCGCGAAAGAAGGGGATCAGGTTGAGGCCGACCCTTTCGGGCGGACAGGGATAGAGCGACGTGCATTGCAAGACGGTGAGCGGCAGGTCCGCCGCCCTGACGCGCCGGACGGCGGCATCGACCTCACCCAGCGGGCTCATGCCGCTAGAGAGGATGATGGGCAGCCGGGTGGCCACGATGCGATCGAACATCGGGACGTTGGTCAGCTCTCCGGAGGCAACTTTCCACGCCGCGACGCCGACGCGGCTCAGTAGATCCACCGCCTCGACGGAGAAGGGCGAGCTGAGGAACTTGAGCCCCCGCTCGTCGGCGTGCCGCTTGAGCCCGCGCCACTGCTCCTCGGTGAACTCCATGCGCTTCCAGTAGTCGTACCGCGTGGCATCCTGCGGACTGAATCGCACGCGCCATGGCTCAGCGGGCGTCGATTCGGCCGTCGCGATGTGGGTCTGGAACTTGACCGCGTCGCCGCCTGCGGCGGCGATGGCGTCGATGTACATGTGGGCCAGGCCCAAGCTCCCATCGTGACCCTGGGCGACTTCACCGACTATGTGACACCGCTGGCTCGCTGGCATCGCCGAAGCGTCAGGCGTCTCTCACCAGGCCTACCGCATAGCGTGCCGCGGGGCTTTGGAGGTCGCTGCGCGACCCCTTGAGGGAGAACTGACTCACTGCCCGTGTCAGCGGCTCGCTCCCATTGGTCGTATACACGGCGTTGAAGACGAACCGTGCACCCGCCGTGGCATGCCCACCCCTGTGGAACCCCGTCGTGTCACAGAACACGAGAGTTCCCGCCCGGCCTGTGCATACCAGCCTTGCGCTCGAGGGGAAGCGTTCCTCGATCACACCATCGTCAGGGTAGTTGTACCGTCCGATCCTTTGCCGCAATGGACCGGCATTGTGAGTGCCGGGCACATAGCAGAACGCGCCGTTCGACTCTCCGACATCGCGAAGGTAGAGGAACGTCTTGATGAGGGCGCGATCCTCAGGGTCTCGGTGCCACCGCTGACTGAACACGTCCGGCCCCTCCATGGGGACGTTGTACCACAGATCCAGGGCCACGAGCCTCGCAAACATGCCCAAGTAGCCGCAGACAACGCGGAGAATGGGGTCGCTGAGAGTTGCCCCTATCACGGCGTCGTCCACGGCGAAAACGGGCGTGTCACCGAGCGGCCGCACGATGTAGTACTTGTCACCCTTGACCTTGGGCCGAGCGCCGCCCTCAACCGCCGCTATGCGTTCCCGCGCGGCCGGCACCTGCAGTTGGGCGGCGGCCCATCTCTGGATCTCGGAGAACTTCCGCCCCGGGAGGAGATCATCGAGCTGGACCATGGAGATCCCCGTTTCCCTGAGCTGCCGAATCACCGTTTCCTCGATTTCCCTCGGTGCCATTCGGGCGGCCTCGAGCCGGTAGAGCCTTCTGGGCTCAGTGTTTCTGACGCGGCGCCAAACATCATAGACGGGCCAGCGATAACGAAACTCGGCCCGCGTGCGGCGGTAGAACCGCCGCACCTTGCCCGCTGAATCACGCAAGTGGCGCCCCAAGCCGAACAGCCGTCCCCTGGCCAAACTCTCCGCCGTACGCTCCATAGTCTCTCTCCTCCCGCAACTCGCAACGGCCGGTCTCGAACTCGCCTCTCAAATCGAGCATGACGACGCTTCGTCTAGGCACCTAGGCGGTCGTGACGGTAGGGGCGATCATTCACGGTTGCGCGCCACTTCATCAAGGTCAGGTCATGAGGATCGCGCCGGCGCCGAGGATTCCGGGCTCTCGGCAATTGGGTAGCGGTCTCGGTTCCATTGGTGGGGCCTGATGACAGACCACTCATGCGCGACGATCACCTCTCCCAGGTGTTGGGGCGGCAGCCTTCCCGTCCCAAAAAAATCGCCTTCCGCCACCGAGAGTCTGCCAGCGTCCAGAACCGCGTCTGCCATCGTCTCCGACACCTTACACGATACGCTGAATGTGTAGATCCCTGGCAGCAACGGCAGGCGGGCGATATGGCACCGGACCCGGCCGCCCGGTGTGAGCGTGAGCGACCCGTTCCGTGTGACACGCGAGAGACACGCGAACACGGGCTGGCCGAGTACTCCAGCAAAGGCGATTTGCACAAGCACGTTGTCAAGGGTTGGCTCCCGCATCTCGTATTCGCAGGAGATCCATACATCTTGCCCAGACGCTACGGTCTCCACCGCTTCATCTCGGTCGTTGAGCACAGCCACGTTGGTGAAGCGGACGCGGCCGTTCCCCTTCCGGTCCCGGCGTTGTGAAATGGGTGTGCCCGAATCAGCTCGCGCCCGCGCAAGGTACTCCTCGATCACGGGCCGGGGTTGGCCCGAGCGAACCAGCCGGCCCGCGTCGATCAGCAGCGCTCGCGAACACAACGCCGTGACCGCAGCCATGTTGTGACTCACGAACAGCACGGTGCGCCCTTCCTTCACCACATTTCCCATCTTGCCGAGGCATTTCTTCTGAAACGCCGCGTCACCGACCGCCAGGACCTCATCGACGAGCAGGATGTCCGGCTCGAGATGAGCGGCCACGCCAAAGGCGAGTCGCACGTACATGCCGCTGGAGTAGCGCTTCACGGGCGTGTCGAGGAACCGCTCGACCTCGGCAAACGCAACGATCTCGTCGAACCGGCGCTGAATGTCCGCCCGCCGCATGCCGAGGATCGCGGCATTGAGGTAGATGTTCTCGCGTCCGGTGAGCTCCGGATGAAAGCCGGTTCCAACCTCCAGCAGGCTGGCGACCCTGCCCCGGTAGCGAATCTCGCCTGTCGTCGGCTCCGTGATGCGGCTGAGGAGCTTGAGCAGCGTGGACTTGCCGGCGCCGTTTCTCCCGATGATTCCGACGGCCTCGCCTCGAGCGATCGAGAACGACACGTCCCGTAAGGCCCAGAACTCCTCGCGCAGCGTCCTCGCCTCCGCACGACGTGCGCGCAGCCACTGCCACGGAGCCCGTACCGCGGCTTCGATAACGTGGCGCAGATCGTCACCTTTCGCGCGCTGGTGACCGATGATGTAGCGCTTGCCGAGGTCGGTGACGGTGATGACCGGTTCACCCGTGGGGACCATTGTCCGGCCGTCGCCGACTGCCCGGCTCTCAGATGACATCGGCAAACGTCCGCTCGGTGCGTCGGAAGTAGCTGATCCCGGTAACGAGTAGCACGAGCGCGCCTACCACGGAGACCGCCACGCTATACGCGTCGAGCGTATGCTCGCCACCGAGGATGCACCACCGAAAGCCGTCGATCACACCGACCATCGGGTTCAACGCATACAGCAAACGGTAGCGCTCCGGCACCACGCTGCTGAAGAACCCGACGGGCGAGATGTAGAGTCCAAACTGGATCAGGAACGTTGCGATGACGCGAAAATCCCGGTACCGGACCACCAGCGCAGCCACCCACAGCCCCGCCCCGAACGAGGCGGCCATGGCCAGCAGCACGAACACGGGCAACAGCGCAATCGTGGACGGCGGCAGCCAACGATACCAGATCATGAGCAGGACGAGGAACACCAGCGAGATCAGGAAATCGGCCAGGCTGGTGATCAGACTGCCCGCCGGGATGATGAGACGGGGGAAGTAGACCTTGGAAATCAGCCCGGAGTTCGCCACCAAGCTGTTGCCGCTGTCGGACAGGGCGCTGGCGAAGAATTGCCAGGGGAGCAGCCCACAGAGCACCAGGAGCGGATACGGCACCCCACCCGATGGCATACGGCCGAACTTGCCGAAGACCAGCGTGAGCGTGAGCACGGTGAGGAGCGGCCGCACGAACGACCAGGCCACGCCGACCACGGTCTGTTTGTAGCGCACCAGCAGGTCGCGCCAGGCCAGAAACACGAACAGCTCGCGATATCGCCAGAGATCAAGGAGATACCGCGATCCGGCTCGCCCGGGCGCGATTACGGTCTCTTCGGATGACGCCATCGTTTCGAGTCCAGCAACGTATCGGGCGCAAGATGCGGGCCCCAAGGAGCGCGCGCGAGTTCGATCCGCTGTCGCACGACCCCCACACCAGCCGCCGCCGCGCCACGTAGCAGCGGTTCCGCAGTCCCGCAGAGCGGCATCATAAGTTGCTTCGCCACAATCAGTTGCGCACGCGGGCCAGCGTCCCCCAGGTCCGCACTTCTTTTGCGATTTGGCCGCTGTGCGGGCGCACGGGTGCACCCGCCACCGAACCCCGCCAACCACGGGCGCGAGGCGTTCCACCTGACTCAACCACGTTTCGACACCGCCTCAACCGCACCGGCTCCCCGGCTCGCGCCAGCGCGCCCCCGGGCGACGCGGCCGCGGTCCCCGGGTCCGGCGCCCGAGGGGAGCCGCCGAGCGCTCAACGTCGTCCTGGCCGTCACGGGCCTGGTGCTCGCGGCGCCGCTCATGCTCATGATCGCCGTTCTGGTCAAGGCAACCTCGCGCGGCCCGGTGCTGTATACCCAACCGCGCGTCGGCCTCGACCGCCGCAACGGCGGCAAGCCGCGCCCGGTATCTCGCCGTGCCGACGACTCCGGCGGGCGGCCGTTCCGGATCTACAAGTTCCGCACGATGTACCACGCCCCCTCGACCGCCGATGCTGAGGTGTGGGCCAGTCCAGACGACCCGCGCGTCACGCCGCTCGGCCGCGTACTCCGCCAGTACCGGCTCGACGAGCTGCCCCAGCTGGTCAACGTCCTGCTGGGCGACATGAACCTGGTCGGCCCCAGACCGGAGCAGCCTCAGATCTTCCGTCGGCTGCGGACGCGCATCGACGGCTACCATCAGCGGCAGCGCGTGCGCCCGGGAATCACCGGCTGGGCCCAGATCAACCAGCATTACGACCGGAGCCTGGAAGACGTGCGCCGCAAGGTCGCCCTCGACCTCGAATACGTGGCCGGCCAGTCCACCTGGGCGGATGTGAAGATCCTGTTGCGCACCGTTCCCGTCGTGATCCTGCGGCGAGGCGCCTGGTAACGCGACCGCCGTCTGGCGGGTCGATGGGAAGCGAGGCCGGCGGCGACTCGGCGACATTACCCGGGCGCCGCGGGCCGCCGAGTCGGCTCCCAGGCAGGCGCGAGGTCGCGCCGCGCCACGTTGCTCCACGCCTGGAGCGTCGCGACGGCGCCCGCAACCAGATAGCCGGGAATTGAGAGGAGGCGCGGAGCCGAGCCCCGCCCCGACCACCACCACCCGGCAATCCCCAGCAACGCGCCAGCCCCTGCCCCGAGAGCCAGCCAGCGTGCCCACGCCTGCGACACGGCGAGGACGGCCAGGGCCACCAGCGCGACGAGCCCCGCCCATGGCGCCAGCCAGCGACACAGCTTATGGCTGAACAACATCCAGGCGAACACGGCGTCGCGCCTCGGGTCGAGCAGCCGCCGCCTGTCTAGCAACGTCTCGAGACCGCGCGTCATCGTGCGCACCTTGCGATGGTACTCGCGGCGCAGCGACTCGCCCCGGGGCACGAGGCACAGCGCCTCCGGCACCGAGATCGCCCGGTAACCGCGCTCGCGTGCCACCAGTACGGCCGCGAAGTCGCGCGCCAGCGCGGGGGGGAGACTCACCAGCAGCTCGCGCCGTATCGCCGACAGCGAGCCCGACGCCCCGACGATCCCGCCCAGACGGGTCTCGAGATCCCGCACCCACATCTCGTAGCCGACGTACCCCGACTCGGCGAGCGTGGCGTCGGTGTCGCGGGAGGCGACGCTCACGTCACGCCCCGATGCGACACCGACCGTCGGATCGCCGAGCGCGGCGACCAGCCGCTTGGCCGCCAGGGGGTGCAGCCGGATCGCGGCATCGGTGTGTACCACGATCTCGCCGCGCACCCGCGCCAGGGCGGCGTTTTCCGCCGCGGTCTTACCCACGCGGCGCTCCAGACGGAACAGCTCGACCCCTCGCGCCCCGTATTGCGCCACGATGGCGTCGGTAGCGTCGCTCGAGGCATCGGACACCACGAGGACCTGGCGGCGGTCGGCCGGATAGTCGAGCGCCAGCACCGCGTCCAGCGTTGCCCCGATCATCGGCGCCCCATTGTGCACGGGGATGAGTACAGTGATCGCCGGCCACTTGGTCGGCATCTGCGGCACCGGCCGCCGCCGGCCCCTGGTGCGCAGCCACAGAACCAGGGGATAGCCTGCGTAGGTGTAGGCGATCCACGCCGCGCCCGCGGCGAGCGCGACTCCGGCAAGCCGTGCGATCACTGTGCGGCCTCCACCGTCCCCACCGTCGCGAGCGTCCGGTACAACGTCACGTACCGCGCAACCCAGGGGCCGGGCGCGAACTCGCGCTCGAGGCGCGCGCGGGCGGCACCTACCCGCACGGTGGCGGCTTCCGGATGCCGCAACACGTCATCGATCGCGGCCGCCAGGGCCGCCGGATCCTCCGGCGGGGCTAGCAGGCCCTCTGCCGGCGAGACGACATCGGGCACGCCACCCACCGCCGTGACCACGACCGGGATCCCCGCGGCCATGGCTTCCAACAGTACCGCCGGCGTCCCCTCGGTGCGGGAGCTGAGCACCACCACATCGAACGCGCGCAGCAGGCGGGCCGCCCCGGGGATTTCCCCGTGCCACGCGATGCGGCCAGCTGCACCGATCCGAGCCGCCTCCCGCTCGAGGCCCTGGCGGAGCGGCCCCTCACCGATGACGGATAGCCGGCACGTGAGATCGTGCACCCGCGCCAAGGCGGCCAGCATCAGGTCCGGTCCCTTCTCGCCGCTCAACCGCCCGACCCATCCAATGTGACGCCCCTCAGGGGCGACGCCGAGCGCGCGGCGGGCCGCCCCGCGGTCGAGGAACGGAACGCGGGTCGTCGAGGCGTTGGGAATCAGGTGGAGCCGCTCGCGCGGAACGCGGGCGGCCACCAAGCGGTCTATCTGGGCGCGCGACACCGTGACCACGGCGTCGAAGCGCCGAAAGGCGCGCTGCTGCAGCCGCTCGTACAGCCGGTTCTTCCACCCGCCACCGGTGAAGCCGTGTACCGTCGTGACCACCGGAATGCCGAGGCGCCGGGCCACGCCGGCATCGACGACGTCCGCCCGATAGCCGTGAGTGTGCACGACGTCGGGGCGAAGCCGGGCGCAGAGGTCACGCACGGCCGCACGCTCCCCGAGGTATGCGCGGCGCGGCAGCGCGAGGCGCGTCACGGGTACGCGGGCTTCCGCCAGCGCGTCAGCCACCGGGTGTCCGTCACCGTCCGACCCGTCGAGCACCGCAGCTACACGCACGTCGTGCCCTGCCTCTCGCTGCCCCACCGCCAGGGCCTGGAGCACCGCTTCGAGCCCTCCGACCCGTGCGGGCGCTGCAACGTGGAGAATCCTCATCCCGCGAGGGCCTCCGCGACCCTGCCGGCCACGTGGCGGCCGATGGCGAGCGACGCCGTCGCGCCTGGGGAAGGCGCGTTGAGGACGTGAAGCGAGCGCTCGGCCGTGACGATGTGAAAATCGTCCAGCAATCGGCCCGCACTATCCACCGCCTGCGCCCGGATGCCGCACCCGCCCGGCTCGAGGTCGTCGCCTCGCAGCGCCGGCACCAGCCGGCGCAGGGCACGCACTGTGAGTCCCTTGATCGCGGACCGGGCTTCCTCGACCAGCCCGGCCCTCCAGTGCCGCGCCGCCATCCGCCAGAATCCGGGGAATCCCACGGTGGCACCGACGTCCCGCAGCGAGACCCGCCCCCGACCGTACCCCTCCCGCGCCAGCGCCAGCACCGCGTTGGGCCCCGCCTCGACCCGCCCGTCAATCGTGCGCGTGAGATGGACCCCCAGGAACGGCAGTGACGCGTCGGGCACGGGGTAGATCAGGTTGCGCACCAGCTCGCGACGCGGCGAAACGAGGTCATAGTAGTCTCCCCTGAACGGGATAATCGCGACGCCGGGCTCCGTGCCGCACGCCCGCGCCACGCGATCCGCCTGGAGGCCGGCACAGTTCACCAGAAATCGCGCCCGGATATCACCGGCCGTGGTCGCGACGACCAGCGCATTCCCGTCGGGCCGGGCCCGGAGCACGCGGGCCCCCGTGCGGATCTCTGCGCCCGCCCGCTCGACGCGCCGGCCGACCGCCGCGGCCACCGTCGCGAAATCGACCACTCCCGTCTCGCCCACCCACAGTCCGGCGAGGCCGGCCACCTCCGGCTCCACCGAGCGCAGCGCAGCGCCCTCGAGGCGCCGCAGCTCGCGCAACCCATTCGCCCGTGCCCGCGCCTCGAGCAGGGCGAGCCCCTCCAGCTCACCACGCGAGGTCGCCACCACCAGTTTGCCGCAGCGGCGGTGCGGAATCCCCTCCTCCCCCAGAAACCGGTACAACGCATCGCGCCCCTCCCGGCAGATGCGGGCCTTGAGCGACTCGGGACGGTAGTACAGCCCCGCGTGGATCACGCCGGAATTGCGGCCGCTCTGGTGCGCAGCCAGGCGGTCCTCGGCCTCGAGGACCAGGACCGAGTGCCGGCCGGACTCGCTGAGGGCCAGCGCGGTGCCCAGTCCAATGAGGCCGGCTCCAACGATCGCGACGTCACACGAAGCGTTCACACGCCCTGCGGGGCCGCAACTCCCGGACCCCAGGCCGGGCGCCGGTGTGGTGCTCGTCTACGCACCGCACGCTGAGCGCTGTTGCGGTCCCGCAACACTGTCCCGGCGAGATTGCGCCGCCCTCCGCAGACCTGTCGCCGTAAGCCAATTTCTGTCAATGGGATACAGGGGCCCCACTGAGGCACAGTCACAGTCCCGGTCTTGCACTTCCGGCACCTCCGAGGAGAGCTCGTCTTTGACCCTCGCGACCGCCCAGTCAGACACCATGATGCCGCACGAGGCACCCCTGCAGCCGGGCCGGTGCCGCTTCTGTGGCACGGCGCTCCGGCACACGGTGGTGGATCTCGGGATGTCGCCGCTGTGCGAGAGTTATCTCACGGCGGATCAGCTCGACTCGGCCGAGCCGTTCTACCCGCTGCGAGTCCACGTCTGTGATCGCTGCTTCCTAGTGCAGCTGCGGGACTATGTCGGACCGGAGGCGATCTTCGGCGAGTACGCATACTTCTCGTCCTACTCCGACAGCTGGGTGGAGCATTCGCGGCGCTATGCCGAGGCGATGATCGAGCGGCTCGGCCTGGGCGCGCACAGTCACGTCGTGGAGGTGGCGAGCAACGACGGGTACCTGCTACAGCATTTCGTGGCCAGCGGGATCCCGAGCCTCGGGATCGAGCCAGCGGCCAACGTGGCGGCAGCGGCCGCAGCGCGGGGGGTGCGGACCCTGGTGCGCTTCTTCGGCCGGGACCTGGCGCGCGAGCTGGTCGGCGAAGGACGCCGGGCGGATCTGCTGGTGGGCAACAACGTCCTGGCGCAGGTGCCAGATCTCAACGACTTCGTGGCGGGCCTCAAGATCATCCTCGCCACGGGCGGCGTGCTGACCCTCGAGTTCCCACACCTGATGCGGCTCGTCGCCGACAATCAATTCGACACCATCTACCACGAGCATTTCTCGTACTTCTCGCTGCTCACCGTGGAGCGGGTGCTGGCGGCGCACGGGCTGACGGTGTTCGACGTGGACGAGATCCCCACGCATGGAGGATCGTTGCGGGTCTACGCGCGCCACCGCGAGGATGACGGCCCCGCCGTGGCGGCTCGCGTGACCGAGCTGCGCGAGCGCGAGGACCGCGCCGGCCTGGCGAGCCTCGCCTACTACGGCGCGTTCGAAGAGCGCGTGCGAGAGACGAAGCGCAAGCTGCTCGATTTCCTGATCGCAGCGAAGCGCGCCGGCAAGACCGTGGTGGGCTATGGAGCCCCCGGCAAGGGGAACACGCTCCTCAATTACTGCGGCATCCGGACCGATTTTCTCGACTACACCGTGGACCGGAACCCATACAAGCAGGGGAAGTATCTCCCCGGCACGCACATTCCGATTCACCCGCCCGACCGCATTGCGCAGACCCGGCCCGACTATGTCCTCATCCTGCCCTGGAACCTGAAGGACGAGATCGCCACGCAGCTGGGCTACATCCGGGCCTGGGGCGGGCGCTGCCTGGTGCCGATCCCGGAAGTGCAGGTGCTCCCGTGATCTTCGTCGAGACCGCGATCCCGGGCACCTGGATCCTCGAGCCCGAGCTGCGCAACGACGAGCGCGGGTTCTTCGCGCGCACGTGGTGCCAGCGCGAGCTCACGGAGCGCGGTCTCGACGTGCGGGTGGCGCAAAGCAGCCTCTCGTGGAACCGGCGCCGCGGTACGCTGCGGGGGCTGCACTACCAAGCGGCGCCGTTCGAAGAGGTGAAGCTGGTGCGTTGCACTCGGGGCGCCATCCACGACGTCATCGTGGACCTCCGCGCCGCCTCGCCCACGTTCGGCCGGCACGTGACCCTCGAGCTCTCGGCGGCGAACCGGCGCAGCCTTTACATCCCCAGGGGACTCGCCCATGGCTTCCAGACCCTGGAGGACGATACCGAGCTGCTCTACCAAATCTCGGAATTCCACGTGTCCGAGGCCGGCCGCGGCGTCCGCTGGAACGACCCCGCATTCGGAATCCAGTGGCCGATCCCCGATCCCATCATGAATGAGCGGGATCGCGGCTACCCCGACTTCACGCTCGTGGCGACCTGACTGTGGCCACAACCGTCGCGCCGCCTGCCGCCGCGACCGCGGTCGATATCGGCACTGAGGTGCACCGCTTGATCGCGGAGCTCTATCCGATCTGCCGCAGCATCACGGGCGATGGCTTTCGAGAGACGTTGCGCCGGTTGCGGACCCACGCGCCCCTCTCGGTTCTGGAAGTGCCGAGCGGCACGCCGGTGCTCGACTGGATCGTTCCCAACGAGTGGAACATCCGCGACGCATACGTCAAGGACTCACGAGGCGAACGCATCGTGGATTCTCGGCGCTCGAACCTCCACGTCATGAGCTACAGCATCCCGGTGCACCGCCGGGTCTCACTTGCCGAGCTGAAAGCGCACTGCTTCAGTCTCCCCGACCACCCCGACTGGATTCCGTACCGCACGTCCTACTACAACGAAGCCTGGGGGTTTTGTCTGGCGCACCAGCAGCTCGAGGCGCTGGCCGAGGGGGAGTACGAGGTGTGCATCGACTCGACGCTGGCCCCGGGGCACCTGACCTACGGCGAGCTGCTGGTGCTGGGGACGACGTCGCAGGAGATCCTGATTTCGTGCCACACGTGCCATCCGTCGCTGTGCAACGACAACCTCTCGGGCGTTGCGGTCGCGACCTTCCTCGCGCGCCACGTGCTCGACAGCGGGCCGCGCCGCTACAGCTACCGGTTCCTCTTCATCCCCGGCACCATCGGCTCGATCACCTGGCTGGCCAAGAACGAGGCGGTCGTGCCGCGGATCAAGCACGGTCTGGTGCTGGCGGGCCTGGGAGACGCCGGGTCGCTGCACTACAAGCGGAGCCGCCAAGGGGACGCTGACATCGACCGCGCGGTGAGCCATGTGCTGCGTCACGCCGGGCGATCGCACGAGGTGATGGACTTCACGCCCTACGGCTACGACGAGCGCCAGTACTGCTCGCCGGGCTACGACCTTCCGGTCGGGTGCCTGTCGCGCACGCCGTATGGACGCTATCCCCAGTACCACACCTCGGCCGACGATCTCGATTTCGTGCGGCCGGAAGCGCTGGCCGATTCGTACGCGACCTGCCTCGCGGTGTTCGACGTCCTGGAGGGCAACGAAACACTGCTCAACCAGAGCCCGAGGGGCGAGCCACAGCTGGGGCGTCGCGGCCTGTATGGCGCGATCGGGGGACAATCGCAGCAGCCGGTGGACGAGGCTGCCCTGCTCTGGGTCTTGAATCTCTCGGACGGCCGTCACGACCTGCTGGCGATCGCCGAGGGGGCCGGGCTGCCGTTCGCCGCGATCCGACGTGCGGCCGACCTGCTCGTGGCGCACGACCTGCTCGCGGTCGTCCCGCAGCAGGGCGCGCGATGACCGGCCTCGCTGGGCGCCGCGTGCTCGTAACCGGAGCCAGCGGCTTCCTCGGCACGCACTTGACGCGACGGCTTGCCGAAGGGGGCGCCGAGGTGCATGCCGTGTCACGATCGAGCCGCGCCGGCGTCAACGGCCAGCGTTGGTGGCAGGCGGACCTCGCGGATTACGGGCCGGTCGAGGACTTGCTTGCAGCTGTCCGGCCGCACGCCGTCTATCATCTCTCCGGACATGTGACGGCGACGCCGGACCTCGATGCCGTCCTGCCGACGTTTGCAAGCCTCGTGGCCAGCACCGTCAACCTGCTCACCGCACTCACACGCATTGGGTGTGAGCGTTTGGTGCTGTTGAGCTCGCTGGTGGAGCCGGGCGCGGAGGCAGGCTCCTTCACTCCGGGCTCACCCTACGTCGCGGCCAAGTGCGCGGCCAGCGCGTACGGGAGGATGTTCCAGGCCCTCTATCGCGCGCCCGTTGTCGTGGCTCACCTCGGCTACACCTACGGACCAGGGCAGGATCGACGCAAGCTGATCCCACAGGTGATCGCAGCGCTCACGCGCGGAGAAGCGCCCCAGCTCACCAACGGACGCCTGCGCGCCGACTGGACCTACGTCGACGACATGATCGACGGGCTCCTGGCTGTCGGAACCGCCGCGCCCGTGGTGGGACGTTCAGTGGACCTTGGTTCAGGAACCCTCATTTCCGTGCGCGACGTCGTCCAACGCCTGGCCCGGCTCGCGGGAGGGATCGCCGAGCCGCAGTTCGGGGCCATTCCCGACCGCCCCTCGGAACCGTTCCGGCCCGCTGACGCTGCGGCAACGTTCGAGTTGATGGGTTGGCGGGCCACGACTCCACTCGACGAGGGACTGAGCCGCACGCTCGACTGGTATCGCCACAAGGAGCCGGAATCGTGTCACGCATGATGCCACAAAGGGCGCTGCACCACCGTGCCCAAGTGTCGGGGGGCCCGATGAGGGTGTTGGTGACCGGTCACAACGGCTACGTCGGCTCGGTGCTCGTGCCCCTGGCGCGGGCCGTCGGCCACGACGTCGTCGGACTCGACGCGTACCTCTTCGAGGACTGCACCTTCGGCGACCCTGCACCCGACATCCCGGCGCTGCGGATCGACCTGCGCGACGTGAGCGCCGCGGCGCTCATTGGCTTCGACGCCGTCATCCACCTGGCCGCGCTCTCCAACGATCCACTGGGCAACGTGAACCCCGAGTGCACCTACGACATCAATCACCACGGGTCCGTCCGTCTGGCGCAGCTCGCCAAGGACGCCGGCGTCCCCCGCTTCCTCGTCGCCTCGTCGTGCAGCCTGTACGGGGTCGCCGGCGACGCGATGCTGACCGAGGACGCCGCGTTCAATCCCATCACGCCGTACGGGGAGTCCAAGGTCCGTGTCGAGCAGGACGTCGCCCATCTGGCCGACGACCACTTCAGTCCCACGTTTCTGCGCTGCGCGACAGCCTACGGGGTGTCGCCACGCCTGCGTGTGGACGTCGTGGTGAACAACCTGGTCGGCGTCGCCTGCACCACCGGCGAGGTCGTGATTCAGAGCGACGGCAGCCCCTGGCGGCCGCTGGTGCATGTCGATGACATCGGGCGGGCGTTCCTCGCGGTGCTCCATGCGCCACGGGGCCGGGTCCACAACCAGGCCTTCAACGTGGGGCGGAGCGAGGAGAACTACCAGGTGCGTGACCTGGCGGAGCTGGTGCGCGGCATCGTGCCCGGGAGCCGCGTGCGCCATGCCGAGGGCGGCGGACCGGACCCCCGATGCTATCGGGTGGATTGCACCAAGCTGGCGCGGACACTTCCGGAGTTCCAGCCTCGATGGACGGTGCCACGCGGGATGGAGCAGCTCTACCAGGCGTTCCGCCGGCACCGCCTGACGCGAGCGGAGTTCCTGGGGGATCGGTACGTGCGGATCAAGCACATCCTGAAGCTCCAGAGCGAGGGAAGGTTGGACGGCGCCCTGCGGTGGACCGCGGCGCAACAGGCCGTCGCGCGGGTGACCGCATGAGAGTCGTGCTCTTCTGCGGCGGGCTCGGCCTGCGGATCCGGGACGTCTCGCCCGACGTGCCGAAGCCGATGATCCCGATCGGGTACCGTCCGATCCTGTGGCACGTGATGAAGTACTACGCGCACTTCGGCCACAAGGACTTCGTCCTCTGTCTCGGCTACCGGGCCGACGCGATCAAGCGCTACTTCCTCGAGTACGAGGAGACGATCTCGAACGATTTCGTGCTGTCGGGCCGCGGCGGTGAAGTCGAGCTGATGAAACGGGACATCGCCGACTGGCGCATCACCTTCGCCGACACCGGTGTAAACGCCAACATCGGGCAGCGTCTCAAGGCAGCCCAGAAGTACCTCGAGGGCGAGGACGTGTTTCTGGCGAACTACGCCGACGGGCTGACGGACCTGCACCTTCCCACGTTCATCGAGCGGGCCCAGCGCTGCGGCAGGATCGCAAGCTTCCTGAGCGTTCGACCCAACCTCACCTACCACGCCGTGTCGGCCCGTGCCGACGGGCTGGTGGAGGAGATCGTACCGATCACCCGCACCAGCCTGCGCGTCAACGGGGGGTATTTTGTGCTGCGGCAGGAGATCTTCGACCACCTCTGCAACGGCGAAGAGCTGGTGCTTGAGCCGTTCCAGCGGCTGATCCAGGCCCGCCAGCTGATGGCCCACCCCTACGATGGGTTCTTCGCCTCGATGGACACCTTCCGGGACAAGCAACAGCTGGACGATCTCTACGCCAGCGGCAAGGCCCCGTGGGAGGTGTGGCGAGCGGACGGCCGCCGGCCCACCTCGTGAGGCCAGCTCGCTCCCGCCCCGGCGGCGGTACTGACACTCCGCTTCCATTTACGCTGGCGCCAGCTCGCCGCGGCGGGCTGACGGTCCTTTGCCTCGGCGCGCACGCCGACGACATCGAGATCGGGTGCGGCGGCACGATCCTCGCCATGCTCGCGGCGCGTCGCGACATCGACTGCCACTGGGTCGTGTTCAGCGGCGGCGCGAGCCCTCGGGACGGTGAGGCCCGCAAGGGCGGCGACCTGTTTCTCGCACACGCGCGCCGGCGGCAGGTCGTGGTCCACGGGTTCCGTGACGGTTTCTTCCCATTTGGCGGGAGCGAGATCAAGGACGCCTTCGAAGCGCTGGCTCGCGAGGTGTCGCCCGATTTGATCTTCACGCATGCCCGCGACGACCGGCATCAGGACCATCGACTGGTCTCCGACCTCACCTGGCAGACCTTTCGGCGGCATCTGATCCTCGAGTACGAGGTTCCCAAGTACGACGGGGACCTGGGCGTCCCCAACGTCTTCGTCCCCCTGACCGCGCCGGTGGCCCGCGCCAAAATCCGCGGGCTGCTGTCCACGTACCGGTCGCAACGCCGCAAGCGCTGGTTCACGAGCGATACCTTTCACGGGATCCTCCGGCTCCGGGGCTTAGAATCGGGCGCGCAGGACGGACTCGCGGAAGCGTTCTACGCCCGGAAGGCAGTCCTCGCCTGGTGACCGCTCGGCGTCTGAGCGCCGTCGCGCTCATGGTGGGACTGCTGGGTATCGGCCTTACGCTCCTGCTGCCACCGCTGCGCTGGCGCGGTGAGGTTCTGTTGCTCAAGGCCCAGGGCGAGCTTCCTGACGTGGATTGGACGGACCTGATCCGCATGGCTCGCCCGCACAGCCGGGCCAACCTGAAGGCACTGCGCGATACCCGCAGTCCATACGTCTCCCTCACGAACCCCTGGACCACGCCGGCCGATGTGGAAGCCGGCGCCGCGATGTTTCGCAAGGACTGTGCGAGGTGCCACGATGCGACCGGCACCGGCGGCACTGGTCCGGAGCTGACCCGGCCGGCCTTCCGCCACGGCGGGAGCGACTGGGCGCTGTATCGGACCATTTCGCGCGGCGTTCCCGGCACGGGCATGACGGGGATACGTCTCGATGACAGAGGGGTGTGGCAGCTGGTCGCGTTCGTGCGAAGTCTGAGCAGCGGCGACAGCGCCTCTCGCCTCGCGACGAGTGGCTCGCGCTCAACGACGCCGAACGCACCCTACGAACACCTGCTTCACCCGAGCCAGGCTCGTGGAGCATGGCTGACCTACTCCGGGAGCTACGACGGTCAGCGGCACAGCGAGCTCCACGAAATCACGGCGCGAAACGTAGGCAGGCTGCGGCCGCAATGGCTGTTTCAGCTGGCGACGGCCAACTACGACGTCGAGACAACGCCCCTGGTCGCCGGCGGTACGATGTTCATCACGGACCCGTCGGGCACGGTCCGGGCCCTGGATGCTCGGACTGGCGAGCTACTCTGGACCTACTGGCGGCCGTTGCCGGACCGCCTCCCCCTATGCTGCGGCACGGTGAACCGTGGTGTGGCGATTCTCGACAGCACCATCTATGTGGCGACCCTCGATGCCCACCTGGTGGCGGTCGATGCGGCGACCGGCGCGCTCCGCTGGGACGTCCCGGTGGCCGCGTCGGCCGAGGGCTACTCCATGACCAGCGCGCCGCTCGCCCTGCGCGGCAAGATCGTCGTGGGCGTGGCGGGCGGCGAGTACGGCATTCGCGGATTCATCGCCGCGTACGACGCAGCGACGGGGCGCCAGGTGTGGAGGTTCCACACCGTGCCGGGCCCCGGGGAGCCCGGGCATGAGTCGTGGGGAGGCGATTCCTGGAAGACCGGCGGCGCACCGACCTGGCTCACTGGAACCTTCGACCCGACACTCGATCTGATCTACTGGGGCGTGGGGAACCCAAACCCCGACTTCAACGGGGACGAACGACTCGGCGACAACCTGTACTCCAACAGTGTCGTGGCGCTGGACGCGGGCACCGGCCGCCTCCGCTGGCACTTCCAGTTCACACCCCACGACGAGCATGACTGGGATGCGGCCCAGATTCCTGTGCTGGTCGACGGCTCGTTTCGTGGAAAGCCACGCAAGCTGCTCCTCTGGGCCAACCGGAACGGGTTCTACTACGTTCTGGATCGCACCAACGGCCGGTTCCTGCTCGCCCGCCCCTTCGCGACCCAGACGTGGGCCGAAGGCATCGACTCGTCCGGCCGCCCGACGCTCCGCGCCGGAAGCCAGCCGAGTGCGGGGGGGACCATTGTGTCCCCCGGGACCGGCGCCACCAACTGGTGGTCGCCGTCCTACAGTCCCCGCACGGGCCTGGTGTACGTGCCGGTCCTCGAGGATGCGGCCCTATTCTATCGGGGTCCGGCGTCACTGAGGACAGGCGGAGCGCTCATGGGAAGCGCGTCGAACAAGGTGTCCGGCCGGCCATGGCAGACCTTCGTGCGGGCCCTGGACGCCGAGACCGGCGAATTGCGGTGGGAGTATGCACGGCCCAAGCGCATGACCTCTGGCATGATCGGCGGACTCCTGTCCACCGCGGGCGGGCTGGTGTTCGGTGGAGACAGCACCGGGTTCTTCGCGCTCGACGCGCGCACGGGGCGCGTGCTTTGGTGGTTCAACACGGGAGGCTTGATCACCGCTGCGCCCATCACCTACCTGAGTGACGGCCACCAGCGAGTCACTATCGCCGCGGGACGCGCGATCCTTACCTTCGGGCTGGAATAGATCCAGTGGGCCCGCGGTGCCGGGCGCGCTACACGCGGTCGCTCAGGGCATTTCCCGGCCCGGCAGGGGACAGTCCCGAGCGCCGTTCGACGATCGAGCCCACGACCTGCCAGCACTGGAGCTGATGGAAGAAGCGCTGCTGCGGATCAAGGGCCACCGCCCAGCGGAGCGCGTGACTCGCCAAGCTGCGGAACAGGTGCCGGGGAACGCCGAAGTACGAGCCAATTGACGCCCGTTCCTTGTCGAGCCGGACGAGCTGCCGTCCGTAATAGTAGTAGTACCGCCGGAAGAACGCTTTCCTGAGCTTGAACGGCTCGACCGGGTGAGTGACCACCGCGTCCGGCGCGTACATGATCGCCTCCCCCGCCGCCATCAGGCGGCGACCGTATTCCGTGTCCTCGCCACCCATGCGCCGCGACCCGACCCGGCCGAGATCGGTGCGAAAGAGGCCGTGCAGCTCGAACGCGCGCCGGCGGAACGCCATGTTGCCCCCGAAGGGGGGACGGTCCGGACCCACCTGGACAGGATCGTCGCCATGCTCGTATTCCGCGATGCCCTTCATCAGGCGGTAGGGCCCGGCATCGGCGTACCACGCCGGCTTCGGGCTCGACCATCCCGCCCGGATGCGTCCCCCAACCCCGATGCAGCGGCCGTCCTGAAACGCCCGGTAGAGGGCGGTCAGCCACCCAGCCCCGATCGTGACGTCGTCATCGATGAACGCGACGACTTCGCCGCTGGCGGCTCGCACGCCCGCATTGCGGGCGAACGATATTCCTTGTGTCGGCTCAAAGAGGTAGCGCACGCCGGGAGCCGTTCGCCGAGAGCATGCGTCGACCACCTGCCTTGTGGCGTCGCTGGAGTTGTTGTCCACGACGATGACGTCCCACTCGACGCCAGGCGGCGTGTCGACAGCGAACAGGGTTCCCAGGGTCCGGCGCAGCTGCTCGGCGCGGTTGTGGGTGCAGAGCACGATGGAGACGGCGGGTGCCTGAGCGCGCGTGATCATCCGCCCGCCGATGGAGTTGGAGTCAACGCCGCGCCAGCCGTGGAGACCTTCTCGCACCGCGTCAGCGTAGGGGTCAGATGCGCCACGCCGCGCACGGTGGGCGTGCCGCCCACGAAGAAGGTCGCGGCCGACAGCCACCGCTCGTAGGCATGCGTCGTGACGTAGCGCATCAGGCAGGCGTTGACGCGATAGGTGCCCGCCCCCAGCTGGAGCTCCAAGCGGAACGCGCAACGCAGCGTCTGGCCGGCATCGAGTGACAACGGCCCGGCTCCGAGCCGCTGGGTGCAGGTCTCGAAGACGGTGTACTGGTTGTCATCGACGACCTGGATCACCACGCTCAGGTCGTCGTAGCGGGCGCGCGCCACCGCCTCGACGCTGATCTCCAGCGATTCCCCGCTGTCGAAGTGCAGTCGGGTGCTTCCTGGCGGGCCGAGCGAGACTGCCGCGATCCGGATGCTGCGGTCCTGCTCCAGGGCCCGAACCTGGCCGCCGCCCAGATAGGCGTTGATGACCGCCTCGGACGGACCCAGCTTCGCCACCCGCCCATGCTCGAGCAACAGACTGCGCCCGCACAGGGTCGCCACGGCTCGCAGGTTGTGTGACACGAAGATGATGGTCGCGCCTCCAGTCAGAATCTCGTGCATACGCCGGAGGCACTTCTGCTGAAACAGATGGTCGCCGACGCTCAGCACCTCGTCCACGAGCAGCAGGTCGGGCTCCACGTGGGCCGCGACCGCGAAGCCCAGCCGGGCGAACATCCCCGAGGAGTACCGCTTGACGGGCGTGTCGATGAACTCCTCCAGCTCCGAGAAGGCCACGATCTCATCGAACCGGCGTCTGATCTCCGCGCGCGTCATGCCGAGGATCGTGCCGTTGAGGTAAACGTTCTCGCGTCCCGTCAGGTCCGGATGGAAGCCCGCGCTGACCTCGATCAACGCCGAGAGCCGTCCGTTGACGGTCACGGCACCTCGCGTGGGTCGCATGATGCCGCCCAGGAGCTTCAGGATCGTGCTCTTGCCCGCGCCGTTGGAGCCGATGATCCCGAACGCCTCGCCTCGTTCTACGGCGAAGCTCACGTCCTCGAGCGCCCAGAACTCCTCCGGCGCGAGCGGGTCGCGGTCTCGCGCGCGGAACATCCTCCCGGTCAGCGCGGGGATGAGGTCCCGCAGGGAATCGTGGATTTCGCCCTTGCGGAACTTCTTGTACACCCCATCGAGTCGCAGCACGGCAGCGGTCATCAGGCCGTCACACACTTTCCGCGAAGTAGGGCTCGAGCCGATGAAACAGGCGCAGCGCGACGACCAGCGTGACAAGCGACGCACCGGCGCTGTAGCCCAGCCACGCGAGCGGCGGTGCCGTGTGGCCCACCACGACGTTGGCGAAACCCTCCAGCAACGGCGCGACGGGATTGAGCATCAGGACAGGTGTCCACGGGCCGAACATGCGGGCCTCGTAGAACACCGGCGTGAAGAAGATCGCGAAGGTTAAGACGACTTCCACCAGGTACTTCACGTCCCGGAAGAACAGGCTCGCCGCCGAGAGAAAGATCGCCAGCCCCGTGGTGAACACCACGAGGATCACCACCAAGGCCGGCACCCACAACAGCTCCAGGCCCACACCCACCCCCAGCGCGGCGAGCACGAGGCCCAGGATCACCGAGGCAACGCCAAAGTCCACCAGCTGCGACAGCATCGCGGCGATGGGGAAGACCTCCCGGGGGAGGTAGATCTTGGTCACGAGGTCGGCGTTGGCGGTCAGGCTCGTCGTAGCGAAGCGGATGGTCGAGACGAAGAACGCCCACGGCACTGCCCGGACGCTCACAGACGCAAGGTCCGAGGCGGCCAATGGGGTATGCGAGAACAGGGCGAATCCGTAGCGGATGACCGCGCCGGCGCAGACGATCACGGCCGGCATCAGGATCGCCCACAGCATGCCCATCACGGACTGCTTGTATTTGATCTGCACCCCCCGCCACGTGAGCATGTACAACAGGTCCCGGCGGGCGATCAAATGCCTCGCCCAGGCCGGCATCCAGAGCCCGCCCCCGCGACTCGCGGGAACGCTCGCCGCCTTGGACACGGGGCCGCCGAGCTCGCTAGGAGCGATGGTCAAGCAGCCGCTCCAACGTCGCCTTCGGGTTCAATGCCAGATCGACCACCGCCCCCAGGGCATAGCGGGTCAGGCGGACGCGCCCCAGCCGCTCTCCCATCGCCGCCCATCCGCGGCGGTGATACTCCCAGAACGAGGGGTCGGCGCCTCGCAACGCACGCGCCCCGAGGAACCGGAAGTACTCTTGCGAGAGCGTCTTCCATCGGCTCTCAAACTCATCCGGGGTGAGGTACACTGGTCCGTACTTCCGAAGCAAGATCAGGTCATTGAGGAGGAAGGGATTGAACCGCAGGGTCCGGCCCGTAATCGAATCATCCTCCTCTCGCGCGTAGGCCAGAACCTGATAGACGAATCCAAAATCCCGGGTCCCCAGGATCTCATAGCACGCCTCGGAGTCGGCGGCCAGGCTCGACTCCGGATAGAACGGCTCGCGCGCGCGCACCACGTCGGAGCGGTACAGCACGGACGTCGGCGTGCCGAACAGAGACAGGCGCTGGAGGAGGTGAACACGGCAGGCATCCCGACCTGCCACGACCCTCGCCGGGTACTGGAGCCCCTGACCCCTGACCCGGGTGCCGCCATTCAACAGATAGGAGCCGACGATGGCGACCCCGGGTCGGGCTTCGGCGACAGCGACCATTCGCTCCAGGCATTCCGGGAACAGCCAATCGTCGGCCTGGACCATCTTGCAGTACACTCCCGCCTGCGAGATCAGGCGGAGCGCGCGGTTGTAGTTCGCCAGCTGCGGCAAATGCACGTCGGCCTTCACGAAGCGAATGCGCCGGTCCCGGCGGGCGTACTCCCGGGCGATCTCACCCGACCCGTCCGTGCTGCAGTTGTCGAGCAGCACGTATTCCCAGGCGGCGTAGCTCTGGGCGAGCACGCTCTCGATGCATTCCCGAAGGTAGGGGGCCGAGTTGTAGAACGGGGTCACCACGCTGACCAGCGGCGCAGTCCGGCTCCTCCCGGTCGCGCGCCGGCGTCCCGCCGGCGTGGCATACTCTCCCCTCGCGGCTCGGCGATCAGTCATAGGACCCGGTCCAGCCAGATCTCCCGCCAATAGGGGTAGATGCTGCGCGGGCAGAAGAGTCGATTGCGGCTCAGGTGGCCCTGGCACACCACGCCGTCGAGCACGATGCAGTCGCCCGGCAACTGGATCATCTTGCCGGTGCGATCGTTGATGATCTGGGTGACGCGCCGCAGCACCCGGTACTCGCCTCCACAGTACGGGACCATCTCAACGTCGAACCACAGTCCCCGGTTGCGCCGTCGCTCGCTCAGGGTCGCCAGGATCTCCTCCCGGGAGCGCACTCGCACCCGCTCGCCGGGCCGCAATCCGAGCTGGCGTGAGGGGGTCTGTTGAAGCGTCCCGCCTACGTAGGGATACTCGAGGCCGCCGCGCCGTCGCTGAATCGCGTTGAACGCGGCGATAGCCAGGGCTCGCAAGAATGCGCCGAGCCGGACGTTACCCCACCACAGCTCGCGGACGTATTGACGCGGGTCCCACCAGCGCAGCGGCGTCGTGGCCCCGGTGAGGTCCGTCGCCTGGCACGCGAAGACGCGCTCCCGCTCCGATGCGGGATCTGGCCGGGTCGTCCGGGCCTCCAGTTCGGCGCGGGTCAATCCTGCGGTCGACCCCGCATCAGTACCGGCGGCCGCATCCGCCTCTCCGTCCGCCACGGGCTCGCGGACCAGCCTCAGCCACGATTCCTTCCAGAACAACAAGCAGCCCGCCTGGCACCCGCCGTGATGCGCACCGTCGCACCGCAGGCTCTCGAGGTGCACCGCATCCCTCATGCGCCGCGACGTGAAGTCGCCCAAGGTATCACACGTCTTCTCGGCCCGACGGAACACCCGGAAGCGCCGGCCGCAGAACTGGAGCATTTCGGGCATGAAGGGCAGGCCATCGAGCTTGCCGTCCGCGTCCAGCGTGCTCAGGATCTCGCGCTCGCTGCGGACCTCGACGAGGTCTCCGCTTCGCAGCCCGAGCGCGCGTGGAACTGAACCGTTTGGCGACATCCTGAAAGAACCCCGGCTGGCCCGCCGAGGCCAGACGCAAGAGCCGGACTACAACGACGGCACGCTGTAATGGCATAAGCTCTACTGCCGGAAGAACTTCAATGATCATCGAGCAGGCGAAACGGGCCGTGTTGCAGGCGCGCAACAACCCTTAATTTCCAGACTGCCCGCGCACCAAAGGAGCTGGCCCCCGACGTGTCGCACCCGATCCGCTCCATCGCCCTGATCAACCCGCTCGGGGACTACGGGATCAGCCAGTACACCTACGAGCTGGCCGAGGGGCTGGCCGCCCATGGCGTCGCCGTTGACGTGTACGCCAGCGGCGGCTCGCGCGCGGAGGATTTCGCCCTGGCGCGACACCACCGCTACCTGCCGGTGCTCGGGAGCTTCTTGCTGCGGCAGCAGGGCGCGCTCGACCCGACCACCGCCGCGTCGCCCGCGCCGGTAGGCGCGCCGGCACGTCCGATGTCCCCCTGGCGTGCTGTCGCTCGCACCGTCGGCCTCGCACTCGAGCTTGCGTGGCACTTGCGGCGGCGGAAATACGATCTGGTGTGGACCCAATGGCCCACGCTCCAGGCCGGCGGCCACTGGTTCTGGATGATCGCCAAGGCGCTGGGGCTCCGCATCGCGCACACTGTGCACAACGTGCTCCCCCACGAAGAGCAGCCGGGCGACAGGCGACGCTGCGCCTCCATCTACCACGCATGCGACACGCTGTTCGTGCACTCCCGGCAGGCACTCCGCGAAATGGAGGCGAATTACCCGGAGGTGATGGCGAAAACGAGGATCATGAACCACGGGCTCTACACGCTCTACGCCAGGCGGCCCGAGGCTCGCGAGGCCACGCGCAAGCGCCTCGGCATCGAGCCGGGCCAGGTGGCGCTGCTGGCGTTCGGGCCGATCCGGCCCTACAAGAACATCGAGCTGATCCTGGCCGCACTCGCCGCCGGACGCCCCGAGGCCGCGGTGCTGGTCGTGGCCGGGCGCGAGAAGGGGTATGGCGACTCCGACCCGGGAGATCCGGTGGGCCGCACGCGCCGGCTCGCCGAGCAGCTCGGCATCGGCGACCGTGTCCGGTTCCTGGAGCGCGGCGCGGACTTCGCCGAGACGACCGAGATCTTCGAGGCCGCGGACGTCCTGGTCCTTCCCTACAGCAAGAGCTACGGCAGCGGCGCGTTGCTGTTGGGAATGACGTTCGGGAAGTTCATCGTGGCCAGCCGCACCGGCGGCATGGACGAGTACCTGCGCGACTATCCGCGCCACGAGATGCTCGACGGCGAGAAACCCCAGCAAGCCGCGGCCGCGCTCGAGCGAACCATCCGTCGGGTGTCCGCGGGCATCGACGCGCCCATCCCTGCCATGCCGGAGCTGGAGTGGCGCAACATCGCGAGGACGGCACTCGACGCACTGCAGCGCTGAGGGTTCCGGCCAGCGGCTTACGCGAGCGTGTAGTCCGAACGCCCGGCCTGGCGGATTTGTTCGTGCCGAATCAGCGCGTCGACGAAGAACTTGGTGGCCCAGCTCAGCACACGGTATGGGCCGTACCCGCCGCCGATCGGGGCGGAGCCCTTGACGCCGCCGCGCAGGCCAGCGTTGCGGCTGGTGAGGTTCTGCGTGCGCTTGAGGGCCTGGAGCACAGCGGCCACCGGCTCGAGCCACCGGCCCTCCCCGGTGATCGTGTGCAGCCGCATCCAGGTGTTGGCCATCTGGGCCTCGCCGGTGAGACAGCGCCACGTGACGGCGGGAGACCAATCGGCCCGCAGCCGTCCAGCCACCCATCCCCGGGAGAGCGTGATCTCCGCCAGGCGCTGCGCCACGCGGGCGCCACGGTCGATCAGCCGATCGTCGGCGAGGACCCGTCCTCCCTCCACCAGGCCGCGGGCGGCGTAGACCAGCGTGTGCAGCAGGGGCTGCTCCGGGTCGGTGAGACAGCAGTCGGGCAGCCATCCGTTCGGATGCTGCATCCGGGCGATGGCGGCGAGGGCGCGCGCCGCCGCGTCGGTCAGCGCCGGCTCGCGCAGCCGCGCACCCGCCTCGGCCAGCGCCCACGCGGTCCGCGCGTTGTACAGTCTGAGACCCGGTCGGCAGAAGATCCCGTCGTCGCTGCGCCAGTGCCCATCCGCGCCGAGGGCGTTCAGCAGGTAGTACGCGGCGCGCCGCGCCGCGTCGCCGAACGCCGCGTCTCCGCTCACTTCGAATGCGCTGAGCCACCCCAGCAGCGCCTGCCCCGTATTGAACACGACCGGAGTCTCTTCCTCGCCCATCACGCCCCCTCGTACCGCTCCCGAGGCGAGCTGCACCTCGGCCTCCCAGCGTGCGGCCCGCGTCGCGCGCTCGGCCAGTTCGTGGCGGCCAAGGTGCGCCGCCGCCAGGTACATCGTCGGGATGATGTAGCCGGTGACCTCGGGATAGGCGGGATGCCAGCCCCGGGCCCGGAAGTGCGGGTTCCAGGTCAAGCTGTAGCCCCATGCGAAGCCGCCCGTCGCCGTCGCGTCTTGCGCCCGCTCGAGCCACGCCAACGCCGCCTCGAGGTGGAGGCGATGGTCGGCCTCCGCCCGATGGCCGCCGCTGCGCTCGCGCCATGCCTCGAGCAGGGCCGTGGGACTGAGCACAGGGTGGGTGCGCAGGGTCCGCACCGCGGCAGCTAGTGGCCCGGGCACGCTCACTCGTGGAACCCGCGGATGGGCGCCGACAGCCAGCGGGCGGCGCGGTGCAGCGCCAGGTGCGCGGGGCCAAAACGCCACATCAGGCCCCGACAGGCGACGATCGTCGCTCCAAACCCACGCTTGAAGCGGTACAAGCCGTGCGACGTGTCGTGAGGATCGGCGGCGGCGGCGGACGTCCCCCCGAGGTTGTAGGTCGTGAGCCCCGATTCCGCCAGGATGGTCATGATGCGCCAATGGAGCCACGCTGCGGCGCTCTCACGGTACCCCTCCGGCGTGGACCCGCCGGCGACGTAGTACGCCCGGTCGCTCGACCACCCGACCAGGGCGGCGGCGAGGAGCGTCGTCCGGTTCCAGGCCGTAAACACGGTCGCACCCCAATCGTGCCGGCGCAGGTCCTCCAGGTCTTCGCACCAGCGCCGCAGGTCCCAGCCGCGCTGCGCTTCCACGGCGCGCACCGCCTCGAGCGCGGGCATGGCCTCGGCACCGGCGAGCGCCCTGAGGGTCCACCCGGCGCGCTCGCCGCCGCGAATGTGGCGGCGATGGGTTTCGGCGCAATCGTCCAGCAATCCAGCCCGACCTGGCGTCAACGAGACGACGTACTCCTGGCGCCGCGCGGCGAGCGGGCCCATCGCGTCAGCGAGGGCGACGCCTGCATCGTACGAATCGACGGTCGCGTCGGCGGCACCGCGGGCCTCAAGACACTCCCGCCAGGCGCAAAGCGCGACTTCCGGCGGGACGGCGGCGGACAGCGCCGGCAACGTGGGGGCATAGAAGTGCCGGGCGTGGCGGCTCAGGCGGCACGAGGTCCACACTCCGGCGGCCAGCCCCACAACCGCCGAGTCCGCCTCGAGGGTCATGAATGCAGGCTCACCGATCGGCGCGCCGATCCTGAGGCCGGCGGGCGTGTGGAAGAACCCACCGTGCAGGCGCGCCAAGTGGGCGGCCCAGTCCTGCGGACACGCACCGCGCGAGCGCCATTGAGGATCCCGCACTCCGCGGTCGAGCGACCGGATCGGCCCCGCCATGGGGGGCAGCATGGCGCGCTGGGACAGGGGCGGCCTACCTTGGTCCGTGACCTGCGGGGTGGCGCATGGACGTCGAACGCCGGATGGGTGCATGAAGGTGATCGTGACGGGCGCCGAGGAGCACCAGGGCTTGGCGGTCATCCGCGGCCTGGGGCTGCGGGGTGTGCCGGTGGTTGCCTGCGGCTCGCGGCCTCGCAGCCTGGGGTTCGGGTCGCGGTTCGCGACCGAGACGGCCGTGTACCGCTCGCCCTTTCGGAGCCCGGGCGACTTCGTGGCAGACCTGACGGCGATCATGGAGCGAACCGGGGCCGGCATGGTGATGCCCGCGGTGGAGTCGACTCTCGCGGTGCTGGACGAGCACCGCGGTCGGTTCGAGCGCCAGTGCCGGCTCGCCGCGCCGCCCAGCGAGGTGCTGGAGCTGGCGCTCGACAAGTGGCGCACCGTCGCGCTTGCCGAGCGGCTGGGCGTGCCGGTTCCGCGTACCGTGTGCGCCGAGGGTCTCGACGGGGTGCTGCGGGAGGCGGACGCGCTGATCTACCCGCTGGCGCTCAAGCCCCGTGGCGGCGCGCTGTATCGCGGGACTCGGCATGACCTGCCATTCAAGGTGCGCTACGCGGCAAGCCGAACAGAGCTGGTCCGGATACTCGAGTCCATTCAGCCGGGCTCGACCTACCCGCTCGTCCAGGAGCTCATACCGGGCACCGGAGTTTGTGTGGCGGCGGTGTGCGACCAGGGGGAGGCATTGGCCTTGTTCCCCTACGCCCGGCTGCGCGAGATGCCGCTGAGTGGCGGTGTCAGCGTATTGCGGGAGAGCATCCCACTCGAACCGCGATTGGGCGAGTATGCCACGCGTCTGTTGCGTGAGATGCGGTGGCACGGCGTCGCGATGGTGGAGTTCAAGTACGACCCGGCGGCCGACCGGTACACCCTGATGGAGGTCAACGGGCGGTTCCAGGCATCCACGGCGCTCTCGCTCGACGCCGGCGTGAATCTCCCCTATCTCGTGTACTGCCTGTACTCGGGGACTCCCCTGCCCGAGCAGCCCGGCGCCTACGTTACCGGCGTACGCGAGCGCTGGCTGCGGGGCGACATGCTGGCGCTGCTCGATCATCTGCTAGGAAACCGAGTCTGGCCACGGCCGCCCGATGCTGCCCCGAGGCTCCCGTCGCGACTGGAAGCCCTGTGGGACTTTGTGAAGGGGTTCCGGCCAGGCATGAGGTACGACGAGTTCAAGGTGGACGATTGGGGGCCGTGGCTGGTTGGTGTGTGGGAATTGGTCACCGCGCTGTTCGAATACGGCCGGTGGTGAGCCAGCTCCGCGACAGTCTCCGTGATCACTGCGATACCACACGGTGGAACCGTGACGGTTGCCCGCGACCGCCGAGGTGCGCGCGCTGAGCGGGCCATCCCAGCGTCTCCGCGACGTCGATGAGTCGCTGTGCGTCAAGCTCCCAGTGGTACTGCTGCGCGACCGCTCGGCGACCTGCCGCACCCAACGCCGCCCTGTGCTGTGGATCTCGTAAACGCTCGAGCGCGCGCACAAGGTCGACGGGGTCCGAGCCCCGAAACACCTCTCCACAACGGGTTGAGCGCACGATTCGAGCCGCGGGTTGCGCATCAGATGAGATCACAGGGAGCCCAGCTGCCATGAAGTCAAAGAGCTTGTTGGGAATCGTCGTGTTCCACGATTCGTCGGCCACGTGCGGAATCACCCCGATGTCGAACCGATCGAGTTCACGAAGCGCACGGTCGTAGGGTACAAAACCATGAAACGTCACTATCGGGGGCCCTACGCCAAGACGTCCCGCCCGGGTCACAAACTCCCGCTGTTCTCTCCCAGTCCCATACACATCGACCTGCGCGTCGAGACCCCTCCGCCGGCATTCGGCCACGGCCTCCAGCAACACACCGATGCCGCGAGGAGCTTCGAGCAGGCCGATATACACGAGGCGGAGCGTTCGGCTGTTGCCTGGTACGCGGCTCTCAGTGTACAGGTTGAGCCGGGACAGCGACGGAGTGTTCGAAACGACCGTGATGCGATCGCCCGACACGCCGAGGGCTAGCAGACGTTCCCGCGACTCCTCGACCACGACGAGGACATGATCGACCCGCTGAACGACCCATCGCTCTACTGCCGCGGCCGCCCTCGGGCTGCGGACCAGCCAGTCCATGGGTCTCTGGCGCCCAGCCTCCCACACTGCTCGGAGCATCGCGGGGTAGTTTTCGGCCATATCCAGCAGGATGGGGATACCGACCGCACGAGCCACCCCAAGGGCGGCCGGCGCCAATGGCAGATCTCGGCAGATGATGAGCTGGGCACCGGTGCGGCGCACTGTCCGACGCATGAGGCCGATCCAGCGCGGATTGAAGAAGGCCGGGAACATGCTCCAGGAGTTCAACCGGTCCGGCAACCACGCCAGCCGTGTCAGTCGATGAACGGTGGCCTCAACGAGCGGTTCCTCGGCAACGCGGCCGTCACGATTCCGCGCCACGAGGTGCACGTCGTGTCCCCGGTCGGTAAGCGCGTGGCACACCTTCTCGACTCGCACGTCCCACGGGTACTCGGCGTCCCATACGTGGCACACGATCATCGCGACGCTCCTCGGCCGGCTCCCAGGTACAGCACCTCGTATCGACGTACCATCTCGGTGAGACCGAAGCGATCGTCGGCGCGCGCCCGAGCCTCGGCGCCATCGCGCCGCCGCTGATCGGCGTTGTCGAGCGCACGCTCCCACGCGGCCGCCAGCGCCTCCGCATCATCGCTCGGCACCAGACGATGGGCGAGACCCTCGCCTAGGACGATCCGGTTGCCGCCCACGTCGCTCACTACCGGACAGAGGCCCGCGCTCATCGCCTCGAGCAGGCTTACCGACGTTCCCTCGCTGCGTGAGGCGAGCGTGAAGAGGTCGAACATCGCGTGCAGGTCCTCTACGTCGTCCCGCCAGCCGAGCAGCCGCACACCGTCTCCCATCTCGAGACGCTCGACCTGTGCGACCAGCCGACCGCGCTCGGACCCGTCGCCCACGACCACGAGCACTGGCGCCGGCGCGCCGCTGCGCCACCGCGCCCTCAGTAACGAGAACGCCTCAAGCATCACGTCGTATCCCTTGACCGGCTCCAGGCGCCCGATGCTCCCGATTACGGGGACGTCCCCCGCCAGACTGAGCGCTCGACGCAGCGGCGCCCCGTCGACTCGGGGACGGAACCGGGACGTGTCTACGCCGTTCGGGACGACCTGAATCGACACCCGGCCGCGAACGACGCTCTGTGCCAGGGTAGCCGCGAGCGGCTCGGAGACAGCGACCACGACGTCCGTCCGGCGTGCGGCCAGCGCATCCACGGCGCGGTATCGCCACGGATCAGGGCGCTGCCGGCCGTGCTCCGTGTGGATCACCATCCGCACGCCCGCCCGCCGCGCCGCCAGCGACGCCTTGTACCACACGCCGCTGTGGGTGTGCACCACGTCCGGCGCGATCGTCGCGATCTGCCGCGCCAGTGCCCGGGGCCACAACATGCTCCAGGGCGACAGCGAGCCGGCCTGATGAAGGGGTGCTCCGTTCAAGTCCTGGGAAAACCGGCCAGCGTACTGGAGCACCAGCACGTGACTCTCGAAACGGCCGCGATCCACGTGGCGCACGAGGTCCGCGATGAGGCGTTCCATGCCTCCGTAGTTGAGGTTCTGCACGACGTGCAGGACGCGGGTGCGCGCCGCGGGCGCCAGGCTTCGAGCCGCGATCACCGGCCGCGTAGCCAGTCGATCGTCTCGCGCACGAACGGCATCGGATCGCGCCAGCGCAGGACGTCTCCGCGGTCGCCGGGGCGCCACAGCGCGAGGAAGTCCCGCACCGCCCGCCCGCGACTCGGCGCGCCGGGCGGCAGAGCAAGGGCGGCGGGGTCGTGGCGTAACCGCGCGAGCAGGTGATCCACGTCTCCCCACCAGGACCGGCTCCGCACACCCACGCGGTAAGACGCCGGCTGGGACAGCGGCCGCCCCAGCGCCGCCGCCGCGAGCAGCGCCGGAAAATCGACGCCAGCATCCACCGCCAGCTGCAACGAGCCCCAGAAGCGCGGGTTTACCTCCATGAGGTAGGTCCTGCCGCTTGCACCATCGGTCTTATACTCGACCATCGCCACGCCCTGCCAGCCGAAGTGCTCGAGCAGCGCCTCCGATTGGGCGACGAGCCGTGGGTCGGGCGCGATGCTCTCGCTATAGACGCTCACGCCCCCCGACGGAGGCTTTTCGCGCAGCCGCCGGTGGGCGAATGCCGCCACTGTTCGACCATCCCAGCGCAGCAGCGAGACACCGATACCCTGCCCGACCACGCGCTGCTGTAAGAGCACGGGATACGCGCCCACCGGCCACTGCTTTAGATGTGCCCGCAACTGCTCCGCACTCCCGGCGTACGCCACACTGGGCTTGATCCATGCCCCATTGGCTCTGGCAAGCACCGGCGAGGGCTTGAGGACGAGGGGATACCGTAGGCCCTCCAGCGGGACACGCGATGCATGTTCGGCGCTGGCAATGGTTGTCTGAGCAGGCACTGCCACGCCCAGCGCGGCGGCCGCCGCGAGGACATCCCCTTTTTGGGACAATCGCGCGTGCACCGCCGCGTGGGCAAAAGGCAGCGTTACCGACGGCATCTGCGCACGACAGGGTAGGAGCGCAACGAGCGAGCCGTCGGTAACCGGCATCAGTAGGTCGATGCACCGCCAGTTTACCAGCCCGCTGACGGCGGCCGCGAACCCAGCCGCATCGCGAAGCGGGTCAGGGACCGTCACCTCGTCTTGCGCGTATCGCGACGCACCAGCCAGGGAACGCGTCCGCGGTGAGCACACGAACACTTCGTAGCCGGCCGCGCCCAAGGAGCGAGTGATGGCAAGCGCTGCTCTCTGCTCGCCGTCGGTAACAAGCACGCGGCAGATCACCAGCGAATTACTCCGGAAGTGCGGAGTACGAAGCCATCGAGCGTCATGCTGGCGGGGATGTTGAAGCGTGGTAGGGCGTACGCCGGTGTGATGTCGCCCGCGAGCCATCCGCCCTTGATCCCCAGCGCGGCGCGATAACCGGCCGCCGCCACCGCGGCCTGGACGACCGGCGAGGAGATGCCGTACGGGTACGCGAGCCAAGGAATCACCGCCGAACCAAACCGCTCTCGCAACCAGCAAAGCGGCCGCGTGACTTCCTCACGCAATCGAGATGGGTCGACTCGCGTCAGATTGGGGTGGGACCAGCTGTGCGAGCCAAGAGTAATGCCGGGCAGCGTTGCGCAGACCGACAACTCGGTCACTTCAGAAACTCGGGCGTAGTCTGGCACCGTTCTCTCTCTCAATCCGGCACGTGGCGCCCAGGCACGCACGGCCGCATCGTCACCTGCCAGCCGGTCCAGAGCTTCATCCCGTTGCGCGTCGCCCATGACTCCCGAATTCGCGTCGGTCAGCGCATCCCACCACAGGCTCCTCCCCCCCACGAAAGCTGGGGCCACGAACACAGTGGCCGGCAGGCCACGCGCCGTGACCTCTCTTAGGCCGATGGTCACGGCGCCTCGGTAGGCATCGTCGAACGTGAGCGCGGCACGGGGCCGTGACCGTATTGGCCTGCGCTCCGCGACAGCCGCGAGGGGGACGATATCGTGCGTGCGAAGCAGCGCGTCGAGTTGAGCGGCGAACTGGGCCCGCGGCAGGTGAAGGGACTGCTCCCCGATCACCGGAACACCGTCCGGAACGATGTTATGGTAGGTCAGCACGACCGTGCGTCCAGCGGACAGCCTTCTGGCCAAATAGGCGGGGCCTCCCCGAGCGAGGCCGAGCTCAACTGCTCTGTTCACACGTCCTGCAGGCCCCGTCGACCCCTCCCGCTAGCAGGGGCGCCGGCGGCGGGCACCACGACGGGCCCCGCCACCGACGCGAAGCCGACAATCATACCGATCAGGGCGTAGAGGTACGCCGAGTACGCCTGCGAGAGGAAGAACCCCGCGGCCATGTAGCCCACCAACCCCGCCCGCAGCGCCTGCGCCATCGTGGCTTCGGGACGACCTGGTGGGGCACGCCCACGGCGCGGGCGGTCTATGCGCCGCAGGGCGCGCCACGCCGCGACGAGAAGCGCGACGAATGCAACGATTCCTCCCAACCCAAGCTCCGCGGCGATCTGGACGAACGAGTTGTGCGCGGCCGACCACTTCACGCCTATACCAAGATCCTGGCGACCGGCCAGAGGCGATATGGTTCCTTCCGCCACGCCAAACGCCTGGACTCCGACTCCCGTCAACGGGCGCCGTAGCATGTACCCCATGCCACGCTTCCACACCTCCATCCGCCCCGCGTCGCTCTGCCCTGACCAGTTGTAGTCGGCCTTGGGGTTGAGCAGGGTCTGCATGGAGCTCCAGTATGCCGGATCCCCCACTGCTACGAATCCCGCCACGATTGCCGTCGACCACGCAAGGCGTACCGACGTGCGCACCGCCGAGAACGAGAATAGGAGGTACAGGGCAACAAGGAGCAGCCCAACGAATGCTCCGCGGGAGCCGGTGCGCACGATCGTCATGAGGAACAGCCATGCCGCGAAGCCCCCGCCCAGCCGCACCACAAGGCCTCGTCCACAGCGCACGAAATACAACGTCAATGGGAGACTGCACACCAGCAGCATGCCAAGATCATTGGCATCGTAGTAGACGAGGTTCCCCAGTCGCCCCCCCATGCCGACCCCGAACCGCGTCAAGGTGAGTGCGCTGAAGAGGGCAGCCCCCCCCAAAGTAACCATCGCCAGTCGCTCAACATCCACGAACGCCCGGACGCTCGCGATTACCAGGGCCACCATCAACAAGGTCTTGACGTGGTCCGATGTGATGAACCGGAAGCTCAAGCCCGGCCACAGGCTGGCCGGCACCGAGAGCACCATAAGCGCCGCGATGAAGGCAGCCAGTTTCACACACGGATGCCGGAAGCGCCGCCACACTCCATTCGGCGGTCCCGCAGCTAGAAGGAGCCCAACCGCCGCCACGAGAACCAGCGCGGAGAACTTGGCTGTAGCGAGTATCGGGTATAGGTCCTGAACACGCCAAACGTAGCCGAGGAGTACGCCACAAACCGATAGCCGCAGGAGATCCCAAGACGGCCGCACGCCCTCCCCTCCCCAAAGACGACGCTCCCCTTCTCGCGGGTCGCGACTGAGAGGCTCTTGCCGGGGTGGTGAAAGCGGGCCACGCTCAGAATCGACTGGTTCGGGTGGCCACGCTTTCGGGACTCGGTTTCTCACAACGTGGCAACTCGGCGGCGGCACTGCCGTTGGCAGCGGACCATGGAAGCGTCGTAACCGCGGGAGCCACCTGGGAGCGCGTGCATGCCAATTGGAATCGAGCAAAGAGAATACCACACAGCGGCTTCGCGCCATCTGGCTAACACATTGCGCAAATGACACTTGAACCCCAAGTGACCTGCTTCAGAACCTCAACAGAGCGCTCGCTGATCCGGCTCTGTTGCGGCGTCGCAACACGCAAGGGACCATCGTTCTCCGCACGCCTACTTCAAGGTGGATGGCCCCCATATTGCTTTACCGCAGACGCGCATCGCGAAGCTCACCATACTGCCTGCACCGTTCCGGGAGCCGTGGCGGACGTAGACGCTGGGATTGAGGAGGGACTTGCCCATGGGCACGGCGACCGCAGAACGGGCGATGCATCCAACGCTTTGCGTCATCACGCCGTGCTACAACGAGGAGCACGGCGTGGAGGTATTCTACCAACAACTCAAGTCCGTCCTCGAATCACTGAACGCAGTAAAGCACCGGATCGTTTTTGTAGACGACGGAAGTGTGGATGGCACGGCGCGCCGCCTGAGGGCCATTGCCCATCGGGATCCTTCATGCAGGGTGGTATCTCTTTCACGCAACTTCGGCCATCAGGCCGCGATCACGTGCGGCCTCGACGCTGCTGACCAGGCTGACGCTGTCGTTGTAATGGATTCGGACCTCCAGCACCCGCCCTCGCTCATACCCGATATGGTGGAGCGCTGGCGATCTGGTTACGACGTGGTCCAGGCGATCCGCGGACAGACAGCGGGGGCGTCGCCAGTCAAGCGACTCACCTCGGCCGCGTTCTATTGGCTTTTCAACCGTCTGTCCGACGTCGCGATCCCGAAGGGAGCGGCGGACTTCTACCTCCTGTCCCGTAGAGCGCACGAAGCCTTGAGGACAATGCCCGAGCGCTCGCGTTTCCTGCGGGGCATGGTGGCGTGGATCGGATTCCAGCGAACGACCATCGGATATGATGCGCCGCCTCGCGGCGCAGGGGTGAGCAAGTACACACGATCGCGCATGACGCGTCTGGCGATGGACGGGCTCGTCTCTTTCTCCGCGAGGCCGATCCGTTTGGCGACCCGCGCCGGACTGCTGGTCGTTCTGATCGGCGCGGCGTACCTGTCCTACATCATCGGGCGCTGGGCGTTGCTCGGCGATCTGGTCCAGGGCTGGCCGTCCCTCATCAGCATCGTGCTGATCCTGGGCGGCGCTCAGATCCTGTTCATCGGCTTGCTCGGCGAGTACCTCGCAAGGGTGTTCGATGAGTCGAAGCGGCGACCGCTGTATGTCGTGAAGGACGCGCCCCCAGATGACGCGTCGCCTGAGCCGCAAGTGCCGACTCACGAATGATCCGCACACCCAGCCCCGCCGAGTACGCGCACGAGGCGCTCGGCTCCCGCTTTCAGCACGCCGTCTCGTCATACGACACAAGGCGACGCGTTGAAGTGTTGGTGGATCGATTCCTCACCCAGGATATGGTGCGTGGCAAGGACGTTTTGGACGTCGGATGCGGACTCGGCTTCTTCAGCGAACGCCTGCACCAGCGCGGCGCTCGCGTCCTCGCGTGCGACCTTGGCCCTGGCCTGGTGGAAGCGACTCGGCAGCGTGTCGGATGCGATGCGCAGGTGGCCGACGTGCTCGATCTGGTGAGCTACGTGGGAGAGGAGCGATGGGACCTCGTCGTTTCCTCGGAGTGCATCGAGCATACGCCCGATCCCGCTCGAGCGGTGCGCCAGATGGTGGCGTGCCTGAAACCATCCGGCCTGCTGGCGTTGAGCACGCCCAACATCTGGTGGCAGCCTGTTGTGCGCCTAAGCAGCACCCTGCGCCTCCGTCCGTTCGACGGCCTAGAGAACTTCAGCTCGTGGCGCGGTCTCCGCCGCACGCTGTTCGACGCCCACGCAACGATCTTGCGCGAGTTTGGCATACACTTGTTCCCCTTTCAACTACCCTTCCATCGCATCTCGCGGTGGTGCGACGAACACCTGCAGCGACTGCGAGGCCTGATGATCAACATTTGCATCCTTGCTCAGAAGGAAGGGCGCGCGTGAGGCTCCGCGGACGATGCCCCAAGGCTGTCCCGACGAGAATCCGGTGATCCGCACATGAGGCTCCATATCGATCGAGTTACCGCTGCCGCATGGGCGGTGCTGGCCATCGCTGTCGCGGTCCGCCTGCGCAACCTCGCGACTTGGGACATGTGGGCCGACGAGGTCCAGACCCTGTGGATGAGCGAGACGGGTACATTCGCCTTCGGCCCAACATACCGTACAGCGCCGCTGAATTTTTTGTTGACGGGGTTCGCTATTTGGCTCTTCGGATCGAGCCAGCTGTCGCTGCGGATCGTGCCTTTCCTGTGCGGCGTACTGACCGTGGCCCTCATGTACCGGCTGTTCCAACGCTGGATCGGCCGACGAGCGGCGCTTCTCGCGATGCTGACGCTCGGACTCTCGATGTGGCATGTGTATTGGTCGCAGACGGCCCGACACTTTGCGTTGCAGACGCTCTTCGTCCTGCTCGCCGTTCACGCATTCCTGACCTACTGGCGGTCGGAGCGAAGGACAGCACTTCTTGCGGCGTGCGCCTGCCTGGCGCTCAGCCTGTTCGTCCACTCCTCATCGGGCTTCGTTGTCGCCGCTTTGCTCGCCTTCGTACTGGGAAGCTGGGTGTTGAATCGGCGGGCAGAAGCGACGGCTCCTCGATTGTCCACGCGCAAGCACGCATGGGCAGCCACAGCGCTTCTTGGGCTGATCATTGCGTACCTACCGATCTACTTCACCGTCGGGCGCTATCTCCGGGACTACACCGTAGCGTGGAACCCGCCCTGGAACGTCGCAGGAAGCCTGGCGTTCTATGTTCCGCCATGGCTCGCGCTGGCTGCTGCTGCAGGCGCCACTCTACTTGCGTATGAGGGCGAACGGGATTTGGCCGCTCTGATGGCCACGCTGCTGGTTGTCCCGATGGCCCTTGTGACCCTCGCCTCCGCTTTCACGATTGCCTCGGCGGCATATGCCCTCTCCACGGTCGTTCCACTTGCGGCCCTTGTCGGCGTGGCCGGTGACCGTGCCCTCGCCGCCGGAAACACCATGGCGCGCCGCTGGACTGCCCGCATAGCGGTCGCGGCGATTGTCCTGAGTCAGGCCAATGACCTCTTGCACTATCACACCTTCTACCACGGCCTCAAGCCTCGCTGGCAAGCGGCTCTGGCCTACGTTGCGCGGCATCGGGAGGCCAGCGAACTCGTCCTAGCCTCCGAGGGAGACGTGGCGCAGTACTATCTGGGCAGGAGCAACGTAGAATGGTTCGACAGACATGCCAGTGAGACCAACGGGGCCAATGCTACTGCGAGCAGCACTCACGGGGTATGGTACGTCGTTTACGTCTCGGAGACGGATCCGCTTGCCATCCCGGCGGCCCACCTCGAATCGGTGAGGATGCACAGCACCCTTCGCGCCTTGTTCCCGCTGCACTACGGTGCCAAGGATCGCACCATCGGCGTCTTCTACCAATCACCGCGGACTGCTGAACCGTGACACCCATGCTGGAGTGCTGGAGCGCTGGAGCGGACCTTGAAGCTCACCGGTCTACCAACCCGGGTTTGTGTTCCACGCGCGCACGCGGCCCCACCACAGGGACATGGTGCCCGACGGAATACCCTGGTCGAGATTGGCGCCGAGAACGAGCCAGTGAATCGCCGTACCGGCACTCGTGGTCAGCGACCGGTTGTCGTAT